>SCPN01001609.1_pt1 | contig 346422 bp, 344 predicted proteins | sample 6106831 | NCBI WGS metagenome assembly SCPN01 (sample SAMN10720447, study PRJNA508395) | human gut metagenome | isolation source: Participant 1, 0 month
TATCATCTTGCCAGCCGTTTGTCAACAACTTTTTCTATTTTTTTTTTCCAACTTTCTTTTTCAAATTTTACGCTTCTGTTACCCGGTGTTCATGGATTCATTCCTGAAACTTCCTTGATAATGAAAAGATAATTTGATATTTGAAGTTGTGTTTCAGCGTTTCAATCACGCTGGAATTAAAATATACCACTTGTCCCTCAAAATGTCAAGGGAATTTGTAGCTTTTTTTCGAACAATTTTTTATTTGTTTCCCGCACCACCAGATATGCCATTTTTTCAATATATCTTCTATATTTTGTGGTGCGGGTTTTGGAATATAATTTTCCTTATTTTTCCTAATTCCGGATTATTGTATCTTTTGTCGTAATTATTTCTACTTTTTCTAAAATGCAATAAAGCCGCCATCCTGTCACCCCGCCTTGTTACAGGATGGTTTTAACTACGGTCATCACAAAGCTGCCCAACAGATTATGATTATATATATAAGAAAGAAAAGCGCTGCTCTCTATCTGTTGAATCAAAGCCCTTCCGCCGGCGGTTCCTGAGAAGGCGGTTATAAACAGGCAGATGATCCAGAGAAATATGAGTCCTTCAATTCCTCCCAGCAGTCCGCCCGCTATTTTGTTAATCCCGGAAAGGATTGGCAATCTGGCTACCAGATCCAGCCAGACCGTAAGAATGTTAAGCGCAGCGAAGACAACCACGAATAAAACCAGAAACCCTACAATGTTAAGGATACTGTTCGCCAGGTAACTCGCCACGTACTGGGTAAATGTATCTACCCCCAGTACCTTATACACTTCATTATTATTGTTCTCCAGCAGCGCATCCTTTAACTGCTTCGGCAGTTCCAGCCCTTCGATAATTGAACGCTGTCCGGATGGTTCCTCAGAATCGGCATTCTCATCCAGCTTCATCGCATCTTTCATGCTCTGTTCAAATGAACTGTAAATCTTAGTATTGTTTTTGTGACCTGGGGCATTGCAACATGGATTGTTGCAAAAGTGATTATCAAGGCAACTGCCGATACCGCTAATTTGATAAATCCCTTGTAGTGTCCATATAATACCATCCCGATTAAATAAACTGCAACTGCAATCGATAACCAGTTTTCCATTACTACCTCTTTTCCCGGTAAATATCCCGGTATCTTATTGCGTCCAGAAAAAAGACACTGGCGCTGCAGTACCAATTCCCCCTGCAGCGCCTGCTATCTCTACATGAACATCAATCAAAGAAATGCTTTTCTTTTAATATCAACAGCCCGTCTTTATCGTATTTGGAAGAGAACATACCTCCAAATGAACGTTTCTCCGCTTTATCTGCCGCTTCTTCTATTAAATCTTCGGCATTTGCTTTCGTCAGAGGCACACCGTCCTCCTCCATCATTTCCGCTCTCTCATAAAGAGCAAGCATGCTCTTTCCGGAAATGCTGCAATCGATCTCAGCAGCATATTTGCACGCATACTGGGCAAATTCTTCCACATCCATCTCGCTTCCGTCGTCCGGAATACGTTCGATTCTTTCGTCTTCTTCCTCTTCCGGCTCTTCCGGTTCAGCATCAGCCTCATCCTCCGCTTCATACTCGTAACGGCGCTGGTCTTCCATCTCCTGCTGACGTCTTATTAAATCCTCTTCATACTCAGCCTGGCGTCTGGCCTCGTCTGCCTCCAGTTCCGCCTGCTGCTGTGCCGCGTTAACCGCCTCGTATTCCGCCTGGCGCATTGCCTCCTCGGCTTCATATTCCGCCATGCGTCTGGCTTCCTCCTCACGCTCCGCCTGACGTCTCATCTCCTCGTCACGCTGAGCCTGGATCCTCCTGGCATCTTCCGCATCGCGGGCAGCCTGTCGCCTGATCTCTTCTTCGCGTTCCGCAAGTCGTTTTCTGGCAGCCTCCGCCTCGCGTTCCGCCTGTAGTCTTAAAAGCTCTTCCTCACGTGCCCTTTCCGCTTCTGTTTTCATATCCGCAGCGTCCCTGTGGGCGGCGCTGCCTGAGCCTTCGCAGCCAATATACTGGAATTTGCCTGCCAGGGACGGATAGCTGTTGTGCATTCTTTCCATTCTGGCCGGAGTGTCAATCAACACGACAATCATTCCGGTGTTGTCCTGTTCCATCAACTCACTCAGCTCACTGATTGTAATGCGGTCCAGCTCTCCTGCACGCTCTACAATCAGATCTTTTCCGGCAAGTCTTTCCGCAACTGCAAATATGCCTTTTCTGTTCAGATTATCACCGCTGATTTTCGCGACGGGATTCTTTGTCCCAAGCTCACGGTGAATCGTTTTTAGTGAATCAAGAGCCATCTTCAGACCGCTTTCCGGATCTTCCGCTTCAATCATGAGATGATTGCTTACTACCTCTTCCGGCTCCAAATCCCAGTCTTCTACAATCGTCTCCTCCTCTTCCTCAAAACGGTTGATTAAAGGTTTGTCCGACTCATCGGCTGCCGCCGTCTCCGCTGCCGCCAGTTCTTCATCATCTAATCCGCCATGGCTTGTAAGTCTGTATTCTTTAATATCCCTGATATTATCCAGGACTCTGGTTTCACCGGCAGAAGCGCCTTCTTCTTCATCATAAGGCTCCATCCTCGACATCTCTTTTGCCAGTTCTTCCTCTGCTTTTGCCTCATGCAGACTGGAGACCAGATCGTCCTCCAGGAAGTCACTCTCCTCCGGATACATCTGCTCCTCCTCCGGATACATTCCGTCATCCTCCGAATCCATATTGCGGGAGGCTGCCCTGTGACGGTTCTCATCGTGTGCATCCATACGCTCGTCCATATCCAGGCCGTTCATATCTGCTTCTTCCGCATCCTCGGAATCGAAATACTCCTCCTCCTCTTCCGGTTCTCTTCTGAGGGTCCTGCTGTTATACTTCTCTTCCACGGCGCGCAGCTTTTCTTCGTATTTTTCTCTGTTTTCGACTAAATCCATCTGGTACTTGGTCAGAGGAGCAAACTGCAGCTTCAGCTCCATCGCCTTATCCACATACTTTCCAAGGCCGAACATCAGCATGATTCTGTCACACATGTTGACGCACTGCGTTTCCATTCCGGCCTGCTGATAAAGCTCAGCCAGATGATACATCCATTTCTCATCCAGCTCTTCCTGACAGTATTTCTCCAGTGAGTGGATTAACTGCTCAATTGTGGCTCCCTTCGCTTCCAATATAAGAAAACGCAGAAGGTTCTGTCTCGGATCATCTACCGCCAGATCACAGAACTCTCTGTAATATGCCTCCGCCTCCGGCACATTCCCTTCCCTCAGGCCAAATCCGTGAGCTTAAATAAAAGCCCTTTGCCAATTGGAGCTCGCTCAAAAGCCAGCAGCAGAATATCTTTTGCATCCTGGTACTCCGCATTTCTTTCATAGACCTGGGCAATCGTCGTAAGCAGGCTGGTGCTGCGAACTCTTCTCCAGTCTATTGTATCCGCGATCTTCATCGCTGTTTCATAGTCGCCTTTATTAACCAGCTTTTTAATCTGTTCAACTTTGATGTTAAACTCGTACTTATCCATCTCTTTTGCATCTCCTAACCGCCTGCACCATACAGACGACTTAATCGTTACAGTTCCGTCCGCCCGTCAAGAGCCCTGAGCAGCGTAACCTCGTCAATATATTCCAAATCTCCGCCAACGGGCACTCCACTGGCGATTCTTGTTACCTTAATTCCGGTAGGCTTGATGAGCTTGCTGATATACATAGCTGTTGTCTCACCTTCCAAACTCGAATTTGTCGCTATAATCACTTCTTTAACGTCGTCTTTTTGCAGTCTGGTCATTAATTCCTTCAGCCTGATATCATTCGGCCCAATTCCAAGCATGGGGGAGATAGCTCCATGCAGAACATGATAAACCCCCTCATATTTTCCGGTTTTCTCATAGGCTGCCAAATCTCTGGTATTTTCCACTACCATGATCGTCCCATGATCCCTTCTGTCACTGCTGCATATCGGGCACAGTTCTTTGTCTGTCAATGTAAAGCATTCACTGCAGTACCTGACATTATGCTTGGCGTCCACCATAGCCGAGGACAGGCGCTCCACCTGCTCAGAAGGCATGTTAATGATATGAAATGCCAGCCGCTGTGCCGATTTGCTTCCGATTCCGGGCAGCTTTGACAGCTCTTCTATTAATTTTGTAATCTGATTGCTGTAATAATCCATATATTAGAACGGGAAACCGCCTCCCAGGCCGCCGATTCCGCCTGTCAGTTTAGCCATCGCTGCGCTGCTTTCCTCTTCCGCCTGACGGAATGCTTCATTTGTTGCCGCAACGATTAGATCCTGAAGCATCTCAATATCATCGGGATCCACCACTTCCTCAGAGAGCTTAACCGCAACCACTTCCTTTTTGCCGTAAACGGTAACTGCCACCGCACCTCCGCCGGAGGAGGCTGTGTACTGCTTTTCCTCCAGTTCTTTTGTAGTCTCTTCCATCTGGCGCGCATCCTCTGTGCCTGCTTCATCAAATTATTCATATTGCCAGGCATTCCGCCTGGAAAACCGCCACGTTTTGCCATGGTGTTCATCCTCCTGATTATTTTCATAATTTATTTATAAATTTACTACCTTGTCTTTTTAATCTTCCACTATGATATCGTCGTGAATTACTTTTAAGTCGTCGTCGCTTACATAAAGGGTCGTTGACTTCGCGCCCGTGTCATTCAGGTTCGCCTTGAAATCTATACTTTTACCGTAGTTTTTTTCAACCGCTTCTTTCAATTCCTGCATCACGGCTTCACGGTTGACGATGGAGAAATTGCCGGGATCGTTACATACAATGCAAAGACAGCTGTCGCCTGCCGGCTCCACCTGCGTGTCCCTGAGAGCAGCACGGACCGCCCCTCCCATCTGTCTGGAAATCTTCTGCCATTCGCCGCGGACCAGCATCAGATCCTCGTATTGGGCTTTTGGTAATGTCACGGTCTTAGCCGGATCTTCTTTTACATCCGGCCGCGCCGTTTCCGGGGCTTTGATCTGCCCCGCCTCTCCTCCCTGCGCCGCCATCGCAGCCAGGCCGGAAAATTCTGCCGGAATTTCTTCCATTCTCTTTTCTATCATATTGAGCCGCTGGAGGACAGAATCCAGGTTCTGTTCCATCGACGGTTTCGTCAGCTTGATAAATGCAATCTCTGCCAGAACGCGTTTCTGGCTGGCATAGCGCAGTTGGCCCGACAGCTCCGAAAAAATCCGGATAAACCTCATCAGTGTATCGGAATCCGTCAGTTCCGCTTCTTCTTTAAGAATCGCTATATTCTCAGATGACATATCCAGCATGTCTTCCGCGTCATCCGTTGTCTTCACAACCAGCAGATTTCTCATATACCATACAAAATCATTGACCATCTGCGTCAAATCGCGTCCCTGGATAATCATCTCTTCTATTGTATATATGCAGCCCTTAGTATCCCCGGCCGTTACCGCCCTGAAAAGACTGCTGAACACACTGTTGTCAACGGCCCCCAATACTTCAAGCACATTGTCATAGGTTAGTTTCTCGCCAAAGTGAAATGCGGTACACTGGTCCAGCAGGCTCAGTGCGTCTCGCATGGAACCGTCTGCTGCCTTCGCCACATAGCGCCGCCCTCTCCTCCACATCGATCTGCTCGGCCTGGGTCAGCTCGTGCAGGCGGGCGGAAATCGTATCTATCGTGATTCTCTTAAAATCATATCTCTGGCATCTGGAAAGCACCGTGATCGGAATCTTATGCACCTCTGTCGTAGCCAGAATAAATATAACATAGGACGGAGGTTCCTCCAGCGTTTTTAAGAGCGCATTGAAAGCCCCGATGGACAGCATGTGAACCTCGTCGATTATATAAACACGGTACCGGCCCTCGGTCGGCGGATACTGTACCTGATCGCGGATCTCACGGATATTCTCAACGCCGTTATTCGAAGCGGCATCAATCTCAACCACATTGAGAGACGCAGAAGAGGCTATCTGACGGCACATGCTGCATTCACCGCACGGACTTCCGTCAACCGGGCTCTCACAGTTCACCGCTTTAGCGAATATCTTGGCAATACTTGTTTTTCCTGTACCTCTTGTACCGCAGAACAGATATGCATGTCCGATTCGTCCCGACGTTATCTGGTTTTTCAAAGTCTTTACAATGTGATCCTGGCCTTTGACCTCGTCAAATGATACCGGCCGCCACTTCCTGTATAACGCTGTATACGACATGAATATCCTGCTCCTTCTTGTTTACGTAACTATTCATCTCCAAAACTGATTCCCACAGATTTGGCTTCCTTGATAATATCGCTATTCGGATCAACCGTTTTAAGCTTACCGGCAATCTCTTCCAGCGGCACTTTCGTAATCTGGCTGTCGTTCAGGGCAACCATATAACCGTATTCTTCATTCTTAATCATTTGTGCTGCCGCTGCACCGAGACGCGTGGAAATAACCCGGTCAAACGGACATGGCTCTCCGCCCCTCTGCATGTGTCCCGGAACCGTCACGCGGATCTCCTGGCCGGTCTTTTCCTGAATCTGAGCGCCCAGCGCATAAGCTACCGAGGGGTAGGCCGGACCGTTTTTCTTCTTTTCTTTCAGTTCTTTTTTGGTAAGGGCCGCGTCTTCCCTTGAAATCGCACCCTCAGCAACGGCCAGAATCGTAAAATTCTTGCCGCTCCTTACTCTTCCTTTGATGGCCTCAACAACAACGTCAATATCATAAGGTATCTCCGGAATAAGGATAATATCGGCGCCTCCTGCTATTCCCGCGTAGAGAGTCAGCCATCCCACCTTATGCCCCATAATTTCAACAATAAATACCCGGCCATGAGAAGCCGCCGTCGTATGAATGCAGTCGATTGCGTTGGTCGCCACGTCCACAGCGCTGTGGAAGCCGAATGTCAGCTCACTTCCCCACAGGTCATTATCTATGGTCTTGGGAAGAGAAACAATGTTTAGCCCTTCTTCCCTCAGAAGATTTGCCGTCTTCTGGCTCCCGTTGCCTCCAAGCACTACCAGACATTCTAATTTCAATTTATAATATGTGTGCTTCATGGCGTACCACTTTGTCCAAACCATTCTCGTCAGGAGTTTTCATCAGTTTGAACGGCTGTCTGGATGTGCCGAGAATTGTACCGCCTCTGGTCAGTATCCCTGAAAACTCTGATGGCTTCATAATCCTGTAGTCTGCATACATCAGACCCTTATAACCATCCTCAAAACCTACTATCTCTACGTCGTCATACATTTTGTACAGAGCTTTCGCCACGCCGCGCATTGTCGCGTTCAGGCTTTGGCAGTCTCCGCCGCTGGTCAGCATACCAATTCTCATGGATGACACACCCTTTCTAAGTACTGTATTTTAATCCTGTCACACTTTATGATATCAGGTTACAATATACCCATTTTGTAATTATAATACAATCATGTTCTGCGGGCAAGAAAAAATTCTTTACGATCTTCTTTACTATATTGTGCAGAAAATCAAATTTCTTACTGCCGCGGAGCGTTTTTTATCTGACACCCGAATCCTGTTAAGTTAGAAAGAATCCCGCTCGCGGGATTCTCCGCCTGCGGCGGGTCGCTTTAGCGGCATAATTCCTATCCGCCGCAGTGCGATCCTTCCCGGTTTTTATTCTATAGGAGAGTTCGGAGAACTTTCCTATAGAATAAAAAAGATGTATCCAAATCCGGATACACCCTGCTTCTTACATTGAATTACATATGAAACTATTATTAAATCCGCACATCCTGCTTCGAACGTATATCACAAACGTTACCCTTGCAGTTAACTCCGCCCAGGCAGCCTCACGGCACACAAGAGCTTCTGCTTAGTGCTGCTGCATTCCTGCCCTGACACGGTTCACAGATTCCTGTTGCGTAAGACCCAGACTTCAACGCCACTTTCAAGGGGCAGCTCTGCAACATAACGCCCTCGGCAAGGACATCACCCCTGCTGTAGCGGATTGCAGGTACAGGGCACCGCTAACTCCCCGGCTGTGCGGAAACTTTATAACTTGATTATGGCTGATGATAAGTAATCTTCAGCCAGTTAAGTATACATGGATGCCGCCTTTTTGTCAAGCCGGAGATAGCGCATTTGCCTCAATTCAGGGAACAGTTCTGCCATAATGTATTCCGCGAGGTGTTCTCGCTGCTTTTTGAAGCATGATTGTTCCGGCATCTGCGAGATATAACAAAAAAATATGGGAAATATGCTCAGATTTCATTTTATATTCTGCTGAAAAACCTTTATAATAAGGATAAGAAAAAATCCTGCCCCAGCGCTGTCCGTCTTTATCGCTGAACAGAAGCGCCAAAGCTCCCCGCTGCTGCCGCAAGACAAGTAATTTTCAGTTTTTTCGCACATAATCTTGCAACACGGACCGGATGTTATTATAATAGGGGCAATACATCATTTACCACTGTAACACGTTAACAGCAGAACTATAAACAAGAATGGAGTATCGCTATGGAAAAGAAAAATATTGATTGGGCAAATATCGGCTTTGGTTATATGCAGACCGATTACCGCTTTGTTTCACAGTACAAAAACGGTGCATGGGACGAAGGCGCACTGACTACGGATGCAAATATTGTATTGAATGAATGTGCCGGCGTGCTTCAGTATGCGCAGACATGCTTTGAAGGTTTAAAAGCTTATACAACCGAAGACGGACATATCGTAACTTTCCGTCCCGACTTAAACGGTGAGCGCATGGAAAATTCCGCCAGAGGTCTTGAGATGCCGGCATTTCCGAAGGAGCGCTTTGTCGAAGCCGTTGCCAAAGTGGTAGAGGCCAACGCCGCTTATGTGCCTCCTTACGGCTCAGGTGCCAGCCTTTATATCCGCCCCTATATGTTTGGTTTTGACTCCGTTATCGGAGTTAAGCCGGCCAGTGAATACCAGTTCCGTATTTTTACTACTCCGGTAGGCCCATATTTCAAGGGCGGCGCCAAACCGATCACCATCCGTGTCAGTGACTTTGACCGGGCTGCTCCACATGGAACAGGTCATATCAAAGCCGGGCTGAACTATGCCATGAGCCTTCATGCGATTGTCGATGCTCACAAAAAGGGATTTGACGAGAACGTTTACCTGGATCCGCAGACTAGAACGAAAATTGAGGAAACAGGCGGCGCCAACCTGATCTTTGTCACAAAAGACAATAAACTGGTCACACCAAAATCCTCCAGCATTCTCCCATCCATCACACGCCGCTCTATCCTCCACGTTGCCAGTGAATATCTGGGTATGGAGACTGAGGAGAGGGAAGTGTTCCTGGATGAAGTTAAAGACTTTGCCGAGTGCGGCCTCTGCGGAACGGCAGCCGTAATCTCACCGGTCGGAAAGATTGTAGATCACGGTAAAGAGATCTGCTTCCCAAGCGGAATGGAGCAGATGGGTCCGGCCACCCAGAAGATTTACGACACGCTGACCGGCATCCAGATGGGTAAAATCAAAGCGCCTGAAGGATGGATCAAGGTTATTAAATAATAAATACATGACAGGGCCCGGGACTTTTATCCCGGGCCTTAACTGCATACCTGCCTCCGGACGGCATTTCGGATTTTCAAATTAATGTTCTTTGGCCTTCTTCCTCAATTCCCTGAAAAACTCCTTCAGCATCCCGGAACATTCCTCGCCTAAAATCCCGATCTCCGTCTCCACCTGATGATTAAATCCCTTCTCATCCAGCAGATTCATAACAGAACCGGCACAGCCGGCCTTTGGGTTCATCGAGCCAATCAGAACTTTGGGAATGCGTGCCTGTACAATGGCCCCGGCGCACATGGGACACGGCTCCAGAGTGATATACATCGTACAGCCCTCCAGCCTCCAGTCTCCCATTTTTTTACATGCCTTTTTTATCGCATTTATTTCAGCGTGTGACAGAACATTCTTGTCTGCGATTCTCCTGTTATACCCTCTCCCGATTATTTTCCCCTCAAAGACAATCACACATCCTATCGGCACTTCCCCCAGCGCATACGCTTTTTTCGCTTCACGGATTGCCGCTCTCATATATTTTTCATCATCGGTCATTTTCATTATTCTGCTCCATCTGACTTTTATATTTCTGTTTACCCTTATACAAGTATACAAATCAACTCCCGCTTTGGCAAGTTGCACCTGCGCGAATTTCGTACTATAATATTCTCTATATGTTACTGTTTTGCCTTCAGCCCATGAAAGGACTCAAACTTATGATTATATCCGGACTTTTGAAAACCACTCTGTTAGATTATCCCTCAGCACGTTGCCGCTACCATTTTCCTGGGCGGATGCAATTTCCGCTGTCCCTTCTGTCATAACAGTGATCTGCTGGAGGGGACGGACGGACTGTTCTCAAAGAGGAGGTTCTGACATTCCTGAAAAAAAGAGCCGGTATCCTGGAGGGGGTCTGCATCACGGGAGGCGAACCGACCCTGCACCGCGATCTGGAACCTTTTATCAGGGAAATCCGCAGTCTCGGTCTTCTGGTTAAACTGGATACCAACGGATACCGGCCGGATGTATTAAAGGATCTATGCAATAAAATCTGCTGGATTATGTGGCAATGGATATTAAGTCAGGCCGGACCGGGTACGCCAAAGCGCCGGCGTCCCGGGTCTCGACCTGTCACATATAGAAGAGAGTGTTGATTTCCTGATGAAAAATACGGTTCCCTGTGAATTCCGCACAACGGTCGTGAGGGAACTTCACAGGGAAGACGATTTTCGTGAGATTGGCTCATGGCTCGCAGGAGCTTCCGCCTATTTTCTTCAAAGCTATAAGGATTCTGAAAATGTCCTCGTCCCGGGATTTTCATCCTATAGCAAGGAGGAACTCTGCATTTTCGTGACGTTCTTGTTCCGTTGGTTCCCTCTGCAGCGCTCAGGGGTGTAGACTATTGACGCCTGCATCTAATCGCCTATCTTCACATCGGTGTACCAATATCCAAAACGGCTGTCTCTGGGCGGCTGTTTTTTCGCCAGCACAAAGTTAGAAAAACCGAACATGGACGCCATATACTTTTCATTGCTCAGGTAATGCCCCGGAACTCCCAGCAGATATCTGGCTTTTCCCTCCGGGTTATTCAGTCTTGCAAGAATGAGATGGCGGTAATTATAATAGCCGTGCAGCAGAAAGCTGTTGCTGCCATATACCCATTCTTCACGCGGAAGCAGGCCGATATCCTGCGGTTTGATTGTAAGCACTTCACAGCCGTCCGCATAATCAAATGCAAGAATTTTCGGATATTTCTTTCTCATCATTTCCCAAACTTCCTGTTCATCACATATGTCACTCAAGTCTTTAAAAGGTGCGGTCACGCCAGACGGCGGACTCGTCTCACACATGTCGGCCTGAGTTTCCTTTCTATCATCCGTCTGCTCTTCCTGAGCCGGCCCCAGAGATTCGGGCTTTAAAGTCTCATTCCGAAGCGCTCCCGACTGCATTCCTCTCCGGGGTGTACCGTACCGCTGTGAAACTCCGCCTCCCCTATCCTGTGACATCTTCATCTGAGCTGCCTGCATTTGGGGCTGCTGCACCTGGCTCTGATTCATCGGGCTTTGCTGCTGCATCTGCCCCGGCTGGGTCTGGCTCTGGCGGGTCTGGTTTTGCTGGATCTGGTTTTGCTGGGTCTGGCTCTGCTGAGTCTGGCTCTGCTGGCTCCGGCTCTGCTGCATCTGACCCTGGCGAAGCTGGTTTTGCCTCATCTGGGCCGACTGCATCTGCCCCCGCAGCATCTGCTGCATTGCCTGCATCTGCTCTTGCCTGATCTGCGGCTGGACAGCCTGCCCCTGGGACGGCTGCATCTGACTCTGCCTTATCTGCCCCGGCTGCATCTGGTTCTGTGCCCTCTGCGTTGTCGGCATCTGACCCTGACGCAGCTGCTCCGGCTGCTGACGGCCGGAAGATTCCTGCAGCAGCATCCCTGACGAATGCACCGCCGGTCCACTCATTCCGGGCGCCGCATTATTAGGCTGAAATTCCGGCTGTCTATTGGTCTTCGCCAGGCCGGGCGCTATGTATTCCACCTCAGATGTTACGGTAGAATCCAGCCCCTGAATTGCTTCATCCTCGCCGGCATCTTCCCGCTGCGGCAGAGCCGTCTCCGCTTTTGGTATTTCCATTTCCTGTAAAGGTTCTTCCGTCACAGGATCGCTGCCATTTACAGGTTCAGGTTCGGGCATCCTCCAGACGGGCATTCTCCTTTTTACAGTTTCCACTGCAGACTGCCTTATTGGCAGTGTTTCCTGAGCTGCCGATTGCGCAAATATCCCGGTTCCGCCTTCCGTCTTATCTGCTTCCTGTATGTCGGCCCCCCTTATAATTTCCGCTACCGGCTTCAATTCTTCCGGCTCCGCTTCAGGCAAATCAGCTTCCGATGAATTGACTTCTGATGAGTTAGCTTCTGTTGAGTTAACTTCTGATGAGCTAACTTCCGATGAACTAAATTCTGCCGGATTGACTTCCGGTGCCATTACCCCGTCTCTGTTCGTCTCATCCGCGTTTACTTCTTCCTTCTTCACCGCTTCTGCATCTGCTGCGTCCGGAAGCGCCGGATCCCTCCATGCTTTTTCGTCCGGAACCGCCGCCTCATTCTGCCGTATCTGCGAAACGATTTTCTCTCTCAGTCCTGATGTAAAAGCCCTGCCCTCCGCCGTCTGCGCCGTATTGCGTGATACCTTAATCTCGGAGCTCAGATGTACAATCTTTCCCTGTTCCGCATCGTATACCCTGCTGCCGGTTTCAGCCTGTTTCCGGTCTGTTGCCTCACAGACGCTCTCCTCCTGCAATACCGCTTCCTTTTCGACCTGCTCTTCTATCTCCCTGGAAATAGGCAGAAGCTCCTGTTCCTTTTCCTCCGTCTGCAAAGCGCTCTGTACTTTTGCAGTATTGTCATGTTTCATCGCAACTTTTTCCGATGTTACATCGGCCAGCTCCACTTCGGCCGCATGCGCTACCGCATCTTCCAGATAGTCGTGTAGGATCTCCATGCGCTTTCCACATCGTGAACGCTCAGCCCATAAAATTCTTCCAGACTGTGCCCCGAATTTTCCACATCCGCCGAATTAACCATCGTTCTGAATTCCCGGCGCCGTTCCTGGCAAACAAAGTACCTATTTTCACTTCATCCTGCCCTGAGAGCAGGTATACTCCTACCGGATTCCCTCCGACAAATATCTTTTTGACATTTACCGTAATTCTGCACTGGCTTCCTCTTGTTTCCAGTTTTGCAAATCCGATGTTCTTTCCGCGTATCCCTCCTTCGTATGTATAGATATATGAAATTAGTCTCTGATAGTTAGACATGCTATCACTCCTTTGCTATCTATTTTATGCTGTTATGCATTGAAACTATGACTCAAAAATGGTATTCTTAACTTGAAAGAGCTATAAAATTGTATGGAGGGTAATTGAATGAGAGTTTACAAAGTAAAAAATTATGACGAAATGAGCAGAAAGGCCGCAAATCTGATTGCTGCCCAGATCATCACAAAACCGGATTCCGTTCTCGGTCTGGCTACCGGTTCCACCCCCGTCGGCACTTACAAATATCTTGTTGAAAAATACAACAACGGAGATTTGGATTTTTCTGAGGTTAAAACGGCAAATCTCGATGAATACAAGGGACTTACAAGGGAAAGCGAGCAGAGCTACTACTATTTTATGTACAGTAACCTTTTTCAGCACGTAAATATTAATATGGACAATACGAACATTCCAAATGGCATGGCTGATGATGCCGATGCGGAGTGCCGCCGCTATGAAGATGTGATCCGTTCTCTGGGCGGCGTAGACCTCCAGGTACTCGGTCTTGGTCATGACGGTCATATTGGTTTTAATGAGCCTGCCGATATATTTGAAGGCCCAACCCACTGTGTGGATTTGACGGAGATGACAATTGAAGCAAATAAACGTTTCTTTGCATCGGCTGACGATGTTCCGCGCCAGGCTTTTACGATGGGTATCGGTACGATTATGAGAAGCAGAAAGATTATTTTTGCAGTCAGCGGCAAAGATAAAGCGGCAATTTTAAAGAAAGCGCTTTATGGCCCTGTTACACCGGAGGTTCCGGCTTCTATCCTCCAGTTCCATCCGGATGTAATTGTTATAGCAGACGAAGAAGCGCTTTCCGAATGCTGATTCGAAACGTAATTTTATTATGAGATCAAATAAGACGTCAGATTCCGGTTTCACAGCCGGTTTCTGGCGTCTTTTAACAAATTTTATTACCATTCGCGTTTAGTTTGAAGGTTGTGCCCAGCACAGATGCGGCTCTTCTGCACATCAGCATCCTCTGAAGAAATATTTCGAAGTAATCCATCATGGAGCAGATGTTTTCATCAAGCTGAAGATCCAGTTTGATCACCTTTTTCTCTTTCTGAATATCGAGTGAAGAAGATACTACCGCATAGTTCACACGGTCATGTTTATCGAATGCCGCCTTATTTTGGTTTCTGACCCTGTCTCTGCGGACATCCGTCTTGTCAGCCAGAATCAATGCGGCTGAGACTGTATCCACGGCTCCGCCCGATTTCTCGTCATGCATGCCAATGGCATTGATAATTACTGCGATGTCTTCATAATCCATTTTCATGTCACGCAGTATCTGATGGGCCATTAAAGCTCCCGAATGCGGGTGATCCAAACGGTTCACACAATTTCCGATATCATGCATGTAGCCTGCTATTTTTGCCAGTTCGACGGTATGGCCGCCGTATCCCAGGCACTCCAGAATTTTCCCGGCCATCGAAGAGACCTTAACTGCATGTTCTGCGGAATGATCCGTATAACCCAGCACCCCCAGCGTGCTGTTGCCTTTGTAAATATATGCATTAACCTCTTTTGATTTCTTAATGTCTTTAAATGTTACTTGTTCCAACTGCTTCCTCCTTGTTCTTATTTCCGCTTTTGCGGTACGTCACCTATCTTATCAGGAGAAGAAACAGTCTGATATCACGGATATGGGAAATTTACGTCATGAATATGTAAAATCCCGTTTTGCGGAGCGTCATGTATTTTTCATTATTGCCATCTCTACAGAATCGGCCACATGCTCGCAGCAGTCACAGCACTCTTCCAGACAATTGTAGATTGTTGTCCAGACAAGGATTTGCACCGCATCATTTTCTTCCGTGTACAGACGGTGGACTGCCCTCGTATAAAGCTGATCTCCTTCCTCTTCCAGACGGTTCAGAGTAATGATTTTCTCTTTCAGGGTCGGAGATCGCCGGAAATTACGGAAATCCTCCAGCATTTCTTTCATTGCGGCGCAACTTCCGAATCAGCGCGGCAAACTCCAATGATTCGGGCCGCAGGATCTGATATTATACATATAAAGATTTGTCAGAACCTCATCCAGCACGTCCGTCACATCATCGATAATATTGGTCAGCGCCATGATATCTTCCCTCTCGATCGGAGGAAGAAATTCCTTCATCAGCTTCTCCATCAGGCTGTGTTTGCCCAGATCACCACGATGCTCCACCTCATGAATATCCTGAATTTTTTCAGGTAGGTTTACATAATCATATTCATTCATGTTCTCCCATAACAGCTCTGCCGCCTCACAGGAACACTTTACATTATCGACAAGCATTGTAAAATAGTCATTTCCTTTTTTCTGTGCCATTGCCGCACTCCTTTCAAATCCTTATATTAAAATACCCATATAAACAACTTTGCAGTCAAAAATCCGATTACACCGCACCCGGGTAAAGGTCAGCACCCAGGTCAGCACCATTTCCTTCACCACGCCCCAGTTCACAGAGGAGACGCGTCTGGCCGCCCCGACGCCCATGATGGCGGTCGTATTCGTGTGCGTCGTGGAAACCGGAATTCCCGTCAGAGAAGACAAAAGCAGGCATCCGGCGCCGGCCAGATCTGCAGAAAAGCCCTGGTAGCGTTCCAGCTTCACCATATCCATTCCCACTGCCTTGATGATCCGGTATCCGCCAATCGAAGTTCCCAGTCCCATTACGGCGGAGCAGAGTATCATCAGCCAAACCGGAATACTGAACTCTCCGACGGCCGCATTTCCCTTTGCCAGAAAAATTCCCAGCATGAAAACTCCCATAAATTTCTGGCCGTCCTGGCGCTCCGTGCATGAAGGCCATGGCCGCGCCCCCGGCAATCTGTGCTTTATTAAAAACTCCCCGTGTCTTTCCGCGATCCATGCCCCTGCACAGATACTGTACCGTCTTGGCCGTCAGCCAGCCCATGACAAATCCCAGAACCGTAGACAGAAGCAGACCATAGATTACCTTAATCCACTCCGACGCGTTGATTCCATCCATGCCTCCGTGAAGCGCAATAGCTGCTCCCGACACACCTGCAATAAGGGCATGGCTTTCACTCGTGGGAATACCGAACCACCAGGCAGCCGTCGCCCAAACCACAATAGCAAGGAGAGCGGCGCACAGCGCGATTAGGGACTCGTGCGGATCACCTCCGAAATCCACCATGTTGTATATTGTCGAGGCCACCCCGGCATTGAATATTGTCATAACGAGAACACCCAGGAAGTTGAAAACCGCTGCCATTATGATTGCAGCTCTGGGATGAATCGCCTGTGTGGACACACAGGTTGCGATCGCGTTGGGGCATCGGTCCATCCGTTGACCAAAATGACCCCAAGTGTCAGAATCACGGTAACGGCCAGCATAGGATTTACCGTAATTTGCGAAAGAAAATCCGCTAATGAAATTGTCATAGTTATCCTCACTTTTACGTGTATTAACAAGTATTGTTCCATGCTTTGCCAGTTAATTATAATAGTTTTACGCCGTACGTACAGTATTTATGGCAATTCTTTACTCTTTCTTTACAGGTACCGAAAGATGGGATACGGTTTGATTTCCCCCGGGAAACGGTTCACCGCCATCAATAAAGTTGCACGCCTTCGGCGTGCCACAGAGCGGTTCGGTTTTCACTTATCCATCAAGCTTAATCGGTATTTACCGGAGGGCTCACATAATCCGGCAGAGGGCAAGTATATCTGCCGCCGTTTCGTCTGGTTACCTCGTCCTTTGCGGCAGCAATAACATCCGGCCTCTCCCTGGTCCGGACCGCCGCCAGCGCCATTACCTTGGCCGCTGTAAGGAGTCCTTTATGGGCGATGGAACTGCAGGACTGTGCAGTCATCTGCCATGTGTGGCCGACATTGCCCACAGCTGGTTGCCACGCCGAGAATCAGGGTGGGGACAGCGTATCCCACATCACCTACATCAGTAGAACTGGTGTCCTGCTGTATCTTCGATGCATCAAAAGGATGGACTTCACTGTCAAGCGGCTTTTCGAGGATCTCCTCCAGCCTGTCGGCGCCATATAATGCCGCAATCTTTTCCCGTATCATTTCTCTGGTATCATCCGTGTAAGTCGACAGAAATTCCTTAGCCAGACGGTAATCTCCATCACTCCACTCAGGCGCGCCGACCTCCCTCAGACATTCGTCCGCCACCGCCGCCAGCGCCAGGTTGGGGACATATTCCGTAAAGGCCAGAACCAGGCGGTATTCCATCGATGTTCCAGTCATCATTGCGGCTCCCTTTGCCACATTAATGACCCGTTCTAAAATTTCTCTTACTTGCGAGATCCGCGGCGCTCTCACCTCCCAGCTGAGCGTCGCATGATCCTGTATTACATTGGTGGCCGAGCCTCCCACGTCGCTGTAAGCGCTGTGGAGCCTGGCTTCCGGAATGATAAACTCTCTCAGATAATTGCAGCCGATATTCATAAGTTCCGCTCCGCCCAGAGCGCTTCTTCCCAAATGGGGCGAAGAGCCTGCATGAGCCGTAATTCCCCGGAAAGAAAAATCGGCTCCCATAATCGCGTTGCTGGAAGACGGAGCTACCCGGTTAACCGTAGACGGGTGCCAGGTATATACAAAATCCACATTGTCAAACAGGCCGGCCCGGGTCATGAACTGCTTCGAACCGGCCCCCTCCTCCGCCGGACATCCGAAGTAAATAATCGTTCCATCCTTTTTAAACTCTTCCAGATAATTTTTGACTGCAATTTCAGCCGCCAGGGAAGCTGCTCCCAGAACACAATGGCCGCATCCATGGCCAAAGCCCCCGGCCTCCCGCTCTTTCTTGACAGGGAGCGCCGCCTCCTGACTGAGTCCCGGCAGGGCATCGTATTCGCCCAGGATCCCCATCACCGGTTTTCCTGTTCCAAAGACAAAGGTTCCTGTAAAGCAGGTTGGAATCCCCGCCAGACCCGTCTCCACAGTAAAGCCGGCCTCCTTCAGGAGTCTGCCCAGAAGCGCCGATGACTGCATTTCCTTAAAGGGAGGTTCTGCATATTCCCAAATCCGGTCATTGGCATCCAGGATCCGCTCTGCCTGTGCATCCACCGCTGCTTCAATAAACTTTAAATCCGTCATCTGATATACCTCCTGTGTTTTTCTTAAACCTTAAGGCAAGTATAATCTATATTCCTTTTATTTTTTATGTTGAAATGTTAAAAGAAAACGTCAAAATGTTGCATCCTGTCTTTTTCTTCCCTGATATCGCACTATGCCGTTTGTCCGCTTGATTTTCAATATTCTGTGGCCTATAATTGATTTTATAAGTTTAATAAGGAGTATTCTATGAAAAGCAAGCGTGCACTTGACATTTCCGCACTTCCTCCAATTGAAAATCTAAAAATCGGTTCTTTCGGCTACCGGTGCCCTGAACCGCTGTTCAAATATGGGCCGGTTATCCATAAAGGGTATTACCTGTGTTATATCCTGGAGGGGAAGGGCTGTTTTCAATACGGCAGCCATTATTATTCTTTATCAAAGGGACAGGGCTTCTTAATCGAACCGGATGTCATCATCTCGTGTCAGGCGGAAAAAATCTCGCCTTGGGAATATGCCTGGCTGGAACTGCGGGGGCCTATGGTCCGTCAGCTCCTGTATTCCATGAAGCTGTCGTCTGCAAACCCTGTATTCCATTGTAAGCAGAACTCGCATTTGAAATATTACACCCAGGAAATTATGACGGTTCAGGAGCAGCGCCTCGCCGCTTCAAGTGACATCATACGGTTAAACGGCCTTTATCTGCTTCTGCTCTCTGAAATAATACGGCAGACTGCTTATGCAGAATTCAGCAGTCAGGAGCAAAAGTATCTCAGGCAGGCGGTTACATACATCGAGGATAATTTCAGTAAAAATATTAAAGTAAATGATATATCACATTTTGTATACATTGACAGAAGCTATCTGTTTTCCATTTTTAAAAAAAAATTTATTTCAGAGCCCGCAGCAATATTTAACCTCCTGCCGCATCGACAAAGCTGTTGAACTTCTCCGCACCACCTCGCTTTCTGTGGAAGAAATCTGCCATGCCTGCGGTTATCAGGATGTCGGCGCATTCTCAAAGCTTTTAAGAAAAAGCTCGGCATAACCCCCGCCGCGCTGCGAAAACACCTTATCTCCGGCATGCCTCCCTCTTAATCAGATATCATAATTGATATGAGGCGTGCCGGTTTGTCTTTCCTGAAACGGACCAATATATGTTCTTCATCTCTCCCCAATAAAGCTGTCAATAACGGCACATCGCCATTAAATTCATGAAATTTATAGATAATTGGATGAATTTTATACATTGGAATTGAATTTTTACAAATGTTATACTTTTTGTATAGTTCAAGTCTTTTTTTCTGCGAAAATATAGTAAATATATCCATAAGTAAAATCGGATCTGCCCGGAAATGGGGGGCTGTTGCCCTTCAAGATAATGTCAGATTAGAGTGAGCGTGAGAAGGAGGAAATCAAATATAAAAAACTAAAAATCAAGGTATGTGAAAGGAGAAGGGTAACTATGCGTAAATGTTCGGGGAAAATTCTGGCTGCAGTTCTGACAGGACGCGCTAGTCCTCAGCGTGAGCGCCGGCGCGCCATTATGAGGGAAATCGGCCTGCTATGGGAGATGTAAGGCGTATTCAGGCTTACACGGATGAAACCGTCTACGGTACCGGACTGGTGAAGGTGGAAGTAACCTATAATAACGGTGTCAGTCTGACGGGGATTAATGCGGACAGTTATATTCTGGAAGACCGGGGAACGCTGTCACCCGATTATGGTAAGGTTAAAATTGCCAAAGCCGTTGTGGACGGTCAGGTTGTCACCCTGACCATGGACAAAGGCACCGCAGCTGCCGAAAATAATGCTCTCATCTATACCGGCGAAAGCGCGCAGGGATCACGCGTGAGGAACGCCTTTGCACGGCACTGGCGCCCGGGATATGAAAACGGCGCGATTCATTTCGGCAGCGGCGACGCGGATAAAGGGTACCTGGCAAATACGACGGGAATGGGGTACCAGGCCAGGGCCTGTCTGGAGCTGAAACTGCGCCATGCGGGAGGAATTTCCGTCGCCGTCTGCTCCGCTACTGGCGAGGCCGACGGCAGATACAAGGATGGCGGGCCATGGGCAAGGACGATTGACCTGCAATTCGGAGAAAACGGGTTCCGTTCCTTTGAGCAGGCCGGAATCCGCGTAAGCAGCACAGCAGGAAGAGCGTCCGACGGTACCGGTGATGATTATGTCCGCGGTTATTTCTATGTTCCGGAACATTACGATCCCGCGGCAGGCATTGTATTTACGCTATCAGGGACAGGGTATCTCCTACTGGAAGCTGGCGGACGGATGTGATAACGACGGCACCGGCATTATGTACGACTCCGCCACCACTTCCTGGATTGACAAAGGCGCCATCGTGGTCAACATCCATGACCGCTCCAGCGCCGGTCCCGGAAAATATTATGACATTTATGATTTTGTAGCTGACGACGTCAATGTGATGAAATATTTTATCGATGCATACGGAGTCACCGGAAATGTTGTTCTTCAGGGGAATTCGCGGGGAACCATGGCCTCTGCCCTCATTATCAAGGCGCTGGCCGGACAACCCTATCATCCCCAGAATCAGAAAAACGGAAATAATGTACAGGAAACTTATGGGCTGCCTGCCGGCGCTTACAATTTTACTATTGATTCGTATATCTGTCAGAACGGCACCTTTGGCTATGGCTATGACGACGCCGACTGGGCAGCCGTAGCAGAGACCGGCTTAAAAGTATGGGCTTTTGACGGAGAACAGGACACGGATAATATCGCGATCGCGAAATACAAAGCCCTCATGACTTCTTTGAAAGGCGTCGACTGGGCCGCTGAGAACGTACGCCTTACCGGCTATCCTTCCGAGTTATATGCCTACTGGGGCGAGAGCGATCATTCCACTACACGGCTTAACGCTTGGTATTTCAGTGACTCCGCATTTTATGGACCTGATTTCCGGATTGATCCGGCTACAGGAAAACTCACCTGGCATACTAAGCTGAACGACGGTGCGTCTTATGAACTGAAGTGCCGCGGTGCCTCAGGAGCAGCAAAGAAGGCTACCGCTATACCATATACGATGATCTTTATCAGGAGTGGGCGCTCAAAGGAGCACCCGTTCAGGAGACAACGGCAGTACCCACCGTTTATTCAGCGGCAGTTACAGATTTTGACAGTATAACGGACCTTAAGAAGGATTTCTCCCAGGCCGCCCAGCTGCCGTTAACCGGGTGCTTCATGAAGAATATTGACGTAAACGGCAACGGAATTGCGGACGACGCCCGCACTGCCGGTGTGTATATCGCGCCAGAGGCATCCATACGTTCCTATTTTACCGTAGTTGCCGTGCCCGACGGCGTGAATACCTGGGATTTTTTAAAGAAAGAGGGCTGGCTTGATCTGGCGGATCGAAAGGGTGAAGGGCTGTTTATTCTGGAGCCAGGCGCCGGCGGCTGGAGCAGTCCCGCTGAAGAGACGGGTTATCTGAAAGCGGCAGCCGCTTTTCTGACCGGCGGTAACAATATTCACAGCCAGAATGTATTTTCCACTTTTGGCGAATTTTATCTGCCATACGGGAGAAAGGGCACCGCCCGGAGTAACTGGGTACCGCAAATCCCACCTTGGTTATCAGCCAGGTATATTTAAACGGAGAGAGCAGCGGCAACAGTGCGCTGATGGCCGTAGCAGGAACCGAATATGACGGTAAAAGCGCCAACGGCGACATGACGGATGTGCTGGACGAAACATTGAAGCAGACAGGACTTGGAGGCGGGCGCAGAATCGCGCCAAAGGATGCCGGTTCACCTATCTGACCGGTTATACCGGCAGTGAAAGCTATTGGCAAGAGGCTAACGACTGTCTCTCTGCCCCGGTAAACGGCGTATACTATCAGGATATCAGTCTGACGCTATAATGTGATATCGAATCGATAATCAACCATTAACGTATGCCCTGCGGCCAGCGTCTGGATTACACTTCCGCCCGGGTTGCCGCCCAGCGGGACGCAAAGGACGGACAGCCTAAGCAGACCTTAAGCAACGGCACACAGATTTGGGCCGTCGAGGACGCGGTCATCAGGGGCCACGGCACTGTCAGGTGGGCGTGATTGCCTTAGCGACATACAGCGGCGACGGAAAATGGGATCCCAGGGAATATTTGTTATATATCCCGGAGGGATTTGAAGGGAAAAAACTTCCTGTTTTAGTGGTCTACCCAGGCAATACGCAGACCGACTCGATTTTTATGGATTCCACTTTGTGGTGGCAGACCGCCGAAGAGGAAGGCATTGCCCTGGCTTTCGTCTGTGAGACCTATAACGCCAGCCCTCCAGCGTGTCACATGCGGATTCCGATTTGTTTTACCACTCTCTCATCACTCTGCTGAAGGAGAAAATCGACGGAAAATATGCAGATTTAGACTTCAGCCGTATCTATGGAACAGGCCAGTCCGCCGGCTCAAACGCAACACAGGGCTTTGCCATCACAAACCCAGAATTCTTTGCCGCCGTCGGTTCCACCTCAGCGGCCCCTGTTCCGGAAAATGCGGCAAATAAACCGATCCCTACGATGATGATAACAGGACAGATGGATGTCTCCGACCTGGCAAAGGGATTCGGTTCGGAAAGCCTGCGGGGCTGGGCCGAATATATGCTGGGAGTAAACGGTTTTGGCAGCGCCTTTGCGCCCGGTATGGAGACCGAAGTCGTAACGGTAGACTCACGCCATCCGGCCCTATACCGGTGGAGCAGAAATATTGAAGGGACAGACGTACCCCTCGTCCAGTGGGCACAGTGTCTGCTGCGTCCTCACAACTGCTACCCCTCAGACATTCCCATCTTGTGGGACTTTGTTAAGCATTTCAGCTTTACTGCGGATTCCAACGGCACGATTACCCGGTATTACAGTGAATCGGCATTTGAGAAGGATGACGCAATCGTCATCAGCGTGACGGCCGCAGACAACTAAGGCAGAGCGGTTTTTATTTAACAGGAGAACTTTCCTGTTAAACGATAACCTGCACGCTCACCGCCCTCAATAAAAAAGACTCACATACTTTTTAAAGAATGTGAGTCTTTTAACTGCCGGCGACCGGAATCGAACCGGTACGAAGTTTAACCCTCGCAGGATTTTAAGTCCTGTGCGTCTGCCAGTTCCGCCACGCCGGCATTCATGATTGCTCATGACTGGCAATATTCAATTACCAATGGATGGAGGTGGATTCGAACCACCGAAGCGTGTCGCAACAGATTTACAGTCTGCCCCCTTTGGCCACTCGGGAACCCATCCAAAATTACTCTGACAGTTAAAAATAATATCATAACAGAGGGAAAAAATCAAGGGGAAATTGTATATTTTTGTAGTATTTTTACAACTTCCAATAAGTCCCTGCATATCCTGTGCAGGGACTTATTGTTCCCGTGCCACCAGCACTGCCGAACCAACTGCCGGCACTTCTATTATAAGGATTCCGTTCTTTACTTCATAGTTCACGGCTCCTGCATTATACCCTTCTTCATAAGTGAGCATTCTGCGGCTCATATACTCGGAATCCGTCACGCCAATCAGCCATACCGGTATAGAATACGTCATCGCCTCATGGCAGGTGTTTATTATGACAACGCCCTTGCTCTCTCCGCCTTCCTTATTGCCGCGGCTGAAACGTCCGTACGCAATCATCCCCTGTTCCGCAGCCAATTGCCGGAGTGAACCGGTTCTGAACGCCTGGTTTCTCTTTCTGATTCCCGTCATGTATCGGTGGAACTCTATCAGTTCCAAATCTTCATTGCCCCATGGATATGTTCTCCGGTTATCGGGATCCGTCCATCCGCAGACGCCGGCCTCATCTCCGTAATAAATCGTCGGCGCTCCGGGCCATGTCATCTGAAGTACGACGCCCTGGCGGAATATGCCATAGCTGATGCCTTCCGAAGCGGCAGCGGCGCCGGCGGTCCCCAGCCGTCCAATTCTCCGGTTTGACCGTGTCAGGAATCTGGAATGGTCATGATTTGACAATTCATTCATTGCAGTCATAAGCGACGAGGTCTGCATCCTCAGCATATGATAGCGCATCATCTCAAAAAATGCTTTGCCATTGCCGTAAAGACTTTCATTTGCCTCATCACTGTGCTTCTCCAATCCGGTCAGAAACCAGGATACCGGCTCCATAAAAGCGTCATAGTTCATTACCGTATCCCATTCATCGCCTTTGAGCCACTCACTGGGATCTCCGTAATGCTCCGCAATAATTACAGCCTCGGGGTTTGCCTCCTTGACTGCTTTTCTGAAATCTTTCCAAAACTGATGGTTGAACTCACTGGTTCTGCCAAGATCGGCAGCCACGTCCAAACGCCAGCCGTCCGCATTAAACGGCGGCGAAACCCATTTTTTACCAATATCCATAATATACCGGTAGAGTTCCGGGGATTCCTCATAATTGAGCTTCGGCAGAGTCGAATGTCCCCACCATCCGTCATAACTGTCGTTGAACGGCCAGTTGCCGTGATTGTTAAACTTGAAAAAATTCCGGTAAGGACTTTTGTCCGATACATATGCTCCCGGCGGGTAGCCGCCCTCATGCTGGTAAATCAGTTCCGCATCCAGCCACTTGTTAAAAGAACCGCAATGGTTAAAGACTCCGTCGATGATAACACGGATCCCTTTCTCGTGAGCCGCCTCAACAAATCTCGCAAACAGCAGATCACTGGCCTGCAGGTTTTCTTCATCCGCCGTTCTGGCCGTATACTTGCCTGCGTTGTCATTATCCATGGCATCAGGCTCCACAAGTAAATCGAGATCGTGCCGGATAACCCCGAAATGGGGATCGACGTGATCATAATCCTGACAATCGTATTTGTGGTTGGAAGGAGAGACAAATATCGGGTTCAGGTAAATAGCCTCCACCTTCAGGCTCTTCAGATAGCTGAGTTTATCCCAGATTCCCCTGATATCGCCTCCATAGAAACGTCTCACATCCATCTTGGACGGAAGCTCATTCCAGTCCCTCACCCGCTCCACGGGTTTCCCAATATAGATGTATTCATTCGTTTCCACATCATTTGTCGGGTCACCGTTACAAAAACGATCTACATAAATCTGATACATAACTGCGCCCTTGCACCAATCAGGTACAAAAAATCCGGGAGTCATATGAAACGCTGTCTCCCGCGACGGCTGATCTGCCGCCCCCAGACGGCCGTAGAAACAGATATCCTCCTCCCGGTCCGCCCGGAAGCAGTAATTCAGGACCTCTTCTCCAAGTATATATTTACAGCGGTAATAATCAAACAGGCTGTCGCTGTGGCTGTATTCCATGTCACGCTCTTTCATTCTATCCTGTTTGTCATATTCTATTAAATAAACAGCGTCTGCACCGTCACGCTCCGTCCGGAAATAAAAAATCACTTCCTGCCCGGCATCCGCCTCGCAGGGATGTCGGTAATCTTCCGTCTCGTCGCTAAAAAGCGCTTCTCTGTTGATCCTCTCCATACTAATCCCTCTTTCTGCTATCACATCTATTTTAAATGATTCCCGTCAATTACACAATCAGTTTCTGTGCATCGCGAAGCGTGTTATTATTTACAGCATGCCGCTGTTTGGCAAGGCGTGAACAGTAACAAAATGCGGGCAACAGTTCATGCTGTCTGAACTCTTATAAATGCGGTCCTGCGAACAACCGCTGTTTTCGACAAAAAGGTAAAAAAACCATTTGTTTCAAGGCAGTAAAAAGGCCAGCGGGGTAGCTGGCCTTTTTAGGAGAAGGTATTTCGTTTTTATGGGGTGTAGCAAAAACTATATAATGTATTGGGGGGGTTACGAGTATTATAATAGCACAGGTGCCAAAATAAGTCTGCACAAACATCAAATAATTAACCCGTTTTTTTTGTGCATATTGGGCACCTCTTTTCCACCTTTGGCAGAGTGCCTATCATATCGCACAAAAGCCGCTGCAATCAATGGTTTTTGATTGTAGCGGCCCTGAAATCAGGCAAAAAGTGCTTCAAATTCCGCCTGTCCTATCTTCTCTTTTTCCAGAAGAAGCTCACAGCATTTATGCAGTACATCTTCATGTTCAAGAATCATTTTTTTGGCTTTTTCGTGGCAGTCGTCAATAATCTTCTTCACTTCACTGTCTATCGTACTGGCCACTGTCTCACCATAGCTGCGTGCATGCGCCAGATCACGGCCGATGAATACTTCATTGCTGTCCCCGCCGTAGTTAATCATTCCGACCTTGTCGGACATGCCATACTCCGTCACCATGGCTCTTGCAATGGACGTAGCCTGCTTGATGTCCTGAGACGCGCCGGTAGTGATGTCATCAAATATAATCTCCTCCGCGATACGTCCTCCCAGGGATACCATGATGTTCTGGAGCATCTTCCCCTTCGTCATATGCATGTCATCGGTCTCCGGCAGCGGCATCGTATAGCCCGCAGCCCCTATTCCGGTAGGGATAATGGAAACCGTATGAACCGGCCCCACATCCGGAAGCACATGGAAAAGTATTGCATGGCCCGCTTCATGATAAGCGGTAATCTTTTTATCCTTTTCCGAAATAACCTTGCTCTTCTTCTCAGCGCCAATCCCGACCTTGATAAATGCCTTCTCAATGTCTGCCTGCATCAGGAACTTCCTTCCGTCTTTGGCGGCATTAATGGCGGCTTCGTTCATCAGGTTCTCCAGATCGGCACCGGTGAATCCTGATGTCGTCTGGGCTATACGGTGCAGATCCACATCCTCGCCCAGCGGTTTATCCTTCGTGTGGACACCGAGTATCTCCTCGCGTCCCTTCACATCTGGCCTGCCGACCGCCACCTTCCTGTCAAACCGGCCCGGACGCAGAATCGCCGGATCCAGGATATCCACACGGTTGGTAGCTGCCATGACAATGATTCCCTCATTAACTCCAAAGCCGTCCATCTCTACGAGCAGCTGATTCAGCGTCTGCTCCCTCTCATCATGGCCTCCGCCCATACCGGTTCCCCTCTGGCGGGCCACGGCATCAATCTCATCGATAAATACGATACAGGGGGCATTCTTTTTGGCATCCTCGAACAAATCACGGACACGTGATGCGCCCACGCCGACAAACATCTCCACGAAATCCGAACCGGATATCGAAAAGAACGGAACTCCGGCTTCTCCGGCCACTGCCTTGGCAAGAAGCGTCTTTCCTGTTCCGGGAGGGCCCACCAGGATAACGCCCTTTGGGATCCTTGCGCCGACTCCCGTGTATTTCTGCGGGTTTTTAAGGAAATCCACGATTTCCTCCAATTCTTCTTTTTCCTCCTGAAGCCCGGCAACCTTTGTGAAATTGATATTGCTGGTCCGGCTCATCTTTGCACGGCTCTTGCCAAAATTCATCATCTTCGCATTGGCGCCGCCTCCGGAACGTGAATTCATAAACACAAAGAAAAAGATAAGCACACCGGCCGAAAGCGCAATCGGAAGGATTACGGTCATGAAATAATTGTCCTGCTGGACTTCTGCGACCTTGTATGCAATCCCTGCGTCTCTCAAAGCTGTCTCGATTTCCTTCGTGTCGAGAACATAGAAATCCTGCTTATCGCCGGATGTCATGTAAAGCTCCACTTCTCCTGTCGGTGTTTCCCGGTTCGGCTTGATCACTGCACTGCTGATACTCCCGTTTTCCACATTCATCATAAATTCGGGATAACTGATCTTACCCGGCATAAACATGCTCTGGTTTCTTGTACTGAATAACATTATGAGGAGCATTACAAGGATCAGAAGTCCCATGCCCCCTCCAAATGACTGCCGCTGTTTCAACTGGCTTCCTCCTTATACTTCCACTACTCCTATATATGGTAAATTCCGGTACTTTTGATCATAGTCAAGTCCATACCCGACTACGAACTCATCCGGGATGGTAAAGCAGGTATATCTGACCTGAACCTGTTTCTTCACACGGCGCTCCGGTTTGTCTAACAGAGTGCAAAGCTCGATGCTCTTTGGATTTCTCTGCTTCAGAACCTCGATCAGGTAGGAAAGCGTCCTTCCGGAATCAATGATGTCCTCTACGATAATAACTTCCTTTCCCTCAAGCGGTTCATCCAAATCCTTGACAATCTTTACGATACCGCTGGATTTCGTCCCCGCACCATAACTGGAAACGGACATAAAATCAAGGGAAACCGACAAATCCAGACGTTTCGCCAGCTCGCAGGTGAAAAATACGCCGCCCTTTAAGATACAAATTAAATGAACGTGTCTTCCCGCATAATCCCTGTTGATTTGCTCCGCAACTTCACTGATTCTTTTATTTACCTCTTCTTCTGTTAACAATACCCTGATCTTATCGGCCACTGTCTGTTCCTCCGTCTGTTTGTACTTGTAATATATTTTTCGTCTGTTCCGTTACCTTGTAATATTCGCTGATACGGTATCCCACAATCCATAATACATGGCTCCCCTCCGCCAGAAGCAGAACCGCATCCCGGCTTTCCCTGGGAATCTTTTCATCAATCATAAAGGATTTTACCGACTTCCTGCCTCCCGATGCCAGCGTAATATAGTCGCCTGTTTGGCGGTTCCTGACAGATAACGTATCTTTTATTTTATCATAATCAAACCATTTCGTATACTGGTTTTTGGGAATTTCCTGCTGATTTTGCCGGGGAAAAACCTGAAAATCAAGCCGGGCCGCCGCCCTTTCCCCGCTCCTTTCCGGACCGGCAATTGAATCCGGCATGGCATACGCCTCTTTTCCACGGCTGAATATGAGCCTGCCGTATTCAATTCCGGCCGTCATGCCATAGGGAAGATTCACTTCTTTCCCTGTCCCTTTCCCTAAAAGTTCCAGGACATTGTCTATATGCCTGGCTGTAATATCTTTTAGAGGACAGCCCAGTTCCCTCAGGATAATGCGCACAGCATACCTCCTGATAATCCTATCCTCTTTCAGCAGCTCCGCTGCCATAAAGACTGCGGTTTCCTTGCCGTTTTCTGTTCCGGCATTCCCGGCAGCCGCCGCAACGGCATGCTGGCGCACCCACTCTCCGGCCGTCTTTTCCAGATACCGGTCCGCCTCGCAGATATGTTCGCCGGCCCTCAGAATATTTTGGACTGCCTGCCCGTTAATGCGGGATGTGATTACCGGCAGCAGTTCATTCCGGATCAGGTTTCTCGTATAATCTGTCCCGCTGTTGGTGGAATCCTCCACATACGGATATCCATGCGCCCGGAGCCAGTCCAGTATCTCCCGGCGCTGCGCCCACAGAATCGGGCGGATAATCCTGCCCCTGACCGGCGGTATCCCGGACAGGCCTTTTCAAGCCTGACCCCCGGAAAAGGTTGTGAAGGATTGTCTCCGCACTGTCGTTTCCATGGTGGGCAGTAGCGATATGGACATGGTTCCGGCCGTCTTTCTCCCACAAAAGCGCCTCTGCCTCTAAAATCCGGTATCTGGCCCGGCGTCCCGCTTCCTCCACTGATATCCCTGCTTCCCGGGCTTCTTCAGCCGCGTTGATTCTTACTGTTTTAAACGGGATATCAAGCTCTTTGCACAGTTCTTCCGAAAAGGCGGCATCCCTGTCAGCCTCCGATCCTCTGAGCCCGTGGTGGACATGGACTGCCCGAAGCTCAATTCCAAGCTCTTGCCTGAGACACCGCAAAATACGGAGCAGACAGACGGAATCCGCTCCTCCGGACAGGCCTGCGATCACTCCGTCTCCCTGTTCAGCCATATGATATTTTTGAATAAAATTAAGAGTCTCTTTCTTCATAATATAATTCCCGGTATCTGCCCGTTACCATTCACGGTCTGTATTGCGCGAGGTATTTTCCTACGCATTTGCTGCGCTGACCGTGCGAAAATGTAACGGCAGCAAGCATCCCTTCGCCTGTTTGCCTACAGTATACAGGAATCCCGTCCGTTTCACAAGGGCTATCTCTCAAAAACTCCCCCCACAAGGACCGTCATATCATCTCCCGGGCTTCTTCAAACGAACCGGCAAACTCAAGGATCCGCTCCGCCATCTCCTGCGGATTGCCTGTCCCGGTTCCTTCCAGAAAATCTTTCAGCGTTTCTTCTTTGTTTTCACCCGGCAATGCCTCCAGCACTCCGTCACTGACCATAATAATTCTGTCATTATCCCACATTTTCCGCGACAGGAGTACCGGTTCCACGGTCTTTACCACACCCATCGGCACATCCCCCGCTTCCAGGACCTCCACTCCGTCATGTCCCACAATGAACGTCGGCACGGCTCCCAGCTTCATTGCCTCCAGAACCCCCGTATACAAATCCACGCAGCACAAATCCAGCGTTGCCGGATTCTGTTCCGTGCCTGCCAGTAAAAGCACCGTATTGACCAGTTTGAGCGCCGAACGGGCGGAAAATCCGGTCTCCAGAAGCTGCTGTGTCAGCTCCACCACCTTGCTGCTGTCCTCGTTTGCCAGAGGGCCGCTGCCCATACCGTCCGACAGGCTCATAATCACCTGGCGCGGCAGCCCTTCATGGATAGTAAAATTATCCCCTGATATCAGCTCGCCCCCCTTTGCCGCTTTGGCCACCCCATGGAGCATCCTGTATTTTCCCTCCTCGACAAAGCGGAATGTGGCCGCATTCCTGGTAATAATGCTCTTACTGTCCTTTGCCGGACTCCATTTCCGTCCCGACATGGCCCGTCCCACCAGATCCGCTGCATCCCGGGCCGTCATGCATCTGCCGTTGGTGCTGCGGACGGTGAGAAACGCTTCCTTTTGCTCATTCTCGTATTCAAGCATCAGCATATTCTCCACCTTCATGTGGTGGCGGCGGAAGATGTACTTGATCTGTTCCTCCCAGTCTCCGGTGATATCCGTCGCATTTTCCATCTGACCGGAAAACTCCTCCAGGATGGAAGCAAGTTCACGGAACTGCACGATGACGGTGTCCCGGCTCTCCAGAAATCTGTTTTTCCACGACAGATTCATCGTGGCCCGTCCCAGGTTCCGGTTCAGATGCAGGACATAATCATCCTTTCTCCGGCACGCCTCATTGAACAGCCGGGGCATGTCCTCCATGTCGATTTTCCCTTTCTGTTCAAATGCGCGGAGAAGATAGTAAAGATAATAGCTGTCCTCTCTTTTGCTGCCTGAGTACAGATTGCATCTCACACAGTCTCCGCAGACCGCGCCGCCGCAGTCTGCATGGCTGCCAGACCGTCATCCTTTGTCAGCTGCCGTCCTCCCCCGATTTCGTCTGCAAACGCCTGAGCCAGGCCGCTCAGCGACATTGCCATATCCTTCAGGCGTCTGGCCGTATAGACATTGACATCCGCCATGTCTCTATGTAAACTCTTCTTTTTAAGCACAAAAATCCCTCCTAACCTGCGTGAAACCATTATATACAGGCCGGAGGGAAATATTTGTCAAATTAATTGGTGGAATACCGGAAATCGTACGACAGATAACCTCAGGTTTCGCCCGAATCCGCTTCTGTTATTCCTGTTTTTGCATCTTTACCGGCCTCTGCTCCGTATCAGTTCATGCCGTCTGAACTGCTACACTACTTCTTTTCCGCCGGCTTAAGCAGAATCTCATCTTTATTGACAAGACCCAATTTTTCTTTGGCTACTTTCTCAATATATTGTTTCGTCTGGACATAGACACGGTACTGTTCCAGCTCCGCCGCTCTCTCCTCTTCCGCCTGGACCTGGGCCTTCAGATTTTCCTCCCTGATTTGATAATTCAGATCTTTCTTTTTCAGGTCAAGCCCTTTTAAGTGAACCGCTGTCGCCAGGCTCAGAACCACCAGAGTGATGCCGATCAGTGCCATGCGGTTATTCAGATTTTCTTTCTTTTTTCTTCTCATTCTTCCGCTTTCCCGCATCTCTCTCCTCTTCCGCCTTTCTGCTCCTGCGTAATTCCTGTTCCTCTTTCTCTTTTAAAAGAATCTGTCTCTTCGCTTCCTTCTCCTGCCAAAGCCGCTGCTTTTCTTCCCGCTTTTCTTTCTGTTCCTCTTCCCTGTGTCTCTGCTTTTCTTCGCGCAGTCGAAGTTTTTGCTCTTTCTTTTCCTTTTGTTTCTGTTCTCTCAGGAGGCGCTGCTTCTCTTCCTCTTCCAGCTGCTTCTGCCTGATCTTTTGACGTTTTATTTTTCTTATTGTAAGATATTTCTCCACTTTTTTCAAGAGCCTAAGCAAAATACGGCTGACGGTCAGATTATAGACAAGCATTCCCATAAGAACGCCGAATATGGCATACCATCGGAGTATCCCGTCATTCTGCCCAAACAGCAGGAGAAACGTGGTAATGCTGGAGCCTGCCCAGTAAACGGCATCTTCAATGCCTGTCCAGAAATTGCCATGGGGAATCAGGGTTCTGAACAGTCTCAGGCCGTCGTAAACCATCATCAGGCAGATTCCCACCGTCAGGCTCGCAGCCAACAGCTGTAATTCATAGCGAATTGTCATGCTCATCCCATTTTTGCCCGCCTTTTCTTATTATTTGAACAGCCGGTTAAACAGGGATTCTCCTGATTTGCGGTAATTCTCATTGGAGGAATAGGCAAAGCTGTCGAACGTCCCCTCTATGTCAACCTCCCCCTTTTTTTTTTTTTTCCAGCGTCAGCCGGCTCACATGCAGGCTTTTGCCTTTCACTGTCAGGAGACCCATATCCGTATCCAGTATAATCTGGTTTTCGTCGAATGACACCACGTCCTGGATTCCGGTCACACTGCCCGTCCCTCTGCCCGTTACCTCCAGCTTATGAGGCCGCCGGTTTAACTTTTCTTCCATGCAAAAAACCTCCTGATATATCTAACTATTGTTAAATATATTAGGAGGTTATCCTCTTTATGTTAAAACTCACAAATAACGATAAAGATCTTTCGCTTCGTCCTTCTTGACCGTCTCTGCCACGTCCAGCACTTCTACCTTCACAGACTTCATACCAAACTGGATTTCGATAATGTCGCCCGTCTTTACATTCAGGGACGCCTTTGCCGGTTTGTCATTAACCAGAACCCTGCCGGCATCACAAGCCTCATTGGCTACGGTTCTTCTCTTAATCAGGCGCGAAACCTTTAAAAATTTATCTAATCTCATAGAATTATGCGTTTACCATATCCTTTAATGCTTTTCCAGCTTTGAATTTAGGTGTTTTGGAAGCTGCGATCGGCATTGTCTCGCCAGTCTTAGGATTTCTTCCTTCTCTTGCTGCTCTCTCTGCTACTTCAAATGTACCAAAACCAACTAACTGGATTTTCTCACCTTTAACTAATTCATCAGAAACTACATCAGTGAAAGCTTTGATTGCCTTCTCTGCGTCCTTTTTGGAAAGTTCTGCTTTTTCTGCCACAGCAGCGATTAATTCGGTCTTATTCATTTGATATATTCCTCCTGTCATCTTCTCATATGAGCTCATATTACTCAAGTTTTCTTGTAATGCTTTACTTTACATTTATATACATTTATCCTTGTTTTGTCAAGGTTTTTTGCTCTTTTTTACTCTTTTCCTCCGTTTTTATTCGGTTCCATAAATCAAGTCCTTCTTCTGATGAATTAACTTTCTCATCCCCGAATACGTTCGGATGCCTTCTGACCATCTTTGCGCTAACTCCGTCCACAACATCGTCAATTGTAAAAAGTCCTTTTTCCTCTGCTATCTGGCTGTGGCTCATCACCTGGAACAGGAGATCCCCCAGTTCCTCGCAGAGATTTTCGGGGTCCTGATTGCGGATTGCGTCGATTACCTCGCCCGCCTCTTCCTCCAGACAGGGTATCAGACTCTCATGGGTCTGACGGCGGTCCCAGGGACAGCCATTTTCCGAGCGCAGCGTGCGCATGATTTCACGCAAATCTTCAAAGGTGTATTTTTTACCGGATTCATGGATTTTATCCATGTTTTTGCTTTTATCTGTATTATTCGTACCTGTTTCGTTTATCTGATCCATTTTGAAACCTCCCGTCGCTTCTGCCGCTGCCCGGCAGTTCCCGCCGGCGGCGAATAGTAATGCGTGATGACTATAACAGCTGATGGCAAAAGTATAGCACAGGTAAAACAGTACGGCAACTGCAGGATGCATTCAGATAGGGGATTTAGTTAAGCAGGTGAGGACGCCGCCGGGATGGCCGGCGGACGGGGTGGTGATGTGGTGTTATGAGTCTTTCGTCCTGAGGGAGAGTTGTCGTGAATTGGGACGGAGGAGAAGATATAATCTGCGGAGCACGTGGCCGCTCAGTGATTCCATATGTGTTGGATATGGGCTGATGTAGTGGCAGCGACAAAGGTTCCTTCCCCCTTTGAGACTGGAGACAATCAGCGGCCGTAACGGACCGGGGCCGGTGTGCGGAAACCTTCGCCTGAGTCTTCCGTCCCCGGAGAAAACCTGAACCGGGGAAATAGGCGGAATCAATTGCGGAGGGGACATGGGAGTCCGCCGGTGCTTAGCGAGGTCTTTTCGAGCTTAGCATTCCGATGCGCACTCCAAAGAGTGCAAACGGTCCCCGCAGCAATTCATTCCGGCCGGATTCGCCCTTGCAACAACCTGCAATCCGGGGACGGAAGACTCAGAAAAGCCCCTCACCACACCGGCCCCGGACCGTTACGGGCGCGTCCTCCATTCTCAATAACTACTCCCACTCAGTATGGAAATGCCCTTCCCTGTCGCAGCGCATATAAGTATGGGCTCCAAAGTAATCGCGAAGCGCCTGTATAAAATTAACAGGCATCTGATCGGACCTGTAATAATCATAATACTGGAGCGAGGCCTGGATGCAGGGGAGCGGCATGCCCGACAAAACGGCAGCCGCCGCCATTTTCCGAAGGGAGCCTTCAAGCGTGCCGATATCAGAGAAAGCTGCCGATAAAATCAGCGGTTTCCCTGATAATTCTTCCGCCTGCTCGATCCTGCCAAGCAGGGCGCTTCTGATGATGCATCCGTCTTTCCAGACAGCAGCCAGACCGGCTAGATCAATGTTCCAGTTTTCCTCTTCGGCCGCTTTGGAGATCAGCTCAAATCCCTGGCTGTATGCCAGAATCATGGACAGCAGAAGCGCTTTTTCCATTTCCTCCGTCCGGAGCCCGGGCGCTTCGTTTGAGCTGTATTTCAGATTTGCTGCACCGTATGTTCTCTCCTCTTTTTTTGTCGAAAATATCCGTGCCATCTGGGCTTCATAAATCGAAGGAATATAGACGCCCCTCTCAACTGATTCCGCCACGGTCCATTTTCCGGTTCCCTTCTGTTCTGCCACATCCAGTATTTTATCAATCAGACAGCCTCCGTCCTCCTCTTTTTTCCCGAGAACCTTTGCGCTGATTTCAATCAGGTAGGAATTCAGAGGCCCTTCATTCCACTGTTCAAAAACGGAGCGGATCTCCCCGGCCCCCATCTTTTTCACGAAACGCATATACTGATATGTCTCCGCTATCAGCTCTAAAACCGCATATTCAATTCCGTTATGCACCATCTTGACGTAATGGCCCGCTCCGCCTTCCGCTATATAGCCGCAGCAGGCCTTTCCCTGATGACGGGCAGCAATTGCCTCCAGTATGGCTCTCACGCACTCCCATGCCTGAGGGCTTCCGCCGGCCATAATGCTCGGCCCATAAAGCGCTCCTTTTTCACCGCCCGATATACCGATCCCCATATACAGGATACCGTGCTTTGCGCATTCGCTGCACCGTACGGCAGTATCTTTATAAAAGGAGTTTCCCCCGTCCATAATAATATCTCCCCTGTCCAGCAGCGGAAGCAGGGACGCAATCACCTTATCCACCGGCTTACCGGCCGTAATCATAAGAAAAACTTTTCTCGGCCTTTCCAGGCTCGAAATGAATTCTTTGATGCTGCCGAAAATCCGGTAATTGTTCTTCCCGCTCTCAAACCGCTTTCTTTCCTGGTCTGAGACAGAATAAAGTGCGGTGCAAAAACCGTGATTAATCATATTTTTAGCCAGTGAGGAGCCCATCACTCCCAGACCTATCACGCCTATATTGCATTTCTGCTCATTCGTCATTTTTTCACCTCGCATTAGCCATTTATCCGTATGCCGAAAAGGCACTGCCCACTCCGGAAATTTCCGGCTGTTCAGTACCTTTTCAATTACAGCTTCTCCCGAATCTGCTCAATTAAAGTTTCAAACTCCGCATCGGAGAGCAGAACCTGCGGCTGGGGCTGCATCTGGAACACCCCGCCAAAATCCGGCCCGCCCTTCTGTTTGGGCACAATATGCCAGTGTACGTGTTTGCAGGTATCCCCATACAGGCCAAGATTAATCTTTTCCGGATGCACTGTCCCGGCCACGGCCCGGCAGACACGCTTCACGTCCTGCATGAAGCCCTGCAGTTCTTCGTCGCTCAGCTCGTACAGCTCCTCCGCATGATTTCCGGCCGCCACAATGCACCGTCCCCGGTATGCCTGGTTCCGAAACAGATAAACTCTCGATGACGGCAGCTCACAGATCGGAGCCATCAGCAGCGCAAGGTTTTCATTTTCTTCACAGTACATACATCCCATGGAAACCTCCTATTTTGCCAGTTCTACCGCTTCTTTTGTAAGTTTTGTTATTTCCTCAAAGTTCCCTTCTCTGATCAGTGCATCAGAAACCATCCAGCTTCCGCCGCAGGCATAAATCACGTCATTATTCAGAAATTCCTTTAAATTCCCTGTGTTTATCCCTCCGGTAGGCATAAACCTGATGCCCGGAAACGGAGCGGCCAGAGCTTTTATCGTGTCCAGGCCTCCGTACTGTTTGGCCGGGAAAAACTTGACAATATTGAGGCCGTGGCCAAGCGCTTCCATAATTTCGGTCGGCGTACAGCAGCCGGGTAGTACCGGAATATTCTTTCTTAGAGCATATTCCACCACATCCTTATTAAAACCCGGGCTTACAATAAATGCGGCTCCTGCGGCTACAGCCCGCTCTGCCTGGTCAATATTGACAACGGTTCCTGCTCCGCATAACATCTGCGGATAATTTTCCCGGATCACCCGGATTGACTCCTCCGCGGCATCGGTGCGGAATGTAATCTCCGCCACCGGAAGTCCTCCGTCTATCAGAGCCTTGGCCAGAGGCAGGGCATCTTCGACACGGTCGATTTTCACAACCGGTACAATCCGTTTTTCCTTTATTAAATCCATAACACTACTCATAATCTGAATCCTTTCTTCCTGCCGGACAATTGTTACTGTTCGCCAAACCGCATATTTCAGCGGGACTGTGAATAATAACCTCTGATTATTTTACAAGGTAACCGCCGTCAACCGGAATCACTGCTCCGTCCAGATAGTTGGAGGCATCGGAGGCCAGAAATACAACCGGGCCTTTCATATCTTCAGGCGTTCCCCACGCATTGGCCGGGATTCGGTCCGTGATTTCTTTAAATCTCGGGTTATCCGGGTTGGTGAGAGCTACGTTCATATCCGTATCCATATATCCCGGTGCAAGGCAGTTGCAATTAATTCCCCTTGATGACCACTCATTACAGAGCGCTTTTGTCAACTGGGCCACGCCTCCCTTTGACGCTGCATAAGCCGGTACGGTATATCCGCCGAAAAATGAAAGCATTGATGCAATATTGATAATTTTACCTCTGCTGTTCTGCTTTATGAACTGCTGTCCTGCCAGCTGGCTCATGGAAAACACGGCATTCAGGTTGATATTGATTACAAATTCCCAGTCTTCATATGGGAACTCTTCTGAAGGATGGCGCTTCTGTACCCCGGCTCCGTTCACTATAATATCCAGGTGATCGCCAAGAGCCCTGACACATTCGTCAAATGCCTTTTTTCTGTCATCCACATTTGCAAGGTTTCCTATTACGCCATGGCAGCTGTATCCTTTTTCCACATACTCTGCGGCAACCTCCATCACCTTTGGATTCAGATCAATGATTGCCACCTCCGCGCCGGCCTCCATCAGGCCTTCCGCCATTCCGCGGCTGAGTCCCTGGGCTGCACCTGTTACGATTGCTTTCCTACCTGTTAAATCTGTAAAATTCTTTACCATATCTGTTCCTCCCGAATCTCCTGTTCTCTCCTGTGTTCTACTTCGCCACATTAAATCTGCACTCGCCGCCCTCCAGCACACATACCGCATTCTCTGCCGCCATCAGGCTCATCCTGGAAGATGCCTCCCTGGTTCCCGCCCCTGCATGCGGGGTTAAAATGCAGTTTTCGCAGCCCATCAGCGGACTGTCATAGGGCGGTTCATCCACTGTGGCGTCCAAAGCCGCTCCCCGGATTTCGCCGGATTCCAGCGCCGCATAAAGGGCCTCCTCGTCTATAACTCCGCCTCTCGCCGTATTGACAAGAATTGCATCTTTTTTCATTATTTTAAACTGCTCAGTGGAAATCATATTGTGAGTTTCCTCGGTAAGGGGGGAATGGACTGTGATAAAATCGGATTCTCTAAGCAGTGTCTCAAAATCCACATATTCCGCTCCCGTCTCCTTCTTAAACGATTCATCCTCGAAAACATCGTACGCCAGGATCTTCATGTTAAAACCACGGCACCGTCTGCCGACTCCCTGTCCGATGCGGCCGGCTCCGATTATGCCCAATGTCTTTTCAAACATTTCCAGGCCCTGGGGCCTTTTCTGGCTGCGGGCTTTGATTGAACCGTCCATGATTGTCACGTTCCTTGCCACATCCAGCATAAGGGCTACCGCCAAATCAGCCACCGAATCGCCATTCGCTCCCGGTGTAATCGTAACCTGGATCCCCTTCTGTCTTGCGGCTGCCAGATCCACCTTGTCATACCCGACGCCGTAGCGGGAAATCACCTTTAATTTCTCCGCGCGGTTTATGGTTTCGGCATCAATATCCTCCAGGCCGGCAATCAGTGCATCGGCATCCTTAATTGCGTCCCTGAGCTGTTCCTCTACCGGTCCGTCTGCCTCGTTAAGCTTAACCCATTCACATCCGGCTTTTCTCAGGCAGTCGTAAGCTTTATCGTCTGCTTTGCCAAATGAGCGCGCTGTAATAACCACTTTATATTCAGCCATGATATTCTCCTTACTCTGCTTTAACTGTACGAAATGCCGGAGTATTGACCGCAAGGCCGTCCCTCGCAGGATCCAACACCGCCAAATCGTATCTTCTCTGTTCATGTGAGAAACCGGCCAGAACCCAAAGGTAGGTATTTTGTGTTCCCGGGCTGGCAACGGTCGGATGATATCCGCATGGCGCCTGCACGCAGGTTCCCGTATGTACGGGATGAGCCATCACTTCCTCCACATCTGCGCTCTTTAAATAGGATATATGGAATCCGAAGTGCGGTTTCGGCATATCAAAGTAGCAGTATACCTCTTCCAGATCCGCTTCATGCTGATGGGGAGGCCAGCTTGTCCATGTCCCTTCACCGCCCCATGTGAAGCCGCAGAGCAGGCGGGAAGCTTTGTCCTGCGGGGCCAGCGTGAACATGACTTCTCTTCTCCCCGTCCCCTCGCCGTGAATCTGATGGATATCTCCTATCGGAAGCGACGGATCGAATTTCCGGACAAATATTTCTCCATATCCTTCGCAGACGGCAGCCGCCACATAGAAAAAGCAGTCTTCTTGTGCCGTAATTATTACATCCGTCTCCCCCGGAATGTAAAAGCTGTCATATTTTTCAAGGCGTACGCCTTCCAGCGCACTGTTTCCGCTCAAAACCGCAGCACCTTCACATAGAACAGGATGCATTTCCAGCCGTCCTGATTTCAGGGTATGAGAATCTCCCTTATTCAGGTTAAGCCGGTAAATCCACGCCTCTTTACAACTGCTTTTATCCGGTGTGACAACCGCATGAAATCCCGGTTCTTCCGGTGACTGCACCGCCCAGTTTTCCATATCGTGACATATGTTTGACATTTCCTGATACCTCCTTCTGAACTGTTACTCTAAAACTATATTAACCAGTAAAAAGCGCTGTGATCTGCGGGAACAGTACGACTAAGAAAAATACGGCAACATAGCCGATAAAGAACGGCATCTGGCCTTTTGCAATCGCTCCCATTTTCAATTTCGATACGGATGATGCCGAGAATATATTTACAGCAACCGGCGGCGTCATTGTACCAATGACGTTGGAAATCGAAACAATCATGCCAAAGTGGATAACGTCAATCCCGAAGCTCTGGGCGATGGGCCACATAACGGGAACCATTAAAACCGCGGTGGCAATCCCTTCCAGGAAGGTGCCGAATATTAAGAGAATAAATGCCGTAATTAAGCAGAATGTAGCCGCGCTTAAGTTCAGACCGTTTACAAACGCCACAAGCTGAGCCGATATTCCGGCAAAGGCAAACAGCCACGCAAATGCCGTGGAGGTTGCAATGATAAACAGTACCATTGCCGAAGACTTGGCAGACTCCAGAAAAATCTGATACAGATCTCTCAGCTTAACCTCTTTATAGATAAACATTCCGGCAATCAGCGCCCAGATTACTGCCGCTGCAGCCGACTCTGTCGGTGTCAGAATTCCCGAATAGATTCCGCCCAGAATGATAATTGGCAAAATCAATGCCGGAATCGCATTAAAGAAGCTTTTTCCCAGCTCTGCCGCCGTCAGCTTTTTAGAAGTTTTGGGCCACTTTTCTTTGTGGGCATAAAAATGATGGTTGCCATCAGAACCGCTACAATCATGAATCCGATTCCCATGCCGGCGCTGAACATTTTCCCACGGACGCGCCGGTGATGGTACAGTAGACCACCATGATAATAGACGGCGGAATTATCGGACCAAGTCCTCCTGCCACAACCAGAAGCCCGGCCGTTCTTTCTTTCGAATATCCCAGACGCACCATATCCGGATACAGCATGACTCCAATCGCCACCACCGTTGCCGGAGCGGAGCCTGATAATGCGGCAAAAAAGGCACAGGCCAGCACCATTGCCAGGGACATTCCTCCGCGGAAGCCTCCGACGATGCAATTGGCAAACTCTACAAGACGCCTGGAAATTCCGCCCTTTGTCATGATATTTCCGGCCAGGACAAAGAATGCGATAGCCATTATGGAGGTGGAATCAAGTCCGCCGAAAATTCTCTGTGTAACGACGCTTAACGTAAGTGTAATATCCGGAGAAAAGATGATGGCCGACATGGTGGCCATTGCAAGGGACACCGCAATCGGTACGCCTAGTATCAGCAGAACAATAAACGATCCGAAAAGTAAAAATCCTGTCATGATGATTGGCCTCCCTTCTGATTGCTTCTTACTTTCTCTTCTTCCTCTTTTACCATTTTTTCCGCGGTTTCCACGGAAAGATCCACATATTCATACTTTTCCGTATTGCCTTTTACAAAGGCCGAGACCATCGCGGCTGCACCAATCAGCTGAACAATGGCTATAATTCCAAAAGCCAGAAGCAGTGCAAAGTATGGAACCACCATCGGTACTCCCAACCCCGGCGAAGTCTGCCCTGATTTAAGCTGAATCTGACACAGCGCAATGGACTGGTAGAACATAACCGCCGCAAAGACAATCAATATTGCTTTAATAAGAATCAAAATGAACAGCCTTGCTCTTCCCTTTAGCTTATCCTGAAGTGCCGTAACCGCAATCTGAGTTCCGTCTCTGAGTCCCATCTCGGTTCCCAGAAGAACCATATAAATCATGCAGTATTTTGATAATTCTTCAAAACCGGTAACCGGTATTTTGGTAATATTCCTGTTGCAGACCTGAAGAAAAGCCGATAATGTCATCACAACGAATGTCAGGACAATTATCACATCCTCCGCTTTCTGCAAATAGTTAATTTTTTTCACTGTCATCACCTCTGACTTTTAAGGCCGGCCGATTCATGCATCCGCCGGCCTATTGTTCACACATCCTGCCTGTAACAATTGTTATACTTTACTTTACAGAAGCTATCGCCTCGTCAACGGCTGCCTGCCATTCCGGATCAAATGTGAAGCCTTCTTTTTCCGCCTGTGCTTTATAAGCCTTCTGAAGTTCTTCAACATCGATATCATAGATGGTAACGCCTGCTTCAATTAATTTCTTCTCAGCCGCTTCATTTTCTTCCACAAGATACTGTCTCTCCGCATCAATGCCTTTCTGTACCGCATCCAGGAACGGCTGGCGTAAATCTTCCGGAATCTGCTGCCATGCCTTGTCGGACATACAGAGTACAATATAAACAAATGCGTGCTGGGTCTTTGTAATGTTCTTTGTCACTTCATAATAACCAGAGTTCCAGCAGTTGCAGAGTGCATTCTCCGCTGCGTCGATGGTTCCCTGCTGAAGAGCCGTAAACACGTCGTTATAGTTCATAGCAATCGGCATGGCTCCAAAAGCCTTGAATGCCGCCTGATGATACTTGTTCTCCATTGTACGGATTGTGATTCCTTTGAAATCATCAATGCTCTGGATTGGTTTTGTGGAGAATGTGTCCCTGAAACCGGATTCCATAAAACCGATTACATGGAGGCCCAGCTTCTCGGCATCTCTCTTGATGAGATCTCCCAGCTTTCCGTCCACGGCCGCATGAGCCTGATCTATATTCGTCCAGAGGTATGCCTGATCCAGGATGTTCATATTCGGGATAAAGTTAGTCAGAACGGAGTTTGCAGCCGTTGCGATATCCAGGTTGTTGGACATTGCCAGCTCGACCGTATCTCTTTCGCCGCCGAGGGAACCTCCGGCATTAACCGTTATTTTGATTCTTCCGTTTGTTGCCTTCTCAACCTCTTCCGCGATTTTCTTTGCGCCTTTTCCATAAGGGGAGGTCTCCGGGTCAACTAATGCAAGCTGCAGGTTAATTACCTCTCCTGCTTCACCGGAAGCGGAATCTCCTGCCGGGGCTGCCGCGTCGCCTGCCGGGGCTGCCGTATCTCCTGCCGGGGCCTCTTTCTTAGCGCAGCCTGTCATTCCCATCACCATGGATGCTGCCAATGTTAATGCTACAATTTTTTTCAACTTCATATCTTCTCTCTCCTTTTTATATTTTTTCCGCCTGCAGGCAGAATTTGTTTATTTGATGAATGTTCGGTAACATTCCAAATAATTCTGATATCTTTTTCTGTATACCTCCACATGGGACGGCTCGGGCCTGACGACTGATACCGGTTCCACACAGAAGTCCTCCACACTGGCTATCTCACCGGCCAGTTCCATAGCGAGAACCACGCCTCCCATCAGGGAACTCTGGGACTGTTTGTCCACCTCCATGTCTTTTTCAAAAATATCGGCGCACATCTGCGTCCAGCAGGGTGAATTCAGGATTCCTCCGGACAGCTTAATGTGTTCCGGAATGCCGTTGACCGCAGTCAGAGTCTCATAGCACTGATAAAGATTAAATAAAATTCCCTCCTGGACTGCTTTATATAAATCCTGGACACTGCACGACGCATTCAGGTTTTCAAATATTCCCCTCCTGTCGTCATTCCATCCCGGGCAGCGCTCCCCGAACACAAACGGCAAAAAAATGGGCCGCCCGCTGTCTTCTTTAAATCCTGTCTCCAGATTGGAATACGTTTCCGCCTTTGCAAAAGTCTCTTTGAACCAGTCTATACAGTTGCAGGCTCCGGATGTGGCTGCTCCCGACAGCCATGACTTCGGCGATAAATAACACCAGGTCGAAGGCTCTTCCGGAATTATCGGCGCCTCCGTGGTCAGGCGGATTGCACCGCTGGTTCCCACCGAAAAGGTCATAACCCCCTTTTTCAGCGCCCCTACGCCTATCTGGTTTAATCCTCCGTCCGAATTAGACGGTATTACCGGAGTTCCCTCCTTAAGTCCCAGAACGGAAGCCGGTTCCTTTGCCAGAGGATATATCCTGTCATATGGGATGATTTCAGGCAGTGACGACTCTGAAATCCCAAGCTCCCGCAGTAGTTCCGGTTCATACTTTTTATTATAAATGTTCATCAGTCCGGTTCCCGAGGCCACACATTCCGTCACTAATTTTTTTCCTGTCATTCTGTATGTATTGTAAACATTCTGCCCCGCCGCCATATAGCCGCTTAAGTCAAATCCCATTTCCTTAAACATGCGGAGTTTAAAAAGGATAAATCGCATTTACCATACAGCCCGTCTTGTGGTAATACCTGTGAACGTAGTCCGTATCTTCCCTGACTTTCCTGCACAGATCGGAAGCGCCTGTATAGCACCATGGCAGAACCGGTGTTACGGGATTCATATCCTTATCCGTCAGACACAGGAGTGCCATGTGCCTCCCAAAGATATCATGTCGATATCCGAACGGCCGTCCAGCAGCTCCTTCGCAACTGTAAGCGTCTCGTCAAAAACCGTCTGCGCATTGTGAACCGTCATGTTGTCAAACATTCGGGAATATGGCCTTGTCTTAACAGAAGACAATTTTTTGTCAGTATCATAAACCATTGCTTTGGCTGAAGATGTCGATGATTCCAATACCAGTATTTTCATATCACCGTCTATCCTTCCGTCTGTATTTTTTGTCGTACAATATTTTTTATTTCAAAAATAAAATTTTTTATATAAAAAATATTATCTTATTTTATGATAAAAAAATAGAGTTAAAACTCCTAAAAATAATAAATATTTTTGTATACTTTTCACAGTTTCTCCGGTTACTATCCACATCATGGGATCAAAAAACAGAGGCTGACTTTTAATATCAGCCTCTGTATTATAGAGTGTGTTTTGTTTCAATCCACGGGTACCGATTACTCTCCGTCCGGTTTATATTACTTTATCCGCTCACATTTCATAATAACCGTAATCGACTTGATTGCATTATGCATATGTATTCTGATGCATTCTCTCAGCCGCTCCTCGTCCCCGTCGACGATTGCGTTAAATATGGCTTTATGCTCCTCCAGACCCGCCAAATCTTTTTCCTTGGACTGGCGGCGGAAAATATAATTGGAATAGATGAAAGGATTGATTCTTTTGTACATTCCCACCAGCTTCTGGTTTCCGGAGCATTTCAGATAAATTTTATGGAACTCATAATCATGGTTGTAATCCTGGAGAAAAAGTTCGACGTCATTGGTATCCAGAAACTTTCTCATGATTTCCTCATGCTCCTCAATGTTCTGCTCCAATTCCCGCCGCAGTGTCTTATTGACTTTGACGGCTTCAATTATCTGCTTCGTGTAATAAAGATCCATCATTAAACGCAAATCAAATATTTCTTCCGCATCTGAAAGAGTCATTGGTTTAATAACCATCCCCTGCCGCGGGTAGTTCTCGACAACTTCCTCTGAAATCATGCGGTTCAGGGCCAGCTTCACAGGCGTTTCCGATGTGCCGTACTTTTCCGCCAGATCCTTAGCCATTAATTTTTCACCCGGGATCAGTTCACCGACGATAATATCCCTGCGGATATTCCGGCAGATGATGTCAACCAGGGTCTCTTTCTTCCCTTCCTCCGGTTCGCGAATATCCATGAGGTCTTCATCAAGATCTTTTTTTAAGTCTTTTTTTCTTCCCATTTTCATCCTTCCCCTATCTGTCTGCTGTTATAAGTTTATCCCATCTGCTGCTGAAAATCAATATTTAATTAAGCAGGTGAGGACGCCGCCGGTACGGCCAGCGGACGGGGTGGTGGGTATGAGTCTTTCGTCCTGGGGGAGGATTGTTGTGGTTTGGGGCTGCGGCCGCTTATTGTCTCACGCGTTAAGTTCGGGGGCGGACCTTGTCGCGGCCACTCAGTGCTACCGTGTGCAAGAAATACGATATGCCTTCAATGCGCCTTTTTTAAATTGCGGAGGAGGACATGGGAGTCCGCCGGTGCTTGGGAGGTCCCTCACGAGCTTAGCACTTGCGCGCTCAAAAGTGCAAACGGTCCCCGGCAATTCATTCGGCCGGATTCCCCCTCCGCGACCAACCTCCCACGGGGACGGAAGACTCAGACACCCCCCTCACCACACCGGACCTGGTCCGTTCCGGACGCGTCCTCCAAACCTCCGTTAAATCACCCTTCCATCTGCCTGCCCAAAAATCCGGCAGCCGTAGAAGCCAGTTTCACTTCCATATCTCCAAATTTCGTTCTCGGTTCCCTTCCGAGAATGGCAACGGCGCCAATCGCATCGCCCTCACAGATAATCGGAACGATTACCTGGGCCGTAGTTCCCTCCGGCTCTTCCGATACAAGAGTAATAAAGTTCTTGTCTTCTTTTACTGCCGTAATAGTCATACGCTCTGTAATCGCATTTTCGAGCTGTCTGCTGACCGGCTTCTGAAGATAATCCTTTTTAGGACCGCCTGCCACGGCAATGACCTGATCGCGGTCCGTGATACAAACCATAAGCCCGGTGGACTGGGCCATGGCCTCCGCGTACTGAACGGCAAATGCAGCCAGTTCGACCATCGGCGAATATTTCTTAAGGATAATTTCTCCTTCTCTGTCCGTAAATATTTCAAGCGGAGTACCTTCCCTGAGTCTGAGAGTGCGGCGGATTTCTTTCGGAATTACCACTCTTCCCAAATCATCAATTCTTCTGACTATACCTGTAGCTTTCATAAACAAAAATTCCTCCATCTTACATTTTCCACATTTATCTGTATCGTTTTGCATAAATGTAGTATCTGTAAAACAGAGGAATTTATACCAGCAAATCAAATTATAATTAATTTTCTGATGCGTTTTTTTATGATTTTTTACTTATATGTTCTGTTAACGCCTGGCCGCAAACTTCGGATTATTCTTCCGATCCAGGATAACCAGAACAACTGCCAGTACTAAAAGACCGGTCAGTGTTCCAATCCAGCCATTCTGCGTAATGCCTGCTGCCAGATATCCGATTACACAGCATCCGGCCACACAAAGTACATACGGAATCTGCGTGGACACATGGTTAATGTGATCGCACTGCGCTCCTGCCGATGCCAGGATTGTCGTATCGGAAATCGGAGAAACATGATCGCCGCAGACGGCTCCTGCCAGAATTGCCGACGTGGAAATTGTCAGCGCATTCATGTTTTCAGCGCCGACTACTGCAAAGGCAATCGGAATCAGGATTCCAAACGTACCCCAGGATGTACCGGTGGAAAATGCCAGACCACAGGCTACCAGGAACATGATGGCCGGCATAAGCGCGCCTACCAGAGCGCTTCCGCCAACGACCGAACCGACATAACCTCCGATATTCAGGTAATCCGCGCTGCAGATACCGGACAGCGTCCACGCAAGGCACAGGATCATGATGGCCGGAATCATTGCTTTTATACCAATCGTAAAACTTTCGCAGAATTCATTAAAACGGATTACTTTTCTTACAAGATAGAATATGAAGATAAATACCAGCGTGAAGAAGGAACCAAGTACCAGGCTCAGCGCGGAGTCACAGTTGGCAAAAGCCTCCACAATCCCCACTCCCTCCATTATTCCTCCCGTGTACAGCATGCCGCTGATACAGAAAACTATCAGAATAATAATCGGGGCAACCAGATCGATAACCTTTCCGTTCCCTGCAATGGTGACTGCTTCCGCGTCAATCGTCTTTTCCTTTCCCTCTCTCTCCACACGCTCATTATATTTCTTCATTGCCGCAAAATCAAATCCACCGAGGATGATAAAGAGCATGAATATAATAGTAAGGATTGCATAGAGATTAAACGGAATCGTCCGCAGAAACAGGCTGAATCCATCAACACCGCTGTCTTCCGGAAGGGATGAGCCTACGGCCGCAGCCCAGCTGGATATCGGAGCGATAATGCAGATTGGGGCTGCCGTGGCATCGATAATATATGCCAGCTTTGCCCTGGTAATCTTATGCTTGTCCGTAACCGGGCGCATAACTGTACCCACAGTCAGACAGTTGAAATAATCATCGACAAAGATAAGGGAGCCTAAAAACATAGTCGCCAAAAGCGCTCCCCGCCTGCTCTTAATCGAACGTGCCGCCCATTCGCCGTATGCCCTGGATGCGCCTGATTTTGTAATCAGAGCCACTACTATGCCGAGGAATGACAGGAACAGAAGGATATTGACGTTGCCGCCAATCTTATCTCCCATAATGGAAATTACGGTTTCCACCGCATGGACCGGATTCAGCCCGGTAAAAAGGAATGCGCCTGATAGAATACCAATCAGAAGTGAAAGATACACCTCTTTCGTAATCAATGCCAGTGCGATTGCTACGATTGGCGGTATCAGCGCAAATATCGTACCGCTCATAATTATAACCCCCCTGGTTTTATTTCCGCATTTAATGCGAAGTATTTTTCTATATAATAAAACGCCCCGGCGGCTTTGTCCAGCACCCCGGGGCAATTTCTTTCATATTTATGCAATTTTTATGTGTTTTTTAACGTTTTAAACCCCCTGGCCCTGTTCATGCGCCTCTTCATCAGCCATCTCCAGGGCTGTTGCTTCATATTTAGCAAGAATAATACTCTGAATCATATCGCGCGTACCGGAATTGATAGGATGTGCAATATCACGGTACTCACCATCCGCAGCTTTGCGGCTCGGCATAGCGATGAACAGCCCCTTCTCCCCTTCGATTACTTTGATGTCGTGGACTACGAATTCATTGTCCAGCGTGATGGAAACAATGGCTTTCATCTTGCCTTCTTTCTCAATTCTTCTTACTCTTACGTCCGTAATCTGCATAAACCAAACCCCTCTCCCGTCTGTTCTTTATAATGTAAATCTTTCGTTTTTCTCGATGACAATCTTTAAGTTGTCAGGTGTACCGATATGCGTCGTATTGGCACGGATTGTATCCCTGCTCTCCACAATACAGTTCTCGATTACAGTGTTGTCCCCAATATATACGTCGTTTAATATAATAGAATTCTTAATTACACACTTATTCCCAACATAGACCTTCTTGAAAAGAACTGAATTCTCCACCGTTCCGTTCAGGATACATCCGCTGGATACCAGGCTGTTTCGTATCATGGCGCCCGGATTGTACTTGGCCGGGGGCAGATCATCCACCTTGGAATAAATCTCCGGATATTCTTTAAAGAAGTAGTGTCTTACTTCCGGCTTCAGGAAATCCATATTGGTTTTGTAATAAGCGTCCACGGAAGCGATGTTGTTCCAGTAGGTCGGAAGCTTATATGCATAAATCCTCTTCAGATTCTTATAACGCACCAGAATATCGGTTACAAAATCATATCTGTCTTCCGCCGCGCAGCGTTCAATCAGTTCGATTAGCTGGCGCCTTCTTATCACGTAGATTCCGCAGGAAATCGTATTGGAGGTCGCCACCATCGGCTTCTCCTCAAAATCCGTAATACGGCCGTCATCATTCGTCTTTACAAGACCGAATCTCGTAATATCCACTTCCGGTCCCATATCTTTGCAGACAACCGTGATATCTGCCTTTTTTTCAATATGGTATTCAAGTACTTTATTATAGTCCAGTTTATAGATTCCGTCACCGCTGGCAAGCACTACATACGGTTCATGGCTCTTCTTAAGGAAGTCCAGATTCTGATAAAGCGCGTCTGCCGTGCCTCTGTACCAGTCGCTGCTCTCGGCTGTGATAGTCGGCGTGAAAACATACATACCCCCCTGCTTTCTGCCGAAATCCCACCATTTGGAAGAGCTTAAGTGTTCATTCAGGGATCGGGAATTATACTGTGTAAGTACAGCAACACTCTGTATATGAGAGTTACTCATGTTGCTCAGAGCAAAATCGACACTGCGGTAGCTGCCCGCGATAGGCATTGCAGCGATCGCCCTCTTGTTGGATAACTCTCTCATTCTCTTGCTGTTGCCGCCTGCTAAAACAATACCAATTGCTCTCATTGTACTCCACCTGCCTTTATTATGTAATCGCCGCTTTCAAGTACTCCGCCGTGGTAATCATCCGGTGTGGTCTCTCCGGAAATCGCCGTATTCCTGCCGATTCTGACTCCGGCCGGAATCGTGGAACGCTCTCCGACTACCACAAGTTCAAACTGATATACCTTCGGATCATATTTGCTTGGTGCCATCTCGCCTTCACCCAGCACTGCTCCTTCTCCTACCGTCACGTCTTCTGCGATAATGGCCTTATCCACAACGGCCCCTGCGCCGATTACGCTTCCTTTCATAATAATTGAATCTCTGACGACAGCTCCTTCTCCGATCGTAACTCCTGCTCCAATCACAGAGTTGCTGATCTCACCATACACTTCCGTACCTTCTCCAATAATACTCCTCTCAATTTTGGAATTCTCGGATATGTATTGAGGCGGAATGATATCACTCTTAGTATAAATCTTCCAGTACTCCTCATATAAGTTAAACTCGGGGATAATATCAATCAATTCCATATTGGCTTCCCAGTAAGACCCCAGGGTTCCAACATCTTTCCAATATCCGTTGTACTCATATGCAAAGATTTTCTTACTCGCCTCGTGGCAGAACGGAATAATGTGTTTACCAAAATCACATCCCGGTTCCTCCGACAGCTTGATCAGAGCATCCTTCAGTACCGGCCAGCTGAAAATATAGATACCCATGGACGCCAGGTTGCTTCTCGGATTATCCGGTTTCTCCTCAAACTCAGTAATCCGGTTATTGTCATCTGTAATGACGATACCAAAACGGCTGGCCTCCTCGATCGGCACCTGCATAGCTGCAATGGTTACATCAGCATTATTCGCTTTGTGATATTCAAGCATTACCTCATAATCCATCTTGTAGATATGGTCTCCGGAAAGAATCAATACATATTCCGGGTTATAATTCTCCATATATTCAAGGTTCTGATAGATCGCATTTGCCGTACCCGTATACCAGTCGCTTCCCTTACTTTTCTCGTAAGGAGGAAGAACAGTAACACCTCCGACATTGCGGTCAAGATCCCAAGGAATACCAATTCCGATATGCGCGTTCAGACGCAACGGCTGGTATTGTGTTAAAACTCCGACTGTGTCTACTCCGGAATTAATGCAGTTACTGAGCGGAAAATCAATAATACGGTACTTTCCGCCGAATGAAACTGCCGGCTTTGCAACCTTCTGTGTCAACACGCCGAGTCGGCTGCCTTGTCCTCCTGCTAAGAGCATTGCAATCATTTCTTTTTTAATCACGATATCACCCCTCGATGCATAGATTTGTGTAGCTATTTATGTGCTTACTATTATAGCACACTTTTCCGAAATAGTGAACAAATTTTTACTAGATTTAGTATTATTTTTGTGCATTTTCCGACATTTTCCGTGTTTCCTTTAATATATTTTTTCAAATCCCCTTCCATATATTTCCTTTTTTCTCGGAAAACCGCTAAAATACGGGAATTTCACGGGAATGTTCTATTTTATTTACTCGGTTCCGGAAAAGCTTAGTCTTCGCTAACTCATGTATTATAATTGAAAATAGCCATGAATTCTTCTGGGAATAAGTGGCACGGCACAGCAGACACAAAACAGGGAGTATCCCCCAGGCTTTTCTATGCCTGAAGGATACTCCCTGTTCATATTGTCTGTTAAGGTACTGAGCCGTGAAACTACATGCATTGAAAAAACTCACCCAGCCGTTCTGTCAGTTTCCCAGCCTCCTCATCTGTTTATTTTTTTAACTCATCCGGTACTCTCAGCACGGCCCCCTGATCGGCAGATGTGACGAGAGCGGCGTATTTTTCAAGCGCCGGTGTTCTCGGTTTGGTAAGCGGCTTCACTTTTGCCAGACGCTCCCTGATTATTTCCTCCGGTACATCTAACTCAAGCCTCCTGTTCGGTATATCGATGATGATTCTGTCACCATCTTCGACTGCGGCAATCGGGCCGCCGGCCGCCGCTTCAGGAGAGATATGGCCGATGCACGGCCCCCTCGTGGAACCGGAGAACCTGCCGTCCGTAACCAGCGCACAGCTCTCATCCATCCCCCTTCCGACCAGAAGGGAAGTTGTCATATGCATCTCCCTCATGCCGGGTCCGCCTTTCGGCCCCTCGTAACGGATAACAATCACGTCCCCTGCCCTGATCCGGTCGTTTGAGACGGCATAGCTTGCATCTTCCATAGAATGGAAAACCCGCGCACGGCCTGTGAACTGGTACATGGACGGCTTCACACCCGATTTTTTAACAACCGCGCCGTCGGGAGCCAGGCTTCCGTACAGTACCGCGATTCCTCCCTCCTCATTTTTAGGCCGGCTCACCGGGTAAATCACATCGTTTTCAACCAGCGGCGTACCGCTCAGATTTTCTGTTATCGTTTTTCCCGTCACGGTCATGTGAGCCGGCTCCAGCCTGTTCTCAATCGCCTTTAATACGGCCGGGATGCCCCCGTTCTCATGCAGGACAGACATCGGATACCGGCCCGACGGCTTCAGATTACAGATATAAGGCACTTTTCTGCTGATTTCGTCGAAGTCCTTCAGGGTCAGCTTAACCTCCGCCTCGTTGGCAATCGACATCAGATGGAGGACCGTATTGGTCGACGCCCCCATGGCCATCACGGCGCTGATTCCATTTAGCAGCGCCTCCCTCGTCAGAATCTTCCGGGCCGTCAGCCCTTCTTTTATCAATTCCACCGCACGCTTCCCGGACTGCTTAGCAAAACGGCGTTTCTCTGCCGATACCGCCAGCGCGGTACAGGAATGCGGAAGGGCCAGGCCCAGTATTTCAGCCAGACAGCTCATGGAGTTGGCCGTTCCCAGCATAGTGCAGGTCCCATACGTGGGGAGAGCCCGCTTTCAATCTCCAGCAGCTCTTCCTCCGTCATTTTTCCCATCTGTGTCTGCCCGATAAATTCCCTCATATCGGTCAGTGTGATAATCTCCTTTTCCTTATAGCTTCCGGCCATCATAGGCCCGCCCGGAAGAATGATTGCCGGAATATCCACTCTGGCGGCCGCCATGATCATTCCCGGCACAATCTTGTCGCAGCCGGGAAGCATCACCATTGCGTCAAAATGATGGGCTTCAATCATCATTTCTATCGCATCCGCTATATTCTCCCTGCTGGGCAGCGGATAACTCATGCCGCTGTGGCCCTGGCAGATGCCGTCGCACAGCGCAATTGTATTAAATTCTCTTGGGATACCTCCCGCCTCCCAGATTCCCTGTTTCACATGTTTTGCAATCTCCCGCAGATGGATGTGTCCGGGCACCATCTCTGTAAAGGAATTGACGACGGCTATCAACGGTTTATGAAGGTCGTCCGTGTCAAGGCCCGTGCTGTACAACAGCGCCCTGTGCGCGGAACGTTCGATTCCATTGGTCAGTTCGCCGCTTTTATAGCTGCTGTATTCAAATTTCGATTCATCCATGCCTGCTTCCTCCTTCTCTCTTCTTACTTCTCTCTTCTTACTTCTCTCTTCTTATTAAATAATATACCTCAGCAGTAAACCAATATCAAACAAGTATATTTTGAATATAAACAATATTTATCTTGTATTTCACAATTTTACATGATACACTGATCCGTAAAGTCAGTATGATCAGAAGATTAACCCGCGTTAACGGCGGGTATGATTTAGAAAGGAGAAACTCTTGCAAGCCAACCAGGAAATTTTTTTGTTAGTTGCCGAAGAGATGAGCATCAGCCGGGCGGCTCAGCGCGCCTTCGTCTCGCAGCAGTGTGTCAGCGACCATATCAAACGGATGGAACAGAATTATGGCGTCCGGCTTTTTACAAGAAAACCTCGTTTTCAGCTTACGGAGGCCGGGCAGTCAATGCTCCACTCCCTTCAAAAGATTCAGGCGATCGAGAGCGCCTTTTGGACAGTCTGGCAAAACGGGCAGGGGGAATGAAGGGCAGCTTCACCATGGGAATCAGCGCATCCCGCGCTCAGATTTTCCTGCCCTGGGTGATTCCGGAATACTCCCGAACCTTTCCGGAGGTGGAGATCCGTTTCCTCATGAACGATACCGTTGTCCTGGCCGAAAGCCTCCGGAAAGGAAACCTGGATCTGTTTCTGGGTGTCAATACCCCATACGGCGAGGATCTGAGCTTTACGCCTTTATGCCGGGATGAGCTGTGTTTTATGATATCCGACGGACTGTTAAAACGCCGTTTCGGCAAAGAATACGCACATCTGCTCGCCGAAGAAACAGATCTCAGTCAGTTCGCGGATATCCCTTTCATCAAGAGCTATTCCACCAGTGTCGTGAACTCAGCCCTGAAGGAATACCTGGATCAGCGCCATATCGATCTCTATTCCCCTTACCAGATCAGTGACACCGATACGCAGATCTCCCTGTGCGCCAAAGGCGTGGGCGCCGGAATCGGTCCCCGTATGCTGCTATCCCGGATTCACACCCATAACAGGAACTGCCCGGAGGAGGAATACATCCATATACTTCCGGTCAAAATTTCAATAAATTCCTCCAGATTGATTTGGTTTCGTTAAACTATATTGAAAAGCCCCTCTACGTTCAGGCATTCGAGGAAATGGCGGTTCGCGCAATACAGAAGAATTATATGGCCGGGGATTTAGTAACCCCTTGAAACCACTGGAAAAATAAAGTATAATGACAGCATTGACAAGAAAATACAAAAAAGTTATATAAATGAAGGAGTCACATTATGAACTTAGTAACTGTAAGAGAGATTTACCGTTCCAGAGAAGCTTATCTCGATAAAGAAATTCAGATTGGCGGCTGGGTAAGAAGCGTCAGAGGATCAAAAGCCTTTGGTTTTGTTGTCGTCAGCGACGGAAGCTATTTTGAAACGCTGCAGATCGTTTATCATGATACACTGGAGAACTTTTCCGATATATCCAAGCTGAATGTAGGGGCTGCCATCATCGTCAAAGGTAAGCTGGTCGCCACGCCGGAAGCAAAACAGCCTTTTGAAATCCAGGCTTCTGAGATCCTGATTGAGGGTCCGTCCGCGTCCGATTACCCGCTTCAGAAGAAACGCCATACCCTTGAATACCTGAGGACGATCTCCCATCTCCGTCCCAGAACCAATACATTCCAGGCCGTATTCCGCGTACGCTCCCTGGCAGCTTACGCTATACATCAGTATTTCCAGGAGCACGATTTCGTTTATGTGCATACTCCCCTCATCACAGGAAGTGACTGTGAGGGAGCCGGCGAGATGTTCCAGGTAACTACGCTTGATCTGAATAACGTGCCGAAGACACCGGAAGGCGCCGTTGATTTTGCACAGGATTTCTTCAATAAACCGACCAACCTGACCGTAAGCGGACAGCTCAATGCCGAGACTTACGCCATGGCCTTCCGCAACGTCTATACTTTCGGACCGACCTTCCGCGCCGAGAACTCTAATACGACGCGCCATGCGGCCGAATTCTGGATGATTGAACCGGAGATGGCTTTCGCCGATTTGAATGACAATATGGCTCTTGCTGAGAGTATGTTAAAATATGTAATCCGCTATGTTCTGGAACATGCTCCGGAAGAGATGAACTTCTTTAACCAGTTTATCGACAAGGGGCTTTTAGAGAGACTGAACCATGTTCTTAATTCCGAGTTCGGCCATGTTACCTATACGGAAGCCGTAAAGCTTCTGAAAGAGCATAATGATGAGTTTGATTACAAGGTGTTCTGGGGCTGTGATCTTCAGACGGAGCATGAGCGCTATCTGACAGAGAAGATCTTCCAGAAACCGGTATTCGTCACAGATTATCCGAAAGAAATCAAAGCATTCTATATGAAGATGAACGAAGACAACAAGACGGTAGCCGCTATGGACTGTCTCGTACCGGGAATCGGCGAGATTATCGGCGGAAGCCAGAGGGAAGACGACTACGACAAACTGGTGGCAAGAATGGATGAACTGGGCCTCAGGAAAGAAGATTACGGTTTTTATCTGGATCTGAGAAAATACGGTTCCACAAGGCATTCGGGCTTTGGGCTCGGATTTGAGCGCTGCGTCATGTATCTGACAGGCGTTTCCAACATCCGTGATATCATTCCGTTCCCAAGAACGGTTAATAACTGTGAATTATAGTATCGGCTTAGGAGCTGCCGCGTCGGATTTATCTGCGGCAGCTCTGTCTGGTATTAACGGCTTCTGGAAAAATTTGTAACGGTTCCGACAGGATGGGCCGTTACACAGAATTTACTATTAAAGGGGGATCATTGTGAAGTTTATACATACCGGCGATATCCACTGGGGCATGTCCCCGGACAGTGACAAACCATGGAGCAGGGAACGGGCCCGCGATATCCGCGACACGTTTGCCGCTATCATTGAAAAGACAAGAAAAACAGGGGCCGACTGCCTTTTTATCGCAGGCGATCTGTTTCACCGCCAGCCGCTGCAAAAGGATTTAAAAGAGGTCAACTACCTCTTTTCCACCATCCCCGGTGTCCGGGTTATTATAATCGCCGGAAATCATGACAGGATCCGCTTAAGCTCTGCCGTCTTAAGCTTTTCATGGTGTCCCAATGTAACCTTCATCGACAGCGAAGAACTGACAAGCTACTATTTCCGCGATATCAACACGGAGGTGACCGGCTTCAGCTACCATACTGCGGAGATTACGGAGCCGCGTCTGAACCAGGCTTATGCGCCGCATGACGGCCGGATCCATATCCTGATTGGGCACGGAGGAGACTTGAACCACACGCCGATCGACAAGGCCGCGCTGGCAGACTCCGGATTTTCTTACATAGCGCTTGGCCATATCCACAAGCCGGAAGTTCTGATTGAACGCAAGATGGCTTACTGCGGCTCCCCTGAGCCGCTGGATAAGACGGAGACAGGCGCCCACGGTATCTTCTACGGAGAGATTAACCCATCCACCCTGCTGGTTACCAAGCTTGAATTTATTCCGATGTCAAAGCTGCGCTACATCCCTTTGATTGTAAATGTCACCCCTGCCACAACCAATACGGAGCTATGCCTTAAAATGTCCCACGAGATTGACAAGCGCGGAACTGATAACATCTACCGGTTCCGGGTACGGGGAATGAGGGATCCTGATATCACATTTGATCTGGACTCCCTGCTGCTCCGCTATAAAATATCCGATATCCTGGATGAATCAGAACCGGAATATGACTTCAGCGCGCTGTTTGCCGAACATCCCAGCGATATGATCGGCTTCTATATCCGTGCGCTTCAGAAACCCGATATGAGCCCTGTGGAAAAAAAGGCGCTGTTTTACGGAATCCATGCCCTGCTTCTCACAACCGATGAAAGGAGTTAACAAAAGTGCGTTTTCTGGATTTATACATAAGCGGATTTGGTAAATTTCATAACACGTCTGTCTCCTTTGAGGACGGCATCAATATTGTCTACGGCAAGAATGAAGCAGGCAAATCCACCATTCACACCTTTATCCGCGGAATGCTCTTTGGCATCGAACGCCAGAGGGGCAGGGCCGCCAGGACGGATACCTACAGCAAGTACGAGCCATGGGAAAACAGCGGAACCTACGAAGGACAGCTGCGCCTTGAATCCGACGGTATTGTATACCGCATTGAGCGGAGCTTTCAGAAGAATAAAAAAGAATTTATCATTGTTAATGAAACCCTGGGAAAAGAGGTGGAGCCGACCAAGGCATTTATGGATGAACTGCTGGGAGGATTAAGCGAAACAGTCTATAATAATACCATCAGCATCAGCCAGTTAAAAAGCGCCACCGAGGACGGAATGATCTCGGAGCTTAAGAATTATATTGCCAACATGAATACCTCCGGCAATATGGCCCTGAATATCACTAAGGCCACCAATTACCTAAAGGGGCAGAAAAAACAGTTTGAAACACAGCTCAGCCCCGAGGCGGCGAGAACCTACACGATGCTTTTAAGTGAAATCCGCAATATTGAAAAAGAGATTTCCTCGCCGGAATATGAGAATCAAATGCAGGAATATGTGAAGATGCGCGACAGTGTCAAAGAAGAGATTGAGTTGAACCAGCAGGAAAAGGATGAGCTGGCTGACAAAGTACTCAGAGGACGCCAGATGCTGGACGACTATGAATTTTCCGATGAGGCCTCCATTTCCGCATATTTAAATAATGCCGAAGAGATATACAGCTGCTATAATGACTCGAAAGCCGTTACGCAGAGCGGCGGAGGACGGATGGTTCCCATCATACTGTTTTTGCTGGCCGCCGCAGCCGCGGCAGGCTCCGGATACTTCCTCTACTGGTATTTTTATCCGTATAATACGCTGCTTCCTGTTCTGCCGGTTAAGCTCAAACCTTATACCACGGGTATGGCCCTGGCCGTCGGCGCGGCTGTGCTGCTGGCCGGCGGATTCTTTACTCTGTTCCGCAGAAAGCGCCTTCTCAAAGAGGCAAAACTCTGTACCGCCACCCTCTCGGAGATATTCAAACGCCATTTGGGCGACAGTTCAATCAGCGATGAGGCCATGGAAGCCCTGCGTTCCCGTCTGGGCGAGTTTACAAGGCTTTGCCAGATGATGGCGAAATCAGAAGAAACACTTAAATTGCAGACGGAAAAAATCTCAACGCTGCGGGAGCGCCAGAACAATTGCAGCGAGGTGATTGAGAAACAGCAGCGCATCCAGTGGGAGCTGGAAAAGAAGCTGGAGCATCTGGCCGACTGCAAAGACAGGGCGGCCGCGCTGAAACGGATTATCACTGAGAATGAACGGCTGCGTCAGGATATCGCGGCGATTGATTTGGCCCAGGAGACGATGCAGGAGCTTTCCATGTCCATACGGGACTCTTTCGGGCTGTATCTGAATAAGACAACCTCGGAGCTGATCAGCGGCATCACCGGCGGCATTTATACCAGCATCAGCATTGATGAAAACCTGAATGCATTCCTGAATACAAAGAAAAAGCTGGTTCCACTGGAGCAGGTCAGCAGCGGCACGGCCGACCAGATTTATCTGGCGCTGAGGCTGGCTGCCGCCAAGTTTATCCAGGGCGGGGAAGACCGGATGCCTCTCGTCTTTGACGACAGCTTCGTACTCTATGATGACGACAGGCTGCGCACGGCGCTGACATGGCTTTCCAAAGCCTGCCGGGGACAGATTATTGTATTTACCTGCCATAAGAGGGAGGGACGGATTCTGAAAGAGGCCGGAGTGGATTATAACCTGATCGAAATTTGATTTGATTTCCGATATTAGAATTGACGGACCGGCCGACGGATACGGCCGGTCCGTATAAAAAGGCATTCAGTCCGCTCCCGCGGCCGGATGTCTCTTTTTCATTGATGACGGTGACCTGTGTGCAGAGTGCAGGTTATCGTTAGATATAAACATGACCGGATTGTTACGGTTGGATTACTTTAGCCCAGATTTCCATACTTCCGGTCTCCGGGCTATGGTCCGCGTACCGCTCCGCACAGAACGGCTCCGTCTGTAATTTATGCTTTGGAATCCATGTTCCGTAAAAATACTGCTGCGCTTTATAGAGCGCATCCATCACGAGAGCTTCAAAGTTTTCCGCCTCAAAGGAGCAGACAATATATTCCCCTTCCGGAAGTTTCCACTCCCTGTATCCGGCCGCCGCTTCCGTCCCGGCCCTGGCCCCTGCAAAATAGTTAAAATACCCTGGGTCCGGGCAGGGATAAGACACTCCTATCTCCTCCTCCAGGAACAGACCGGATGTATTCTCCTTCTGTTTATGAAAGCCGCGCCACAGAAAATCCAGCGGATCAATTCCGGACTCCGTCCCCAAACCGGCTGTAAACTGAACCGGCATCGTCTTCTCCATGCCGATAAAGCGGATTGGCTCTTTCACCTGACGCCTGTTAATCTCCAGGACGATTCCGTCGGTGATGAGCGGCACGCCTTCATCAATCAGCGTATAGTGGAGCAGAAGCTCAGGCTTTGTCATCCGGTTGAGGGTTTTTGGATGGCTCCTGTATTCTTCCGGCGTCATCCCAAAGGTAGACTTAAAGGTTCTGCTGAAATGTTCGTGGGAGGAAAACCCCAGCTCCACCGCTATGTCCAAAATCCTTCTGTCCTTTGAAAGCAGGGCCTCCGTTGCTTTTGCCATCCGGCGCAGCCTGATATATTCCGCAGCCGGCTTTTTTACCAGACGCCTGAACAGCCTCTGATAATAAAAAGGCGACAACGCTGCTTTTTCCGCCAAATCCCGGATACTGAGTTCCTCGCCCAGATGTGATTCGATAAATTCGATTGATTCCTGTATTTGTTCCCATGCATGCATATTAAGCACCTCCTGTATATACAGAATACCATTTCCCGCCTGGCTGCGTTTGACTGCTGATGCCCTGTAACAAATCAGACCGCATGAGCTGTTATGATCCCCTTCTTTTTCATTTTTTATTTTTATCAAAATGCTGGTAATCTTTCGGGTTGTTCCAGTCCCCGCCCCAACGGAATCCGTGTTTGGCAAACAGTTTATACGCCAGATCCTCATGGGTTATCACATGAGGCAGTCCCGTATCCCTCTTAATATAGTCATTGGCATTGGAATGCTCCCATTTCGGCGAACCGGAGGAATAGGAAACGTAAGGGTTCTGCTGCGGGTTTATATCAATCGCTCTGCCATACGCATGATTCGACAGATTTCCGCCCCCGGAGATTTCGCGGTAGCAGAAGGCCGATGTGTTATTCTCATCGATAGACGCGGAATCTGAAGTCTCCGCATCTCCTGTCCAGTAGTTGTCTATCAGATACATAGACTGAATCTGATACCCGGAACGGAATAATTCCTTGAATATGCTTATCACATCATCCTGTATATCCTTGTTAACGATCATTTCCCCCACCTGAATCCGGCCGTCGAAATTATAATGCGGCATCTTCAGGTACCGCAGGGAACTGAGCGGCACATAGGGATTATCACGGTAAGATTTCCCGTCAATGCGCCGGTGCAGGTTATCCCCCTCCTCGATCTGCCAGCTCATAAAATAGCGGTCGAGATGGTCAAAATCGATCTGCTCCGTATCAAGAACCGTACCGGGCGCCAGGCCGCTGAGACTTTCCAGCCGTACCGGCTGTTTTTCCGGTTCCGTTACAGGTTCCGTTTCCGGTTCTGTCTCATGCCCTGTTTCTGCTCCGGACTCTGTCTCCAGCTCTGTTCCAGCCCCTGTTTCTGTTCCGGTTTCTGCTCCGGTTTCATTCTTAGACTGCTCCTCTTTCCCCGGCCCAGTCATTTCCGCCGCGCCTGCCGACGGCTCACCGCTCCCCGTCACCCGGCTGGTGCCGGATGCGCCGCTGTCACCGGTTCCGCTTGTCTTTTTACCAATGTAAACCACTGCAGCCACAATTAATAATACCACCAGTATACCGGCAAGTATCCATGTCGTATCAACTCCGCTTCGGTTCTTATGCACGCTGCGGTTTTCTCTGTCTTTCTTGTTCATTTTTTATATTCTCCCTAATTAGTTAAGCAGGTGAGGACGCCGCCGGTACGGCCAGCGGACGGGGCGGTGGTGGGCGTATATGAGTCTTTCGTCCCCGGGGAAAACCTGAACCGGGGAAGTAGGCGGAATCAATTGCGGAGGGGACATGTGAGTCCGCCGGTGCTTAGCGAGGTCCCTCATGAGCTTAGCATTCCGATGCGCACTCAAAGAGTGCAAACGGTCCCCGCAGCAATTCATTCCGGCCGGATTCTCCCTTCACGACAATCTCCCACGGGGACGGAAGACTCAGACAGATACCCTCACCACACCGGACATGGTCCGTTCCGGACGCGTCCTCCAAACCTCAGTTAAAATCTCCATTATGTGAACTTCCTCTAATTATACAGACGCCATACCTGCCTGGCAATAAAAAAAGTTTACAAAAAAGCGCTTTAAAAGCTGCCGCCAGCTCTTAAAACGCCTATCATACTAAAACTTTGTCGCCGCCTATTTCCCCGATGGAGACGCTCTCCCTTTCATTGCCATGGCCAGAAAAGGGAGAGCCAGGAAACTGCGCAGGAATGCCAGCATGACCCCTTGTATATATGGTGTTTTAGCACTTTTCATTTTTCACGCCGCTTTAGAAGAAGATGAAACCGATTTGCCGCCATGATTAAAGACAGGACCGTCCTCTCAAACCAAATCAGGAAGATATCCTTCATTTTTACAGGTATGTCCGTGGACAGCAGACAGGGAATGGAAGCCGAAAAGAATAAAATGGCCGATACGCTTGTAACCGCAATCGTAAACTTCGTAACCATATCGCTCTTCACCACCAGCATGGACGGCAGGAACATTTCGGCAATTTCAATTGCCGCCGCTTTTGCTGCCAGCATTGGCTCAGGCAGACGCAAAAGCCAGGTTACCGGATAGAAGAGGTAGCCCACCGCATCGAAAAACGGCGTATATTCAGCTACCAGCATACCGGCCAGACCGATTACCAGGATGCTTGCCGTGACGGCGGAGGACATCTTAATCGCATCTCCTAAGTAATATTCTTTCAGGTAATGGGAAAGCGGTTTTGACTCCCGTGCCTGTCTGATTCCGGCATGCCAGGCACGCTTAAACAGAGGCTCGCTGTAATCCATTGTGCTGTCCGCTTTTTTCTCATAGTAAGCATTGGGAATACCGGCTATGGGATAAATCCTGGCCGTAACAGCAGTCACGAAGAAGGTTACAAAAAAGCAGGCAAAGAAATACAGCGTCCAATGCTCCATAAATCCAAGGGTATTGGCAATGACAATTAAAAAGGAGATCGATACGGTTGAAAAGCCGGTAGCAATGATGACGCTCTCTTTTGCACTGTACACTCCTTTTTTATACAGGTCGTTAGTCAGAAGCACTGCCAGGGCATAGCCGCCGGAGAAGGACACCACCGCGTCGATAGCGCTCTCTCCCGGTGTTTTCCATATCTTTCTCATGACCGGCTGCATGAATGCACTGATGAATTCCACCAGGCCGAAGTTCAGGAGCATTACGTAAGCCACTCCTGTCACGGGTATCATGAGGGCAATCGGCACCACCACACTGTTGAATAAGAACGGAACCATGTCTGCACGCATGATCGATTCCGGTCCGATTTGAAACACTGCCATGATTCCAATGACGGTCCCCAGAAGCTTAATGGCGGTAAATACAAAATTAAATTTGGAAGTCTTATAGCTTCCGTTGACAATTGGCATGATACCGCCTGCCATAACCATCAGCAGAGTGAAATATGGTATCACCGGCCCGCAGGTTTTCTTGATTAAGTTGATAATATGCTGAATCGGGATAACCGATACGCCGCCTATGTTGACATTTACAAAAAACATGATTACCCCGATCCCCGAAAAAAGGATAAACTTCAGAACCGCCGCATTGTAACTCCCTTTTGTACTCTCCATTTTAAATCCCCCTTATAAATCTCCCATCCGTATCCCGTGTGTCTTTTCCTCGTACTCTTTTTTATTTGCCGTCAGCCTGCCTGCTTTTTTGTATACCGGCGCATCCTCTATCTTACCGGCAAACGGGTACTGTACATTAAAATATCTGAGTGAATTCAGGTGCTGGTCACGGCCGTACTCCCGTTTCAGCACCACACTGGAAAAATCCAGCGTCTTTGTGACCAGTGCCGATGTCTCCGGGCATTGCAGGACAATCTGTCCTTCCGGATCTGCGATAATGGAATTGCCGCAGCAGGTTGATGCCCCAAGCTGGCCGGTACCGCATGTCCAAATATAGAACAGTTCATTCTCCAGCGCCCTGGCTCTCGGTATAATCTCAGGCACATGGCGGTATTCGATCGGGTCCAGAGCCGGACAGAGAATCAGCTCTGCTCCTTTCAGCGCCAGCGTCCTGGAAATCTCGGGGAAAAACTGATCATAACATATCTGCAGCCCGACTGTAATCCCCTTCTCCTGAATTTCAAAAATACAATAGTCCTCCGGTTCGTTGCTGGGCGCCGACATCTCTCCGGGCCGGAACGGTACTTTTTCCTGTACCGGCATAGTAACGTGCCGTCCGGCCCGAAACCGGGCAGGTATTGTAGGCTTCCCCATCCTTAAGCCCCTCCGCCTTCTCCGCAAAAGTTCCCGGCACCAGATATACACGGTGTTTTTTAGCCAGACTGCTTAAAAATTGAATGGCCCCGTCCTCCATGGTGACAGGGAGCTTGCTTATCCCGAACTCCACGCCGACGATTAGCTCCGGCCTGACATATCCCATCATCAGACTTTCAACCGACTCCTCAATCACTCTCAGATTTGTATCCAGGTCGGATGTAATTGTATCTTTGCATAATGGAGACATTTAAAAAACGGTTTTCCATAGTATTGCTCCTTTCCTTGTTAACATCATTTTAAGGTGTAATGCCGCTTGAATGTCAACTGTTCATAAATAAATCTTTTCTTTGATTTATCCTTGTTTTATAAGGATAAAAATGTTAATGTTAACTTGAATGTTTGAGCATTGAGGAAGGGAGCATGAGAATGAATGATAAATATACGATTGCCGATATAAGCCGTTTTCTAAATATCTCCAAATCCGCCCTCCGGTACTATGACTCGATTGGCCTGTGCAAGCCGTCCGCCAGAGACAGCCAGACCGGATACCGGTATTATAAATATAACCAGTTATTTCAGCTCAATATGATTGGAAAACTAAAAAAGCTCAAACTGAGCCTGGAGCAGATCAAGGCTCACAGCAGCGCCAAAAATGTGGCTTCCCTGGAAAAGCTGCTGTTGGAACGGCGCAGTATCATCGCTGCCGAGCTGGCGGAGCTTCAGGAGCTAAACCGGCAGAATGAAGAATTGATCAATAAAATCGAACTGGCCCGGCGCAAATCCTCCTCCTTTGAGCTGCGCTATTATCCTGAGCGGTATCTTTACCGCATGAATATTAATTTTTCCTGCAGCGATTTATACGCCTGCATCAAGCTTCTATATTCTTCCTATATCCGGGATTTGCACAACCGGCCTTCTTATGACAAGGGGGAAATCGTGCTTGAGATTCATCAGGAAAATGTGGAAAACGGCCACTTTCTCACCTATAACTCCATCGGCTTTTTCGTGGAGCCTTCCCCGGGCGTGGAGGGCAGACGGCTTTGCGTCATACCGGCCGGAACCTTTATCGTGGCCTGTCATGCCGGAAGCTACCAGACCATCTCAAAGACTTACCGGAAGCTGTGGAATTATATTAAGAAACAGGGGCTGACCGTCACAGGCAACTCCGTAGAAACATCTATTATCAATATCTCAATGACGAATAATCCAAAGGAGTTTGTCACGGAGATTCAAATACCGGTAGAAAGACCCTGAAACGGGGACAGATGAGATAAGATAAGAAGCCAAAAATCCGGGTCCTCCTGAATGCAGACTCAGACTCCGGCTTCAGCCTTCAGACTGGTTCCTGTGACACACAAAAGGCTGCGGTACCTGTGACCGACATGTCACAGTACCCACAGCCCTTTTTATGAAATACTTCAATAACTTTAATATAACCTTCAATATAACTATCTATCTGTATTTTTCCAGTTTGCGTCCGGCTACCCAGCCCTTGGTCATCCATGCCACAATCCACATAACTGCAACAATCGCAAAACAAGCGGCCGTGACAATCCATGAACCGGCTGTCCCCATCGTAGTGATCAGAATCGGCGGGATGACCTGCAGGCCTATGATAATGGGACGGTTAAAAATATCTGAGATACCGGAGTCTTCTATTCCGCGGCTCTTCAAATCCGGATCCACAACGCGCTGCAGTAATACACCGGTGGCGGCAACACCTGTGGCATGTCCCCACATCATCATGTTGCGCTCAAACCAGTCTTCCTCCGAAGATTTTCCGCCAATCCAGAGAAACCACAGCCATGTGGCGGCAAATCCAAGAGCACATACAACAATCAACGGAACCGCATAATTCATAACCACGGTCAGGTTCAGGGAACCGATGCCTGATATCATCAGAAAATCAGTTGCAGTTCCCTGAATGCGCTGAATGGAGCCGCGATCCACATACTTGTAGGCTCCGCTTTTGTTCAGAAGTGAATTGATAACCAATCCGGCAAACAGGGATAGACAGAATTCTGGGATGGATACTTTGTAGTTGAAAGCCGACTGTGTCCAGCCTGCAAACCAGGCGGAAGCTATATACCCAAGCCACGAGGCAAAAAGAACAATTCCGAGATGGTATCCCAGCGGATCGAGGCAGATTGAAGCCACGGTCCCCTTGGAGGTTGACTTCTGGTTCTCAGGCGGTACAAGTCCGGTTCTCATATCAATCGGAAGCTCACTCGGATTTTCCACATAATGTGTATATCCCTTGCGTGTTCCCCAGTTGATAATTAAAATTCCTGTGATAATTCCTCCCACAATTCCGATGGTTGCACAGGTATATCCTAAATCCGTCATGTCGGGCACGCCAAGATCGGCCAGCGATTTTCCGACTGCAGCGGCCGTTCCGTGGCCTCCATAGAAGCCGGTGGCCATCATCAGGCCGAAATTTTCATTCAGAGCAGGATACAGCTTTGTCAGCACCGTGATCGTTACCAGCATGCCGATGCCGTACTGGAGTACGGCGATACCGGAAATATTAAAAAACATACCCATGATCTTGGATCCGGACATAGCCCCTTTCTTAGGCCTGTCCCCAATGGGCGTAGCAGCGAAAATCAGCACGATCAGAACGCTGGCGTAGGTTCCAAAGGAACTGGACAGCGGGAGAATCCTGCATACCTCCCACGGGCTTTTCGGGCCCAGTAACAGAGCCAGGACACCGGCTAAAACAGCCGGCGGAATCAATGCCTTCTGCAGACATTTTACCTTCGCCCGCAAAAATTCCCCAATCAGCAGCAGCGTTCCCATAATCGCTGCATCAACCATCACCTGCCATATGGCAGAACTCATAGTCAATTCCATATAACTCATACCTCCTCACAGAAAGTCACATCAAATATGTACCAGGCTCATTAACTATAAAACATAATTTCATTAAATCCATTCTATACGGCGGAATAATGGCTGCCTTCAAACAGCCTCAGGTTCCCGTCCCTGTCAAAAGGGACCTCCATAAATCCGCTTTCCACACGAATCGGACGGCAGGCAGCATCGATAGCGGCTCCTGACATATAAATCTCTTCCAGATGCTTTGTGTCGGGGATGATAACCATCCGGATCTCTTCCTTCTTTATTTTTCCGCACAGCTTGACGCATGCCTGAAATACGGCCCTGTCATTCTCCAGCACCATCGGAAGCCGGGAGCTGTTAGGTTCCGTGGAAGTCAGTGTATTGACATAGGTTGCCGAAATCAATCTGTTCATACATATGCCTGGGGATAAAGTCGGCTAATCCCATACCGTTGGCGTTTCCCTCCGATTTTTCCGTTATGTTCAGTACGCCCAGCTTTATCGTTCTGGGACCGCCCCCTGCGGCATTCGTATGGAACCGGCCCACAATGTTAGTATCCATCCCGGTTCCGCTGATCTCCTTTCCAATCTTTCCCACTATCAGCACATCGATTTCATTGAGTGCAAGTCTGGCCATCTTATTCCAGGCATCCTGCAGATAATCAGGTTCATCGGCCATGATCTCTTCTTTTCGGGAAACATGTACCTTGGCAAGTCGGCCATAACCGTTCTCGATGGTAGAGACGCCGCAGATTACATTGAGTACGCTCCAAAGCAACGGAAGCGACGGCTATGATATTTTCCGCCATATTCTCATACCGGAGAAATGGGTTGCTTCCGCCCCCTTCTGTTTCGCAAGACCTATGGCAAGCATCTTTACAAGACCACTTTCATAACGTCCCCGAAAGGAGGTATGGGGTTTTACCCGGTTGAACAGTATGATCCCGTCGGCCTCACAGGCATTCTTGTCAATATATACGCCAAGTCCCTGCCTCGTGGTGCCAATCTGGTTCACCTCCATATTGGAAACAACCGGTGCACCTATGGTTTCCTCGGTGATTCCGTACTTTTCCAGCACCAGCTCCTGCCCTCTCGCCGTCGCTCCTCCATGACTCCCCATCGATGGTACCAGAAAAGGAATGCCTCCCTTTTCCTTCACAAAAGCTACAATTGTCTTGAGCAGCGGCACATATCCGTCGATTCCGCGGCTGCCGCAGGTAATCGCGATTCTCGTTCCCCTTTAATGGGAAGATCTTTTCCTCTAATAGTCTTTTAAGCTCCCCTTCCGGATCCTCCAGTTCCTCCCTGTTAAAAACTGGCGTACCCTGGCCACCCGGGTATCTCGAAATTCTGCAAAAGCTGATTAATTTCTGTAGATATGGTAACTCCCCCTTTCTTATATTATTACGGCAGTCAATCCTTAACCGGAGATTATCTCCTGCCCCGCCGAATAAGGCGCCGGAACCAGATTTCGAAAGGATTTGTTCAAAAAGTGGCCGATCTCTCCTTCCGTGGCAAATAAGAAATCAAAGGGCTTATTAAAATATCTGCAATATGCCCGGCACTCGCCCGGATAAAAACTGCCGTTTAAAACCTTACGGCTGTAATCGCTGCGACTGACGCCTATAATTTCCCCCATGTCCTGTTCCGTGAGACGAAAAAATTCTTTTTGGCCCAACAAATTGGGATACATATGTAGCACTCCTCCTTTCTTGGCGTATCGTCAAATCACAGTGTCATTATATTCTCAATTCGCCAATATGTCAAGATATCAGGGGGGATTTTGTTGACGATACGCCAACCATATGATATGATTCAGGCGAAGGTGAGGTGTCGTAATGAGTTTTACCGAAAGGTTAAAAGAAGCGAGAATTTCCGTCGGATACACACAGCAGCAGGTAGCCGACGCCATGGGGATCACGAACAGCACTTACTGCGGCTACGAGACGGGAAAAAGGCAGCCTGATGTGGCGAAGATAAAGCAACTGGCAAAAATATTAAAAACCTCCGGTGATTTTCTTCTGGAAACCGGCTTTGCCCCTGTGAGCAGCGAGGAAGACAAGACAGATATTCCCTGCTGCCATGAAGACTACGTTGCGGATATATTAGCGAATTTCGAACTTTTAGATAATGAATATAAGAATGTTGTGGAGAATCTGATTATCCAGCTGCTGGATATCCAGAAGAAGAATCGGCAGACACAAACTAATAAAAAGTAAGCGAACTGCAAAAATTCAGAGTTGAAATAGCCGTCAAATGGTCTGTGAAGGTAACATTTCAGACAGGTCTGCGTATTTGCTGCGCGGACCGTGCGAAAAGGCAGTGGCTGCAAGCATCCGGCTCATCGCGCAGCAATTTTAATTGAAGGCGGTGGCCTGTGCGCGGAGCGGGCAGGTTATCGTAAGCCGGATGCCGTAACAGTCCATGCTGTCTGAACTGTTACCCGTGGAGCAGAATAAGATAAATATTCTGCCTTCACAGCCATTATTCCGTAATGGTTTTTACATAAAATCCTGGGACAGGCATACAGTACAGCGGGGGCTATCCGGCAGGCCAAGCTAAGCCTTTATTCCCTCTATAATTTTCCCATCCTTGCCTTCCACCACCACAAGCTCTCTCTGGGCATTCTGGTCACTGTCCTTGTACATCATCGCGTACCGCTTCGGCGGTGTTCCCGTCAGTTTTTTAAAGGTTCGGATGAAGTGTTCATTATTCCGGAAACCTACATTTTCTCCAACCTCCTGGACTCGCATCCCGTTTCGAAGCAATGACCTGGCTTTTAAAATCCGGCAGTTGATGACATAATCCATCAGGCTGAACCCGGTGCCTTCTTTAAAGATATGGCACAAGTGGTATTTACTCATATAAAATGCATCGGCAATAGACTGGGTCGTCATGGCCTCCCCCAGATGTTCCTGAATATAGGTAAGGATCGGCGCCACCTTATCGAGACTCGGATTCGTATGTACCTCCCCATCCTCAGCCTCATTGAAATGCGAAAAACAGGTCAGCAAAAAGGTCAGCAATGTGATCGTCTGTCTGATATCCCCGCCAAACTCATTTCCAAAATCCTCGGCAAGCTTGCCATACAGACTTTCCAGATATTTTGTGGCCTCCTCCGTCAGCGTCGCGACCAGGCCGGAGCGCTTGCTTCTCGCCTGGAAATTACTCTGAAGGGACGAAAATTCGTGCAGCATTTCCGATGAAATATGAAAAACTATACAGCGGTACTCTTCATTGGCAACACTTCGATGAAGAATCGATGAATCGATTAAAAAAAGCTGCCCCCTGTACAGGGGAAACACCTCCGGCTCCAGGAAAAATACGCCTTCCCCGGCGATACACAGCACGATCTCAATGTCCTCATGAAAATGGGGACGATCCATGGAGTAGGTGTCATTCTTGCTGATATGTACCTCATATTGACATTGTATCATTCCGCCATATGCTCCTCTCATTTCCACTTCTTATAGTCTATCGATTTCTGTTCTACGATACAAGAGCTTTTCTTCTCCAACGCAAGATACATCATAAAATAGGCAATTTTTTTACAAAAATGATAGATTTCAAACACAATAACTGCACTATCTTATGTTTTTACTGTCTTTTTCTGCCAATAAAAATTCCATATATTCCACTTTCTGTGTCAGCCATTTTATCACAATTGCACTATCAGTTCCAGCAAAAGGTGATATATTCTACTAATTTTTCTTAATAATGCATTTATTTTCTTTTTTTCTACCTTAATATTATATGAATTTTATGGCAAATCCCAACAGCAAGATACATCAGTTTTATCCTAAGCAAATGCAGGTATTTGCAGATGAAAAGTGATATAAATAAATCATAAAGTTGATGCGCAAAAACTTGAACACACACAGGGGAGATTAATTAAATGGGAGGTAACATTATGACACTATGGACAGTCTTTACAGATGTCTGCCTTATGGGAATGGTATTTTTGGCAGGCCAGATACTCAGGGCGAAGGTAAAATTTTCAAAAGTTCCTGATACCGCCTGCGCTGATTGCCGGGTTCCTGGCTCTGATTTTCGGGCCCAACGGATTTCGGCTTATCCCATTCTCCAGCAGCCTGGGTACTTATGCCAGCGTTTTAATCGTTGTAATATTTGCAGCCATGGCTATCGGAGATAAGCCGGCCAAGAGCGCCTTGTCCGGTCCCGCTATCGGAGGTATGTTCTTCAATATTACCGGAATCGCGGTTCTCCAGTATGCGGTAGGAATGTTTTTAACAGTCTATGTACTGAATCATTTTACAATCTGAATCCAGGCTTTGGTCTTATGATGGCAACCGGATATTATGGCGGCCATGGAACGGCTGCGGCAGTCGGCCAGGCGTACGAGGCGCTGGGCTGGTCGGAAGCGACTGACTTGGCATATACAACGGCAACCGTTGGCATTGTCGGCGGCATTATACTTGGAATTATCATAATCAACTGGGGAGCAAGAAAAAATTATACCAATTATGTCCGTTCTCCCAAGGATCTGCCTGTTTCCATGAAAACCGGCCTGATTCCAAGAGCAGAGCAAAGCACAAGCACAACGGGAACTATTTCAACTATTTGTGCCGATCCAATGGCATTCCATCTGGCGCTTGTTCTGGTTCCGTCCATACTGGGATATGCATTGTCAAAATACCTTGCACCAATTATCGGCGTCGAAATACCAGCATTCTGTACTGCATTGTTATTTGGTTTTATCATGAATTTCTGCCTGAACAAAACGGGCGGGGATAAGTATGTAGACAGGGCCAGCATAAACCGTATCAGCGGCACTTCCACCGACTTCCTGATGATTTCAGGAATCGGAGCTTTAAAAACTGGCGTCGTCATAAAATATGCAGTTCCGCTTTTTATTATTTGCGCCGTCGGCTTAATCACCAACTGGATTTGGTTTTTAGTAATCGGGAAATATTCTTCCGTCAAAGACTGGTTCGAACGCAACATGATGGTGTGGGGGCATGCATGCGGTGTTGCCGCCACAGGTGTTATGCTTCAAAGAATTGTAGATCCGGAGCTGAAGTCGAGAGGTATTGAGGATTCCGGTATCTCCGACCTTCTCAATCGCCCAATCATAATCGGGCTGCAGATTATTCCTCCGTTGCTGATGTCTGCAGTGCCTGTATTTGGTCCTCACCTTGTAACCTGGGGCTGCTTTGGCATTGTTGGTGTTATGGGTATCATCGCTTATGTATTTAAGTGGTGGCGTCCGCCATTCGGCTCCCGTAAGAATGATTCCGGCCCGAATCCCAATTCCACCCCTCTATACGTCGGAGATGAGGTCTTTGAATAAAGGCTGACCGTTAATTAATTACTATAAACGGCAGCAAAAATTGAAGGGAGTATAACTATGAGCAAAAATTACGATATTATCCATTTTGAGGCACTCGGAGAAGAAGCCAGACATCTGGTAGACGAAACTAAAGCGGCACAGGAATGCGGCCTGATTCCGACAGATTTACGCTATCTGGTAACCCCACAGAACCTCCAGGAATTTTTAAAGCAGAATCCACAGGAGGAACTGCCGGATATCATGAGTATTAAAACACATTCCATTCTGCCTGCATCCTATATGTCCGGAACAAAAAAAAGCATCATTACGAGAAGCGCCGGATACGACCATCTGGAAACATTATGTGACATTGCCAATATTACTTCTTTGAGAAATTACTGTGTAAATTCGGTTGCACAGACCGCCATTAAATTCATGTATGCTGCGGCAGGGCTGCTCAACCAGTATACGGTCAATGCCGCAACCTTCGAACGTAATATGACAGCTTCTTTCATGGAACTGACCCCTGACAGAGTCGCCACTGTCTTTGGAGTCGGAAAAATCGGAAAGCGTGCCTATGACCTGGTAAAGGCAAACGGCCTTACCGCCCAGGCAGTTGATATCCGTGAAAATGAACTGAAGGACCTTTACGGTGACAGCGTAAAATTCGTCTCAAAGGAGGAAGCGATTAAGAACAGTGACATTATCATAAATGCAATGAATCTTACCCGTATTCCAGACAGTATCTTCTATAATGAAAACTACTTTTCCGAAGAGGTCCTGCGCCAGGGAAAGAAAGGGCTTATTTTTATCAATATTACGCGAGGTGAAATAGCTCCGGAAGCCGGTCTTCTGCACCTTTACCAGGAGGGAATTATCGGTGGTATCGGATTAGATGTATTTACTGCGGAAAATGATTTTTCCCAGTCGCTTAGAAACCAGAAAACAACCAGCGATGAAAACCTGCTGGCTGCCAGAAGGCTGCTTGAAATGGCAGAGGACAGAACGGCCAACATATATGTGCAGCCGCATCAGGCATTCAACTCCGACCTGGCCGCTGCCGCCAAGGCATCCGACACGGTAAAACATATGATTGAGTGGTTCAAATGCGGTAAAACCGGATTTGATGAACAGCTTCCCTATTACGGGAAGGCTGGCTGAGCAGGTCCCCCTGTCAACAATGACCTGCACGCTCCGCGCACCCGTCATCAATAAAATCAGGGCGGAAAGTCCTCATAAAAAGGAAGCTTTCCGCCCTGTTTCTATATTATTCCCTGATACCGGCCCTGTACTTCTCCAGTAGCCTGTTAATGCGTCCCGTAGGGTTTAAAAGCTCGCTGAGAGATGCATCATGGTTCAGATTGTCAATAATCAACGCTATATATTTGCTCATATCTACATCGATATAATACGGCCTTGAAAGCAGCTCCGGCGTCTGATAGATCAGGTTCGTAGTCAGAATCCGGTCAATCAGGCCATTGCCGTAATATTCGTCAAACTTCTGAAGCCCATTGGTAAAGAGGCCGAACGTAGAGCAGATAAATACCTTTCTCGCCTTTCTGTTCTTTAGTTCCTTAGCCACATCAAGCATACTCTCACCGGAAGAAATCATATCATCGACGATAATGACATCCTTGCCCTCCACGCTGGCGCCCAGGAACTCATGGGCCACAATTGGATTGCGTCCGCCTACAATCTTCGTATAGTCGCGGCGTTTGTAGAACATGCCCATATCCAGTCCCAGCACATTGGCAAAAAAGACGGCGCGGGACATACCGCCCTCATCCGGGCTGATAACCATCATATGATCGCTGTCAATCTCAAGCTCTTTCTCATGCTTTAAGAGATGTTTGATAAACTGATAAATCGGCTGTACGGTTTCAAATCCTTTTAACGGGATTGCGTTCTGAACACGCGGGTCATGAGCGTCAAAGGTGATGATGTTCTCTACTCCCATGCTTACCAGCTCTTCCAGAGCCAGGGCACAGTCTAAAGACTCACGTCCCGATCTCTTATGCTGGCGGCTCTCATAGAGGAACGGCATAATAACATTGACTCTCCTAGCCTTGCCTCCGACGGCGGCGATAATTCTCTTTAAATCCTGGAAATGATCATCTGGAGACATATGGTTTACCATTCCGCACAGGGAATAGGTGAGACTGTAGTTACAGATATCTACCAGCAGATACACATCATCACCGCGCACAGAAGCGGAAATCCATCCTTTTCCTTCTCCTGAACCAAATCTCGGTGTACCGGCTCCGATTATATAAGTATCCCTCTGATAACCGGAAAACGCGATCGTCGCTTTATGCTCGCTCTCCCGCTCCCTTCTCCATGATACCAGGTAATCATCCACCTTTTTTCCAAGCTCCGCACATCCTTTGAGCGGAATCAGCCCAAGGGGGCCAACCGGGATCGTCTCAATGATTTTTTCTTCGTACAGCATCTCTTTCCTCCAGTAAATCAGTCTTTTCTATTCTTGAATTTTATCAGCCCGTCAAATATCAGCGGCCTCACAAACATAATCATCGTCTCATTTATATCATTATGCACCTTATAAGTCAAGTAAATCAAGGGGACAGACGATTATTTGACGTAACAGTTCAGCCGTGATGTATTCCGCGAGGTGTTTTCGCTGTTTTTTGCGAAAATCCCGAGTTGTGCGGCGCGAAACGGCGTTTTTTTGCCGTTTCTGTGCATTATTTGTTACGGTTTAGCCGAAGGCTGAACTGTAACTATTTGGCAACAGTAGTGGCAGCGGAAAGTCCACTCCTCCACACCTCAGCTAAATTCCTTTTATTTTCCTTCCCTGGCCTCTTTGAGCTTCTTCCTAATCCGGATATCTTCGCCATAAAGAGGTATCACTTTATACTGGCTGACAATTCTGGACATAATACGGTCCGTAAACTCATCCCGCATTTCATTGACAGGCAGATTGGTGGATATAATCGTCCCTTTCTTCCGGCTCATTCTTTCATTGATCACATAGAATAGCTGGGATGTGGTGAATGTGTTGACCAGTTCTGTGCCCAGATCGTCGATTATCAGCAGATCGCATTCCAGCAGATAGCGGGAGCGATCCGGTCTTCATCCGTGGAGTCATTGGAAAAACGCTCCTTGGAAAATATCTCAAACATCTCTACCGCCTGAAGATATACGACGGAAAAACTCCGTTCTATCAGTTCCCTGGCAATACAGTTGCTCAAAAATGTCTTTCCCAGGCCTGTCTTGCCGGTAAAGAGTATGTTGTCCTTTTTCTGGCCGAATGCGTCCACATACTGTCTGCATGTATCCACCACCTGGCGCATGTATTCCCTGGCCGTCTTGCCACTTCGCCCGTCTATCTTCGTATCATCAAAATATTCATAGGAAAAATTATCGAAATTCTCTCGCTTCAGTATTTCCCGGATATTGGACTGGGCATACAGAAGGTTAATTTCACGCTGGCGGAAGCAATGGCATTTCCTGCCGTCACTGTATCCTGTATCACGGCAGTCCGGACATTCATAATGCATCTCAAGATAGTCGTCAGGATAGCCGTAAGCCGCCAGCAGTACCTGCCGTTCTTCCCTAAGCCCGGCGATGGTCTTCCTGAGCTTTTCAACCGCCTCCCTGTCGCCATTTAATAACTGCTTCGCGCTTCTTACGGCGGCGGAACTTATCTCGTCATTCATCTCCCGGATAGCCGGAATCCTTTCATATACCTCTTTGGTACGGCGATCCAGTTCATGTTTGTTATTTAACTGTTTTTGGTTATAAATCCGCATGATTGAATCATACTGGGAATTGCTGAGTGCCATTTCCACCTCCTGCTTGCTGTACAGCCGGCATCCTGTGCTGTCCGCAGCACAGCCCGCTGCGCATATGACGCATTCAGCCGGGCTGCTCCGTTGTTACAGTTCAGCCTTCGGCTGAACCGTTACGCTCCGTTACTCACCCTTCTGTCCGGCATTGATCATATCCCAGACCATCTCGTCATAATCATATCCATGTTCCTCAAGATTATGGAAACGGTTCCCCGACCGGGCCGGACCGCTCCGGGCCGCTGCCTGGCCTTCCCCCGTTCCCCGGCCGCTCTTTTTCGATTTTGCCTGTTCCTGTTCCTTTCGTATCTTATCAAGAGCGGCAATATCGCTCATCGTCCTTACCCCTGCATCCTTCCAATCGGATAGAATCCTGTCTGCATACTGGAAGCTGGGATTATGTATCGTCTTAATGGTTCTGTTACAGGCCTCCACCACGATCTCTTTTGTGAAACCGTAGGTCCTGAACCACTTCTCCATCAATTCAAATTCGGAATCGGCCGGATTTCGTCCCGTCAGCCCCATGGCCTTCATAACAGCAAAGGATTCCTTGGAAAAGCTTCTGGAATACGCGCGCGCCTCCTCCACAGTCATGATATTCTTCTCATGCCAGCTGAGAGCTACTTTTTCTACATAGCGCAGGCTTGTATGCCCGTTCTGCGCACAGTATTCCACCAGGAATTCTATGAGTTCCGACGGCATATTCAAATTCTTGTATAGATTAACGAATACCTGACAGTCCACAGGCGTAAACGTTTTATTCAAATATTTCTGAGAAATATAAACCAGCTGGGTGAATGTCTCATCATCCGACAGCGATTCCAAATCGCATACGCAGGAAGCGCTTGTCTCCCGTGCCGCACGGCTTTCGGGGAGCTGCTGCACGGAGTTCTTGTCCTCTGCCTTTACAGCCTCCCTTACCCCTCAGGCTCTTTCTTACGGGCGGCATGCTCCTTTTCAAAGACCCCGGCTTTCTGCCAATAGGCAAAGGCCCGCCGTACATCAGCTTCCGTATGGTTCAGCGCGTCCGCCACCGCTTCCACCGTAATCTCCCCGCCCTCATGGCGGAGCAGGTACAGATAGACCTTAACGTATTCTCCGTTGGCATCTGCCATATACTGATCAATAAATTCATTGGCCACAACCGTTATCCCCGCAGAAAACCGGTTTTTAAAACTGAGCTCCATCCCTCACCATTCCTCACTTAAATTGTCACCGTTCCGGACGAACCGCAACCTTAAAATCCACAAATTCACTATGCCTACATCATAACACAGGTCTTTCCAAAAGAAAATAGGCGGGGTTATCCACAGATATTGGTGTGGATAATGTGGATAATGTGGACACTATCGTTTGTTATCCACTCGATATATGAACTATTTTGTCGAAACCCTTGATTTATCAATGTTATTTGAATTTCATCCTCTATACACCCAGGGCAAAAAAAATCCACATAGCTTCTTTACATAAAATGTTGACAACTATGTGGATAATGTGGATAACTAGAGCCCCAACAGCTCTTCCCCAACCTTTACAATGTCTCCGGCCCCCATAGTTATCAACAAATCACCTTGTGTACAATTTTCCAAAATAAATTTTTCCATATCGTCAAATGTGGGCAGATACCAGGCATCGACTCCCTTTTCCTTTAAAAGCGCAACAATATCGGCAGAACTGACTCCCAGCGTGTCAGTCTCCCTTGCAGGATAGATGTCAGTCAGCATAACGCAGTCTGCGAGGGAAAGAGCCTGTGCAAACTCCTTCATAAATGCTTTCGTCCTGGTGTAAGTATGCGGCTGGAAGGCACAGCAAATACGTTTATGCGGATAATTCTCAGCCGCTTTCAGTGTTGCCTCTATCTCCTGGGGATGATGGGCGTAGTCGTCGATAATCGTGATCCCTTTCAGCTCCCCCTTCTTTTCAAATCTTCTGTTAGTTCCTGTGAATTTCAAAAGTCCTCTGCCGGCAGCCTCCAGCCCGGCCCCGGACTCCATTGCCACTGCAATTGCTCCAAGGGCATTGTATACATTATGCTCCCCCTGGACTCCAAGACTGATCCGCTCCTTTTTCTCTCCTTTTATATAAAGATCAAAAGAAGGCCTTGCATATTCATCATACACAACCGCGTCAAAGCTGTAATCATTTTCCTTCGAATTTCCGAATGTAACAACCTTTCCGGCCGCACCGGCCGTCAGCTCCCGCCAGTTCTCTATGGTCCCGTTCATGATAATGGTTCCGTTCTCCGGTACTTTCTCAATAAACTGCCGGAACGAACGGCGGATATCATCGATATCTTTGAAGAAATCAAGATGGTCTTCTTCTATATTAAGTATAACTGCCATGGTCGGATAAAATGAGAGAAAGCTGTTCGTATATTCGCAGGCCTCCGTCACAAAAAATTCCGGACCGCCGACGCGGATATTGCCTCCGATAGAGTTTAAGATACCTCCAACCGATATGGTGGGATTGTTGTCTGCTTCCAGAAAGATCTCGGTTACCATGGACGTTGTTGTCGTCTTGCCGTGCGTCCCGGCGATAGCGATAGCTTCCCTGTAGTTCTTCATCATCTGGCCGAGAAGCTCCGCACGGCTCATCATAGGGATTCCCCGTCTTTTTACCTCCATGAACTCAGGATTATCCTCATGAATGGCTGCCGTATAGACAACCGCATCGATACCGTCTTTTATATTCTCAGCTTTCTGGCCGTAATAGACAACCGCGCCCTTCGCCTCCAGATGTCTGGTAAGCTCTGATTCATGGGCATCTGAACCGGATATTTTAAACCCTTCGTCCATTAAAATTTCTGCCAGCCCGCTCATACTGATTCCACCGATGCCGACGAAATGAACTGACTGTGGTTTTGTAAAATCAATCTGATACATGTTATTTTCCACCTTTATTCTCTATATTCTGCAGCCCCTATATATAATGTATATGCCGTATTGATGTCCATTGCCGCCGGGCGCATTTACCCGTTTTCCGGCATTACTTTTATTTAACTTCTTTTGATGGGAATTGTCAAGATTTTGTTAGTGCCGTCAGAATATGATGGTTACAGTTCAGCCTTCTGCTAAACCGTAACAAATGATGCACAGAAACGGCAAAAAAACGCCGTTGATTGTGGTGAATAGTTTACTTTTCATCACGTCGCTCCGCGCACATTTCACCGTCATCAATAAAAAGGCCCGGAAAGGCAGTAAACCTTTTCCGGGCCAATTCGGCTTATCAGTTCAGCCGTCTGTCATCTGGCAGCCGCATTTCCAGCACATCTGCCAAATAAAATATTTTTATACCGTTCCAGAGCTAAGAGCAGGATATTGCCCAGAACTCCGATAGCCAGAATCTCACCGATTCCCACTGTCACCATGGCAACCGGAATTAAATCCGGCGAGCCATACGCAAAGCGGAGAACCCATGGAATGATGGCAGTGTTGGCCGCTATCGGCGGCAGGCATACAAGCCACTTGTTCCCGCGCAGCCCATAGGAACCTGCTGCCCCGATTAACGTCGCCAGGCTGCCAAACACGATATCGAGCGGCGCTGCCCCGCAGAGCAGGTTGGACAGCAGGCAGCCGATAAACACGCCGGGCACCGCTGCCGGTGTGAAGAAAGGCAGGATGCACAGTGCCTCGGCAATCCGGAACTGCACCGGTCCGAAGCTGATTGGTGCGAATACCAGTGTCAGCACGGTATAAATCGCCGCGATTACTGCACCGTAAGCCACAAAGTAAACGGTTTTGTTGTTTTTCTCTCTCATATTCAGTTGTCTCCTTTAGTTTTGTTTTACAAGTGGAAGGTCTCGAACACTTGGGTTGGTTGTGCAGGAATCCCGGCTTGTATACGGACGGGAATACTGCGACCTTATTGCAGTTGCTACTATAGCATATTAGGAAATGAAACGCAAGTATGAGTCTGCTTTTTATAAAAATATTTCTTGTCATTTTTATCCCGGAAAGTTATAATTAATTACAGTAACAATCAGGCAGCATGAACTGTTACTCATTACACAAATCAATACGGCCATCACGGCTGTATACAATTGATTCTGCAGCATCTGTATGGATCAAGACCGGCAAATTCTGCCATAGTTCAGCACAAAACACCAATATGGCAGGAGAAAAACGGCTCCTGTCGTATACGAGAGGAGTCAGGAATGGCAAACGAGAAGAAAGACTCTGTTTCCGGCATCCGTTTAAGTTATTATGAGGAGGGGATCGAAAGTATGTGTAAAATATTGGAAGAAGAACGGCGTGAAGGACGAATTGAGGGGCAAAAAGAAGGCCGTGAACGTATTAACGAGCTGAACCGGCGGCTGCTGAAGGACGGCTGCTGAAGGACGGCAGAGAAGTGGATATTCTGAAATCATTGAAGGAACCGGGCTATCAGGAGAGGTTGTTGATGGAATATAATCTGTAGAAACCGGATTTTCACTGCCACCCGGAAAAACACCTCCCGGAACAGCTGCTGACGTAACAAAATATGTCTTCTTTCTGATGTAATTTTACTAACATGCTTTAAAGCGTTAATTTTTAGTAGTTTAATGCATAAAACTCTTGACTATTTGGCAATCTGCATTTATACTGTAAACAATATTTAAAAAACTATTGTTTTAAATCAAATTTAGGAGAAGATTGCCATGAAAACATCGTAAAAATCAGAAACGTTGTATTCGGCGAAGGAATTCCAAAAATCTGTATTCCTCTCACCGATGCAAACATCGAGGAACTTAGTAAATCCGTTAATGAATTAAAGAGCGCACCTTTTGATATGGTTGAGTGGCGCGCAGACTTTTTTAACGATATCGAAGATCCGCAAAAACGATTTCAGGCAATGTCCTTTCTCCGGGAGCAGCTTGGCAACACACCAATCCTTTTTACCGCCAGAACCAGCGTCGAAGGCGGCAAGTTAGATATTGACACGGAGGGCCATGTAAAACTGCTCACTTCCGTCATAGATACCGGACTGATGGATTTAGTTGACGTGGAACTGGCCAGAGGCGAAGATGCCATGAAGACGATAAGAGACGCGGCGCATAAAGCAGGGATGCATATTATCGGTTCCCTCCATGACTTTGCTTCCACTCCGTCTAAGGAGCGGATTGTATATCATCTCTGTCAGATGCAGAAACTCGGCGCGGATATCGTCAAGTATGCCGTTACCCCTCAGTGCGCCAGAGATGTACTGACTCTGCTTGACGCCACCCTCACGATGCAGGAGGAGCATAATGAAACTCCTGTGATCACCATGTCCATGGGCGGACAGGGCGTAGTCAGCCGGGTATGCGGCAGCGTGTTCGGCTCCTCCATTACATTCGGAACGGCAGGTAATTCTTCTGCACCGGGCCAGCTCCCCGCAGACTTACTTTCGACATTTATCAATAACTTATAAATAGAACTTGATCGCATAAGGCATCCGCGAAATCGGATGCCTTATGCGTTTTATGTATGCTCCACAAGAAACAGGCCACAGAGCTGTCCGCCGCCCTGTGGCCTGTTTCTATTCATCGTTCTTTCATTCATCGGCGGCGTAAAACACGAGGGAGGAGTTTTCACGTTACTGTTTACGGCTTGCCGTTTTTTGGCATGGTGTGAACAGTAACGTTTTCACCGCCTGCCGGTCCATTCCAGGCGGACCGGCATTTTATAAATTCACGATCTGGCTAATACTGTTTAACGTAAACTATCACTATCAATCTAAGGAGTTTTGATACTACAAATTTAAGTCTGAACATTTTTCCCGGCTATTATTCTTCGTCCATACCAGGTTTAAAGAATTCGCCGAACAGCTCTTCATTGGACGGCATATCTTCCGGAAGAGGACGTGCTACCCATGTTGTGTTCATGTAGTGCTTTAATGCAATGTTCTCGGAAACGATATTTCCGCCCCATGTTCCGCAGCCCATGGAAGATGTCGGAGGCATTCCGTTTGTAGCGGAACCGGAGTTGCCCTTGTTGTTTGGCTGGCGGACCATGATACGGGATACAGGTGCAGCCATGCCGAGTCTGTGGATATGCTCATCATCAAAGGAGTAGATACCACAGGAGTGACCTTTTCCGCCTACGTTGAAGATAGCCTGCATCATGGTAAGCGCGTTCTCGAATTCACCTTCATATTTGAAGAGGCTTAACAGAGTTGTCAGCTTCTCGCTGGAGAAGAAGAACTCTTTACCGATTTCATTGATTCCGCCGCCTGTTACTGCGATGAATTTGCGGTCTTCCGGAATCTCAAAGCCTGCTGTGAGAGCCAGTTTCTGAGGGCTGATAGCAACGGTCTGCGGAAGACGGTGGCCTGTCTCATCCCACATAACCTTTTTAAGCATCTCTGCCTCTTCCTCATTTGCCAGGTAAGCGCCTTCTGCTTCCAGAGCTTTTACGAAGTCGTCATAGATGGACTCGTGGATAACCAGGTTTCCGTCACAGGAGCAGCCGGAACCGAAGTCGGAAGTCTTTGAAATACGTGTGTTGCTTGCAGCTTCTCTCTGACGCTCCGGTGTGTTGCAGGTATCGTCGATGATAACTGTTGCATTTCCTGCGCCTGAACCGTATGCCGGCACACCTGCGGAGTAAGCAGATTTAACCATTGGACGGCCGCCTGTAGCGATAATCAGGTCTGCACGTTTCATCAGCTCATTGGTCAGGGAGATGGACGGCTCTTTGATTCCCTGGATGATATCAGCCGGTGCGCCTTCACGGACCAGAACTTCGCGGATGATATCAATACATTTATTTGTTACAACTTTTGCACGTGGATGCGGGGAGCAGATCATTACGTCTCTTGCCTTGATAGCGTAGATAATCTGGCCTGCCGGTGTTAAACATGGGTTTGTAGTAGGAACCAGGGAAGCGATAACGCCGACTGGTTTAGCATACTTAACAAGACCTTTTTCCGGATTTTCTTCAATGATGCCGACACTCTTGTTGCGCAGACAGTCTCTCAGGATTAATTTAATTTTGTTGCGTTTATTTCTCTTTGTTACTTTGTCGCCGAGACCTGTCTCATCAACTGCCTCGTCACAAATTGGCGCCCATACTTTCATATCGCATACTGCGGCGGCAACTGCCTGACAAAGGCGGTCAACCGTTTCCTGGTCATATGTAGCGATAATGTCTGCAGCTACGCGTGCGCGCGCTACCATCTCTTCGATCATCTGGATCTGCTCTGGTGTTACTTCTTTAGCCATAACAACATCTCTCCTTTACATTATATGGTTTATTCTGTACCTGTCCTTTCGGTAATTTCAGTATAAGGGAACAGAAGGTAAAAGTCTAATACCAGAATTCTCTCGTTTTTATAGAGAGATTCTATGGTTACTGTTCGCACGGCAGCACGCCCCTTTTTGGCGGGGAATCTGCGCATTTACTGCGCCGAACGTGCGAAAAGGTAGTGGCCGCAGGTATTCGGCTCATCGCACAGCGATTTTAATTAGCCGAATGCCGTAACAGTTCATGCTGTCTGAACTGTTACAAATTATCGCCTGAAGACAGCCAGATACGAATTTTAACCTCGATTCCCTCCGCATCCAGGCCGTACTTTTTAAGAAGCTCCTGAGCCGGTCCTGATTCTCCAAATACATCACGGATACCGATTTTATGCACCGGTACCGGGTAATTCTCGGAGAGCACGTCGGCGACGGCGCTTCCCAGTCCCCCAATGACGGAATGTTCCTCCACCGTGACAACCTTCCCGGTTCTCTTAGCCGCCTGTATCAGAAGCTCTTCATCGATCGGCTTGATTGTATGGATATTGATTACACCGGCGCTGATTCCGTCACGCTCCAGAGCCCGGGCCGCGTCAAGACATGCCGGAACGCACAGGCCCGTTGATACGATGGTCAAGTCGGTTCCTTCCCGCAGTGTGATACCCTTTCCCAGTTCAAAATTGTAATCATCCGTATCATTGATGACGGGAACCGGCAGCCGGCCGAATCTCAGATACACAGGTCCGTCATGCTCATAAGCCGCCTTCACCGCAGCTTTGGCCTCCACGTCATCGGACGGGCAGATCGACAGTCATTCCCGGTATCGTCCGCATCAGCGCTATATCCTCGTTGCACTGGTGGGTGGCTCCGTCCTCTCCCACGGAAATCCCGGCATGGGTCGCCGCAATCTTAACATTGAGATGAGGGTAACCCACAGAATTCCGCACCTGTTCAAAGGCCCTCCCTGCTGCAAACATGGCAAAGGAGCTGGCAAACGGTACCTTTCCCGATGCCGCCAGACCGGCTGCAATCCCAATCATATTACACTCCGCAATCCCGCAGTCGATATGACGTTCCGGAAACACCCCCCGGAAAATGGCTGTTTTGGTTGCCTCCGCCAGATCGGCGTCAAGCACCACCAGATTCTCATGTGTTTTACCCAGTTCCGCCAGGGCATTGCCGTAGCTTTCCCTGGTCGCAATTTTCTTATTTTCCATTTGCGTTCTCCTCCTTCCCGGCTGCTGCGGCAGACTGCTTCTCTACTGTTTTTTCTTCCTCTTCCAGCATCTCGTCAATCGCCGTGAGATCATCCATGGCCCGGCAGTATTCCTCGTCATTCGGCGCTTTACCATGCCAGGACGCCTTGTCTTCCATAAAGGAGATTCCTTTCCCCTTTATAGTCTCCGCAATGATGGCGGTTGGTTTTCCTTTGACTTTGGCCGCTTCCAGGAACGCCTCATGAAGCTGCGCCATATCGTTTCCGTCTTCCACACAAATCACGTGGAAATTAAACGCCTTGAATTTTTCGTCTATCGGGTATGCGGAGCATACCTCATCAATAGAGCCGTCAACCTGCAGATTGTTATTGTCCACGATCACCACCAGATTATCCAGCTCCCGGTAACCTGCAAACATGGCCGCCTCCCAGACCTGGCCTTCCTGCAGCTCCCCGTCTCCAAGAAGCGCGTATACGCGGTACGCCGCACCGTCCATCTTTGCCGCCAGGGCCATCCCGACCGCTGCCGAGATCCCCTGCCCCAGAGAGCCGCTGGACATATCCACGCCTTTGATATGTTTCATATCAGGATGCCCCTGAAGGTAAGAACCGATTTGGCGCAGCGTGAGCAAATCCTTCTTGGGAAAATACCCCCGCTCTGCCAGAACAGCGTACAGTCCCGGCGCATTATGGCCCTTTGATAATACAAAGCGATCCCGGCCTTCCATATCCGGCCTGGATGGATCGATATTCATTTCTTCAAAATACAGATATGTAAAAATATCAGCAGCGGAGAGTGAACCGCCGGGATGGCCGGATTTCGCCGCATGCACGGCGGTCAGAATTCCTCTGCGGACTTCATTGGCCTTCTTTTTTAATTCCAGGATTTCCATTATAACCTCTTTTCCGGCAATCAAGATTGGGCGAACGCCCGCTGCGGGCCGCATAAGCGGCGGCATCTCATTGCCTTTCATTTAAATTTGCCTGTTAATTTGAATTCGGGCCTCCTGCCGTTATCCGGCTGAAGGCCCGTACCTGCTAATTGTTACTATTCTCCAAATACCGCCAGGTAATCTTTCCTGAACTTGTCAATTCCCTCATCCGTCAGGGGATGTCTGACCATCTGCATCAGAACCTTATAAGGCACAGTGGCGATATCGGCGCCCGCCTTCGCGCAATCCGTGATATGCAGCGGATGTCTTGTCGAGGCACAGATGATTTCCGTCGTGATTTCCGGATAATTGTCGAAAATCTGTACAATATCACGGATCAGCTCTGTTCCGTCCGTGGAGATATCATCCAGTCTTCCGAGAAACGGGGACACATAGGACGCGCCCGCCCTGGCTGCCAGAAGAGCCTGGTTTGCCGTAAAAACCAGCGTTACGTTCGTTTTGATCCCTTCTGCTGAAAGTATTTTCACCGCTTTCAGACCTTCCGCCGTCATCGGAATCTTGACGACCATGTTCGGGTGGATAGCCGCAATCTCACGGCCCTCCGCAACCATATCCTCCGCTTTTTCCGTAGTGGCCTTAACTTCCCCGGATACCGGGCCGTCCACTATCTCTGTAATCTCTTTATAACCTCATTGAAATTGCGACCTTCCTTTGCAATCAGTGAGGGATTGGTCGTCACTCCGCAGATAATCCCCATGGCGCCGGCCTCTCTGATTTCATCCACATTGGCCGTGTCAATAAAAAATTTCATTGTCTTCCTCCTCTACAACAGCCCATTGGCCGTAAGGTAACGTTTGGCCGTATCAAGGCAGCGCGCGGCATGAGCCAGCTTGCCCCCTGCTTCTATTTCAGCGGCATTGGGAAGTTCAATCGAATAATAAGGAATTTCCGCTATCCCATGCAGCATTCCGGCAATATCAATTCCCCCTTCTCCGACGTAAAGCCGGGCCGAACGGGCCACACCCGCCATATCAGGGTGATCGTCCGGAGGAATCCAGGCCGGACCGTCGCAGAGATGGACAAAGCCGAATTTCTCTGCCGGAACCTTCTTAAGCATCTCCTGAGTCACTCCTGCCCGGTGTGCATGAAGCGTATCTACCATGAGCCTTAAATTTGGCCGGTTTACCTGATCCATTACCTCCAAAGATTCCTCCAGTGTACGGACATTGGCAAATGCCATAAACTCCAGGTTAACCAGCAAATTATATTTCTGTGCCATATCACAAATTGTCTCAAGCTGGGCCAGGGAATACTCCCTGTCTGGGCTCCATACGCTTGATATCACATAGCGGGCTCCCAGCTCTGCCGCCTTTTCAAAATCTGCCTCATAAGCCGATACGTCAATTCCGTCTCCAACCCTGGCCAGCTCGATATCCAGAAGTTTAACGCCGGTACGGTTAAGAGCCGACTTCACATTTTGATATATCACCGGATTCGCCAGACGAAAATCAGGCTCTCCGGGCAGCTTCATGGATATGGGCCGCAGGCTGACTCCCTCATAGCCGCAGCGGGCTGCGATTTCAATCTGATCAGCCGGATGGGTTCCCGGTACGGTCAGATAGGCAAGTGAAAACATTTTTTCCATCATTAACCTCCTGATAACCAGGAGTCCGTCTTCCGGGTTTCGTCAAACGGAACTTTAAGTATAGGAAACCCGGAATACGAACTTCTGTGTTTAATTTAAGCAGCCGTCGTGTGATTTGGAATGGCTTGGAGCAACGTAACGGCCATTTTCCTTTTTCACAAGTTTACCCTCTTTTACGAGTGCGTTTGGTGTATAAATATCATTGATATTCCAGCAGCCGGGTGTCGGTACGACGATATTTTCCATCGGAGCTTCAACCAGGAACGGACGTCCCTCTTTGTTGGCGGCAATAGCCTTCTCCAAAGCAGGTTTGAACTCTTCGGCCGAATTAACACAGATGGACTCGATTCCATAAGATTTTGCAACATCCGCCCAGCAGATGGTGTAACGCTCTCCGTCCGGTTTATAGAATACCGTGCCGAATTTCGTCTTATAGTTTGCATTTTCAAGGCCTGCGATGGTTCCGGAATGCGGAGTTGTTCATTACGACCCAGGTACAGGCAATGCCATGCTCTACGGCCGTCGCCAGACAGGACGGATTAATGCCGAAGCCGCCGTCTCCCGTCAGGTTGATAACGATTTTGTCCGGTGCAGCAACCTTGCCGCCGAGAACTGCGGAAGGTCCGAATCCCATCGTAGCAAGACCGGAAGAGTGATGAATGGTTCCAGGAATGGTGATGTCAAATTCCTGTGCAACGCCATTCTTGTTCCAGCCTACATCCGTAAAGATTACTGCATCCTCCGGGATTACTTCTTTGACATCCTTGAGAATCCGCTGGGGCGTCATCGGGAAACGGCTGTCGCTTGAAATCGCAGCGTTGGACTGTTTGAAGTCTGCTTTGGCTCTTGCGATTCTGGCACGTAATTCAGGATTATTTCTACCCTCCGGACAAAGCTTTTTCACTTCCTCAAGAATCTGTCCCAGGCCAATCTTCAGGTCTCCCATTGCGCCGATTTCCACCGGATAGTTGCGGCCGATCTCCATCGGGTCAATGTCAATCTGAAGGAAGGTCGTCTTATCCGGGTCAAATGTAACGCCCTGATACCAGCTTGAGCTGTCTGCCTCGCCGAATCTTGTTCCCAGTCCCAGGATTACATCGGCATTTGTTGTAAGGGAGTGTGTGAATTCCAGTCCCCAGAAACCGGTCTGTCCAATCATCAGCGGGTGCAGGTCGGAAAGACAGCCCTGTCCGGCCAGTGTACGGGACACCGGGATATCGAGATATTCCGCCAAAGCGGCCAGTTCCTCTGACGCCTGTGACAGCAGAATGCCTCCGCCGGCGTGGAGAACCGGGTTTTTGGCCCGGGCCAGTCTTTTTGCAATGGCTTTTGCCGCTGCCGGATCAAGAGCCGGACGCATGGTTACAAGGTTTCCTTTATGTGTGCGCGCCCACAGGTCTTCATCCATTTCTCTCGAGAACATATCCATCGGAACATCCACAAGGACCGGTCCCGGACGGCCGGATTCAGCCAGACGGAACGCCTTGTCGAGAATGTCGGGGAATGCCTCAACATCGTCTACTCTCCATGCTCTTTTCACTACCGGCTCCAGAAGTTTGTACTGGTCGCCGTCAGCGTGCATCTGCACTTCCTGGTGCGGATGACGGCCATAGTAATAGCTCGGAACGTCACCGGCAATCACAACCATAGGAATGGAATCCAGTGAAGCGTTGGCAACACCTGTAATTACATTGGTAAGGCCTGGTCCCAAGTGGCACATTACTACGGACGCCTTATGGGTTACACGGGCATAGCCGTCGGCTGCGGTGGAGGCAACGCTCTCGTGCCTCGTTCCTATGTATTCGATTTTTTCACTGCGGGACAAAGCGTCCAGCATTCCGATTACGGTATGACCGCAAAGGCCGAATAATTTGGTAACGCCTCTGCGCTCCAGATAATCTACTAATAAATCAGATACCAATTTCTTGCTCATTTTGATTTCCTCCGTTATTCCTGGTTTAATTTCGTTACTGTACACACGGTAATGTTCCGCAAGGTGTTTTCTATTCATTGGCTGCCGCAATCTCATTCAGCTTATCAGCTACTGCGCTGTAACCGGAAAAGAAACTGCAGAGTAAAGGTGTCTTTATGTCTTCAAGGTCAGGCAGCAGTGCCCTCATGGATACCTGTGCCATAACAATGGCGTCGTATCCCATTTTGTCAAGCTCTCTGATGTTTGCCATCAGAATTCGGTTATGCTCCTCCGGATGGCCGTCCTGCAGCGCCGCCCATGCCGCATTTTGCAGATACTGTGTACACTCCATCTTCTTTCCCTGCTCCGCGCCAATTTTCTCAATTAAACGCTGGCTTGGCCCCAGGGTGGTTTCCACTGTGGCAATCAGGGCGATTTTCGTTCCCAGCCGGACTGCCTCCTGCGCCATCGGAAGGTCCACCTTCATGACCGGGATGCCTACTTCCTTTGCATAAATATCGGCTACTTCTCCTACGGTTGAACAGGAGTTTACAATCAGATCCGCTCCTGATATCTCCGCTGCCTTAGCATACAGCGTCATTCTGTCAATGACGGCCTGGGTCGGGCCTTTGGCCGCGCGGACATCACTCAGCAGGGTGCTGTCGGTGATAAATTCCACTTTTACATTGGGGACTTTCGCTTTAAGAAACGCAATTGTATCCTCCCTTTTGGCAAAACTGGTCTGTAATATGCATACATGCGGTGCTTTCATAAGAAATTCTTCCTTTCTGATGTGATTGACACTTTAATAGTTACTGTTCACAGGCAGTCTCCCGCGAGGTGTTTTTGTGCGCATTTCGCACGAAAATCCCGAGTTACACGGCGCGAAACGGTGTTTTTCGCCGTTTCTGTGCATCGCGAAGCATGTTATTGTTCGCATCATGCCGCTTTTTGGCGGGGTGTGAACAGTAACCTTTAATGGTTCCCTGTCTCCCGGCTATTTCTTCCTGGCCGTAAGTTCTTTTGCCTTTGCCACGATGGAGTCCACATCCATTCCGTGGTCACGGTAGAGCAGTTCCGGATCACCTGATTCACCAAACTTATCCTGAACACCAATCCTCTGCATCGGAACCGGCTCATTTTCAACCAGCACTTCCGCTACTGCCGAACCAAGACCGCCTAAAATTGTATGATCCTCAATCGTCATGATGGCTCCTGTCTCTCTGGCCGCCTTAATTACCGCCTCATGATCCAACGGTTTTATGGTCGCCATATCAAGCACTCTTACAAGGATGCCCTGTTCTTTTAATATCTCGGCTGCATCCAGCGCTTTTTTCAGCAGAATGCCGGATACTATCATCGTCATATCGGTTCCGTAATCTACTACGGTATTTGCTTTTCCCCATTCGAACCGGTAGGTTGCCGGATCATAGATATCGGCTACCGGGTTCCTGTGGAGCCTCACATAGAGAGGTCCTTTAAAATCTACTGCAGCGTGTGCCAGGGCTTTTGCCGCCACTGCATCGGCGGGCTGCACCACAGTCATGTTGGGGAAGGAGCGCATAATCGCCACATCCTCTATCGCGGCGTGGGTGGCTCCGTCTCCGCCGACCTGCAGCCCTGTATGTGTGCCAATCACGGTAACGTTCAAATTCGGATAACACACGAAAGTTCTGACCTGCTCGCAGGCTCTCATAGATGCAAATACCGCAAATGTCGCAAGAAATACTTTATTACCGCAGGCTGCCAGTCCGGCTGCTCCGCCCACCATGTTCTGCTCGGCGATTCCAAAGGAAAATTCTCTTTCCGGAAAATCTTTTCCGAACTTTTCCAGGCCGCATGCTTTAGTGTCGGCGTTGCAGACCACAAAATTCTCATTGGTCTTTGCTATCTCTATCAGTTCATGGCCGAATGCCATTCTTGTCGCAAGTGTTTTTGCCATCACACAACACCTCCTTCCTCAATCTCTGCAATCGCTTTGACAAGCTGTTCATCATCCGGCGCGGCTCCATGCCAGGATGAGTCATCCTCCATAAAGGAAACTCCTTTTCCTTTGACGGTCCGCATCAGAATCACGGTTGGACAGCGCATTGTCTTTGCCGTATGCAGGGCTGTTAATATATCTTTCATGTTATGTCCGTTTACTTCCACTACCCGCCATCCGAAGGAACGCCATTTATCTCCCAGCGGTTCCACCGTCATGATGTCGTTTACCCAGCCATTAATCTGGACTCCGTTACAATCCACAATTGCCACCAGGTTTTTCAGGTTATGGTGGCTTGCCGCCATGGCTGCCTCCCAAACCATGCCTTCCTGTATCTCTCCGTCCCCCAGCATGACGTAGGTCATATAATTCTGATGATGGAGTCTGGCCGACAGGGCCATGCCAACGCCAACCGATAAACCGTTCCCCAATGAACCGGCCGACATATCGATTCCCGGTACTTTATTCATATCCGGGTGCCCCTGGAGAATGGAGTGATACTGACGCAGGGTGTTCAGGAGTGCGGGGTCGAAGAATCCCCGGCGCGCCAGCGATGCGTACAGCACCGGGCAGGAGTGGCCTTTGGAGGATGAACCTGTCACGGTCCGCCCACTGCGGCTCCTCCGGCTTTATATTCATTACGTGAAAATACAGGGCTGTCACCATTTCTACCGCTGACAGAGAACCACCCGGATGACCGGCTTTTGCCGAATGGATCATGGAGATGATATCCTGCCTGATTTGGACTGCCTGTGTTTCCAGACGTTCCACGTCACGCTCTGTAAAATAATTGCGATTTTCCATAATTCAATCCTTTCCCTAAATATTGCCATATTTATTTCCTGTACTTTGAAGCCGCTCCCGGGTTGGCAGGCTATTCAGTTCAGTTCTTGTTTCTGTACTGATCTTACTACACCTGTAAGGAAAGATCCAATTCATCTTCCTGACAGTTACTATCAGTAAAAATGATAATAAGAAAAAACAACAGCCTGTCATAATCCCCCGGTTGAACGCTCCCCACTCCGGCAGCAAAGCAATGCACATCCCAACCGCAAATAATACTCCGCTGACTGTTCCCATTACCATTGCTGTAAAACTGCTCTTTTCATAAGATTTCACCTTACTTTTATTATCTCAACAGTTGTTTGTTTATTATATTTATACTATAATAAAATCACAGTCAAAAAGCACTCCGCATCATTATCATCCGTGTTGGAGTAATAGCGCCGCAGGACTTAAAAAGTGGGGAGGTTTTATGAATATTAAAAACAACCGGCGGAGACGGGCATCAAGAGACGCGATTGAGAATATTTTTATCGAACTGCTTCAGACAAAATCACTGAACGAAATAACGGTCTCCGATATCTGTAAAAAAGCCGGATTAAACCGAAGTACATTTTACGCCAATTATATGGATATCTATCAATTGGCGGATACAATACGGGAAACACTGGAGGATAACCTAAACGATTTATATCGGTCTGAAATTGCCGGCGGCTATAACAGCAATGATTATCTGCCCCTGTTCCGCCATATCAAAGAAAATCAGCCTTTCTACAATACCTACTTTAAACTGGGCTATGACAACCAATACAAAATTTTAAAATATGATACCGATCTGGCTCGGGATCACTTCGGCAACCGTTTTATTGATTACCACTGTGAATTTTTCAAGAGCGGTATCACTGCGATTATTAAACACTGGCTTTCAAACGGATGCCTGGAAACACCGGAGGAGATAAACGGAATTCTGATGAGCGAATACCGCGGACGCAAAATGGAGGAAACCTGATGGAAATTTATACTATGAATTATGTTCTGGCCGTAGCAGACCTGGGTAATTTTTCCTGGTGCCCAAGCCTGCCACGTGGGACAGCCAGCTCTGTCCCAGCAGATTGCCAAACTGGAAGAGAGTTGGGCATCACCTTGTTTTACCGCAATTCACGGGGCGCGACTCTGACCGAGGCGGGTAAGGAGTTTGTAATACGCGCCCGGGAGATCATCCGCCGCACCGAAGCACTGGAAGCGGAAATGGCCTTCTACGCAGGCCTCCACAAAGGCAGTCTGACACTTGGGATTATCACCAGTCTGCAATGTATCGATTTCGGTGATATGCTGTCCTCCTTCTGTTATAATTACCCGGATATCTCAGTCAATATCCTTCAGGACGGCACACACCGCCTGGTGGACCTGCTGCTGGAACGCAAAATTGATCTGGGTTTCTTAAACAGGCCCCTGACTGAACTGCCGTCCAGCCTGGACTTCGCAAAGCTGGGAGAAGACTACTATTCCCTGGCGGTTCCCAGTCTCCATCCGCTGGCAAAACGGGGTATTGTGAGCCTGTCAGAGCTGAAGGATGAACACTTTATTTTTCATCAGAGCGGCCAGGTGGCATCGGAGCTTTGCCTGAACGCCTGCCGCGACGCCGGTTTCGAACCGAACATCGTCTGCCGGTCCGGCAGCCCAACCACCGGTCTCTATATGGTCCAGGGCGGGCTGGGAATCGCTTTCCTCCCTTCCGAAGAATTCCTCTCCCGTTCCCTGAATGGAGTGACAGAACTTAAACTGGAGGAACGGATTGTAAAAGAGGTAGGCATTGCGTGGAGAAAGGACTCGTCGTCACCGCTTTGGATGCTGCAGTGCAGTTTGCTAAGGGGTGGGTTAAATAGAGATTTAACTGAGGTTGGGAGGACGCGTCCGGAACGGACCATGTCCGGTGTGGTGAGGGGGCTGGCTGAGTCTTCCGTCCCCGTGGGAAGTTGGTTGTGGAGGGGGAATCCGGCCGGAATGAATTGCTGCGGGGACCGTTTGCACTCTTTGGAGTGCGCATCGGAATGCTAAGCTCGAAAAGACCTCGCTAAGCACCGGCGGACTCCCATGTCCCCTCCGCAATTGATTCCGCCTACTTCCCCGGGTCAGGTTTGCGCCGGGGACGGAAGACTCAGGCGGAGGTTTTCGCACACCGTCCACGGTCCGCTCCGGCCGCTGATTGTCTCCAACCTTAAATGGGGAGGGCCCTGTCGCGGCCACTACGTATTTCCGGAATGCTGATATCAAATCTTCCACAATTATTTAAAAAGGCGCATTGAAGGCATACCGTGTTTCCCGCATACGGAAGCTCTTAGTGGCCGCGACAAGGTCCGCCCCGCACTTAACGCGTGAGACAATCAGCGGCCGCAGGCCAGTGGACGGGGCCGATACCCCCGGCGGAGTCTTTCGTCCCGGCGAAAACCTTACCTTGGGGCGGAGGGGAAGATAACGTCTGCGGATGCCGCCTAAATCCATCGCTGATTAGCGAGGTCCTGTCGAGCTTAGCAGCGCGATGCATTTCACAGAGCGGGAGTGTGCTCCGCAGACGTTATCTTCGCCCGCAGCCCCAAACCACGACAATCTCCCTCCGGGACGAAAGACTCATATACACACCCCACCACCCCGTCCGCTGGCCGTACCGGCGGCGTCCTCACCTGCTTAACTAAATCTCCACACAAAATAGAAAACGGGCAAAGCCATCCCTGCTTTACCCATTTTCTATTACAATTATGAACTGAAAATCATCTCACTGCCAATTACTTTGCATTATGCGATTTCGCATGGCTTGGCGCCACGAATCTTCCATTCTCATCTTTAACAAGTTTACCCTCTTTAACAAGATTATTCGGGCTGAAGATATCGTTGATATTCCAGCATCCTGGTGTAGGAACAACGATGTTTTCCATCGGTGCTTCCACGAGGAACGGTCTTCCCGCCTTATTGGCCTCGATTGCTCTCCAGAGCCGGTTTGAATTCATCGGCGGACTCAACACAGACAGACTCAACACCGTAAGCTTTGGCCACATCTGCCCAGCGTGGTGTGTAGCTCTCGCCTTCCGGCGTAAGGAATACGGTACCGAACTTTGTCTGGTAATTTGCATTTTCAAGTCCGGCAATTGTACCGAACGCAGAGTTGTTCATAACAACCCATGTGCAGGCGATTCCCTGCTCTACCGCCGTCGCAAGGCAGGTCGGGTTAACGCCGAAGCCGCCGTCGCCTGTGAGAGTCAGGCAGATCTTGTCAGGAGCCGCAACCTTGCCGCCCAGTACGGCTGACGCGCCGAAGCCCATGGTAGCCAGACCGGATGAATGGTGGATCGTTCCCGGAAGCGTGATGTCGAACTGCTGCGCAACACCGTTCTTATTCCAGCCTACATCGGTGAAGATTACCGCATCCTCCGGAATAACTTCCTTGACATCTTTTAAGATACGCTGAGGTGTCATCGGGAAACGGTTGTCATTGGATATGTCAACATTGGTTGCTTTGAAAGCTTCTTTTGCTTTTGCAATCTCTGCTCTTAATTCAGGGTTCTTCTTTCCTTCAGGACAAATCTTTTTGACCTCTTCGAGAATCTGTGCAAGACCAATCTTCAGGTCGCCGATAGCGCCGATCTCAACCGGATAGTTACGGCCGATTTCCATTGGATCAATGTCAATCTGCAAGAACGTGGTGTGAGCCGGATCGAATGTTACTCCAGGGTACCAGCTGGAACTGTCTGCCTCTGCAAAACGTGTTCCGAGTCCAAGGATTACATCGGCTTTTGTCGTAATTGAATGTGTAAATTCAAGTCCCCAGAAACCGGTCTGTCCAATCATCAGCGGATGGCGGTCGGAAAGGCATCCCTGTCCCATCAGTGTACGGGAAACCGGAATATCAAGGAATTCTGCAAGCGCTGCAAGCTCTTCGGATGCCTGGGAAAGCAGGATACCTCCGCCGGCGTGAAGCACCGGGTTCTCAGCCTCAACCAGTTTCTTTGCGATTGCCTTGGCGGCAGCCGGATCCAGCGCCGGACGCATGGTCAGATGGCTGTCTTTGTAGGTACGATCCCACAGATAATCTTCCATCTCACGTGAGAACATATCCATCGGCATATCAATCAGGACAGGTCCCGGACGGCCGGACTCGGCAAGTCGGAATGCCTTATCCATGATGTCGGGAAGGGCCTCCACATCGTCCACGCGCCATGCTCTTTTTACAACCGGCTCAAGCATTTTATACTGTGTCGCATCACCGTGCATGTTTACTTCCTGATGAGGATGGCGGCCATAATAATAGCTGGGAACATCACCTGCAATAACAACCATGGGAATGGAATCAAACGCGGCGTTGGCAACTCCTGTCAGTACGTTTGTAAGTCCAGGCCCCAGATGGCACATAACAACAGACGCTTTATGCGTGATTCGTGCATATCCGTCGGCTGCGGTTGATGCCACTGCCTCGTGACGGTTGGAAATGTATTTAACTTTTTCGCTGCGGGACAAAGCGTCCAGCATACCGATTACTGTATGTCCGCAAAGGCCGAATACATATTTGACGTCGCGGCGTTCAAGGTAATCTACCATTAATTCAGAAACCAGCTTCTTACTCATAGTTCTTCCTCCATTATCAATCTTTCTTATATATTTATTTATCTTTATTTTACTGTTCAAGTACCATCCGCGTAACAGTTCACGCTGTCTGAACTGTCACCCATCTACAAATATAACAGCTCTTTCCGGTTACATCAGGCCATGGTGTTCCATGTATTGGTCGAACACCTCTCCGCTGCGGATGACGTAATCACGGAAATACTTTGCTGCCGGAGGGATATACCGCTCCTTATTCCACTGCAGATACAGCTTACGCTGGGGAATATCATTGGCAATAGGGAGAATCTGCGTATTATATGGCGCCCCGGAAAGTGGATATGGTACAATAGCCACCCCCCGTCTGGCTGCAACCATTCCATGAATAATCTGGTCGCTCAATGTCTCCATAACCATATTCGGCCTGACTCCCAGCTCTTTAAAAAGCTCATCCAGCTGACTTCTCAGCTGTCCGCTGGGGTCAAATGCAATATAGTTTTCGCCGTCAAGCTCTTTTAAGTCCACACACCCTTTACCTGCCAGCCGGTGGCCTTCCGGCACCAGCAGCACCAGGCGGTGCGTTCCTATATAGGCCGCCTCTATCTGCGGATGCTCCAATTTTGTTGACAATATCAAATCAACCGCACCGTCAAGCAGCATGCTGTAAATTGCTTTCCATCATTCCTGGCTGTACTGAAACTGTACACCCAGACGGTTGGTCTCAGATTGATAGCGCACCATGAGATCCGGTGCAAATTGTGCCATTGACGGAAACCCTGCCAGGGAAATGATTCCCTCGTTCGGGTCGATATACCCTTAAAAAGTAGTAATGCCGTCCTCCAGTGAATTTATTGTCCTAATAACATATGGCTGGAATATTTCACCATATTTTGTCAATTTAATGTTGCGCCCCTGACGTTCAAAGAGCTGAACCCCCAATTCATTTTCCAGTTCTTTGATGGCATGGCTCAGGTTCGACTGACTTACATGCAGCTTTTCTGCTGCCCTGGTATAATGTTCAAGTTCTGCAATTGTGTTAAAATAGTACAGCCACTGCAAATTCATATGTAATCCTCCTCCAGGTTTTAAATGCGGTAAATTTTCCTTCACTATTATCTATTAGTTCTCAGGAAACCGCAACCTGTTTAGGCGTTGGAGGATTCTTTTGCCGTCAGCGCCTTATCCATTTGGCGCGCCTCCCATGTATTAAGAACCACGTCAAGAGAAATCAGCATCAATCCGATGAAAAATGCAGGGGTAAAGGTTTCTCCCAAAAGCCAGGCTCCTAAAAGAGCTGCAAAAGCAGGCTGTAATGGGTAAAACAGGGAACAGGTGCTGGCAGGCAGCATGGACAGACATTTTGTCCAGGTATACTGCGCCACACCGGAGCCCGCAAATCCAAGATACAGGATTATTGCCACTCCAAACGGAGTAATCGTAACCGGCCGGGTACAAACAGTCACTATACCTACCGGTATATGAAAAATCAAGCTGATGGCCATACTGTAGGTGGTCACCAGTACTGCCGGATACTTTGCCGTCAGCCTGCGCATATATACGGAAGCTGCCGCAAAGGACACAACTCCTACCAGAACTACCGCAATTCCCATCGTCTCTCCCTGGGTGGAAGCGCCGCTGGTGATGACAATAGTCCCCGCCAGTGCCAGTACAAGGCAGAGGCATTTTACCGGGGTGATTTTCTCCTTGAGGATAATAGCCGCAAGGATAGTCACCGCTACCGGTGTCATGGCATTAATCAGGGCTGCCATAGAGGCTCCCGTCAGTGCTATGCCAAGCTGAATCATCTGAACCGTCAGGAAATAGCCGAGCGCGCCTACAAGAAAGAAGTACTTCCAGTCCTTCCTGTCTATCTTTGTTTTCAGGTGCTTACGCGACATGAAATATAAAGGAATCATCGCAGTCACGCACCGCAGGCATGCCACCAGAGAAGCCGGTACATCGTCCGAAATCATTTTTCCGGTAACATAGATACTGCCCCAGATAAAGAAGGTAAAAAAAAGTAATGCAAACGCAAGTTTTTGGTTGCTGCGCGCCATATCTGCCTCCTGATTCATGCAGCGGAAACCATATTCTGTTGTCCGCCGCTGTCAGTGAACGGATATTCCCGGACGGCGGCCGTTTAACCGCCGTTCCGGCAAAAATCCATTTATTGCTGCTTTATAATACTGTTCCGGTCGGTTTCTGATATCCGGATTTATTTTGATGCGCTTTCCAGAGCTTCCTGCAGAGTTGCTCCAAGGCCGTTTACCTGGCTGTCGATATCGGAGTACAGCTTTTTAACTGTGTCAAGATTAAGAATCTCATCATAGAATGCATTGTCATACTCAATAAGAGTCATGCCTTTATCTACAAGTGTCTGCTTATTCTGCTCATCAATCTCGGAAAGCTGCGGACGAAGCTCTGCCAATGCTTCGGTAACTGCCTGATTCAGAGCTGCCTGGTAAGCCGGGTCAAGGGAATCATATGCTTCTTTGTTGATTGTCATCTGGTTTGCATACAGAATATGGTTCGTGCAGGCAAGTACTTTCTGAACCTCGTTCAGGTTAGCGCCTACGCAGGTATCCGCGGCATTCTCCTGTGCGTCGATCGTGCCGCTCTGCAGTGCGAAGTAAACCTCGGACCATGCAAGAGGTGTCGGCTCGGCTCCGATAGCTGTCCAGAATGCCATATGGTTGCTGTTGTTCATCGTACGAATCTGAAGAGCCTTGAAATCCGCAAGCGTATTCAGTTCTTTGTTGGCTGTTGTCAAACGGTATGTAGCGTTCTGAAGAATGCCGAGATAGTGGAAACCTGCAGCATCAAAAGCTGATGAAAGCTCGGTGCGGAACGCAGAATCTCCGTTTAAAACACCGTCAATCGTATCACCGTCATACTTCGAGAAAACCATAGGAAGATCGAATACGGCTGCCTCCGGAACGAACGATACGAGCGGAGCTGTCTGGCATACTACAATCTGGATATCGTTTGACTGCATCTGGCGAAGAATGTCTCCGTCGTCGCCCAGTTCGCTGTTTGGATGATAATCAATTGTCAGCTTGCCTCCGGTAATCTCATCTACCTTAGCTGCTACCAGCTCACCGAAGAGCTGTCCGGCAGCGCCTTTACTTGTATTGTCGGCTCCAATCAGTTCCACATCATCAAGCCCTTCAAAGCTGCTTGTATCGACATCGGCCGACGCCCCGCCTTCGGCTTCACTGCCTCTGCTGCCGGTGCCTGAGTTGGCGCTGTTGTTGTTCCTGTGCTGCTGCCGCCTCCGCAGGCTGACAGTGATGCTGCCATTGCCGCCGCCATAAATAATGCTGCTGCTTTCTTCATTTTTCTCATTAAAATACTCCTCCTTTAAATTGTTTAATATTTACTTTGGTTACTATTGTTTTAAAAAGCTATACTGTAAACAGTAGCTGTAAAACTCCCCCGTCAAACGGTAACCTGCACGCTCCGCGCACATGTCACCGCCTTCAATCCAAATCTGCTTTTATTTAAGCAGATTCGGCAGGAATGTGGAGAACCACGGAACATAAGTGATAATAAGTAAAGCTACCAGGAAAGCTATCATAAAAGGAACGGCTTTCCTTGCCACAGACATCGGAGGCTCTTCTGCGATATTTCCGGCCACAAACAAATCCAGTCCAAAAGGCGGAGTTGCAAGACCAATGGAAAGACAGCAAACCAGAACTACACCGAAGTGTACCGGGTCTACACCCAGAGCCTGAACGGCTGGGAGAAGCACCGGAGCCAGGATGATAATGGCTGGGCCTGTATCCATAACCATACCGAGAATCAGGAAGATGATTGCCAGTACGGTAAGTACCACGATACCGGAGTGGAAGTTGCCGAGGATAAAGTTCTCAACAATCTTTGTTGCCTTTGTAAGGGACAGTACACGGCCGAAGGCAGTTGCAAACGCAAGTACGAAAGCGAGGCCGCCGTATGTTTTTACCGACTCACAGAGGAACGGAATCAGTTCGTTTACCTTGATCGATTTGTAAATGAACAGGGAAACGATGATTGCATAAAAGACGGAAAGTGTTGCCGCCTCGGTAGGTGTAACGAAGCCTGTGTAGATACCGCCAAGAACGATTACCGGACACAGAAGAGCCCAGAAGCTGTCTAAAAACAGTTTTAAAAATCCGGCAGAGCGAAGCTCTTTCATTCTGGCATTAATTAAATCGCGGTCCTCTCCGTGGCGTACACAGTAATATACCGCATATACCATCAGGAACAAACCAATCAGGATACCGGGGAATACTCCGCCAAGGAACAGGTCTCCTGTGGAAACGCCGGTTGCCAGTGAATACAGCACGAATGGAATGGACGGCGGGATGATAACTCCAAGACCTCCGGCTACTGCAATCAGGCCGGCACTCCATTTCTTCTCATATCCCAGGTCGGTAAGGAAAGGAACACACATGGAACCAACCGCTGCGGTTGTCGCAGGACCGGAACCGGAGATAGCGCCATAGAACAGACAGGTCAGGATTACCGCACAGGGAAGTCCACCCGGCATTCTTCCGGCAAAATAAGAGAAAAAGTTAAACAGTTTTTTGGAAATTCCACCCTTTGCCATGATAACGCCGCCCAGAATGAAAAGCGGTACGGCCAAAATCGGTGTGGAGTTGGCACCTGAAAAGGTGTTATTTAAAAGCTGGACAACGGAACCGCCTTTTCCCATTAAGAAAATTGGAGCTATCGAACCCAGAATCATGCTGACGCCAATCGGTATGGATACCGCTATTGCAATCAGGAAAACTACAAATACCAATAATGCAGGCATTATTCTTCTCCTCCTTTCGCCAGGGCAGCTTCTTCTGCTGCGTCTCTCATTGTCTGTTCAATCGTTGTTAATTCTTTTTCATTAAAATGTGTAACGTGGATGTACATCTGCTGTAATCCGCGGAGTACCGCAAGAACAAATCCAATCAGCATCACGCTGTACACAATCCACATAGGCCACAGCATAGCCGGTGAAGCCTCACCGCTGGCCTGAATGCCGCCTACCACTGCTACGGAATGATAAGCCAGAAGACCCATACATGCCGTTGTCACAATATCCACCAGGATGTTGACTGTCTTACGCACTGCGTTAGGCCATATCCAGAAGAACGCCTACACGAAGCATATTTCCCATTCTGATTGTATATGGAAGAGAAAGAAACACACTCCAAATCCAACAGAAACGGCAGAACTCCTCCGCCCAGGTCAGAGACGGTATCCACGGAATTTTGCGGATAATTACCTGAAGCAGACTGACACAGGCGATTACTACGAGAAGGATAACCAACAGGAATTCTTCCATGTGTTCATCCAACCATTTGACTACTTTCATCATATACCTCCTCGTATAATAAGTTTGTAAGCAAGAAAAACAGCTTACAGACTTATTCTTTTGGTATAAATGGTAAGGATATCTAAGAGGAACTCCCTCATCCCGATTCCCATCTATACAGTTAATCGTTACATTTTAATATGGTTTATTCTGTGTTATGATATCAGCAGAGTCTGATGTCCGAAGGCACTGCTTCTCCTCCTTTCAGCCGGCTTCGTCCGAGACTGCCCGAATAGCATGCAGCCTGGCACATATGGCACATTCCGCTTACACAGAATTTTCATCCCAGCCGGTAGCCCCAGCAAAAGGCTGACTGGGTGCATGCTCATTGCGCGAGGTTTCGGTCACCGTATGCGACAGGATAAACCTTTGCTTCAGGCTTCACAAATCCCCATCGGAATGGAGGTGATATCATGTTAAAGCTCAACTATATGTCCACCTTGTTTGTAGGTATTGATGTAAGCTCAAAGACCAATGCTGTCTATGCTATGGACTTCGAGGAAAACAAATACATCTCATCATCGTTTGGCAATAACCAGCCGGGTGCCGATAAGCTTGTTAATATGATTGCTGAGTGTATGCACAAGCATAAAACCTGAATACGATTCTTATCGTGCTGGAATCCACTTCTGTATACAGCGTCCATATTTCAAACTTCCTATCGACCAGCGAGATTCTCATGCCCTACAAGCCTTACGTCTTCTGTGTAAACCCAAAGGCCACTTCGAATTACCGAAAGTCCTAATGGAAAAGACCGATCCACAGATGCATATCTCATCGCAGACTTTGGCAGGGTAGGCCGTACGAAAAAACTGGAGCCATGGCGCGGCGGGCAGTTCATAGCCCTTAAACGCCTTACAAGGCACCGTATGCACCTTCTGAGTGCATCACCAGGGAGAAGACTTATATGGTTTCTAATCTTTATCTGAAGTTCAGTGAACTTCAGCTCCTTGAAGGTGATGACAAGCCTTTTGGCAGTCTCTATGGTGCCACATCCTCAGCTGTCCTGACGGAATTTTTGTCTCCACAGGAGATTATCGATATGCCGGAAGAGGAGCTGCTACCTTCCTTGCGGGGAAGAGCAGGAACCGCATCTCTGACCTATCAAAACTTCGGAACTCCTGCGCAAGGCCAGGGATTCCTACCGGTTAGACAAGTGCATGTATGAACCACTGAACGTATCACTGGCAAGCTCGTTTAACTGCATCCATGCCTATCAGAAAGAAATCAAGCTGATAGAACAGGCGATTGAGAAATGCATCAACGGAATGGACCCTAACGCCCTGCTCATCCTTCAATCCATACCTGGAATAGGTCCGATATGGGCATCTGGAATTCTATCAGAAATAGGCGATATAACCGTGTTCCATTCATCCGATGCCCTTGCCAAATATGCCGGGCTTTACTGGCCTAAGGGTGATTCCGGAGATTTCACTTCTGAGGACAACAAAATGTCGAAAGCCGGAAGTCCCTATCTTCGCTACTATCTTGGCGAAGCGGCAAACAGCGTCAGGAAGCACATCCCTGAATATGCTGATTTCTATGCCAGAAAATATGCTGAGGTAACCAAACATCAGCACAAAAGAGCACTCGCGCTTACATCTCGTAAATTTGTACGACTCGTTTTTGGATTGCTGGCCAAAAACCAACTGTACACCGGCGAAAAGCTGGACGCCGAATATAATATCAAATCGAACTGACCTTCGGTTTCGTGCAAAGCATACCCGAAGGTCTGTTAAAGTTACCCTTTTTTCTGAAAAACATATCAAAATCTTTTTCAAAAAGTTCTTGACATATCACCAGAATGCTTTTTTTATAACCCCTTATAAAATCAAGCTTTACTTTCGGCTACGATTTTTAAAAGTTCCTGACGCATTACCTCTACCGGAGCTTTCTGTCCCGTCCAGAGTTCAATCTGGGCAGCCCCCTGATATAACGACATTCCCAGACCGTTCAGGATCCGGCAGCCTTTTTCCTCGGCATCCAGAAGGAACTGAGTCTTGGCAGGATTGTAGCATGCATCGAAATAAAACTGGCTCGGTTTAATATATTCCTTTGGCAGAAGGCTCTGGCCAATCGTGGAACCCATTCCCACGCCGCTGGCATTCAGCACGACATCACAGGCAGCCAGTTTTGAAAAATCTCCTAATGGAACAAATTCAGCTATCGGAGCAAATTTCTCATTTATATCACCGACAAGCGATATTGCACATTCCTCATATGCATCCGTTATGTAAATCTTGCGCGCTCCATGGTAAGCAAGAATGGAACACATGGCACGGCCTGCGCCGCCTCCCCCGAAACAGAAGAATACGCATTCGTTAACCTTGATACCTCCCTCTTCCGTCAGGGATGTGTAGAAACCGACTCCGTCCGTGTTATAACCTACCAGCTTTCCCTCAGGCGTCTTTACCACCGTATTGCTGGAACCCATCTTCTCGCATAAAGGATCCAGTTCATCCAGGTACTCAAGTACTTTGACTTTATTCGGCTTTGTCACTGCGCATCCGGCAAAATTCATATACCGGAGGCTGTTAACCACTTCTCCCAGATGTTCATTATCTATCTCAGTATAGAAATAGCACATATTCAGTCCGGCAGATTCATAGGCTTTATTCTGCATTCTGGCTGCGAAGGACTGGCTCAGCGGTGTGCCCAGCAAGGTGATCATCTTTGTGTTGATATCAATATTCATAAGCTTCCCTCTTTCTTATTTCTGTTATAATCCGATCCTCTTGAATACGGCCTTTGCATGGTCCAGACACCGTTTTGCATGACCTGCGCCGCCGTATTCGGCTATGTATTTCGTATTGGGAGTTCGATGGAACAGGTGTTGGCCGGCAGAGCCTTTAAGAGATCCTCCAGATCCGCAACTCCCTCACCGCAGTATTCACGGCCTTCACGGACAATCTGGGCAATTTCCATTCCCTGCGTATCTTTCGGACAGTCGCAAAGGTGGATTACGCCAAAGCGTTCCGGGTCAAGTCCCTTAATCTTCTCTCCTGTGACGTTATCCCAGTGACAATATATCATATCCATAAGGAGTTTAAGGTTCGGCGCATTCACTTTATCCTGAATCGCAATCGTCTCATCTAATGTGGTCAGCCCTGAAACAATCGGGAACTCCAGGTTGACAGTCAGTCCGAACTCCCTCGCCTGCTCAAAGATGCCGTACTGCTCTGCTGCAAAAGAATGATCCTTTGTCCAAACACTGGAAAGAACATCGGTCGCTCCCAGCTCTGCCCCGCACTCAAATGCCTTTCTGTAATCACCAGGAAGATCTTCGCGGACCCGCACAAGCTCAATGTCGAACAGCTTCATGCCGGAGTCCTTAAGGGCTTTTTTGATATTCTTAAACAGCTCCGGGTCTTTTTCCAGACAAGTCTGAGGTTCTCCGAGCAGCCCCATCGGAATAGTACGAAGACTTACATAGTCATAACCAGCCTCTGCGGCAATCCGGATCTGATCAAACGGATCCACTCCCGGAATTGTGAGATAGGCCAGGGAAAACTTTCTTTCCATTAACGATTCCTCCTCTTTCTATATTCATTCTTTAGTTAATTCAACCAATACTTGCTTTCTGTATTTACATTCTATTGGATTATTGCACAAACGTCCAATGGACAGTTTTCATGAACTCATCAATAATTTGCATGATTTCGACATATTGTTCAATTTCACTCATAGAAAAACAGCATATTTTCCAAGTTTTGAGTGGATTAATCGTTTTTATTAATGATTCCATTTATATTTAACATTGGATTGAAAAAAGAAACTCCGATATACTGAATTTACAAGAACAATACAGACTGGGGCAGTGCGCCTGCATCCTCCCCGGCCGGAAAATTACAACCCACTTAAAGGAGGAACTATTCTATGAAACTTCCCTCATCAATTACGCTGTGTGAGGTAGGCCTGCGTGACGGCCTTCAGAATGAAACTTATATCTTAAACACCGAGCAGAAGCTGGAAATGCTGCGCGGACTAATTGATGCTAAATTCCCGGTAATTGAGGTTGGCTCCTTTATGCATCCGAGGGCTGTGCCTCAGATGGCGAACACCGACGAAGTATTCAAGGCCATCGGTGACGTTCCGGGCGTTGAACTCCGGGCCCTGATTCCAAACCTGCGCGGAATCCAGAGAGCGATTGACTGCGGCTGTAAAAAAGTGAAGCTCAACGTCTCCGCCAGCCGCCAGCATAACCTGAAAAACCTGAACATGACGCCGGAGGAGAGCGTAGCGGGATTTGCATCCTGTGTGGACGCCGCAGTTGAGAATGGTATTGCAATATCAGGTTCCATCTCAATGCCTTTTGCCTCCCCATGGGAAGGCCGTATCACAGAGGAAGACGTAGACGCCATCATTGAGGCCTACCTCAAGGTGGGAATCACTGAAATCTCCCTGTCGGACACCTCCGGTATGGCCGTTCCAAACCAGGTTTACAACCTCTGCTGCCATATAAAAGAAAAATACCCGCAGGCAACCTGGTGGCTGCATTTCCACAATACCCGTGGCCTGGCTATGGCAAATATCATGGCGGCCATGGAAGCAGGAATGGACCGTTTCGACAGCTCCTTCGGCGGACTGGGCGGATGCCCGTTTGTCCCCGGTGCGGCAGGTAACATATCAACAGAGGATGTTCTCCATCTGTGCGAGGAATCCGGTATTGCTACAGGTATTAATATCACCAAAGTAATCGAACTTTCCAGGAAACTGAAAGAACTATTAAATCACGATATGGACAGTTACATACTGCGTGCAGGCCGTTCCTGTGATTTAATCCAGTCCAACCAGGATTAACCAAAAAAAGTCCGCGGCGGTTATGATTCGGCCAATTCGGAAATCATAAATGCCGGGGACTTTTTTCTATAATAATAAGCTTTCTGTCCGAAGCGGTAACCTGCAAGCTCAGGTCTCCGCCATCTATAAGCTCAGCCCCGGCAGAATCAAATTCTGCCGGGGCCGGCTTCTTCAGGGGAATTATATCTTACGGTAAAAGTATGCCGGGCACACTTCACCGCTATCAATAAGATACTCCTGCCGCCGGCTGTCCGGAATGCACATTTCCATCATGCCTTTTTGGGGATAGCTTAACAGGAATATCGTTATCGGCGTTTGGAGGATTAAACTCTTAAATACTTATCAACCAGTTCTTTGTAGTAATCTGCTCCGATAAATTTCAGGTAGTCGGCAAAAGCCATAAACTCTCCGCCGTATCCCTCGTCTGTCTCATTCTCCTTAATATGTTTTAACAGAGAGAGGGAGGCTGTCTGTGCAAAAGGCAGCTTACCGGGAACGTAATGATCTTGTAGCCCAATTTACCGCAGTCTGCGGCTGTCATTCCGTCATTGATTCCTTTATTGGCATACAGGCCCAGATGGATCGGCCCGTTTACCCTCGGGGGAAGGGCCTCCAGCTCCTGACGTGATTTCGGCAGAATCTTAACCATATCAGCACCGGCTTCCATATATGCGTTGGCTCTCTCAATTGCCTCCTCAAACGGTGCGTCGGTACGCGCTATAATTACCATATCCGGATCCTCGCGGGTCGCGACCGCAGCCTCGATTTTTCCAACCATCTCATCAGTGCTGATAAGCTCCGGAGCTTTAATAAACGGACAGTTCGGCGGCTGTTTCTGGTCCTCTATAAACAGGCCGGCCACGCCTGTCTTCTCATACTCTTTTACTGCGCGGATTACATTGAGGGCGCTTCCGTAACCTCCCTCGGCGTCGGCGAGAATCGGTATGTCAACCGCGTCAACCATTTTGCTGAGTATTGATACCGTCTCATTCAGGGCGAGAAGTCCCGTATCAGGCTGTCCCAGCACTACCCCGTGCATTCCGTACCCGGTTGTGCCTGCAATTGAAAATCCGGAAGCCTGGATCGCCCTTGCGCTAAGCGCATCATATGCACACGGCGCAATCAGATAATCGTTTTCTGCAAGAAGCCGGCGGATCTTTTTACTCTGTTTTCCCATAATAAACACCTCTTTCTTCTGACCTGTCTTTAGCCGCCGCGCCAAACCTTGCGGCTTTGAATTGTTTTTATTATATCCCTGCTTCCCCTTTGAAGTCTAATACCTGTTTTATATGGGATTGATAGAATGATTCTATGAAGAAAAATCGGGCTATGTTGCATTTTTTACAAAGATCAGCCTCAATAATAATAGATAACTATCAATATAATACAAAACTTTTTGTCTTCTCGTGTATAACAGGATTGTATTTACAAAAATGCAAAAGTAATCTGATTATTCTTCTTGACTTTAACTTGCTACCATGCTACAATGCTGAACATTACACAAATACGAGGGTCCAGGCAGCCTGCCATAAGCTCTGTTGCTCTGTTAACACGGCGTGGAAGGCGGCCGGAAGTGTAACGCAAGATTGCATGTGAGGAGGAAGAATCTATGTCGTATGTCGAAGAAATCTACAACAAAACAGTGAGGAAAAATCCTGGTGAAAAAGAATTCCATCAGGCAGTGAAAGAGGTATTGGATTCTCTGAAGCTGGTAATTGACGCCAACGAAACACAGTACAGAGAGACGGCTCTTCTGGAGCGTCTCGTAGAACCGGAACGAATTATCTCCTTCCGTGTTCCCTGGGTGGACGACAAAGGCCGTGCACGTATTAACAAGGGCTACCGCCTGCAGTTTAATAATGCAATCGGGCCTTACAAAGGAGGCCTCCGCTTTCATCCGTCGGTTAACCAGGGCATCCTTAAATTCCTTGGATTTGAACAGACATTTAAAAACTCTCTGACCGGGCTGCCTATCGGCGGCGGCAAAGGCGGCTCTGATTTTGATCCGAAAGGCAAATCCGATCACGAGATAATGGTATTCTGCCAGAGCTTTATGACAGAACTTTATAAACATATCGGTGCCGACCAGGACGTTCCCGCAGGCGACATCGGCGTGGGAGGAAGAGAGCTTGGCTTTATGTACGGCCAATATAAGCGCCTGACCGGCCTCTACGAGGGTGTGCTGACCGGAAAAGGTTTAACCTACGGCGGTTCCCTGGTGCGCACCCAGGCTACCGGCTACGGCCTGGTCTACATACTGGAAGAAATGCTGAAAAGCCACGGTATCAGCCTGGAGGGCAAGACGGCAATTGTGTCCGGCTCCGGCAATGTAGCAATCTACACCGTGGAAAAAGCCCAGCAGCTTGGTGCAGCAGTTGTGGCCATGAGTGACTCCAACGGTTACATTTATGACAAAGACGGTATCAAACTTGATATTGTGAAAGAGATTAAAGAAATACGCCGCGGACGTATTAAGGAATATGCTGATGTGGTACCGGGCTCCGTGTATACGGAAGGAAAAGGAATCTGGTCCGTTCCGTGCGACATCGCCCTGCCATGCGCAACCCAGAATGAACTTAATCTGGAGGATGCAAAAACACTGAAAGCAAACGGCTGCATTGCTGTTGCAGAAGGAGCCAATATGCCGTCCGATATGGAGGCTACCGAGTTCTTCCTGGACAACGGCATGCTGTTCATGCCGGGAAAAGCGGCAAATGCAGGCGGTGTTGCCACCTCCGCACTGGAGATGAGCCAGAACAGCCTCCGCATGAGCTGGACATTCGAAGAAGTGGATGAAAAACTCCATGATATCATGAAAGGAATCTACACGAAAGTGGCAGACGCTGCAAAACGATACGGCGTTTCTGGAAATTATGTTGCCGGAGCCAATATCGCAAGCTTTGAAAAGATTGCAAATGCTATGATGGCTCAGGGATTTGTATAGGCACCGCCTTCAATCAAAAGAAGACAGGACGCGATTTTGATATGCGTCCTGTCTTTTCGATATAAGCAGCCTGTGTATGGCTCCTCCATTACGTTACTGTTTCTTCACTACCGGAATCCATACCTCATACTTCGCATTTTCCGGATTGGGGCTGATGTATACCTCAATGTCGGGAGCGCTGCCGTATTCATATCCGGATGTGGGCAGCCACTCTGTCACGATGCGCCGTTCCAGATCCTGAACCGACAGATTGGTTCCCGTACCCGGAAAAACTGCCCATGTGGACGCCGGAACCCGGTACTCTTCGAACGGGGCCTCCGCCGGCCGGGTACCGGAAACAGCGATAAAATATCTCCAGTCCTCCTCATTATTGCAGATGCTTACTCCCAGCAGGCCGGCCGGCTGGCCTTCAATCATCGATGCCAGCTTCTGTATCGTTCCGTCGGCTGCCGCCTTTCCCCACATCTGCGGTACAACCGCAAAATTTTCTTCCAGATTTTTACTCATAGGCTGTGCAATGCCGATAATACGAAATGCCTCTTTTTCTTCGATTCTGTAATTCATTCCTTCCACTCCTTTAATCGTGATTGCAAAACTGAGCGGAGGATAAGATTTTACCGGAGTTCCCTTCTTTTTAGCTGCCGAGGGCGTAATTCCCTGCACGCTCTGGAATGCGCGGTTAAATGCCGTCGGAGAAGCATAGCCGTACTTAAGGGCAATGTCGATTACTTTTTCATCACTGCTCTGCAGCTCCGCCGCCGCCAGCGTCATCCGTCTGCGCCGGATGTATTCGGAGAGGGGGATGCCTGCCATATACGTGAACATCCTCTGAAAGTGATAAGCAGAACAGCAGGCTATCTTCGCTGTCTGCTCAAAATCAATCTCCTCGGTGATATGCTCTTCGATATAGCTCATTGCCTTATTAAGGCGTTCTATCCACTCCATCTTTATTCCTCCTGCCTGTATGCTACATACAGATTCTATCTGCATTTCATATTTTTTTCCTCTCTTTTCCTGCACAAAAAAGAGAGGTTCCTGTAACAGTCCTGCCGCCTAACTCAGAACCGCCTCAGGAGGCAGCTTCTGTGAGTAGACGACGACAAGATCCTGATCGAGTATCATCGTATCCCCGCTGGGGATAATAACCTGATCTCCGCGTTTGACCATCACAATAATCGTATTTTTGTAAAACTTAGCCTCACGGATTTTTTTATTGCACCAACGGTGTTCCGGTGTAATACGAATCTCTTTCAGAAGAATTTCGCGGTTATCGGAAAATCCTTCCGCGCCCAGAATAACCGTATCTCCGGGGAGAATTTCCGTATTCCCCTTGGGCACCACCACCCGTTCCCCCCTCTTAATCACTGCTATCAGCGTTCCCGGGTGGAGCCGGATCTCGCGTATTTCCCGGTTCACCCACGGATGCTCCTTCCCTATGGGAAGCTGGATAAACTGAATCTGCGTATTCTCTGTGTAGTCGGTAAATGTCTTCATGACATCGGCATTCTCATCTATCATCTCACACTTTTTCGCCAGAACCGGAAGCAGGGAACCCTGCAAAATGATCGAGAACAAAACTACGCAGAAAACTATATGGAACACGTCGTTTTTCGTATAGCTGTCACTCACCGCCGCCATAATAGCAAATACGATAGATGCCGCCCCCCGCAGTCCGGCCCATGACACAACGAGATATTGCCGGAACGGTGTCTTAAACGGAGCCAGGAGCAAACCCACTGCTGCCGGCCTGGCCACAAAGGTCAGAAACAGGGCGATTGCCAAGGCAGGCAGAAGGATAGAAGGCATCTGTGAAGGAAATGCCAGCAGTCCCAAAAGGAAGAAAATAAGAATCTGCATAAGGCCGGTGAATGCGTCGAAAAAGCTCACCAGCGTCTTTTGGTTCTTCAGAGTCTGATTGCCCAGAATAATTCCGGTCAGATAAGTGCTAAGGTAGCCGTTCCCCCCTATCAGGGATGAAAAGGCATAAGAAATGATCGCAACGGCAAAGATGAATATCGTGTCGAATCCCTCACCGTAAAACTGGTAGAAACGTGATGCGGCAAACGCCACTCCTGCGCCGACCAGCAGGCCGAATAACAGCTGACTTGCAAGCATTCCGGCGATCTGCCCGACTCCCATTGTCCCGGACATCGCGGTGAGAACGATGATTGTCATCATATAGGAAAAGGGATCATTACTTCCGCTTTCCAGCTCCAGCATGGATGCCGAACCGTATTTTAAGTTAAGCTTGCGGGAACGCAGAATCGAGAATACGGAAGCGGCATCCGTGGAACCAAGAACGGAACCGATCAGCATGCCCTCCAGGAAATCCATGTTCAAAACGAAGTAACAGAACAGGCCGGTCAGCACTGCCGTCAGCACTACGCCCACCGACGACAGAAGGACTGATTTTCCCGCTACCGGCCGCGCTTCGCTCCATCTTGTTCCAAAGCCACCGTAAAACATAATAAAAATCAAGGCAACGGAACAAATCTGTTCCGCAATTTCATAATTGTCAAATGCAATCTTAATCACCCCGTCCGAGCCAAATAACATGCCCAGCACAATAAACACGAACAGGGTGGGGACACCGATGCGTCCTGAGATTTTACTGCTCAAAATACATATGAAGATAACAATGGATGCAATAAATAGTGATAGTGTAAGTGTGATAATATCAGCTCCTGTTAGTTTATTTCTTTTATTCTACAATAATATGCCGGAGAAAAGCCAATAAATCCGTGTTCAGAAAATGTTAAGAACCAGATAGCCCTGTCTGTTTATCCATCATTTCTTCGAATTTTTCCACCGTTAACGGTCTGGCATAATAGTATCCCTGGGCCAGACAGCAGGAATAGCTTTTCAGCATCTCCACCTGGCCCTTTGTCTCAACCCCCTCGGCCAGCACCGGAATGGACAGCGCCTTTCCCATGGCAATCACCATCTGAAGAATGGTTTCCGCCCTGCCGTACGGATCCGGTTCGCTTAAGAATCTCATATCCAGCTTAATCTGATCCACCGGTGCCTCTTTGAGCATGTTGAGTGACGAGTAACCGCTTCCGAAATCGTCCATTAAAATCTTAAATCCCATTCTCCTAAGCTGCCTAATATGACTGTGAATCGTCCTTGAATCTGACGCATAAGCCGTCTCCGTCACTTCCAGTTCAAGCAGGTCCAGGGGAAGCCGGTACTTTTGGGCCGTCTTGTACAGATGCTCACATAATTTGGGGTTATAAAAACCGACTCTGGACAAGTTGACCGATACCGGCACCGGCTGCCTGCCTCCGTCCAGCCATCTTCTCAGCACTTTACACGTCTCCTCAAACATATAGAGATCCAACTGGCCGATAAACCCGTTATGTTCGAAAATCGGAATGAAATCACCGGGCGGCAAAATTCCTCTTTCAGGATGTACCCAGCGCACCAGAGCCTCGGCTCCGATGATCTTCTCTGTTTCCATATTGAATTTCGGCTGTAAGTATACATGGAACTGCCTCTGCTCCATGGCCCTGTTCATCTCACTGACGATTAGCTGTGAATGGATTATCGCCTCCCTGTGGGAATCGTCATAGACGGCCACGTGTCGTGCATAATTGCCCTTGATGCTGTTCACCGCGATATGCGCTCTGTCGCACATAATGTTGATGCTCTTATCCCTGCCGTGAACGTGATAAATGCCGCAGGAAACTTCAACATTCATGTCAATCGGATACGTTTTCAGCTCACTTCTTATCTTATCCGTAATCTCCTTTGCATATTCATCATCTTCCTCCGTACAGACCACGAAGTGATCGCCCTCAAAGCGGGAACAGACTCCCCCCTTCTCTGCCGTCCATTCTTTAATAATCCCGGCCAGGAAAATAAGGATGCCATCCCCTGCCTGTACGCCGAACAAATCATTGACAACCTTGAAATTCTCCACATTAAAGAAGATAATTTGAAATCGTCTGTCCGGTCTTTCGTCCATATACCGGAGCGCCCGTTCATAGAACGCTTTGCGGTTATACATCCCCGTCAGCTCATCAGTCTCAGCCATAAGCTGGTAGGCCTTCTTCTCTTTAGCTCCATCATAATATGCATGTGCCTGCGGTACATGAGCGCCAGAACTATTACGGCGGCTGTCAATGCAGTCAGGAAGATAATCTGTTTCCTGTAAAAGTACATAGTATCAATCAATGTATCATGATAGGATTGCGCCACCGTATGCGACATTATAATCTGGTTAATCGTATTATCGCCAAGGGAATTGATGGATTTGTTCAGGATACTCAGCAATTTCCTGTCCGCCTCCCTGGAAATCATCATGCAGCTTTTCTCCTCCATTGACTGCATGGACGTGACAGCCAGCGTTGAAAAGTCTCTCTTTGCATAAAATAATTGGCCGCATGGGTATTCTGTATCGTCAAATCCGCCTCATGCTCCTTTACCGCGGTAAAACAGTCTTCCAGATTCTCTTTAAATATAATACCAAACCGCTGGAACTCGGCGGGCAGAAGGCTGTCCGCGTTCTCGTAGGAACAGGGCAGCGCCATCACTCCATCCTTCAGGCCGAAGATATTGACTCCGGAGTTTGATATAACCAGGGATGGCTGGGACATGATAATTTCCGTAAGCTGCACGCCTGTCTCCCGGTTCTTTTCCTGACTGAATAAAATTCCGGCTGCAATATCAGCGCGTCCGGCCTTAATCAAGTCCTCCGGCCGGCTGCCGGACGGTTCGGCGCTCAGTATAAACTCCAGTCCGCTTATCTCCCCAATCTTTCTTGCGAGATCGGGAAAAATACCGGAGGGTTCCCCCGTCTCCGGGTCAACGTAAGAAAGAGGATAAAACCGTCTATACAGGCCACGGTTAATGGAGCGCTTTCCTTTACATATTCGGCCTCCTCCCTGGTCAGGAGCGGCTCCTCCGTCACGGTATTATCTCCGTAATATTCGTAATAAAGCTCTTCCACTATGTATGGTGATGAGGAATATATGTTTCTCAGGGCATCATTGAGACTTTCCAGAACCTCATCATTGCCTTTGTTTGTGATAATATAAAAGGGAGCCGTGCCAAGCATATCCACAATTCTCAGATCGGTCTGTCTCGACAGACTGCCAATCACAGCCAAATCTGCCCTGCCGCTTTGAACCGCATCCGTAATTTCATCTACCGAATCAAGCTCCAAAGCCTCGTAACTGAAGCCCTTGAGCTTTGCAAAATCCGCAAATTCATCACTCTGATAAGAATCTTTCAGCACGGCAGCCGTCGCACCGTCCATCGCCTCATAATCCTGATAATATATGTCATTGCTTCCCTTATTCGTATAGACAAAGGTACTTTCACGCCCGATTGGAAACTCCGTATACGCGAACCGGGCCCTCCTGTCCGGCCTGCTCTGGGCGCAGCATACGAGATCGATCGTCCCCCGCTCCAGCTCGTTAAGACATTCCTCCCAGGTGTTGTAATAAAACTCATACCGCCAGCCGGTATACTCTGAGATTTTATCGAGAAAGGCTACGCCGTATCCATCAATATATCCGCCGTTCTCCTGCACGATAAACCCATCATAATTGATATATCCGACCCTCAATGTCTGTCTGCCTTGCTCCGGGGCTGATACAGCAGTTCCGGCCGGCGCCGTCAGTGGATATAAAAAGATAAGCACGGCAGAACAAAAATATTCCGAACTGCCTCAGATATTTCAACATATTCCATTCCCCTCCCGGCAGAGCCTGAAAACCATTCCGCCTATTGCTATTATATCACTTCTGCCGGAATTTGCACTAATCGCCGCCGCTTTTTGAGCGAAGTGCCAAAAATCCCCCAAACTCTTGAATTTACCTGAACCCGGTGCTATACTTCACCCTTGGAAAGATACATATCCGTTATAAAGTGAGGTATAGTTTGAAATGAAAAGAAAATTTTTAGCCGTGGGGCTGGCCGCAGCCGCAGTTGTATCAATCACCTGCGGATATATGACCACCGCAATGGCTGCCGGACCAGTGAATCAGACGGAGGATGAGGACGCCTGTGATTTGCAGGACATCATGGAGTCGATAGAGGATGAGGCGCTCAGGGAATCCCCTGCCGCCGAGATCACTGCATTTGCCGCCGAGATACAGGATACGGTATCAGGACGTGACCTGGAAGCCCTGGCCGAACTGTGCGATTTTCCCATCAGCGTTAATGCAGGACGGAACTTCCCTGACCGTCAATTCCCGGAAGATTTTATTACTCTTGGGAAGGAGTCCGTGTTCACAAGAAGTCTGGTACATGAAATTGGAATTGCAGATCCGGTCGGACAGCAGATTTACGGAAACGGCATCGTCATGGGAAACAGGAATAACATTATAATCAACAGGATGCATGGCTCCCTGGCAGTTACCGGATTTAATTTTTAACAGCAGAACGCTCAGGCATACATGTTTCAGGGATTCAAAAAAGAGGAGATAAGATGGCAGCCCTCCGGCTTCCACATATCTCCTCTTTTACTCTGCATCGGAACCTCACTACAATGAAATATCGCTCCCCGCCCTGGCTCTTCTGTCTCTGATGGAGTGAATCACAGGCACCATGAAAATCGCAACGATACCTCCGGCAAAACCGTTATTATACAGATTCATTCCGCCGTAGACAATGCCTACATTCATCGCCACCGATGCGTGGAGGAATCCTGCCAGCAGACCGGCAATAACGCCGAATTCACCTGCAACCGGGGCCAGCGTCGTGGAAAACAGCAGCGCCAGCATGGCGGACGGGTTATTAATCTCCCAGGCATGGGTCAGGCTGGCCAGGCATACGCCCGTCATAATCGGGAAAATGTTCCTCAGATGCTTTCCCGTCGCACTGAAGCCAACTATTGTAAATATTCCGCCGATTGTGGCCCGTTCAAATCGCTTCCCACCGCCAGTACAAAGAGCGTGGCAAAAATCCCGTTGATTCCCATATTCAATATAGTAGCGGCTCCACCCTCGTCCGCCAGATAATCCGTACCGGATATACCGGTGGTTTTAAAATCCGGCAGTAGGCATGAACCACTCCCTCCCCGCCCAAAAGCAGGGCCCCCAGTATCATGCCGCCGAACAGGATGCCCAATAATATCAGAAACAAACAGTTATTTCCGGAAGACCAGATAAGCCGCGCTTCCGTCTCTATACCGAATGACTTCAGGGATGATACGATAACCGTGGCAATTATTCCGGCTGCAAAACCGACATTGTAAAGCGAGTAGCCCTTATGGGCATAGTGAACATGGGTAGATAACGGCGGAAGCACAAAGCCGATAGAAATCCCCACTCCCACGGTCAGGAGCAGACGTCCGAGCAGAGGCATATCCACGATATGCATAATCTGTGTGATAATCGGCGATAAACTGGTACCGTAAATTCCCACATATATATATTTTGAAAGTGAAGTTTTATGGTATTTGGCGTATAAAAGAACTCCCAGAAGGATAGCCCAGATATTCATCAGGTTTTTGCCAAAAAGTGAGAATCCAAACATCAGACAGCTGGACGTAATGGTGTGCCCATCCATCTCCATGTCGAGAAAATAGATAAATCCGATACTCATTAAAGTGAGGGCGCCGGCGTTGATAAAGGCTGCCCCAATGCCGCCCACTGCTATGTAGTCCGTAATCAGGAAATCCGGCTCCCTTATCATGGTGTAAACGCCCTCGAGGATTCCTTCCAGCGGCTGAAGCAAAAGTCCCGCAACAATGAAGTAAGCTGGAATCAGAGCCAGCAAAAGGAATTTCCTTTCTCTGGTCAGAGATTTCATTTTGATCATAAATACACTGCCTTTCCGAAAAAAAGGGTATGCAAATTCTAAAGTACAGACTCCTTTGCATACCCTGTCCGTCTGTTAATATAACGTTAATTTTACTCTTTCTATATTTTATTTCTTTTCCGGAATATTTGCAACTATTATTTTTATTTTATAACAATAATAAATAATTGTTTATATTCAGCCGGTTTTTCTCACCTCGTCCTCTTCCTGCTTTTGTTCCAGTTTTTACAAGGACGGACTCTATCCGTCTGTTTTTTATCTGTTCCACATGAATACTCAGGCCCTCCGTCTCCACATCGAGAGTTGTGCCGTCCGCCGGAATGGTGTTGAGGCAGCTTAGCACCAGGCCGCCTACGGTCTCATAATCTTCCTGCTCAGGCAGGGTCATCCCAAGAGTCTCCGAGACGTCCCTAATCAGCGTGCTTCCCGGAAAACGCCAGAGATTGTCATCCATCTGCTCGATCTCCGGTTCTTCCTCGGCATCAAACTCATCATAAATGTTTCCGACTATTTCTTCCAGAAGATCCTCCATGGTGATGATGCCGCTAATCTCCCCGTACTCGTCTATGACAATCGCCATATGTATCTTCTTTTTCTGCATATCGCCAAAAAGCTGATCCGCATGCATTGTCTCAGGTACGAAATAGGGCTGGTGGAGAAGCTCGCCCAGGGTTTTTATCCGTTCTCAGATTTAGCAGATACTCTCTGGAATAGAGAATGCCCAGGATGTCACGGCCGTCTTTATCATATACCGGAAAACGTGACAAACCGGTTTCACGGATTTTTTCAACGATCTCTTCTTCCGTATCACCAATTTGAAATGACTCCACCTCAAAGTCCCGTGTCATTGCCTCCTGAACCGATGTGTCGTTAAACTCAAATACATTCTGGAGCCACTCCGTCTCTCTTCGTCGATAGCGCCGTTCTCTTTTCCCAGGTCAATCATCATCCGTATCTCATCTTCTGTAACCTGCTCTTCCTCTGCTTCCACTTTCATATGAAGAAGCTTCAGCATGGTGTTGGTGGAAAACGCCAGAAAACCGATAATCGGTTTCATGCCGAAAGCAATGGCCGATACCGGGCCGCTGGCAATCTTGGCCACTTCGTACGGCTTTTGCATTGCAATACGTTTTGGCACAAGCTCTCCGAATATCAATGTAAAGTACGACAGAATAATGGTAATCACAATTACAGAAACCGTATCAAGCGCGCTCACCGGCAAATATTGAAAACCAAGACCGTTATAAATCCAGTTTGTCAGGCTGTCTGAGAAGTTCTCCGCAGCAAACGCGCTGCCCAGGAATCCGGCCAGCGTGATGCCTATCTGTATCGTCGAAAGAAATCCGGCCGGTTCTTCTGCCATCCTCAGCAGCCTTCCTGCCGTCTTATCTCCTGTCTCCTGCAATCTCCTGAGCTTCGCCGTATTAAGCGATATCACGGCAATCTCCGTCGCCGCAAAAAAAGCGTTTAAAAGTATCAGTGCCGCCTGCACAATCAGTTGTTGTGGTAATTCTCCCACCGTTATCTCTCCTTTTCATTTCTTATATTTTGAGCTCGAAAAGGCACAACCTGCTTAAGTAAAAGCAGATTGCGCCTCTATTTTACGGCTCAATATTTAAATTGCTGTTTTTTACATCAGCGTCGGGGGCGCTGTCGTCCATCCTGTATTACACTCCTTTTCAACTGCCGCCAATATACCGGCGGTATTGTCATGCACCATTATATTACAGGATATGCGGTCAGGCCGCAATAGTTTACGGGAGAGCTTAACGAAAGCTTAGCATGGGTTGTTACGCTTCACAGCCCCTCCAGAATTGATTCCACCTCCTTCCCCCAGTCAGGGTTTCGCCAGGGACGAAAGACTCATATACACACCCCACCACCCCGTCCGCTGGCCGTTCCGGCGGCGTCCTCACCTGCTTAACTAAATGACACAACCGTGTGAGCAGTAACGTTACTCCGTCATAATTCTGATAATTTCCTTGTCCGTCTCCTTCATGCCTTCCTTCCCCAGACGGCCGATATTGCGGATCGTGTTTTCCACGCCTTTGGCTACAAGACCGTCACCGCCGTAGAACTGCTGGCCTTTCTTGTACATCTTATAGCCCAGTATCCCGGTATCCACCGCAACCGCTATCTTTGCCGCGCAGGAGGCTTTGGCCCCGTCACAGACGATTCCCGATGTGATGGCCAGAGCGTTAACCAGAGTGTGGGCAACCACCTTCAGATCGCCGCCTTCCAGGTAGGCAATTCCCGCGCCTGCGCCCGCACCTGCGCTGACAGCTCCGCAATAGGCGGACAACCGTCCAATTCCTGTCTTCTGATGAAGTGTCACAAGATTGGATAACAGGAGCGCCCGGTACAGCTTTTCCCTGCTGCACTTCAATTCTTTTGCATATTCAATTACAGGCAGTGACGCCGTCATTCCCTGATTTCCGCTGCCGGAGTTAATAATAACAGGCAGGTCACAGCCGTTCATCCTTGCATCGGATCCTGCCGCCGCCATTGCCTTAGCCCTGTTCTCAATCCTGTCTCCGTATTCCTCCATCAGAACACGGCCGATGTTGGCGCCGTAGTCTCCGCGCAGGCCTTCCTCGGCAATTGCCGTATTATATGCAATCTGACGGTCCAGGACGGCTTTTACGTCCTCCAAATCTGCCGTATCGGCAAAATCATATATCTTCTCGATTGTCAGCAGGGAATAGTCGGGGGCGTCACAATCCTCTTCTTCTCCCGCCTGCTTTTCAAACAGGATTTTACCGTCTTTTTCTATCTCTATAATATTCGTATGCTCCTGCGCAATTCTCACCCGCGCGCGGGAACCGTCCTTCTTTGCCGTCACCGCCATATCCAAAAGGTAGGGCGTGTCGAGAGGCTCCACCGTTATCTCAACTTTCTCCATATAAGCGCCGAGGCCCGCTATATCCTCGTCCGTAACCTTTGACAGCACTTCCAGTTCCAAATCTTCTCTTCCGGCCAGGATGCCGACGGCTGCTGCCGCCTCAATTCCCCGGCGCCCGCCGGAATTAGGCACAATTACGCTTTTTACATTTTTTACAATGTTGCCGCTGACCTCCACCAGAACCTTATCCGGCAGGACCCCCAGCACCGATCTGGCTTTTGCGCTGCAATAGGCCAGGGCAATCGGTTCCGTACATCCCATTGCCGGAACCAGTTCACGTTCCAATATCTCCACATACGTCTTATAACAAATATTATCCTTCTCCATTTATGAAATCCTTTCCCCTTCTTATCGGAACAGTTCTGTCGACAAATAGCGTTCACCCGTATCGGGAAGAACCGCAACAATCCGTTTCCCTTCGTTTTCCGGCCTCCGTCCCAGCACAACTGCCGCCCACAGAGCTGCGCCGGACGAAATTCCCGTCAGAAATCCCTCTTCACGGGTCGCAGCTTTTCCGAGCCGGTAAGCGTCTTCTTCCTTTTCCGTAATAATTTCGTTGTAAATTCCCGTATCGAGTATTTCCGGTATGAAGCCGGCGCCGATACCCTGAATGCCGTGCGGTCCCGGAGCTCCCCCGGAAAGAACCGGTGAGCCTGCGGGTTCCACCGCCGCCACATAGACGGACGGATTCATCTCTTTCAGATAGCGGGCCGTCCCGGTAATCGTCCCCCCGGTACCCACTGTTGCCACAAATATATCCACTTTCCCGTCCGTATCCTCCCAAATCTCAGGACCGGTACTATGATAGTGTGCGTCAGGATTGGAGGGGTTGGTAAATTGTCCTGCAATCCAGCTGTTATCCGTTGTCTTCTGAAGCTCTTCTGCCTTTTCTATGGCTCCCTGCATGCCCTTTTTCCCGTCCGTCAATACCAGCTCAGCCCCATGCGCCTTTAACAGCATCCTGCGTTCCTCACTCATACTGTCCGGCATGACAATCACCGTTTTGTAGCCCCTGGCGGCTACGGCAGCCAGTCCCACACCCGTATTACCACTTGTCGGTTCTATGATAACCGAACCTCTTTTCAGGATTCCCGCCTTCTCCGCGTCCAGTACCATCTGCAGTCCTACCCTGTCTTTGGCGCTCCCGGCCGGATTAAAGCACTCCAGCTTTGCAAGGATTTCAGCGTTTACCCCTCTGCCTTTGCCAGTCTTCTGAAGTTCACAAGCGGGGTATGTCCTACCAGCTCTTCAATACCCTGATATATTTTGCCCATGGCGGCTCCCTCCTTTTTCCGTCAGCAGGTTGCTCCCCCTTTGAGATGAACCTGCGCATTAATAATCTCATCTTTTCGTTCCAGCGCTCATTCCTAAAAGCTGGGCTTCCACATTTTCAAATCCCAGTCTCTCAATCGTATCGGAAAAGCGCTCTCCGGTGATTCCCTGCTCACGGAACAAAAGAATCGCTTTTTCCAGAACCTCAAGCACCTCTTCTTCCGATTTGAAAATCTTCCCAAGCTCCCTGCCTTCTGCCGTTCTCTTGCCCCATCTGCCGCCGATTACGGCCTTAAATCCCTTTGTCTCTTCCGTCACCGCGTCAAATGGACATTTGCTTGTACAGCGTCCGCAGTTATTACATTCCTCTTCAGGTATGCGGACCGTGCCGTCCTCCACGGCCGCCGCGCTGACGGGACAGGCGTCCACTACCACACAGCTTTTGCAGCCCTTGCAATTATCCGCATCGTTTGCCGGTATGCTCTGTCCGATGATACCGAAATCATTCAGGTCCGGCTTTACACAGTTATTCGGACAGCCGCCAACCGCTATTTTGAATTTGTGGGGCAGCTTCACCTCATGGTAGCCTTTATAGAATCTGGTATGTATCCGGTCTGCCAGTGCAAATGTGTCACACAGTCCATACTGGCATGTGGTTCCTTTGCAGGAAACGACCGGCCGGACTTTAGATCCGGTTCCGCCTGTCTCCAGGCCAGCCTCAGCGACACATTCCCTGAACGGTTCAATATTCTCATATGGAATACCCGTTACCTCTATTGTAAGACGGGTTGTCAGTGCAACATGGCCGTCCCCGTATTTCTCCGCTGCTTCCGCTATTTTGGCACTCTCTGCCGCCGTTATCTTTCCGTTTCTGGTGATAATCCTGCCGTTAAAGCAGTCGGTACCTTTATTATGCAGGAAACCAAGCGCCTTGACTCTGGTAATGTCCTCCGGGCTGACTGTAACCTCCTTGCACTCTGCCTCGATAAGCCCCTCTGCCGCCAGAAAATTCTCCAGCAGCCTGTAGGAGATTTCAACCGTCTTGTAGCACCGGCTGTCCTCCTGCGTATATTTTTCTTTCAGTACGGAACATTTTGTGCTTCCCAGCTCTCTCTCGAACGTCTGGCAGAAGTTTGCACACTTTTCTTTGAACCCTTCCGTTGCATGCGCCCGTTCCTCCACCAGAAACATGCTGATAACCGCCATGGCGGCTGCTCAAGGCTCCGCAGGTCCCGCCACAGCCCATACCTCCGCCGAATCCGCTGACCAGACGGAATGAGTCCTCATTCAGTCCGAGATGATATTCCTCATTTGCTGCGCGGAGTATGGTTTCCGCACAGTTATAGTCCTTTTCCAGATAATAACGGCGTAATTTATGGTTGTTCATTTGTATTTTCCTCACTTCTATATTTATATATCTATGCGTCAGGTGTGCGCCTGCGAAGCGACGGCGCAGCGGACCCTGCGGCTAGCTTTGCAGACGTGCGCCCGGCGTGGATAGCGGGCGCTGTATGCACAAGTACATAGAGGACAGACTGCTAGCTCCGCAGTCCCTTTTTCTCCATGATTTCCCTGAGTTCATCCACGACTGCGCCCAGCTCCTTGCCCTCTTCATCTATGATAATATCGGCATACCGCTCAAAATATGAAACTCTTTCATTATAAAGTTCTTCCAGCGTCATCCCCTCTTTCAGAACCACGCCCCTGTCTACTACATCTCCCAGTCTGCTGCATAATTCTTCATAACTGATTTTAAGGTAAACCACCGGACCAAGAGATTTCAGGTTTTCCATGGCTTCTTTACCATATATCACGCTGCCCCCGGGAGCGATTACGGCCCGGTTTGCCCTGAGTCCTGCATTGACCCGGTTTTCCACCTCCATAAAGCCGTCAAGTCCCTGCTCTTTGATAATTTCTTTTAGCAGCTTTCCTTCCTCCTCCTGGATCACAATATCCACGTCAATGAAGGAATAACCAAGACGCTTTGCAAGCAGAACGCCTACCGTACTCTTTCCTGCGGCGGGCATGCCAATCAGTGTTATGTTATTCTTCCGGCTGTCCTTTGTATTATCTTTCATATTTTCCTCCCGGCCTCTTTTTATTTCCCCTTGCAGGAACAGTTTTCTTTCTCACACTGTAACCGAAGGTTCCCAGCAGACTGGAAAGACCATAATATTCTCCATGGGAATAGACAATCGGAGCCGCTTTTTGAAGTTCAAATCTGCCCTGTTCATTTAAATATGCCTCGTCAACATCCACTGCCACAACTCTGGCAAGAAACATGTGATGGGAACCCAGCTCCCTGATCTCCGATACGCGGCACTCGATATTGACGGGACTTTCTTTAATCAGCGGGACGTTCACCTCCTGCGCCGGGATGGGGGTCAGTCCGGTCTCCTTCCATTTATCCGTGTCTCTGCCTGACTTTACTCCGCAGTAATCGGTAGCCCGGACCAGTTTTTCCGTCGTCAGGTTTATGACAAATTCGCCTGTTTCTTTCAGCATCCCATAGGAATACCGCTCCGGCCGTACGGATATATATGCCATGGGAGGGTTCGTGCAGACGGTTCCTGTCCAGGCAATTGTAATAATGTTGCTCTTTCCTTCCCGATCCGCCGCGGTCACCATAACGGCCGGAACCGGATATACCATATTTCCCGGTTTCCAGAGCATGCGGCCATTACCGGTGCTGTTTTTATTGTCTTTTTTCTCTCTCATTTCAGTTATCCTCTTTACTCTAAACCTACTATGTATCATAGCAAAAATGAGGGTAATGTATACCCTCATTTCAGCCTGAGAGAATCAGTGTTACTCTATACAGCTTGCCGCCTTTTGGCATGGTGTGAACAGTAAGGAATCAGTAAAGTTCTGTATAAATTTTCAGCACCCGGGCTTCATCCATGAAAAACAAAATTGTTGCCCATAAGACGGCCCTGTGTTTCCATGACGTTCCTTGTGAAGTCTTTAAGTTCAGACTTCGTCACGCCGTATTTATGCAGCGGCTTTTTAGGAAGAATCTGGTCCAAAAGTTGTTCCAGGCAGTCGTATACATCCCTTACGGGGCAGTCGAGGAGGCCTGCCAAATATGTATTTAACACTGCAATTTCCCCATCTTGACGGATTTCCATATAATTTTTCAAAACACCGGTGAACATAGCATAGTTGCTCTCTCCATGAGGCACATGATATTTTCCGCCCAAAGGGTAACTCATGGCATGAACCGCTGCACAGCCTGCGGTTCCGAAGGAAAGACCCGCATAGTTGGAAGCAGTGAGAAAGTCGTTCAGCAGCGGAATCCGGGCATCCCTGCCCTCCCTGGCGATGGTCTGATAACCGCGGATTATCATCTCAACAGCCTTATATCCGAAAAGTTTCGTGTACGTTGTTGCTTTGGGGGAGAGAATAGACTCCACCGCATGAACCAGTGCATCGATGGAGCTTGCTGCAAACACGCCAAAGGGAAGCCCCTCTAAAAGCTGCGGGAGCAGCACAGCCGCATCTGCATACATAGCCGGTCCAACCAGACCCATTTTCGTATTAATACGGGTGCGGTTCAATATGGAGATATTCGTGACCTCACTGCCGGTTCCACAGGTGGTGGGCACAATGATTAAGGTACGGCGCTTTGGCAGCGCCGGAGCCATATCGTAGAGGCAGTCGATGCTCTCGTCTCCGGCCACTGCCAGAACCTTGGCAATATCAATGACTGTTCCTCCGCCGATGGCAATAACCCGTTTACATCCTGTTTTTTTCATATCCTGCATGATGGCTTCCGTCATGGTGTCGGTGGGCTCGCCGATCCCGTATTTTTCCTGATATAGTACACGGCAGCCTAAATTCATGGAGCCGAAATAGGGCTGGTAAATGTATTCGTTGGTCAGGATGAGGTCTGTTTCACAAAGGCGGAATTCATCTGCAAATTCCTGACAGCTGTTAAAGCTGTGCAATTCCGGTTTCCAAATTATCTCTATCATAATGTACCATTTCCTCCCGTCATCTGTTTATCCGCCTTATCCTGCTTAATCATACGTGGGATAGCTATAAATATTGGAATAATAACGGCAATAAGAGCAATATTTCCAAGGAGCGTATAGCCCTTTTTCACAATTACCATAAGTCCCACCTGGGAAAGAATACCGCATGTCAGCAAGAAACCCAGGGACAGGATAAAGAACTTTGCTCTGTGGGAGAGCTTCTCCGTCTTCCATACACCGGCCCATCTGTTGGAAATGTTGAAAGTAAAGCTGGGGGCTGTGGACGCTACCGCAAAAATTACTACAACCCAGTAAACAGCAGTAAGTACACCCGGAAAATAATTCTGGCAAATCATTAAAATTGGGGTACCCTGCATGACATCCGGCATGAAAGGCAGTACAATGGCCCCAGTAATTGCAAACAGCGCCGTAACGAGAACGCCGATCATGATGCCGGAGCCGATGGCGTCCCGGTTATCACGGATTTGATCTGAATAATTGCTCAGTGTGGAACCCCAGGCTGAAGTATTAAAACAGTAGGAAAGGAACATCAGAAAATGAGCTTTTACTGTTGTGCCTCCCCAGTCCAACCCTTCCTGGAAGTTTCCAATCCTGCTCACCAGCACATCGCCGCGGATGGCGATGACGGAAATCAAAATAACTCCAAGGCACAGAATAAGGGAAACCGTCATGATTGTATTAAATTTCCGGAGAAAGCCTGCTCCATAAATAGTCAGAACGGCAAAGAGCAGGATACCCATGGCACTGCCCACCAATACAGGAATGCCCAGGAGAGCATGCATAAGCTCTGTGAACAGAGCAACTGTGGCAGCTACATTGACCAGACCTTTCAGCATGGTGAAAATATCAAAAAATACTGTTACGCCGCCTCTAAGCAGCGGGTTGGCATCTGGTTTATGTAAGCCGTAAAGCGCCAGGTAGTATTGATTATAATTTTTAACCTTGTAAATGCGGATAAATACCAGGCTGATAGCACAGAAAAAAGTCATAAAGGCAAAAAAGATTGAAAGCCATACCAGGGACCAGCCGCCGCCAAGAGTTACAATATAGGCGGACGCATAAACGCCGGAGGCCATGTTAGCGCCGCAATAGGTGCCGAACATCAATGCTCCTATGCCGAACCAAATGGAAAAAGTTTTGGCAAATCCGCTCTTTTTTAAATATTCCATAATTGAATCTCCTTTCATTTAGAATGGTTGCCTCATTTGTTAATTTAAAGATTCCGAATTATATTTTATTTTTCTTATGGGCTGGGCCGCATATCGAATGGCTGCCTGGCGTACCCATTCAAGGCGTGAATCATCAATGTCTGCGGGAACCGTACAGTCGGCGCCCACCATAATCCCCACCTGGCCGGCCTCATCAAGAATCTGATACGTGTATTTCTCAACCTCTTCCCGCGTTCCTTTGTAGAGAACCCCCTTCTGTTCAAAACCGCCGAAAACAGCCTTACCGCCAAAAAGCCTTTTGCCCTGGCTTAGAGAAACCTTTTCCGTATGGACATCCCAGTTATAGGCAGCGGCATTAAAGCCGGTAAACAGATTGAGATCGTTCCCCTGTCCGATAAAACCGCAGATATGGAGGATATTCACATCGCTGAGTTTATTGGCGTCATCCAGGACAGCTTTTTCAAAAGGTGAAATATAGGTACGGTAAATCTCTTCCGGAAAAAAGCCGGCCTGGTTGTTTACACTCAGATAGATTCCGTCTACTCCGCACTCCTTTATGAGAAGGCGGTTTAATTCCATAATTCCCTCGCTCACAGTCTTGCAGGCTTCCCCAAGCGCCTCCGGAGCCTCTTTGATAAAGCGCTTAATTACAGTCTCCGGACCTCCGAGTCCGGGCCTGCGTCCTTCCGGCAGCGCACTGCGCAGAACCAAAGTAGGAGAAAAGCTGGTGGCATAAACCGGAGCGTCGCTGTCGGCGTAAATCTCACGTACCCGTTTTGTCAGCTCCAAAGTCCGCTTCACAAATCCAGAGCCCGAAGATAGCGGTTCAATTTTTCTTAAATCGGCTGCTGTCTTTACAAAGGATGCCTCCACCGGCATAAGCATCAGGGAATCGTTCATCACCTTTGCCACATCGGGATCAAAGAGCTTGCGGGCAATTCGGTGGCCCTCGATATTTTTTTCAAAAACCTCATCATCTTCGATACCCTTACCAAAATCCGTCCAGTCCTCCAGGAAATGATGGAAGAAAGCAACCGGAACGCGATCCACCGGCTTGTTCGCCAGAACGTTAAGAAATCTTTCATGTTTTGTCATATCAGAAGCTCCTTTGTTTGATTTTTATTGACATTTTCGATATAAAAAGATTATCATATAAGTGTTCATTTGGATAATATATATAAAAACCGGCCATATGAAAAAAAGCTATATCAGGATAGAAGGGAGAATCATCTTGAAAATTAAGGTTCTGGAATATTTCATTACGCTGGCGGAATCACAGTCTATCAATGAGGCGGCCGGGAAGCTGTATATCCCCAGCCAGCCTCACAAAAGCTCTGCAGCTGTTTGAGGCGGAGATCGGCACTCAGCTGTTTCAAAGAAAAAAAACGGGAATACAGCTTACTGAAGCCGGAAAGAGAATTCTTCCGGAGGCAAAGCAGATGGTAGAATATTATAACGGTTGGCTTAGCCTTTCTGAAAAACTTCCCCTGCGCGCTGTAGATATTTATATTCAGGCCTCTTTTCCCAATTTCCTCCTTCCAAAGGTAGTTCTGCAGTTTAAAAAACTGCACCCCAGCCTGCAGATTAATTGTGAGGTCAGCCGGACGCCTGAGCAGTACATCTCCCAGGACACAGAACGGCCTGTTCTGTCTCTTTTTGTATGCGGACAGAAAGGATTGATGGAGAAATGCGTAAAGGCCCAAGGAACGCCTCCCATCGTTCTGTTTCAGGGAGAATACTGCTGTCTTGTAAATAAACACAGCAGCCTAGCAGAAAAAGAAACCGTAGTTCCCCAGGATTTAAAGGAACATTATCTCGCCTTAAAGTCGCGGCTGGAAGCCCCCTCAACAGCTATGCAGCCCGTTCTGGATGAAATTGTTCCGGTTATCTCCCCTTCCCAGGTGATTCAGACGGAATCTGTGGACAGTGTGATTAATCTGGTCCGGACACAGTCTGACGTATACGCCCTTTCCTATTATCCGATTCTAAAGAGGTACCCGGGAGTATCGGAGGGAGAAATTGTCTCTCTCCCCTTTAAGGGCGATTATACAAAGGGAGACTTTTGTCTGTTTTATTCCATGAAGGCATACCGTCAATATCCGGTCCTGCAGGAGCTCGTTACGGCTATCCAGGATGCCGCCGCCCAGTTTCTCGCTGAGAATTAATGAATCATAAATGCTGCGGACTGCCAAATACAGTTCCGCTTGATATATCCAAAGCTGCATTATAATACAACGGAAGGGCAAAGCCATAAACCTGGCATTACCCTTCCGTTACTAATAATATATCTTTTTAATTTTTAGCAGAATCTGAAAATTATCTTATTGTTCCGTCGCCACCATCAGCCCCGGCACCAGCTGTTTTTTACCCCCGGCAGACTGACAATATGCTCTTCCTTATCCATCTCTTCATCCCCTAAGTGGAACGCTTCCCCTGCCAGCTGTTTGGCTCCCTGCCCGTCGCAGATCAGTTCCGTGGACTCCGTAAGGATATTCGTCAGCATAAAGAACATCATATCGACTTTCTCATCCTCCCTGGCCCTGTCCATATAGGTCAGCATTCTGCTTTTCAGTTCGTTCAGCTCGCCGGCATTCAGAGATGTGATCTGTCCGACACCGAACGCAATCTTTCCGGCCGTAAAACGCTTGAAGTCCTGATAAAAGATTTCCGCATCACTCTTTCCCTTCAGCTTGCTGCCGGCAGCAAACATCTTATTAATGCTGCTCCACATCAATCCGGCGATAGCCAGCTTCATCGCCGCATCTTTGTCCACCGGCGTGCAGGTCGGTGAGCGGAAAAGAAGCGTATCGGAGATGATGGCGCTGCACAGCAGTCCCGCAATCTTATTTTCTATTGTAACTCCCGCTTCTTTATACATCTGATATATAATCGTAGCCGTACAGCCCAGCGGCTGGTTCCTGAAAAATACCGGTCCCATTGTCTCAACCGTGCCAAGGCGGTGATGATCGATGATTTCCAGAATATTGGCATTCTCCATACCGTCCACTGCCTGGCTGCGTTCGTTATGATCCACAAGTATCACATTCTTGCCTCTGGCCCCCAGCAGGTTCCGCCGTGATATCATCCCCTTATACTTCCCATTCTTATCGAGTATCGGGAAATCACGATGGCGTTTGCTCGCCATCACTTCCTTGATGTCATCGATATAATCATCCGTATCAAAGGTGATTAAGTTTTCTGTCTTCATGAAAAAGCTGATCGGCATACTCTGGTTGATCAGACGGGCCGCCGTATATGTGTCGTACGGTGTCGTAATTACGGTACAGCCCCTCTCCTGAGCCAGTTTTTTAATTGTCATGGATACACCTGCGCCCTCGCAGACGATAATACATCCTGCCTCCATCTCGATCGCGCAGAGCTGTGACTCATACCGGTTGCCCAGGATTACCAGATCATGTTTCTCAATGTAGTATTCCATCATATCCGGGTTTGCAGCGGCAATCAGAACCTTTCCTTCTTTGAAATATTCCCTCTCATCGCCAATCAGCATCGCCCCTTCCAGGGTCTCGATAATATTCGTATACTGGGTACATGCCTTCGAGAGAATGCTGCTGTCATATACATTCATATAGGAGCGCGTTATATCCCCTACTGTGATCAGCCCCTCCAGCACATTGTCCTCTGTTACGGCCGGAATCGTCACAACACCGGCGTCCTGCATCAGATTCCATGCTTTTCAGGGAAATATTCTTTGCTACGCCTTTTGTCTCTCTTATCTCTATGTCCTTTACCTGTGTTTTAACTGTCTGGGTTTCTTTCGGAGCTGCCATCCCGAAATAATCAAGCACAAACTGGGTCTCCGAATTGACGTGCCCGGCCCGGCCCGGCACATATTCCCCTCCGGATGTTATCTGCTTCAAATTCGCGTAACAGATGGCAGAGCAAATGGAATCCGTATCAGGATTTTTATGCCCGATTACTATGGTCTTTTTCGTTTTATCAACTGTCATGCGGCCTCCTAAAATTTAATAGTCCTGTCATATCTATTCAAAATTGTCTCTTTCTTACTGCCCCCGGCACATATGTGAACGGTAACCTTTCTTTCTCAGGTATTTTTCAGTATAGCACATTTGCAGTATACCGAACAGCTACCTTTTTGTATTTTTTACGGTTCAAACGGTGAAAGAGACGCTTTCCCGGCCTTTTATCGCCGGTTTACAGGAAGGTCAGGCAGAACCGGCCGGATATTCCGGCTGCTCTGCCTGACCTTCTTCTGCGGCTGCTTACCATTCTGCCGCTTTATTCGGTTGATGCCGTTCCCCGGCGGATGCATTGCATGGGTAAAGAGCTTTTAAGCTATTTACGGTCCGCCACGGTATCTCATTGCTTATTTGCACCTATTCACCGATTGGCTCCGGTTCTTTCGCGCTTACTTCCGGTTTTTTACCGGCTGTTTCCGGCTCTTTATCGTCCGTCTCCGGTTCCTTCCCGGCTGTTTCCGGCTCTTTATCGTCCGTCTCCGGTTCCTTCCCGGCTGTTTCCGGCTCTTTATCGTCCGTCTCCGGCTCCTTTCCGGCTGTCTCCGGCTCTTTATCGTCCGTCTCCGGTTCCTTTCCGTCTGTCTCCGGCTCTTTATCGTCCGTCTCCGGTTCTTTATTGTCCGTCTCCGGTTCTTTATTGTCCGTCTCCGGCTCTTTATCGTCCGTCTCCGGTTCCTTTCCGGCTGTTCCGGACTCTTTATCGCTTTCCTCCGGCTCTTTGTTATCAGGTTCTGCCTTATTGCCGCTATCCTCCGTCTTATCGACTGTTACGTCGGGTTCCGGTTCTTTCGCGGGCGTTGAAACATTTTCGCTCGGGACAGCCGCCGCGCCATTATTGTCTGGCTCCTCCCGCTCTGTAACCCTCCCATTTTCATCGGTGTATACCGCAAAACTCAGTTCATCATATCCCTCTGCTTCAATGGTTACGGTGTTTTCTTCTTCTGTATTAAATCCATTTATGCTGAAGTCGAGATATTTTAATCCGCCAAAGGATTCATCCTCCGACACCTTGTATTTGTCCTCATCATTTGAAGAAATTGACCAGCTGCTGTATTCGTAAGTCCGTCCGTTCACCTGTATCTCTGTCTTATCTTCCTTCTTAAGTATTGTCAGATATGCTGCCAATTCTTCTTCCTTCAGATTCTTAAAAGATACACGATAATATTTTCCGCCTAATACTGAAGTTTTAAGCTCTGCCTTCTTTACATCCGGCGGAGTCAGTTTATCGGACGGAGCCGGTCCGTCTTCTCCTGCAATCCCGCCGTTCTCATCCAGAGTCACTTTGAAGCTTATGTCTTCGTAGCCCTTTACCTTAACATTAACCGTATTATCTCCTTCACCAAAGCCGTCTTTGCTGAAATCCAAGGTATGTGTTGTCCGATACGGTGTATTTCTGTTTGTCTGCCGCCATTATCAGCCAGGAGCTATATTGATATTTTTGGCCGTTCACCTCGATTTCTGTTTTGTCATTGTCAGCAAGCGCCTTCAGGTAATTCCGTAATTCTTCATCATTTAAGCCAGTGAATGATACCCGGTAGCATCTGCTGTTATAGAGCGACGCCGGCTCTGCCTCCGGAGCAGTCAGCAAGCCGGCCGGCGGTTCCTCAGACCCGCTGTCCGTAATCTCCCCGTTTTTATCCAGATAAACATCAAAGTTCAAATCATCACAGCCCTCTGCTTCAATCGTTACGGTATTCTTTCCTGCCGTAAAACCATTGATGCTGAGATCCAGGTACTGCCTGGTTCCATTTGTCTCGTTATCGGATACGGTATATTTATACTGATCGCTTGTTCCTATGGAAAATCCGCTGTAGGTATATTTTTCCCCATTCACCTGAACTGCCGCCTTGCCGCTGTCCTCAAAGAGCTTCAGGTAATTCTCCAATTCCTGCCCGGAAGCTGCTTTAAATGATACGCGGTAGTATTTTCCGTTGAGTAAGTCCGATTTTTTCTCTACTTTATCCAGCTCAGGTGCGGTCAGTGTTTCGGGAGGATTCTGGTTCTCTTCTCCCTTATTAATCCTGAATTCCAGCGTTTTAGGCGTGTAATCTTCCGACCATACAGTTACCATATAGACTCCGGACTCTTTAAAAAGCCCTTTCTGAAGTACAAAGCCAAATTCACCGGGAATATAGTTATCGTCCCCAAACAGTGAACCTTCCGTATCGGAAGTCACTTTCCGGCTGCTTCCGTCCGGTCTCTTAAGCTCGATTCCCTTCAGGTTCTTCATGAAGTCTCCTCGCAGCGTGTTCTGGCTCTCATCCCCCTCTCTGCAGGCCGCAATCACATGCACGTCCTGGCCGGTATAGTATGCCGACTCATCCTCCGCGCCTTCTTTCGCCGCCGGGTTCGGATCCGCAAGTGACAGTTCAAACTGCTCCGGTGTTTTACTTATATGAATCTGTGCCACAGCCGTCTGGTATCCCCCGGAAACCACTCTCAGCTCATGAACTCCCGCCGTTAGCTGGACACTTCCTCCTGCTGTCCCCTTTGTTGCAGAATAGATGGTAGCTTTTCCCGTCTCCTCGTCAAATAGATATCCGGCCAGATAACTGTCGCTTCGCAGGGCAATGGCGCTGCCGTCCAGATAGAACTTTGTATTTTTATTCAGGTATGACGGATCCGAACTGCAGCTCAGCACGAGATCTTCCCCGAATGCTCCGTTAAGACCTTCAAGCTGGGGCGCCCGTTTCCCCGTCATCTCAGAGAACAGGAATGAAGAGCCAAGAAGTCCGTCCTCTAAAACACGCTTCACCTGATACGGACGGTTTTCGGTCTTTCCTTGGCCGCTGTCTGCGTACCGGCGGAAGGTGAGCGCCGTCCCGTCTCCGAGTCCCGCATCCTTTACCGCATTCAAATACGCAGTAAAATCATACAGCTCCTCCGCATTCTCATCCATTACCGCTACCGGGCTCTGTGCCTCCCAGCGCGCGAGAACGGCATCGGCATCTTTGTTTGTCATTCCAAGCTTTTTAAGTATCAGCGCATTGGCAATCAGATCATGGTCAAATATCAGGAATGCGTTGATACTGCCGCCCCCGGATGAACCGGATTCCCCCGATGAGCCGGATGAACCGTTCCAGGATGCGCCGGAAACCGCATCGGCTCCGGAAACCGAACTGCCGGAACGTTTACCAAATACCGTAACGGCAGAACCGATCTCAACGGATTTCGTCATTGTCTTGTACCCGTTGGCGTAAGCTGTAACCGTATATATTCCGGCTTCATCCGTGACAATCTCTTCCTTCGTATTAGTGCCGCAGATGTGGAGCATATTCCCTATCTCATACCACTCACTTATATTTTCCAGCTCTTTTGTCTTTCCGGACGGTGTGGTCAGCTGCACCCTGTAAATCATGGGACAGGATTTCATTTCAAACGCCGCTCCGTCTTCCCCCTCTATTGTAAAAGCAAAGCACTCTCCCGGCTCAGGATTCAGGTTCAGCGTATTTAGTTTCATTGTAAATGTCCTGCCGTCAACAAGGTGAACCGGCACCGTCATCGCTGCGCTGCTGTATCCGGATACCAGATTTAACTGGTAGCGGCCTCTGGAAAAAAGGTTTGTCTGCGGAAGACTGATTTTCAGCACACCCGTTTTTCCGTATGTATTTTCCGTGGTCTTCCTGAATGCCAGTTCACTGTTAAGAATCCTGTTTTCCTGATCCAGGGCCTTTATTGTCTTGAGTTTGTCAAACCACTCTTCCTGAGCCTTTGTCTTAAGTGAAAGCTTGACCGTAATCTCCCCTGTTCCCGTCTTTTGATCAATCAGAGTATCCGGAACATAATACGCGGCAGGCGTCTCCTCTGACGCATTTCCTCTCCGGTCGCTCAGATCAAATGTGGTTCTCTCCGGTTCGGTCCTGACCTGCCCGTTCTTATCATATACGTCCAGATAATAGTCAAATCGTGATACCGGTCCATTCGTAAGTATTGCTTTTGGCGCATTGGCCGGATCACCGGCGTCAGGCGCTTTCGACGCGGCTGCGGCTGCGAGCTTCACCGTCTGCTCTCTGCCGTCACTGTCTCTTGTCACGGTGACGGAGCCCGGTTTCAGCACAGTGCTTTCCCACTTCACAACCGAACCGTCATCATCTACTTTGGTCAGTGTGCCGGTTACATCAGTGCCGTCTATCCTGACTCGATAATCATCAATATTTCCATCTTCAAATGTAATGACGGCATATCGCGTCCATCCCAGATTCAGAAATTTCGTCTTATTCCTGTCAAGTAAATCGCGGTTTTTTCCCTCGTCACCGGTATTTCCGCCGGAGCCGTTCTGATCATCCCCTCCCGGTTTAACCGTATTTTCGGAGCTGCCGCTTCCTGTACCGCTATTCCCGGTATTGCCGCTCCCGCTTCCCGTACCGTTATTCCCGGTATTGCCGCTCCCATTTCCCGTACCGCTATTCCCGGTACCGCCGCTTCCGGAGCCTGAGCCGCCGGAACCTCCGCTGTTTAAGCTGCCGCTTCCGGAATTTTTGTTACCGGAACTTCTGCTTCCGGAGCTTTTGCTTCCGGCTACGGCTGCTTTCGTATTCTGAACGGAAGAATAGCCTCTGCCCGGCTCGTAATGAACACTTCCGTCCTTTTCAATCCATCTCCCTTCCGCATCTGTTAAAAAGCCTCCCGGTGTTTCCCTGCCGGCATACATTCTGCCCTTTTCTCCGCCTTCCGCCGTCTCAAAGAAATAGCAGTGGCCTTCTATCCATTGCCAGCCTGTCAGTGCAGATCCCAATGTTTCGTCAACGGAAGTATTTAAAAAATACCGATGTCCGGACGGATCCCGGAACCAGCCGGTGCGCATCTTTCCTTCCACGCCATCCTGCGCGGTATTCAGATAAAATATATGTCCGCCGATGTTCTGCCACCCAGTCCGCAGTGAACCGTTGCCGGGATCCAGATAGTACCAGCCTCCTGCTGTCTGGAGCCATCCCGTCCGTACCGCTCCAGACGAATCATAATACTTCCATGTTCCGCCTCCAAATTCCCATCTTCCCTGGGAGAGAGCCTCCTGTGCCGGCCCTGTCGGAGCCGCCCACACCGTTCCTGTCTGGAAGGTCATACAAGCCGCCGTCAATATCGGAACGACTGCCCTGCTCATAAACTTTCTCATTGCCTTTCCTCCTGTCTCCTCTTTGGTTAGTTTATGCTAACCATATTTTACAGTTTAGCATTGGCAATATTTGGTTGTCAACGGTATTGATTAGTTTAAACTAACTATTTTCTCAATACTATGTCTTTCAATGAAAAGCATTTGTCCGCATGACAGACGATTCCTCTTATCTTTCATAATCTGTTAACACGTTGTTCACAATCTATTCATATATGATTTTTATACTAAAAGCATAAGAAATTTCATTTTTTCTTTACTTTTATGGTGATTTTGCACATAGATTTTTCATAATTGCCCCGGCAGCCTAGCGGCTCCGGGGTCTCCTCATGTCATATGCTTTTATACAGAACTTTTCCGCCCTTAATTGTTTCAAGAACGCGGATTTTCTTAATTTCCTCCGGCAGAACCGTCAGCGGACTGGCCGAAAGTATAACAAAATCTGCTGTTTTTCCAGGTTCTATCGTTCCCTTTTCGTTTTCTTCCCCATACTGGTATGCCGCATTGGATGTTACCGCTTTTAACGCCTCATAGGGGGTGACTCTCTCCATCAGTCCCATCGGATGTCCCCCGCTGCTGATCCGGTTCACCGCACACCACACCGTTTCCAGCATATCAGGCTGAATTACCGGGAATCCTGGTGAAAGGTCACATTTACGCCATCATCGATCGCCGTTCTTGCCGGACTGATTTTAAGAGCGCGCGCCTCACCGAAATTTTTTAAATGCACATCTCCCCAGTACCAGGTATGGGCGGTAAAAAATGAGGCCGTAATGGAAAGCCGCTCCATCTCCTTTAACTGATCCGGCCTTACCAGCTGGGCATGAATCATAACCGGCCGTGTCTTTGCCGGATCCTGACCGGTTGTATCTGCCGCCATCCGGCAGGCCCCTATCATCTGTTGTGCGGCGGCATCACCGTTGCAATGAACCAGAAGCTGCCTTCCCTCCCGGAACGCCGTCTCGAAATAGGACTGTACCTCTTTGTCTTTAAAAATCGGATAACCGCAGTATCCCTCCGGTTCGCCTTCATATGGCCGGCTCACCCATGCGGTTCTGCCCTGCGGGGAGCCGTCCAGAAAGATCTTATAACCGCCGATACGCAGATGGTTGCAATAGGCCCCTGTATAGGCAGGGTTCTCCTCCGTCAGTTCATGGGCATCGTTCAGTGCGGCATACGCCACCACATCCGCGTGCAGCAATCCCTGTTCTGCCGCATATTTCAGGAGCTTCCATTCTTCTTTTCCGGTCCGTCCATCCTGTATCGTTGTAATTCCGTGTTTTAGATAAAGCTGTTCAGCTGCCTGAAGCTGTCTGCCAAGCTGTTCCGTTCCCGGTTCCGGTATTACCGAGGATGCACCGGTAAAAGCTGTCTCTTCCAGATAACCGTCCGGCTCTCCTGTATTTTTGCCTCCCGCACGGCCAATCCGGCCTCCTGAAGGATCTTTGGTGTCTGCCGTTATTCCCATTTTTTCAAGCGCAAGGGAATTGGCGACGCCCATATGGCCGCTGGCATGTGTCACCATCACAGGATTTTCAGAAAATGCGGCATCCAGTATAAAACGGTCGGGATGCCTTCCCTCTTTCAGATTATTGTGGTCATATCCCGTTCCGATAATCCAGTCGCCGGGTTCCAGCTTTCTCTCTTCTTTAAACCGGTTAAGTATCCCGATAATTCCATCAAAGCTTTCCGCCTCCTGCAGCATGGCAAAGGATAATACACGCGCCACAGCAGTGATGTGGCTGTGGGAATCAATAAAAGCAGGGAGCATCACTGCTCCCTTTAAGTCCTTTAATATAGGTGTGTCCTGATGTTTCCCGCTTTCCGCAGCCGCCTGCACCGCTTCCAGTGAGCCTACTGCCAGAATTTTGTCATTCTCCGTCAATACAGCCTCCGCTGACTCCGGTTCACTGCCTGACATTGTAATGATTGTACCATTATAATATAAAGTCTTCGCCATAATATATCTCCTGTCTGTATCCGGTGTTCACGGCAAATGCGCAGACCTGTCTGAACTGCTGCCATGATTCTGTATACTGTTATCTCTTATTATGCTCAGACCTGTCGTTTGTTAAACCGTTTATTGCCGGCATGAATGGCCCGGGTACCGCAATCAGTCCAGAATCAGCCTCGCTGCGCCGTAAATTCCGGCGTCATTGCCAAGCGTGGCCAGCTCGATTCCCGCTTTGTTTTCGGAAATGGGAGTGTACTCCTCATAGTACTTGCGAATCATATCAGTCAGGAAAGTACCCGCTTTTGAAACGCCTCCTCCGATAACAAACACCTCCGGATCGACCGTCATGGACACAATTGCAAGCGCCCAGCCCAGATAATAGGAAACCGTCTCCATGACCTCCATTGCCAGCTTGTCTCCCGCTTTTGCACAATCCAGCACGTTTTTTGCTGAGATTCTGTCTCCGAATTTACGCATCGCAGAATCTTCACCGCTCTGCTTCATCATTCGTCTCGCTTCTCTCGCAATGCCGGTCGCGGATGCGATCTGCTCCACACAGCCATATCCCTTACAGTTGCACTGTTCCTTCTCACCCTCGCGGATACGCATATGTCCAATCTCTCCACCCAGGCCATGTCTGCCGGGGATGATCTTTTCATCAATGATAACGCCGCCGCCGACACCCGTTCCCAGTGTCACCATGACAATATCATGATATCCTTTACCACCGCCCTGCCACATCTCACCGAGCGCCGCCACGTTGGCGTCATTGCCCGTCTTTACCGTCATACCGTCCAGCAGTCCGCTTAAGATTTCCTGGGGATTCATCTCACGCCATCCCAGGTTAACGCAGACCTCCACAAAGCCGTTCGGAAGAACCGGTCCGGGGATTCCGAGTCCGGCTCCCGCCACCTCGTTCAGACTGATGTTCTGCTCATTCAAAACCTTCCTGATTGACGCTGCAACATCCGGAAGGATGTATTTACCGTTCTCTTCTTTTCTGGTCGGCACTTCCCACTTTTTGACCAGTGTTCCGTCCAGCTCGAACATTCCAACCTTAACCGTAGTTCCGCCAACATCTATTCCTATACACTTTTTACCCATGCTCCGGCCTCCCGCAATTTTTCTAAATCAGTTTTATTATAAAAGATGCGTTTGCAGATTGCAAGGTGGTTTAGTTGAGGTTGGGAGGACGCGGACGGGGACAGATACACCTGGCGGAGTCTTTCGGCCCGGCAGCGTCCTCACCCGATTAATTAATCTGGATCCCTTTTACAGCCGCCACAACCTTCTCCACCGTAAATCCAAACTTCTCAAACAACTGCGGCGCCGGACCGCTTGCTCCGAAGCCGTCCATGGTCACCGTCTTTCCGTCCAGTCCGGTGTACCGTTCCCAGCCAAAGCCGCAATGCCTCCACCGCAACTCTGCGTCTCACTGTTTTAGGAAGGACAGACTCTTTATACTCGGCTGACTGCTCTTCAAATAAGTCTGTACACGGCATGGATACGACACGGACATTCATCCCTCTGCCGCCAGCGCTTTCTTGGCCTTTACTGCCAGAGCTACCTCAGATCCTGTTGCAATCAGGATTGTGTCAGGCGTTCCGTCACAGTCGTCTATGATGTAGCCTCCCTTTAAGGCCTCCCTGCTGCTTCCCGCCATTGGTTCCAGATTCTGCCTGGTCAGGACGAGAGCCGTCGGTGTATGCTCTGAGGTCACGGCGCTGTACCAGGCCGCCTGTGTCTCAGTCGCATCACATGGCCGGAATACATGGAAGTTGGGCATTGCTCTGAGCGCCGCCATCTGTTCTACCGGCTCATGGGTCGGGCCGTCTTCTCCCACACCGATGCTGTCATGTGTGAATACGTAAGTAAGCGGTGTCCCCATCAGTGCGGAAAGACGGGCCATCGGCTTACAGTAATCACTAAACACAAAGAATGTGGACACATATGCCCTGAGTCCCCCATGGAGCATGATGCCGTTGCCGATTGCAGCCATGGCAAGCTCCCTGACGCCAAAGTGCAGATTGCGGCCGCTTCTGTCTTCTTTCGAAAAATCACCTGCGCCCGACATCGCCGTCTTATTAGACGGAGCCAGGTCAGCCGACCCTCCGAACAAATTCGGCATGACATCCTTCAGATAGTTAATGACAGAGCCGGAAATAGAACGCGTTGCCTCTGCTTTTTCCTGCCTTTTCCAGAACTGCCCGTCTTGATCCAGCACTTCTGCGGCATGAACGTCATAATACCGGTTCCAGAGTTCTTCCATCTCGGGATATTCTTCACAGTATGCGGCAAACATCACGTTCCAGGCCGCTTCTGTCTCTGCTTTCTCCTCCGCGATGGCAGCAAAATGTTTATATACCTCATCCGGCACATAGAAAGGTTCCTCGTATGGCCATTCCAGAGTTTCCCGGAGCGCTTTTACATTCTCCGCGCCAAGCGGCTCTCCGTGCGCGCTGGCTTTGCCCTGTTTCGCCGGACAGCCGTATCCAATCTGCGTCTTAATCGTGATAAATGACGGACGGGCCGTATCTCTTTTGGCCGCCTCAATCGCCATGCCGATGGCTCCGGTATCATTGCCGTTCTCCACCGTAATTGTCTGGAAACCAAAAGCGCGCATACGCTCTTCCACATTCTCGCAAAAAGCAATATCCGTACTGCCTTCTATTGAGATTCGATTTGAATCATAGAGTACGATCAGCTTTGAAAGTCCCAGTGTTCCAGCCAGTGAAAATGCCTCGGAGGAAATACCTTCCATCATGCAGCCGTCTCCGCCCAGTACATAGGTAAAATGATCTACTACCGGATAATCGTCTTTATTAAATACAGATTCCAGATGCGCTTCCGCCATTGCCATTCCGACTGCCATCGCCATTCCGGCTCCCAACGGCCCGGTTGTCGCCTCAACGCCCACCGTATGCCCGAACTCTGGATGGCCCGGTGTCCTGGACCCCAGCTGCCTGAAGTTCATCAGATCTTCTTTAGACAGTCCGCCGTATCCGAATAAATGAAGGAGGGAATACAGCAGCATTGAGCCGTGTCCTCCCGACAACACAAAACGGTCCCTGTTAGCCCAGCCTGGATTGGCCGGATTATGATTCATCTGATTGGCCCAAACCTCGTAACCGATGGCTGCACAGCCGAGCGGCAGTCCCGGATGGCCTGAATTTGCCTTCTGAATGGCGTCTGCGGACAAAATTCTGATTGAATTAATGGAAAGATTGTCAATCTGGTTCATTTGTAATTCCTCCTGACTTCTATTTCAACGTGATCTCGCGGATCCTGTCTCCGCCTGTAATGATTAAGGTATTGAACCGTGATCCCCTGGTAATTTTGGATACCGTGAAATCAAACTCGCCGGAGAAGCGTTCTCTTCCCGACATGTCATAGACTTTGCACGAATTATCATTATACAAAAATACAAAATCACCGTCAATATCAAGGTTCTGATACAGATAGGTAAATTCCCTGCTGAAAGCAAGTGTTCCATTCGACTTATACACATCCAGCCTGTTGTCGTATTCACCTGACGGAGCGTTTACGACAATTGCCACATGGCTGTCGGAATAGGCGACGCTTTGGATCTCCTCTTCCACCGGCACCTGCTTAACCAGTTCCGGGGAAGTCACATTCACCAGAGAGAAAAACGCCAATTGGTTGTCCGTCACCGCACATGCGTGATCTTCGTCGAAAAACCGCACCCTGGGACACAAGCTTTCCCCAAATTCTTCAAAGCCTCCCACGAGACGATCCGGATAGCTCTTTCCAAATTCGGAAAAGTTATAAAATACGATTCTGTTCTTTAAAGTGCTGTCCTGGATATATACGTCCGACAGCATAACCTGTGTGCCTTCCGGCGACAGTGATACATCCATCAGGTATCCGTTCTTCGACATGACCGTCTTGATGCTCCAGTCCAGCATGCTTCCGTCCTTCTTAAAAAACGTGATATAGGTCGATGTACTGTCCTCCACCAGGGCGGCCGCCACCCCGTAAGCAGACACACTGACCCGCAGAATCGGAAGCAGCGTTGTCGCTTCCCCCTGCAATCCTGTAATATCACAGATATAAAGGGAATTGCCCTGCTGATCTCCTATAACTGCAAAATTGCCATTCACATAACATACCGGTGACTTCATCTGGTAGCTTAACGACCACACAGCATTACCCGACTTGTCAATATAAGATGCCCCGTCCTTACTGTATTTGAGCAGATTTTCACCAAATTTCATATACCCGGTAAAACTGCTTTCACTGGCAGGAATCTCCTTCTCCCAGGCAACCGTATATTCCATATACTGGTGTCCCCGGACATAGCGTACCGCCAGAAATACGAGTATTGCCGCCAGCATAATCAGGATAAGGATCAGCCGCAGCCTCTTAAGCCGTGTCTTGCGTTCGGCTTTACGGACAATTTCTTCCTCATTGTCTTCCTGATGTTTCCCGGGCCTTCCGCCCGGAGCGGAGCCCGGCTCGACGATACGGCGTTTTAACTGCCTCTTTTTTTGTTCTCGTTCCATCGAGTTCATATTACTCATCGTTTATCTCCTGTAACCACAATGGTTGCTAACAATTATACACTATTTTCAGGAGATACGCATTAAAATTCTTTCTTAATACACTTTGCCGGGTTAGATTTCGTGTTACTGTCACACACCTATTCTCCTTCCAGAGCAGGAAGCACCAGCTCCTGGCCCGCTATGATTTTATTAACATCATCCAGGTTATTCAGGGCGCAGATGTCCTCGAGATAATTCAGGTTATTGTAGAGTTTGAAGCAGATTCCGTAGAGTGTTTCACCGTCCCCGATAATATAGGTCTCACCCGGTTTCATATTTGTCACCGGATAGTCCTTGATTGCCGTTGAATTGCCTCCGCTTCCGTTCTGCCCGCTCTCCTCCGATCCTGTGCCGCCGCTCTGGGACGAAGCGCTTCCTCCGCCGTTTTCCGGCTTTGCTCCGGAAGCCTGTCCGTCTGTCTGGGCCTGTCCGCCTGTCTGGGCCTGTCCATCCGTCTGGGCTTGTCCGCCCGTCTGAGCCTGTCCGTCTGTCTGAGCGCCTGTCAAATCGGCAGCGCCGTTCTGCCCATCTGCCTGGGTCTGTCCTTCTGCCTGCGCCCGGCTCTGCGCTGATGCCGGTTCCTGGCCCGCGGTTTCCCGTGCCTCTGACTCCGGCTGCATCTCTCCTGCCGTTTCACTTCCCGGAATCGCCGTCTTTTCCACAGACTCACCACTGTTCAGGACAGACTGCCCTGTTTTTGCTTCCTCCGCCGACTTTTCCGTCGGATACACTTTCCCTTTAATCTGCTCTACCACCAGATTATCATCGTCTTCCCTGCCGATATAATTCTCCAGGCCCTTAACGCCGCTTGGCAGCACGGAAACCAGAACCGTCTCCATTTCACGCATTTTCTGGTAGTTGTTAAACATGACAACACCGCCGGCAAGCACCGCTACCGACAGTACACTGCAAAGCATCCCCAGCGTTTTTATCGTGCCACGGCGGGACGCGGCCTCTATTTTCCGGCCTTCCATCCTCTGACGGAAGTCGCGGATCACCCTGTCGCCTCCGCCTGTTTCCACGCGTCTTACGTCTTTGCGGAGAATCATATAGTCCTGCATCATCTGGTTGCGCTCGTAATAGACACTGTATCCCTTCAGACGGTAAAAACCGTCGTCGGAGGTTATGTACGCGGCCTCTTCACCGTCGATTCCGCTGTTTAAGTACATCAATTGATTCTTTCCGCCAAAATACTGGGTATGCTGCTTCCAATAATTAAGAGGACTCAAAATACAGCCGGGCGCTCCGCAAATAAACCACCCCTGTACGGTCCTCTTTGGAAAAGTTTCTTCTATGCTTTGGTATGCTTTCTTCCAGGCGGCTTCGGAAAAAATAACCTTTTCCCCTGCTGCCGTCACATCTTCCATCTCAAGCGCCCCGTCAATAAAAATGTAAGGCACTCCTTCGTAAGTTTCCGTGCTGCCGAGTAAAATTCCAACTCTCAGATCTTGTCCGCCCGTTGGATACAGACGTTTCAGATATGTATTTACATAATCTTCCACGTACAGCTTGACCACATCATCCCTGTCACCGATCTGCCTGATATTTTTCGGCAGTCTGGGGAATGGATTGTATAATTCTCCCATAGACTCACCCCGCTATCGTTTTATTAAATCTAAGCGATCATAGCACAGGTTCTATGAGAAACTTGTCAAACAAAGGCTGTGTTATCCCAGAACTTTTCGACAAGACTGATGCTTCTGCTGATGCAATCCGCCATCTGCATGACTACGGACAGCCTGACGCTTTGCAGCATAAGGGGATCGTAATTGCCGCAGCTTCCCACAATTCCGGTAATGAATATATCCCCCACCGAACGCAGCTCCTTGCTCACGCCAAGTCCCGGTTTCAGCGCCCCTTTTCCAAGCGTTACATATCCCACATGCTCCCGGTTTCCCACCGAGGCGTCTACCGCAACAATCAGATCATCCTGATAGCATGTTCTCAGAACAGCCATGTAATTCTCCAGGTTCATCGCGTGTACCGGACGTTCCAGCGTTCCGAAAACCGTCGCCTTTGATATTTTCATTTGATTTAATTTATATCCGATGAGAGGCCCCAGACTGTCTCCCGTGGAGCGGTCGGTTCCAATGCACAGGAATACGATTCCCCGCTTGTTCTTCCGCTCCTTCTCCTCCTGGATCATTTCAAACAGTTGGCCGGCAAATTCCTCCGGAATAAAATTACGGGAAGCATTATAGTAATAAATTTCCTGATCATTCCGAATCGTCTTCCATTCCCAAATTTTCATAATCTACCGCCTGTCTTATTAGTTAATTCTATTATAAACAGGCAATGTAAAAAATATGCAGGGGATATTCTCCCCCGCATATTACTTTCTCGACATATTTCTATTCTTATATACTTCTATCGCTTCACTGATATTGCCGGCTTCCCCTGATTCCAGGATCCGCCTAAGCTCCTCCAGCCTTTCCGCCGTCAGGAATTCCTTGCCGACATAGCTTTCATAGGTGTCCGTGATAAAAATCTTCTTTTCTTTAACAATGGTCTCCGTATATCTGAGGCGGCTGCCCGCATCCTCATAAGCAGCCTGAAGACTTTCGATCTTCGCTTTGCTGTTCCCGGTGATCTCATCGGCAATAATCATTTTCGTCACATTTTCAAAGGTATTGAGCGCCTCTTTCTTCTTGCGGATTGTCTGGGCCATCTCCTGCTCAAGCTGTGCGATCTCATCATCAAATTTCTCCAGATTATAAATTGCCTCGTTCCGGTCCCTCTTAATAGAAGCCGTGATAACACGGATTTTTTTATTATTGGAGTTAATCAGGCTGCGGATGGAACGTCCTTCCTGCAGCGCACTCTGATGACGGCCTTTTGTGGCATTTCCGACAACCGTATAAATCCCGCCGAAGACAAATATCGCGGCCACATAAATGAGGACCAGATACAGCGTCTTTTTGTCGGGAAGCATGGAATATACTCCATACGGAACCAGGAGAAAACAGACTGCGAATGTCAGAAGGAAGGTAATAATCTCCCTGAACCCCCTGGGAAAATAGAGGGCGTAATAAAATCCGCTCTGACAAAAGGAGGGCACCCTCTGAGACTGGAACAGTGTCTTCATCCTGACTCTCAGCTCCCTGTTATGCTCATGGAGCTCCACCGTCTCTTCCTTTATGCGGTCCTTCATTCCCTGGTTTTTTGCCTTCTCCCTGCGCGCCCTGATTTTCTTCAGCTTTTCCTGGAGTTTTCCTATCTCCGAGTCATAACTGCTCTCCATCTCTTCGCGACGTTTCTTCACAGTCATGCTGATGGCATCCTGAACTGCTTTCTGCTCCGCCTCCAGAGATTTTTCCAGCCGCAGCTCCTCCATCCTGAGCTGTTCTTCTTTCTTCGTGAAATCAGAAAGCTCCGTCACCGCCTCTTTTGCATCTTCCAGAAATGACTTAAAGTCTGTTATCGTCTGTGCCATAACTACCTCCCGGATAGTTCGTTAATTGTCTATTTTGTATAATTATCAAAATAGCCCTGAATCAGAACTATCGGCGTACCCTTGTCGCCGCTTCCCGATGTCAGGTCGCAGAGAGAACCGATGAGATCCGTAAGCCTTCTCGGCGTAGTTCCCTGGGAAACCATATTTCCTGTCAGATTTTCCGCCTTCTCATCCTTTTCCCTGATATAATCTGAAATAGCGCTCTTCAGCTCTTCGCCGGATAAATCGGCAAAATCGTTGTCCGCCAGATATTTTAACTTCACTTCATTCGGCGTTCCCTCAAGCCCGTCTGTATAAGCCGGGGACACTACCGGATCCGCCAGTTCCCAGATCTTTCCTACCGGATCTTTGAATGCGCCGTCTCCATAAACCATGACTTCTATATGTTTACCAGTGCTATCCATCAGCTTTTTCTGTACATTGCGTACAAACTCGCCGCAGTTAATCGGAAAAAGCTTCACGGACTCTTCCGTCGCCTTGTTGGAACCGAGAAGGCCGTAGCTGTCATTGTAACCGCTTCCATCCACACTCTTTGTCAGGATCTCATCCAGGGAGATAACCTTTTCGGCCCCTGAGTTTAACAGCAGCTTTTTCGTTCTGGCCCTTGTATGGATATCACAGTTTAACACAGTCTTTGTATAATCAAGAATCGCTTTCGGATTGTTGGCAAAGATGATGCTCACCTCTGCTCCGGCATCCTCAATCAGTTTCTTATAATATTCCACATAATCCACACCGGTAAACTGGTGTTTTCTGTAGCCGAACAGTTCGCGGTACCTTTCCTCCGTCAGCACATCGCTCCAGGGATTTACTCCGCTCTCGTCAAGCTGTTCCGGGGTAATCAGATGGTTTCCCACTTCATCAGACGGATAGCTGAGCATCAGAACCACCTTTTTGCAGCCCATAGCGATTCCTTTTAAGCAAATGGAAAAACGGTTTCTGCTGAGAATCGGGAAAATAATGCCTACCGTATCATCTCCCACTCTGTCATGCACATCTTTGGCAATCTGCTCTATGGTTGCGTAGTTGCCCTGCGCCCTGGCCACAACGGCCTCAGTCACAGCCACTACATCTTTATCGCGAAGCTCAAAGCCCTCACTCTCTGCTGCTTTCAGTACAGAATCGGCCACAATCTGAACCAGATCGTCACCCTGCCTGATAATCGGGGCGCGAACGCCTCTGGAAACCGTACCAATCAGTCTTTCCATCTTCCATTCCTCCATACGTATAATGTTTGCAGCCATCCGGTAATCCCGGAGAAACACTGTTTTCCGAACAACTGCCTTTCATCTTATTTTCAGCTCCCCTTACGGGGATTTTCACAAGAATAACTGTACCATATTTTATAAGGGTTGTCACGTCCTTTGTTAGCATTATATCATCCTGTCCGCACGGTACGGCGGGATTAAAACGCAGTGTAACAGTTCAGCCTGAATCTCATGTTGTTGGAGATTTAGTTAAGCAGGTGAGGACGCCGCCGGTACGGCCAGCGGACGGGGTGGTGAGGTGTGTATATGAGTCTTTCGTCCTGGGGGTTTGGCATCGCTGGATGGAGAAGGAGATACTGTGGTTTTGTTTTCGCAGGGCGGAGCCGGAGAGAATGATATCCGGCTGGACTGCTTCTTCGAGGGATAGCTCTAAGACAGAGGAAGGCAAAGCCCCCCGGGGTTACGGACAAATTCGCTCCGAACTCCGAATGAGTTCGAAGCTCAAGTTGTCCCGGATTTTGCCCTTGTAGGGCTAAAATCCGCCCGGCGCGCTTTGTCTCCCTCTGCCTAAGAGCTATCATCTCTCGGGCGAACGTCCTTCCGGATATCATTCTCCTTCTCCGCCGGAAGATGTCGGCAGTATCTCCTCTCCGGAAGGTTTCGCCGGAACGAAAGACTCCGCCGGGTGTATCGGCCCCGTCCGCTGGCCTGCGGCCACTGAGTGTCTCACGCGTTAAGTGCGGGGGGCGGACCTTGTCGAGGCCACTCAGTGCTACCGTGTGTGGGAAATATGATATGCCTTCAATACGCCTTTTATAAAAAATTGTGGAGGATATGATATCGGCCTGCCGGAAACACGTAGTGGCCGCGACAGGGCCCTCCCCATTTAAGGTTGGAGACAATCAGCGGCCGGAGCGGACCATGTCCGGTGTGCGAAAACCTTCGCCTGAGTCTTCCGTCCCTGGCGAAACCCTGACCGGGAAGGAGGCGGAATCAATTCTGCAGGGATATGGAAGCCCATCCGTGCTTAATGAGGTTTCACGAATTTAGCACGGCTATGCGCATCGAAAGTGCAAACGGTCCCCGTAAGAATTCATTCCGGCCGGATTCCCACCTCACGGCAACCTTCAACCAGGGACGGAAGACTCAGCCATCCCCCTCACCACACCGGACATGGTCCGTTCCGGACGCGTCCTCCCAACCTCAGTTAAATCTCTATATTTCTCTCCCCCGCTCTGGAAAAACAGCCGGTGAAATGATACAATAAAACAGTATTTTACCCATTTGCGCATTTAACAGGAGGCATAATGAAAAAGCTGGCCGTCGTCGCTTATCAGAAACACACAAGAGAACAGTATGCGGAAACACTCAGGGAACTGTTCGGAGATTCCGCCCAGGTGGCATATTATTCCATATACGGCAATGAACTGGAAAATCTGGATGCAGATATCGTCCTCGCTTCCACCTATACGGTCTGCGAGCTGCTGAAACAATACGTACCCGACTATGACAACATCGTCATAGCCAATATTACGCTGCGAAAGGATTCCGTCGCCCGGCTGCGGGCCGTCCCTCCCGGAACGCAGGCGCTGCTTGTAAACGTGTCGCTCCAGGACGCCATTGATACTATCTCTCTGATACACAGGTGCGGGATTAAACATATTGATTTTGCCCCTGCTTATCCTCCTATATCACAGGCTCTTTCCTGTGATATGGCCGTTACTCCCGGCGAGATGAATCTTGTCCCGCCCTATGTAAAAAATGTCATCGATCTGGGTGACCGCGTACTGTCCATGAAAACAATCATTGAAATAGCCGTCCGCCTGAATTCAATCGAGCTGCTGCACAAACCTATTTTCCGGGAATATTTTGACAGCATTATCTCTACCGATACCAGCGTACACGGAATGCTCTACCAGATTAATTTTCTTGAACAGCAGCTCCAGTTTGTCATGCAGGTGTTCGGCTCCGGAATTATGAGCCTGAATGAACACGGCAATATAATTTTTGTCAATGAACCGGCGGCCGGGCTTATCGGCCGGCCGCCGCAGCATTTATTCAAAAAGCATCTTTCCATGGTTCTGCCCGGAATCTGGGAAGACGCGTCCATGACCGCCGTAAAAGACAAAGTCATAACTGTGAATTCCAACGTGATTATTGTCTCCGTTCACACGATCGAATATACTTCCGTACAGCACGGCTATATCGTCCTTCTAAAAAAATTCACTGATTTGGAACAGGAGCAGTATAAGATACGCAGGCAGGTTATGTCCAAAGGCCATGCCGCTAAATACACCTTTGACGATATCGTCGGCAACAGCCTGGTAATCCGGCAGACTAAACAATTAGCCGGGAAGATGGCGTGCTCTAATTCCGCGGTGCTGATTTACGGACAGACCGGAACGGGTAAGGAATTATTTGCCCAGTCCATTCACAATGCATCTCCCCGCAGGAATTATCCGTTTATTGCCATCAACTGTTCGGCGATACCGGAAAACCTCCTGGAAAGCGAGCTGTTCGGTTATGCGGAAGGCGCTTTTACCGGAGCCAGAAAAGGAGGAAAATCCGGATTCTTTGAACAGGCCCACGGCGGAACGCTCTTCCTGGATGAAATCAGCGAGATGAATATCCATCTGCAGACGCGTCTGCTGCGTGTCCTGCAGGAAAAGGAAGTCACGCGCATCGGCGGCGACTCGGTTATCAATGTGGATGTCCGGATTATTGCCGCCTCCAATAAGAAATTGAAAACCCTTGTGAATCAGTCGGCCTTCCGCAAGGATCTCTACTACCGGCTGAATGTGCTGAGCCTTCAGATTCCTCCGCTCGAGGAGCGCAGGGAAGATATTCCGCTTCTGCTTGAAAAAATGAAAGAAGAACTGCACGCCGGTTATACGCTCGCTCCGGACGCTATGGAACTGATACAAAATATTCATTTTGAGGGAAATATACGTGAGCTGCGCAATCTGGCGGAACGCCTCAACTACTCGGATCAGCAGTATATAGACGCGGGGGAGCTGAAACGTTATCTGGATCAGGATGTTTACGGGGACGAGGGCGCGAACCGACAGGAGACGGAACTTCTGGAGCAGTTTTTGTCGGAAAATTCAGGACGGCTGGACCGGATCCTCCCTGTCCTGTCTGTTATTAAGCAGACGGAACACAGCCGCCTGAGACTGGGCCGGAAGACCGTTTTGAAAGAACTCGAGGACCGCGGGCTCTTCTTTTCCGAACAGGAGATCCGTACCCTGTTCCAGACGCTTGCCTTTTACCGCCTGATCCGGATTACGCGCGGCAGAGGAGGAACCTGTATCACCGGCCTGGGCATAAAAGCTTATAACCTCATGATGGAAAAAGGAGCGGCTCAGACAGAGTCGCCCCAATAACGGTAGAAAAAGTTTTCTGCATTCCGGTAGCAGATGAGTTCCGCCTGACGTTCGGAAAACCCGTTAGCCGCCATGGCTTCGGTTAATTTACCAATATCCTGTACTCCGTTAATCTCCAGCTCGATATCCATACCGTCAAAGTCGGCGCCGATACCAAGTACCTCCTCGCCGCCGACATTGATGATATGGCGGCAGTGCCGGATTATATCGGAGATACGGCTGACCGGATCGTCCGAGAGAAAATCAGAGTAGAAATTCACTCCGATTATTCCGCCGCAGTCGGCAATCTGCCGGATCATCGCGTCACTGAGATTACGGCTGACGGCGCGCAGGCTGCGTGCGTCTGAATGAGTGGCTATTACGGGCCTGCGCCCATACCGTATAATATCCTGGAACCCTTCGTCCGACAAATGGGAAACATCTGCGACAATTCCCAGCTCATCCATCCGCTCTAACACCTCAAAGCCAAACGGTTTTAAGCCTCTATGGCCGGAATGCGGGGCATTGTGGGGATATCCCAGACAATTCTCGTGATTCCAGGTCATGTTAATCACGCGGATTCCTTTCTCATATAATTCATCCAGACGTTCCATACGGTTTTCAAGAACACCGCCCTCCTCCAGGGTCAGGAAACCGGACAATATCCCCTGCTTTTGATTTTCGGCATAATCCTGAAAGCTTCCTGCAAAGCGGACTTTATCCTCATATCCGCAGGTCTGCTGGTAAAATAAATCTATCATGCCGAGTACGTCCTGATAATGGCTTCCCAGACGCGGTTTTTTGGCAAGGTTCAGAAAGCAGGCAAACATTTGGGCCGTATAACCGCTACGCCGCAGATGCTCCAGCGACACATGGCAGCTATTCTCCCATAAATCGCCCAGCTCACGGTTCTCCTGGTAAAACAGGCGGTACAGAGTATCCGCATGAAAATCAATAAATTTCATTTCTCCAAGCTCTCCTCATCTCTAAAAAATAAAGTTACAGCGTTGCGTTAACGATACATGTACGCTCCGCGCACAGGTCACCCTTTGCGCAATCCTGTAAATAGCTCCCTGGCCGGGAAAAGTCCGAACAGGCCGCCCGTATGCAGGAAAAGCACATTTTTACTTCCGGCAAAGCTTCCTTTTTTGACTTCCTGTGTGAATCCGTACATACATTTTCCCGTATAAACGGGATCTAATAATACGCCCTCCATACGGGCAAAATCCCTGATAAAGTTAAGCTCTTCCTGACGGCTCAGAGCATATCCCCTGCCTACATAGCCGTCAATGATTTCCACTTCTTCCGGCCGGATTGCGACAGGCTCCTCCAGATAAGCGCCCGCTTCCTCCACTATCTCTGAAACACGCTGCCGGAAAAACTGAGCGTCGTCACACACATTAATCCCCACAACGCGTTTATTAAGCCCATACAGCCGGTTGGCCAGGCAGACACCGGCGAAGGTGCCGCCGGAACAGACTGCATCCACGATGGTATCAAAGGTAACGCCAAGTTCACGTTCCTGCTCCATGATTTCCTGCATACAGGCCAGATATCCGAAGGTACCGATGCCATTGGACGCCCCTTCCGGGATAATATAAGCTTTACGGCCGGCTGCGGCATATTCGGCGGCCAGCTCTTCCATAATCTCACCACGCCTCGAACGGTAGCTTTCCGCGTCAATAATGCGCACATCCGCCCCCAGAAGACAGTCGATAAAATAATTTCCGTCCACGGGCGGTTCCTTATCAGCGCTTCTAAGCACCAGACAGGTATTTAGTCCCAGCTTTACCGCCGCGGCTGCCGTAGCGCGGCAGTGGTTGGACTGGAGGCCGCCACAGGTGATGAGCGTATCGGCTCCCTGATCCAGGGCCTCCCTGACGGCATATTCCAGCTTGCGGATTTTGTTGCCGGAGTATTCCATACCGGTCAGATCATCTCTTTTTATGTAAACGGAAATTCCTGTTTGTTCCGAAAAACGTTCCAGTTTTTCAATCTTTGTCGGCAGATTGGCTAACGGAATCTTATTTGGAAAAGGTTTCATAATTTTATTCCTCCTGATTTATAATACAAAATGGAAAAAGCGGAGAACCTCATAGTAATCAGCCGATTGAAAGCCGATCGTATGAGGATCCAGCCTGCACGCTCCCGGATAGTACGAAGAGCCTTCCGCATCATAATGCTTGTGGTACGACACCGTCACGTGAAACTCGGGGGGCAGTTTATAGGTATAGCGATCCGGATTCCCTTCCAGCGCCTTCCTGGCGGAGTCTTCCAGCATTTTCTCCGCCTTTTCCGGATGCAGACCGGCAACGGCCGCCCCGATTCCTCTTTTCACAGGGCAGGCCGCAATCAGCGGATTCAGCATCTTTGCCTTTTCACAGATTGCCTCATCCCCGGAAACAAAGGCCGTGGGTATTCCGAGGTAAGTACATGCATAAGAAAAGAGCATCAGTTCCGACGCGGAGGCGCCGTTAATGGTAATCTCCCGGATCCGCCTGCTGCTGATCGTGTGCGCCATGGGATTTCCTCCCTGGCCGGCGCCGTCGTGATATCCTACAAACAGCACGGCGTCATAGCTTTCATCGATGCCGCCCACCATGGAATAGGGGTTTCTCACTTCCCCCCGGATAAGGGTGACCGGCTCCGGCAGGTATTCATGCATGATATTAAGGCCGTATCCATGCGAATCCTTTACCGCCACAAACTCTGCCCCGGCTGACAGAGCGCCGCGGCAGACTGCGCCCACTTCCCGGCTCATTTGAGTCATCCCTCTGGTATAAAGGCGGATTTTCGTTCCCGGCCTCCGCAAAAGAGGCCAGATCCGCGGTTCCCTCTATATCTGCGCTGATGAATACTTTCATTTTCCTTCTCCCTCCCACGGAATCTGACAAATCCCCAGTATTTCATGCTTAGTTTCGTATTCCGAGCTTCTGAGGGCGCGATCCTCATATTCACATTCTCCGTACTGATTGTCGGTCGGATCCTGGCGCATGAATTTTTTAGGCGGCATAAATTCGTGCTGGAATGCGGAGTTGGCTGGCATTCGGAACGGATCCAGATTACCAAAATAAAATTGCCGTCTCTCCTCATTGCCTGCGCGTCTGGAACTGCCGCCAAAGGACGGATCCGCAAAGAGCCAGCCATACGGCGCAATATAGAACTGTGCCCAGTCGTGTCCGCCGATATCGTACGGCGCGGCAAACAGCCCCGACTGCCAGCGGGCAGGCACCCCGCCGTAACGGCAGAGCGTAATGAAAAGAAGAGCCTGGATCCCACAGTCCCCTTTCTGGTTTATGCCTGCATATTCAGGTATATTCTCAATAATGCTGTATTTGCGCACATAGGAATAGCGTATGTTGGAAGTAATATATTCATAAATTTTTTTTGCTTTCAGAAGCGGATTCGTTTCATCCCCACCACTTCCCGGTACAGACTGCGTATGTACGGAGTAAACATAATGTGAGGGGCCTGCTCTTCCAGAAAGAAACCGGGCTGCACCGCCTCCACTTTTTCCGGATCCGGCGAAATGTAAGCCAGATGGTTTTCATATTGATACTCTACTGCAAACTCGCTGTCTTTTTCCAAGGTCCCCTGAAAGCAGACCGTACGGCTCTCGAAATCCTCGGGTGAGGCAAAAGCGCCGGAGGGAACGGAGATAAGCTGAATATTCCTGACCTGTGTTCCCGCACAGGGAATCGGCAGATGGACGGTAATCCGGCTGCCCACGCGCCGGGCCTCTTCTTTCACCTTCAGGGTTGTGCGGATCCTGATGAGATAGGCATTCCCGCCCTTCTCCTTCATGGTGCGCATATTTTCATTGAGAACCGTCTGCTTTAACTGCGCGTCACCGGACTGCTGGGGCGCCGACAGACGGGCGGTAACAGGATGCTGTACTTTCAGCAGATTATCATAAAACGTGCGGATAAAATGCATTTTTCCATCCCTGTATATCCAGTCGAACAGCCCTTCGTCAATGTATTTATCAAATTCTTCCCTTGTAAAACCGCTGATGTTTTCGCTGAGGATGGCAAGAGCCTCATCGAAGGAGTACGGGTAATCCGCTTCCCAGACCGGAATCAGCTCCCGCTCCAGCTCCAGTCTTTTTCTCAGCGCCTGGGGCAGGTTCCCTCTCAGGCGAAGTTCAATTAGTTTCAGCGCTTCGGAAAAATATCCCGCATCTTTCCTCCTTCTGATATCTTCAGGCAGCGGTACTGCCAAATATGGCACATGATCCAACATAATTAATTACCTCCCTTTACTAGAGCGTTTCGAACTGGCTGAAAAGCGCGCCGAATCCGCCTGAATGGAGATAACAGGCGCTTCCGTCAATGCTTCCCTTTTGTATCAAATCCAACATGCCGTAAAGCGTTTTGCTCGTATAAACCTTTTCTACAAAGATGCCCTCTGTTCGGGCCAAATCGTGTATCCAGTCCACGGATTCCGGGGTGGGTATGCCCCATCCTTCACCTCGGTATTCTTCATGTATCGTATACAAATCATCAAAGGATGCGCCTGCCAGACTTCCGGTAAGCTCCTGCAGGTCCCTGATAAAGCCGCATAAAATTTCCTGCAGCTCCTGTTTTTCATGTTCTACCGTTACAACATGCACGTGAAACGGAGCTTCCACCAGAGCCGTGCCGAATATCACTCCTGCCGCCAGTCCGCCGTTCCCGCCCGGGACGAACAGATGCTTAATCTCTATTCCCCTCCCGGCACACTGTTCACACAGCTCGACAACAGCCTGTACATAGCCCAGGGAGCCGAGCGCCGTTGAGGCCCCGTTTCTTATAACATACGGATGCCTGTTCTGTTCCTCCAGTTCCCGGCAGAACTGCTCCACATATTTCTCGCGTTCCCGGTCCGGCATATCCCCTATAAAACCGCATATCGGCGCCGGATAAAGAATTCAGAAGCTGATTGCCTTCCGCCCGTTCCGGCTTGTCGTCGTTGTGAATAATGACGCAGTCAAGGTCTGCCTTGCTGCAGGCGGAGACAGCCAGGGAACACAGATTGGACTGGCATTTCCCTGAGGCAATTACAACATCCGCCCTTCTTTGCACCGCATCTCCCAGCAGGTATTCCAGATTTCTGATTTTGTTGCCCCCGGCCCCCAGCCCGGTGAGATCATCTCGTTTAATATAGAGAGGAAACGGCGCTCCCGTTTTTCTTATATTATTCATCTGATGAAGCGGAGTCGGAAAAGTCCCCAGCTCCAGACGGTGAAAGTTCGACAAAACTTTTTTCGCTTGCCCGGTATTCATATCAATCTCCATTCTGCCGCAGACGCAGGCGGCACTAATTCTGTTAATCTGTTCAAGCGTCTTGTACAAATCATTCCGATAACTGTTACTGTCCTTCAACTAGATGGCAGGCAACAAAATGGCCTTTGTGGGTTTCCTTAAGCACAGGCGCCAGCTCTCTGCAAACGTCCTTCGCATGAGGACAGCGGCTGGCAAATTTACAGCCTGCCGGGGAATTCAGCGGACTTGGAACATCTCCCTCCAGAAGTATCTGCCTGGACTGCCTGGACAGGTCCGGATCCGCCACGGGAATCGCCGAAAGCAGAGCCTTTGTATAGGGATGCTGGTTGTGGTTATATAATTCTTCCGTCTCGGCTATCTCCACCAGGCTTCCCAGATACATGACGCCCACACGGTCCGAAATATGCCGTACCATTGAAAGGTCATGGGCGACAAAGAGATAAGTAAGCCCCATCTGCTCCTGCAAATCCTCCAGCATATTAATGACCTGTGCCTGGATCGAGACATCCAGGGCCGAGATGGGCTCATCGCAGATAATAAATTCGGGACCTACGGCCAAAGCCCTCGCTATGCCCACACGCTGCCTCTGTCCGCCGGAAAATTCATGGGGATAGCGGCTGGCGTGATCTTTATTGAGACCGACCCGGGAAAGCAGATCCAGAATGTACTCCTCTCTCGCCTTTCCTGAACAGATATGGTGAATGTCCAGCGGTTCTCCCACAATGTCCGCCACAGTCATGCGGGGATTTAAGGATGCGTAAGGATCCTGGAAGATCATCTGTATTTTCTTTCGGTAGGCCATAAACTCCCTGGCGCTTAAATGTGTAATGTCGGCGCCGTCATACCGTACCGTTCCGTCGGTTGGTTCATAGAGACGGCTGATAGCGCGGCCCGTTGTGGTTTTTCCGCACCCGGACTCTCCTACCAGGCCGAACGTCTCACCCCTGTCTATAAAAAAGGACACGTTATCAACTGCTTTCACATAAGAAACCTTCTGCCTGATGACTCCCCTCACTTTTTTTAAATACATTTTGAGGTTTTCAACTTCAATCAGATGCTGATTGGCCACGCTTCACACCCCCCTTTTGCATTTCATACTTTTCTACGGCCGGCGCCTGTGAATGACAGAGCCAGCACCGGACCATGTGATCGCCGCCGGCAGGAATATCGGGAACCTCCCGCTCACGGCAGATGTGCATGGCAAATTCGCAGCGGGGATAAAATGGACAGCCTGTAGGAGGCTTCAGCATATCCGGAGGGGTTCCCGCTATGGAGCTCAGGCGTTCCCTGCTTCCTCCCGCCTTCGGTATCGACTGCAGCAGCCCGATGGTGTAGGGGTGGAGCGGTGAATAGAAAATATCCTCCACCGTCCCGGTTTCCATAATCTGTCCTCCGTACATTACGATAATCCGGCTGCAGGAGCTGGCAACAACTCCCAGGTCATGGGTAATCAGGATCACCGCCGTATTGGTACGCTCTTTTAGCTCCTTTAAAAGACGGAGTATCTGGGCCTGAATGGTAACATCAAGAGCTGTGGTCGGTTCGTCCGCGATAAGAAGTTCCGGCCTGCACGATAGGGCCATTGCAATCATGACGCGCTGACGCATTCCGCCGGAAAATTCATGAGGATAACAGTGTAACCGTTCCTCCGGGTCCGGAATGCCGACCAGGCGGAGCATTTCTGCAGCCCGCTCCATCGCCTCTTTCTTTGAGATCTTCTCATGCTCCAGGATTGCCTCGCTTATCTGGGCCCCGACAGTAATCAGGGCGTTTAAAGAGGTCATGGGATCCTGGAAAATCATGGCTATTTTGCTGCTTCGTATTTTTCGGATTTCCCTCTTGTTTTTTTTGAGCAGATCCTCGCCGTGAAAGAGAATCTGTCCTCCCGTCACTTTACCCGGATGCTGAAGCTGCATGATAGAAAGGGAGGTTACGCTCTTGCCGCCCCGGATTCGCCCACAATACCTACCGCTTCCCCTTTTCGGATGGAAAAGCTTACATCCCGTATCGCTTTAACTTCTCCCACGTGGGTAAAAAAAGAGGTCCTCAGGTTTTTCACCTCTAATAATTGTTCTTCCATGAAAAATCACCTCTCTTTATTTTCTTTGTTTCGGGTCAAATGCATCGCGCAGGCCGTCGCTGAACAGATTAAATGCCAAAATTGTGACAGAAATGGCGATGGCGGGCGTCAGCATCTGATAGGGTAGACATAAATCCGGGAAGGGCGTCGTTGCAACAGCGTTCCCCAGGAGGCCATCGGAGCCGAAACGCCGAGACCCACAAAACTCAAAATGCTTCGGTAAAAATAGCATTCGGGATCTGCATGGCAATCGCAACCATGATAGCTCCCATCATATTGGGGATAAGATGCTTAATAAATATGCGCTGTGTGGATGCGCCGAGAATTTTAGCCGCCAGAACAAACTCATTATTCTTTAAGCTGAGTACCTGTCCACGAACGATGCGGGCCATTCTTACCCAGTAGGTCAGTCCCAGTGCAATAATAATGGATTTCATTCCCGGTCTTATCACGACCATGATGAGGATTACATACAGCATCATGGGAACTGAATCCACCACGTCTACTATACGCATCATCACATTGTCCACCACACCGCCCTTATAGCCTGCAAAGCAGCCGTAAAAGACCCCGATAAGGAAATTGACGAGGGCGGCGACGAACCCCACCGTCAGCGACATCCTGGCGCCGTAGATGACGCGGATAAACAAATCGCGCCCGAGTGAATCGCTTCCCAGGATATATGTCTTATTCCTGAGCGTCCGCGTCTCAGTCAGAGGCTGTCCGTCATATGTAATGCTGCACTTGTCAACATCTTCCTCCAGGATTCTTTTGGCTTCCGCCAGCGAGACAAGCGTTCCCTCCTGTCCGCTGCCAAAATAAGAGGAAAGGTAAGGTGTCTTTGACACCGGTATACAGTCTCCCTCGGCATCCGAATATTTCTTCTCCAGTTTCCTGTATTCCTTTAGCGCCTGTGAATACATGCTGTAATCAATCGACAGTATTTTACCGTTCAAATCAAAGGTGCTTTTTCTGGCTATCGTATCCTTATAGACCGGCTCCAGCAGCTCCACCAGAGTTCCGTCTGCAGCAACCTCGACAACATCGTAATTCTGCGTGATATAGATATTCCGCTCATTGGCGTCATCCGACAGCGGATATACTTTGAGAACCGGCGGAATGTTCGACAGCGTCAGATTCTGTTCCTGATAGCTGTATTTCCAGAAAAAGGGGATAAATATGGCGCCGAGTACCAGAATAACTATAACGATCATGGACAGCATTGCTGTTTTATTCTGTTTAAGCCGTCTCCATCCGTCCTGCAAAAAGGTCAGGCTGGGTTTTTCAATTTTATCTGAATGTTTTTCTCCTGATTCCAATGGCTCCCAAAGAGAGGCCGGAATCTGTTCTGCATTATTCGTCATCTTCTCTCTCCTAGTCATACTTAATTCTCGGGTCCACAAAGACATACAGGATGTCCACAATCAGCGTGCAGACTACCAGAAATACGGCAAAAAACACGGTAATTCCCATGATAAGCGTATAATCCCTGCTCAGAATACTGGTTGTAAATAAACTGCCGATTCCGGGAATGCCAAATACTTTTTCTATTACAAAGGAGCCTGTGACCACCATTGCCACCATGGGACCGATATACGTCACGACGGGAAGCACTGCATTTCTGAGCGCATGCCTGGTAACCACCTTAAACTCTGAGATCCCCTTTGCCCTCGCTGTCCTGATGTAATCCTGGTTTAACTCTTCGATCATGGATGTACGCATCAGGCGGGTGACAAAGGCCATGGAAAACACGGAGGTAACCAGGACAGGGCCGATGTATCCCTTCCAGTTTGCCACTCCAAAGGCCGGTACAAGCCCCAGGATTTTGCTGAATAAAAACAGATACAGCGTCGCAAACACAAAACTGGGGATGGTGGAACCGAGCGTGGATAAAACCATCAGAAAACGATCTACAAATTTGTTTTGGCGCAGCGCCGCCAGGATTCCGGCTGCGATGCCGAAGATAATAATGAGCACGGAGGAATAAATACCGATCCGGAGTGAATATGGAAAGCCTGCGGCAATAATTTCATTCGTGGAAAGCCCGACTTTGATGTAGGAGATTCCAAAATCACCGTGAAGGTAATCCGCCAGGTATTTCAGGTACCGCTCATATAACGGTCGATCAAGCCCATACTTTGCCAGCATGGCCTGTTTGAGTGTAACGTCTAAAAACTTTTCCGAATCCAGAGGGCTGCCTGGAATTGCATTCATTAAGACGAATGTAATGGTCATAATAAACCATATCGTGATAAGAGCTGCCAGCACCCTCTTTACTATGTATCTGGCCAAACCGATCCCTCCCTTAAAAGCAACCGGGAGCGCCCGCCCTGCGGGCACTCCTGATTTACTGTTGTAACAGTTCTGACATCATGAACTGTTACCTACTGTTATCATTAATCTACAAATTCCGCATTTCTGAATAACCAGTTGCCGGTCTTGGAAAATTCCACATTGGCAACGACATCTTCGTTAATCAGCGCTTTAAGCACATAGTAGTAGATTGGACACGCCGGGGCCTCTTCCATCAGAACCGCCTCTGCTTCCATCCACAGCTCATCGCGTTCGCTGCCCTGTGCGGCCATTGCAGCCTGGTAAGCGTCTTCAAAAGCTTTTTGCCCCGGATTCAAAATATGATCATGGGGTGCGCTCGGATGCTCCGCATATCTCCACTGCGCATAACAGCCGGAATCAAGCTTAAACTGTTTCATCATCTGGCTGGCGTCATAGTATCCGGCGCTCCAGCCCGACAGGCTGATATCATATTTACCGTCAGCCTTTGTCTGTAAGGCTACGCTCTTATCCTCATTGCGCAGCTTGACGTCAATATTAAGATTGTCCTTCCACATCTGCTGAATCGCTTCACAAATCTTCTTATCACTTTCTCCTGTGTAGTATAAAAGCTCCAGCTCCGGGAATCCTTCTCCGTCCGGGAAACCGGCTTCGGCGAGAAGCTGTTTTGCCGTATCTACGTCGGCTGAATCAGGAGAAATTCCATATGCCGGCTCAGGCAGGCCGTTGGCCTGTACGGTGCGGTAAGAACTGCCGTCCGTCTTCTGTGTTGTAATCGGAAGAAAACCGCTGGCGGGAATCTCACCGGAGCGTGTAATCTGATCCGTGATTAATTTACGGTTGATGGCAAGTGTCAGCGCACGGCGGACCCTTACGTCACTGACCGGATCCCTGTCCACGTTAAAGTCCAGGTATTTTGTTCCGGTAAGCGGGGATACGTACAGATTGGGATCCTCAGCCAGCAGTGTCGGTATTTCTTCGGCCGGAATTACCTCCGTACAGTGAATGTCGCCCGCCTTATAGCCCTGCAGGGACGTATTCTCATCATTTACCATAATTCCTTTAATAGCAGGCATCTTAATGCTGTCCGCATCATAATATTCGTCGTTCTTGACCATCAGGATATGAGAGCCTATCTGATATTCGGCGAGCTTGAAAGCGCCGTTACAGATAAATGTCTCCGGGCGTTTTTCCCAGCCTTCGCCTAAATCAACGCACTTCTTGTTAACGGGACAGTAGATATCGGCGGAAATACGGTTTAAAAAGAACGGAGCCGGATTTTTCAGGACTACCTCAAACGTATAATCATCCAGGGCTCTGGCCATAACCTCATCCGCGGTTCCCGTTCCCGCCAGATACTCGGCCGCACCGACCACGTAATCCGTTACACCGGCCGCAGAAGGAGACGCAACCGACGGGTCACACAGACGTTTCCAGGTATACTCAAAATCATTGGCAGTCAGCGGAGTGCCGTCCGACCAGTTAGATTTTCTCAGGTGAAACGTATAGGTCAGTCCATCGTCGGAGACATCCCAGGACTCGGCCACACCCGGCTCAATACCGTCTGCACTCTGCCTGGTCAGTCCCTCAAACATCGAAATTGTTATGTACTCGGAAAGAGTCTCCGAGCTGAGGGTGGGATCCCAGGTTTTAGGCTCATTGCCCATATTCCACACCAATGCTTCCGGATGATCTGCCGACGGTTCGGCGGCAGGCTCCCCGGCTGACTCTGCGGAAACCGGAGCAGATGATGCGGGGGCCTCTGTCGTCTTCTGGCTGCACCCTGCCAACAAGCCTCCGAGTGCTGCAATTGCTAAAATACCGGTGAATAAACTGCGTTTTTTCATAAAATCCTCCTTTATTAATTTATGCTGACGGAAACCGCTCTTAGTTTCCTGGCCATCACTTATGTTTTATAAACAAGCAATTTATATGCCACTTCCTGTTAATTTAAATAGTTTTGTAAATTATTTTGTATTTTTATGTAAATATTACTTTTATTTGTTGTTTCTGTCCTTCCGTCAGCACTTTTTCAGTATAAAAATTCTCCTATATATTTAAAAAACGGCTGATTCGCCAATTAAATGGTTATTATTTTATATTTAATAACCATTTAATTGGTAAATCAGCCGTTTAAAGTACAGCTGTCCGGAACAGGCATATGCACAGAAACGGTAAAAAACACCGTTTAGCGCTGTGCACCGCAAACCCGATCCCTGCCTACTCTTCCAGCACCTGGATTTCCAGATAATCAAAATCAATCGATTCAATAAAATTATCACTGGTAAACCTGGCCTTGTCGTGGCGTTTAAATTCTTCGACCGTAGCGTCCAGCCAGACAGGATGGCCCAAATCAAACTGGTAACACAGTTGATCCATGGCATCGAAAATCATGGCCGTTCTGGACATGGTATAGTCACTGTTGCAGATGACCGCATCCTGTAGCATTCTGTTATCTTTAAATATTTTTCCCCACAAGCGGAACATGGCAGGTCTCCTTTGCACTTCTCTTGTTATTTTATATTATTATCAGCCTTCTTCCGGCGCTCTGTCCATCCAGTCCCTGCCCTCTACCAGCCTTGTAACCATCATGGACGCAACGGTATCTCCCGTTGCATTGATCCAGGTAGCCGGAGGGTCTACGAGGAATCCGATTGTCGCAATAATCGGAAATGCCTCCGGCGGGAATCCGAACAGGTTTACAATAAGCATCTCACCAATCAGTCCGCCGCCGGGGACGCCGGACATGACGACGCCTCCCAAAATCGCAATACAGACACAGGTAATATAGGTTCCGATTCCGGAAAAATCCTGGTCGAATATTCCGAATAAAAACGATATCTTTAAGATCGAGGACAGACATGTTCCATCCATATGCATTGTTGCTCCAATCGGAAGCACAATATCCCTGATGTCTTTCGGAACGCCGATGGTTTTTGCAGCATCCAGATTGACCGGAAGCGTGGCGATGGAGCTCTGGGTAGCCAGTGATGTCACCGACGCATTTAAAATGTTTTTAAAAAACTTCCTGGTGCCCGGCCTTCCCCCTGCAAAATAAGAGTATGCGGCAAATGCGGCAAAGAAATACACAACGCAGAGCGGATAGTAGATAATCATCGCTTTTGCATAGGAGCCCAACAGCTGAGGTCCAAACTCACCAATCAGGGCCGCAAAATAGGCTCCAAGGCCGATGGGCGCATAGTACATTATCAAAGAAATCATCTTCATCATAACTGCCGAGAGCGCTTCCAGCCCTTTTGCAACCATACTGTTATTATCCTTCCCCGTCAGGCTCACACATACTCCAAACAGGACGGAAAAACAGATCAGCGGGAGCATGTTTGCTTTGGAGAGCAGTCCGGCAAAATCATTCACCGTAAGCGCCTTTACAATCTGTTCGCCCAGATTGACGCTGTCTAAGGCTTCCGGAGCGGTCAGCGCTATATTGACACCCTCAGCCGGCGGAAATAATTTTACCATAACAATGATAACAACAGATGCAATCGCACCCGTCACGATGAAAACCCCCAGCATATAGCCAAGAATCTTTCCCAGGCGCCTCATACTGAGCATATTTCCCACAGCGCTCGATATGGTTATAAACACCAGGGGAACAACCGCACAGAACATCAGGTTAATGAATATGTCCCCGAAGGGCTTTAATATTGTTGCCTTCTCGCCAAATACGAGACCGATGATACTTCCGATTGCTATACCTGCAATCAATGTAAGAGGAAAACGGTAGTTCTCCCAAAATGTGGATTTATTTTTCTCCATCCCCCATACCTCCTGATCTGTCTGATTGCTGCAGTTCAGCCTTCGGCCAAACTGCAGCAAATGATGCTCCCTATAACGCGCGCTCCCGGCAAACGGCGGCATTCAGCTGCTCCATTGCCTTTTCCAGTATCTTTCTGGGGCAGGCCGTATTCAGGCGCATATATCCGCTCAGCTCCCGGTCAAAATCACAGCCCGCATTTAATCCGATGCCTGCTTCCTCTATCATAAAAAGGTTTAATTCTTCATTTGTTTTACCAAGGCCGCGGCAATCCAGCCACATAAGATAGGTACATTCCGGAATATTGGCTTTTATCTCCGGAATATTCTTATCACAGTAATCCCGGACATATTTGACATTCCCTTCCAAATAGGTCAGAAGCTGGTCAAGCCATTCTTCACCTTCGTTATAGGCAGCCATTGACGCTACGAGACTGAAGCAGTTATTCCTGTGTATCTCCAGGCTGTGCCAGAATTTTTCGAATTTGTCCTTCTCCTCCCGGTTGTTAAAAATAACGGAGGACGCCTGAAGTCCAGCCAGGTTAAACGTCTTGCTGACTGCCGTACAGGTGATGGTGACTGCGGCAATTTCCGGCGAAATCGAAGCAATCGGCGTATGGCGGTTCCCCCACAGCATCAGGTCGGCATGAATCTCATCGGAAAGAATCGGAACCCGGTATGTAACACAGAGATCCCCCATCCTTTTTAACTCTTCCCGGGTCCAGGACCGCCCTACCGGGTTCTGCGGGTTGCTCAGGATAAATGCCTTTGGCCCCTGCTTCAGCTTTTCCTCAAAATCCCGGAAATCAATCTCATAACGGCCGTCCTCCACGGTCAGACGGTTTGTCAGCACCACCCTGCCTGCATTTTCCACAATCTCATAGAATTCTGGATATACCGGAGGCTGAACCAGAATCAAATCTCCTTCGCTGCTGAACTGCCGCACCAGAGCCGCCAGTGAAGGCACTACTCCGCAGTTAAAGCTCAAAAGCGATTTGTCCACTTCCCAGCCGTTCCTTCTCTTCTGCCATCCGGCAAGGGCATCCCAATATTCCCCGGGCCTGGAAACATAGCCAAAAATACCCTGATGCGCCTTGTCGGCCAGAGCATCCTCGATCGGCTTTGCCACACGGAAATCCATATCGGCAATCCACAGTGGTATCACGTCTTGCGTTCCGAACTTTTTAATTCTTTCGTCATACTTGGCAGCATTATTGTGAGTTCTGTCAATTATCTCATCAAAATTATAAATCACATCAACCGCCTCCCTTCTTTTTATAGTATATCAAGTTCAGTGTCCATTCACAACGTAAACTTTAGCCGGTTCAGAAACCGGAAGGTTACTGTTCGGACCATGCCGCTTTTGGGCATGGTCTGAACAGTAACTTTGGAGGTTCCGCTTGAACCCCCGGCCCGCCTATGCTAAAATCAAAGGTATCAATTATTACGTATTATAGAATGGAAAATTTCAGAAATGGGCAGGGATCTGCTGCCCGGGAAGGCATTCATATGTATCATTATACACTGCCTGTCAGCAATAAAAACATTGTTGAAATTGTGAAGCGGGCCTTCAATATGGTGGATAAACGGCTTATCGGCCATGGTTCCCGCGTTTCCTACATTGTATTTCAAATGTTAAAAGCGGCAGACAAATATTCGTCCCGGGAAGTCAGGGATCTCCTGATCCTTGCGGCTCTCCATGACATCGGCGCATACAAGACAGATGAAATTGACAAAATGGTGGAGTTTGAAACAAACCACGTCTGGAACCATTCCATCTATGGCTACATGTTCTTCAAATAATTACGCCGTTTGAAAAAAGCGCTCCCGTTATCCTCTTTCACCATACACCGTGGGAGAAGTTAAAAGGGATTGATAAAATAGCCGGACCTCTGAAGCTGTCCGCCCAGCTCATTAATCTGGCCGACCGCTTTGATATTTATCTTGAACAGGCAAAGGAGTACCGTTGTTACCAGACATTCAGCCGCTATATCGAAGGATGCTGTCCGGACCGGTACTGCCCGGAGGCAGTTGCGCTCTTTAACAAAACCGATTTTTCTTTTCTGTTCAGGGAGACATCCGGCGAATCGGCCGGGGCTTTACTGAATGATATACTGGAAACTGAATTTGATAAAGTCCTGGAGGACGTCCCTTTTACGGAGGACGAGAGGAACTCCCTCCTGAGGATGATGACTTACGCCATTGATTTCCGAAGTCCGCATACGGTTACCCATACAATCACCACCACTGTAATCAGTTCCGAACTGGCAAGAATATTTACCGGCTCCGGGCCGGAGGTAAATGACATCATATGCGGCGCCATGCTCCATGATCTGGGTAAGATCGGCATTCCCTCCGAAATCCTGGAGTTTCCGGGAAAACTGAGTCCCCAGGCCATGAATGTAATGAGAACCCATGTCGATCTGACTGAAATCATATTGGGAGACAGCGTGACCCGGAAGGTAAAAGATATCGCATTACGTCATCATGAGAAGCTGGACGGTTCCGGTTATCCCCGCGGCCTGAAGGGATGCGATCTGACGGTTCCGCAGCGGATTGTCGCCATCGCCGATATTGTCAGCGCCCTGACGGGAACCAGGAGCTATAAAGACTCTTTCCCAAAGAAAAACATGCTCGATTCTGAATGATATGGCGGAAAGAGGATTGATCGACTCTGTGATTGTGGAAAGAATTGTTGAAAATTATGACGTCATTATGGGAGCGGTGCGTGAAAAGGCAACGCCTATCCTGGAGATTTACCAGGAGATGCAGACCGGTTATCTGGAACTGCTCAAACAGCTTACCGCATATATGTAGGCGGAGTGGTTGAGGCAGCCATCATCAAAAGAAGGTTCTATACTGAATGTTGGGGTGTGCTGAAAAGCACACTTCCAACATTCTTTTCGTTGTAATAAAATACATCTATAAGAAGCCTCCTAAACGCATTATCCTGACCAAAGTTTAATGTTACGGAGGTGACCCCTTATAGATGTACCCTAATTATACCAAGGCTTTCCTTAACTTGGAAGGTGTTTCTATTAAAAAAGTGGTTCAGGCAGACTCTTTCATTAAAATTTTCATCCAGTCCCAACCGGTAGAACAGACTTGTCCCTGCTGTGGGGCTAAAACAAAACGGATTCATGATTACCGTTTACAAGAAGTCCAGGACATTCCCTTACTGGGAAAACAAGTAATCCTGCTCCTTCGCAAACGCCGTTACCTCTGCCCATACTGCCGCAAACGGTTCACGGAACCCTATTCGTTCCTCCCCAGCTACCACCGCAGGACCCGCAGGCTGGCATTTTACATTGTCTCCCTGCTCCGGCAGACCTTTTCCTTAAAACAGATCGCAAAGCTTACCGGTGTTTCCGTCCAGACGGTCTGCCGCCTTCTGGACACGATTTGCTATCCTCCGCCTGACCAGCTTCCACAAGCGCTTTCCATTGACGAATTCAAAGGCAATGCTTCTACCGGTAAATATCAGTGCATTCTGGTTGAGCCGAAAAAGCGCCGGATCCTCGACATTCTCCCGGATCGGACCCAAAGCCATCTGGCTGATTATTGGCGGAACATTCCCAGGAAAGAACGCCTGAAGGTAAAGTTCTTCGTCTGCGATATGTGCGCCCCTACACCGAACTTGCACAGACCTTCTTTCCAAACGCTACAATCATCGTGGATAAATATCATTTCATCCGGCAGGTGACATGGGCGATTGAAAATGTACGCAAACGGCGCGCTCCATGCCGGTTTCTCTGCGTAAGTATTATAAACGCGGAAACTCATTCTGACCCGCTACAAAAAGCTGAAGGATGAGAACAAACAGGCCTGTGATTTAATGCTTCACTATAGCGAGGATCTGCGTCTGGCACACCGCATGAAAGAGTGGTTCTATGATATCTGCCAGATGGAAGCGTATCGTCAGCAGCAGAGGAATTTGATGACTGGATTGCGAATGCACAGAGCTGTGGGATCAAGGAATTTGAGGCCTGTGCTAAGACCTACAGGGCCTGGCGAAAAGAAATCCTGAATGCCTTTAAATACGGGCTGACAAATGGTCCCACAGAAGGATTTAACAACAAGATAAAGGTATTAAAACGGGCGACTACGGAATCCGGAATTTCAAACGGTTCCGAACCCGGATACTTCACTGTACATCATAGGATAAAAGGTCGGTAATGCGGAGCTTATTTGGCATGCCAAAATCAGTAAAACCTGGAACTAAACATAAAAGGGCCCTTTTCATAGAGATTGGGGCGGGATTTTCAAATGACAAAGAGAAAAGGCAAATTATTCCTCCGGCCTGCCAATTCGACATTATTATCTATTCTTACACGTATTACAGTCTCTTTAACAGCTCTTCTCTCGTCTTCTCATACCCCGGCTTTCCAAGAAGCGCAAACATGTTGCTCTTGTAGCTCTCGACGCCCGGCTGGTTGAACGGGTTCACGCCAAGGATGTAGCCGCTGACGCCGCAGGCAAACTCGAAGAAGTAGAACAGCTGGCCCAGGGAGTATTCATCCTGCTCCGGAATATTTACCTTCAGGTTCGGTACATTGCCGTCCGTGTGGGCAAGAATTGTACCGTTCATCGCGCTCTTATTGACAAAGTCCACATTCTTTCCTGCCAGATAGTTCATACCGTCCGTATCAACCTCTTCCTCTTCCAGAATGATTTCTGCCGGGGATTCCTCCACGTTCAATACGGTCTCAAACATAATTCTGGAACCGTCCTGGATAAACTGGCCCATGGAATGAAGGTCGGTGGTTAAATCAACGGAAGCAGGCATGATACCTCTCTGGTCTTTTCCTTCACTCTCACCGTAGAGCTGTTTCCACCACTCAGACACATAGTGGAGGCTCGGCTCATAGTTGGCCACAATCTCAACCATCTTTCCTTTTCTGTGGAGAATGTTTCTGACTGCCGCATATAAGAGCGACGGATTCTCCTCATAAGACGCCTCAAGCGCTTTCTTTCTTCCGCTTGCCGCGCCCTCCATCAATTTATCAATGTCGGCTCCGCTTACAGCGATTGGAAGCAGTCCTACCGCCGTCAGAACCGAGTAGCGTCCGCCCACGTCATCCGGAACTACGAAGGACTCATATCCCTCCTCATTTGCCAGGTTCTTAAGCGCGCCTCTCGCCTTATCCGTCGTCGCATAGATTCTCTTGTTTGCCTCTTCTTTACCGTATTTCTCGATCAGCATCTTCTTGAATACGCGGAATGCAATGGCCGGCTCCGTCGTAGTGCCGGATTTACTGATAATATTGATGGAAGAAATCCTTGCCTTCCAGCATATCCTGAAGATCTTTAATATATTTGCTGCTGATGCTGTTGCCCACAAAGTAGATCTCCGGTGTTTTTCTCCTGTCCTTCGGTAAATTATTGTAAAAGCTATGGGATAAGAAATCGATGGCTGCTCTCGCACCGAGGTAAGAACCGCCGATACCTACCACCAGAAGTACATCCGAGTCATTCTGAATTCTCTTTGCCGCTTCTTTGATTCTTGCAAATTCCTCTTTATCGTAATCTACAGGCAGGTCAATCCAGCCCAGGAAGTCATTTCCTGCGCCTGTCCTGTTCACAAGGATGTCCTTCGCAAACAGTACGGTATCCTTTAAATTGTCCAGCTCCTCCTGATTTACAAATCCGGCCGCTTTTGAATAATCGAAGCTTACTTCTCTTCCCATTGTCTTCGTCTCCTTTTCATGCCTTACGGATACTCTGATGTCTCCATAGGGCTTTGATAAAAACTTGTCTATGTTTTCTTTCTTATTATAACAATGCGGCAGGTATTTATCAACCGGGAAACTGGAAAAATTATGAACCGGTAAAGTGCTTCTTGACTTTACCGTGGTACAATACTACAATTGATGCAATCGGCACGCAGTCCGGGATGTCCGCTATTCCGAACGGGCCGGTGATGCTTTGAGGGGAGCATGTGAATATGAGGAGGATAAGTTATGTCGTATGTCGATGAAGTTTACAGTAAAACCGTGGAAGATAACCCCGGTGAATATGAATTCCACCAGGCTGTAAAAGAGATTCTGGATTCTCTTAAGCTGGTTATTGATTCGGATGAAAAGAAATACCGGGATGCATCTCTGCTGGAGCGCCTGATTGAACCGGAACGTATTATTTCCTTCCGGGTTCCCTGGGTTGACGACAGCGGGCATCTTCAGATAAACAAAGGCTACCGCATTCAGTACAACAGTGCAATCGGTCCCTACAAGGGAGGACTCCGCTTCCACTCCTCGGTAAACCTGAATCTCTTAAAATTTCTGGGATTTGAACAGACCTTCAAGAATGCTTTGACCGGCCTTCCCATCGGAGGCGCTAAGGGAGGCTCTAATTTTGACCGCAAGGGGAAATCCGAACGCGAAATTATGGCCTTCTGCCAGAGCTTCATGTCGTAGCTGTTCAAATATATCGGGGACGATCTGGATATCCCGGCAGGCGATATCGGGGCCGGCTCCCGGGAAATCGGCTTTCTCTTCGGACAGTATAAAAGGCTGGCCGGGCTCCACTGCGGCGCCCTGACGGAAAAGGCCCCTCTTTCGGAGGTTCCCCGATCCGTACCCAGGCAACGGGATACGGCCTCGTCTATATGCTGGAAAATATGCTGCGCCGGCATGGAAAGGGACTGGACGGCAAAGTCGTCGTTATCTCGGGCGCAGGCAGCGTAGCCGTACATACCATTGAAAAAATACAGCAATTCGGGGCAAAAGTCGTAACTCTGAGCGATTCGAACGGTTATATCTACGACAGGGACGGAATCCGTCTCGATGTGGTAAAGCAGATCAAAGAAGTGCGCCGGGGACGCATTAAAGAATACCTGGATGAAGTTCCAACTGCCGTTTATGAGGAAAATAAACGTATCTGGAATATCCCATGCCACATTGCCCTTCCCTGCGCGACACAGAATGAGCTGAATTTGCAGGATGCCAGAACCCTGGCCGCAAATGGCTGCATCGCCGTGGTTGAAGGCGCCAACATGCCCTGTAACCGGGAGGCAACCGACTTCCTGCTTGGCAGCAATCTCCTGTTTATGCCGGGTAAAGCGGCCAACGGCGGGGGCGTAGCCGTCTCGACACTGGAAATGCGCCAGAACAGCATGCGGATGAGCTGGACCTTTGATGAGGTGGACGAACAGCTCCACAAGATTATGGCTGAGATTTACGAGAAAACATCCGATGCCGCGGAGCGCTACGGTGTAAAAGGCAATTTTGTGGCCGGCGCCAATATTGCGGCATTTGAAAAGATTGCAGATGCGATGATGTCGCAGGGGTTTGTGTAAACACCTGGGTTAATCCCATATTATTTAGGAACAAAAGCAGAAAGCGGAAAAAGGTATTGTTTCCGCTCAAACAATACCTTTTTCCGCTCAAAATTATGTAAACAATATTCAATTTTCATTGGCACCCCGAAGGCTTCTTCTGTAACATCTATAATAAAGTTATTTTCCGATTCATTCTTTTTCAGCTTCCGGTAAAATACTGTCTCATGATTTCACCGATAATCTTCATTTCGTCGCCATTCAGTTTTTCATCCAGTCCTTATCATCGCGGCCCTTCTCCTTGCTGGCGGCAATCTGATCAGGCTGTGCTTCAGATAGTCAATATCCCGCCGGACCGTATTATCTCCGTCCGGTTCCTGGACGGACCGTCAATTTCACTGTCCCGGGCCATGCTGTCCCGGTTCCTTCCGCGCAGAGGCAGCGTGTCCGCTCTCGACGCGGCTGTCTTGTCCACGGCAGAACCCTCCTCCTCGTCGGGCCGCATATCGTCTTCTTTCATATTACGGACCGTCCTGGAGCAGTTCCTCCGCTTTGGAGTTTCTGTTTCTTATATTTCTTGGGACAGCTGACGCGGCTCTTCTTCACGCACCAGGCCGTCTTTGATTTCATTCTCACGGCTGAGCCGCTCTCTTCCTGCTATTCCCGCAACCGCACGGGCCTGTCCCGCCGTTTCCCGCGTGGAATTCTCTCTGGCAGCTCTGACAAATACTGAATTATCCACATATTCCAATAATACGGTTTCCAGCTTCTGCTGTTTCTGGGTGATATTAAAGCTGCTGTCCATAAAAGTGAGGAACAGGCCGCTGAGCGCACCAATCGATGCATACAGGACAATATAATAGGAATCCAGCCTGTACCAATAAGACATAAAGGAACCAAATCCTCCCGCCAGAAGGCTCAGGATCGTCATCTGTAAAGACAGATTGTTCCAACTGTCCAGTGAAACATGCATAAACCGAAACCCATACAGGTGCTTGTCCAGATACGCCTGGGTATTGACGATATTCTGGTTTAGACGATACGCATTTTCCAATTTCTGCTTTAGTACCTTTAAATTCTTGTTCTTGGTCATTGCCATGTTGTCAGTTTCTTTTAATAATCTTTTGTAGAGGCTCCGTGTGATTAATTTGCTGACGATTCCTATAATTCCTATTGCCGCCAACACGGATAATGCTTTTCCGGTTTGTAAAAATTCCAGCATAAAAAAGCTCCCCTTTCTTCTCCAGATTGTTCCAGATGACATTTATTATAGCCGCCCGTCCCTGGTTTGGGAAGATGAGAATGGGAAAAATCGATCGTCAAATATAGCCACAATTCGATTATTAGGTTAAAAAAGCAGTCATATCTAAACCTCAGGCGCCGATGCTCAGGCCCTGGAAACCATTTCCAGAAGGAGCCGGACGGAGTGCTTAATTGCCTGTTCTTCAAATACGGCGTAATCCATACCTGCGCTGTCGTCCGCTTTATCAGAAATCGCTCTGATTACCAGGTACGGGATCCCGTTAAGATATGCCGCCTGGGCAATTGCGGCCCCTTCCATCTCCGTACAGCTTGCACCGAACGTCTCAATCAGCCACTTCTTTTTATCTTTATCGGAAATAAACTGATCTCCGCTCACCACGCGTCCCTTAAATGCCTGAATATCGGGATTAACCCTCTTATTACACTCCATCGCAAGCTCTAAAAGCTTCTCGTCTGCTTGAAACGCAAAGGTATCCACCCTCGGGATCTGCCCTTTCTGATAACCAAACCCGCTGGCATCCATATCATGCTGGACCGCGTCTGTGGAAAGCACAATATCACCGATATTAATTTCATTCCGCAGGGAGCCGGCGATACCGGTATTAATAATCGCACTGACGCCGAAACGGTCGGCCAGGATCTGGCGCACCCCGCATTCACCTTTGCCGATGCCGGAGCGCACCACCACTGCGTCCCTGCCGCTTAACTTTCCTTCATAAAAATCCATTCCGGCCACCGTTGTGATCGTAACATCCGTCATTTCTTCTTTTACTTTTGCCACTTCCTCGTCCATTGCTCCGATTATTCCAATCATATTTCATTCCTCCATACTTTCTCTGCTTCTTCTATAATATATAATTATAGCCATTTTTGCACAGCTATCTCATCTTGCGCATATCTAGATTATTATAGTGTATTTTTACATTCTTGACAATTCCTTTAGAATAAGGCTATAATCAATTTTTGTATGGCTCATAACAGTTCATGCTGTTTGGATTGTTACGATGGCCCTGAAGCCGTCCGGGCTGTATAGTAACCTTAATATACATATTTTCATACATGTCTGTATGATTTAGAACGTATACAACGCATATTTACAAACGAAGCGGCTGTATGGATTTACAGTTCACAAGTAGTATTATTATTAATTCATTTGGAGGTAGCAACACATGAAGTATAAGACGCAGGGAGTCTGTTCCCGTGAAATCAGCTTTGAAGTAGAAAACAATAAGCTCAAAAATGTAAAATTTGTAGGCGGCTGCGCCGGTAACACCCAGGGCGTAGCCCGTCTGGTGGAGGGCATGGATATCGACGATGTAATCGCCCGTACGGAGGGAATTAACTGCGGTTTCCGCCCAACTTCCTGTCCGGATCAGCTTGCCCGGGCTCTGAAGCAGTATAAAGCAGAACAAGCCGGAAGATAGTAACGTTGTTACTGTTCACACGGTAACGTCCGCGAGGTGTTTTCGTGCGTTTTTCTGCGCGAAAATCCCGGGTTACACGGCGCGAAACTGCGTTTTATGCAGTTTCTGTGTATCGCGAAGCGTGTTATTGTTTACATCATGCCGCTTTTGGGCATGGTGTGAACAATAACGCTGTTACTTATATCTTGGGATATTTTATAGTTTTGTAATATATTTTCTCATCTATCCATGGTATAATGGGGCTATCAGAAGGGAGAGATAAAAATGAATGAGAAGACAATGTTTAAATTAACCTATGGTTTGTTCGTCTTGACAGCCAGACAGGGAGAGAAGGACAATGGATGCATCATCAATACCGCAGGCCAGGTAACCGCTGTTCCTAACCGCATCAGCATCGCTGTCAATAAGGCAAACTATACCCATGACATGGTATTGGCTACAAAGAAATTCAATGTCTCCATTTTAAGTGAAGATGCAAAGTTCTCCACATTCCAGAGGTTTGGATTCCAATCAGGAAAAGATGTGAACAAATTCGAAGGATATGATCAGGTTAAACGGGCCGAAAACGGTATTTACTATGTAACAGAGGGGACTAACGGCTATATTTCCGCCACCGTGGAAAGCACGATGGATCTTGGAAGCCACACTCTGTTTATTGCCGCCGTGGATGATATGGACGTTCTGAGCGATGTTCCCTCCACGACATACAACTACTACCAGAGCAATATCAAGCCAAAGCCTGCCGCACCGGCCAGTAAGACCGGAAAGACAATCTGGCGCTGCCGGATCTGCGGATATGAATATGAGGGAGAAGAGCTTCCGGCTGACTTTATCTGCCCGGTCTGCAAGCATCCCGCTTCCGACTTTGAGAAGGTTATTGTGTAAGAATAATACCTGCCTCCGTATTGTTTCCGACAGTGCGGAGGTTTTTCAATTCTGATCACTCATTTTCTTCCCGATCCCGTTCTTTCATCTTAAAACATAACGCCATGAAATCTTTTGCCGGCTTGTTCAGGAATTTATTCTGATGATAGATAATATAGAATTCACGTTTCAATTCCACGCCTTTAACGTAAAACTGAGCCACTTTACCAGCAGCCAGATACTCCTTGGCCGCCTGATAGGAGATGGCCGCGATACCCAGATTTTTCTCCACAGCCTTCAGAATTGCCTGATAGCTTACACTCTGCCACACTGTGCGGAACCGTATTTTATTCATCTGCAGAAGTTCGGTGAGCAGCTTCCGTTCAAAGGAATCACGTTCCCTCATAATAAAACTGCAGTCGTCCATCTGCTCCATTTCGATCACGGAACCGGCCCAGGGATGCCCCCGGCGCAGATAAAACGAGGGAATTATCAATGAAAAGCTCACTCTTTATAAAATGGTTAAATACCGGGCCTTCAATAAGCGCAAAATCCAGCTTGCTGTTTAGTATGAGCTGCTCAATTCTGGCCGAATTGTCAACAGTCACCTCTATTTCGATGCCCGGACAGCTATTATGAAACGCCTTCACACATTGGGGAAGAAAATTGTTGCCGATTGTGACGTTACTGCCGATTCTCAGGGAACCGAGTGAATCCCAGTTCTTAATTTCAAATTCCATCTCATCAAACAGAATGACTATCTGCCTGGAATATTCCAGAAATCGCCGGCCGGCCTCCGTGATACGGAGACGGTTTGAGATGCGGTCAAATAGTTTCTGTCCATAATAATGCTCCAGCTCCGCAATGGCAAAGCTGACTGCCGGCTGTGCAATATACAGTTCTTTTGCCGCCGCAGTCGTACTTCCGGTATCGCAAACAGCTATAAATATCTTGATATGTCTCAACGTCATATAGTTCTCCCCAATCGTTACAGTTCAGCCTTCGGCCAAACTGCAACAAATTATGCACAGAAACGGCAAAAAACTCCGTTTCGCGCCGCCGGACTCGGGATTTTCGCAAAAATCAACGAAAACACCTCGCGGAATGCATCATGTCTGAACGGTTCTTCCCAATCCTCTAAACCTGATTTTATCACATTTTCCTTGATAGTTAGTATACGGATTCCATATAGTCTGTATACTTTTATATTATTTTACATATAGTCCGTCAAGATATACAATATTTTCATAATTTACCACCTTCAAAAAGGAGACCGGCATGGATATTGTAAGTCTGGCTAATGAACTAGAAGATTATATTATTGGACAGCGACGCTATTTTCACCGCTTTCCCGAGCCTGCATGGGAGGAAGTGCAGACGACGCTGGCCATTGAACGCCAGCTTGAGGAAATGGGTCTGGAACCTTTGCGCTTTGATGACATTTCCGGCGTCTATTCCTATATACGGGGTAAAAAAGCAGGCAAAAACGCAAAGACCATCCTGCTGAGAGCCGATATTGACGGTGTATCTGTCCAGGAAAAAACCGGCCTTGCATTCTCCAGTGAAAATGCCGGCATGATGCATGCATGCGGACGTGACTGCCATATAGCAATGCTGCTCGGTGCAGCAAAACTCTTAAAAAACATGGAAAATTCCCTGGCCGGTCATGTGAAGCTTTTTTTCCAGGCCGCAGAGGAAAGCGCCGAATCTTCCCAGGAGTATATCAGAAGGGGCTTTCTGCAGGATGTGGACGCAGTCTGCGGAGCCCATGTCTACGGGGGGCTCGAAGCTCCCTACATCGATATTTCACCGGGATACAGGATGGCCAGTGCAGATAAATTCGATATAGAAGTCACGGGACTGGCCGCTCACGGCAGCCTTCCGCATACGGGCAGGGATGCACTGGTCGCAGCCGCAGCCATAATCAGCAGCCTGCAGACCTATGTTTCCAGAAACAATGATCCTCTGAATCCTCTTGTCATTACTATCGGAACAATCCGCGGAGGCTCTCAGAGGAATATCATAGCGGGCAGGGTTAAAATGGAAGGCACCGTCCGGATGCATTCTGCCGAAAGGAGAAAGTTTATCGAAAGCGGCATGCAGAAAATCATAGCCGGAACAGCGGAAGCATTCGGCTGTGAGGCGGTTCTGTCTTATCAGTACATTGCCGCCTCTGTATAATTCTCCGGACTGAGCGCGATTGCCGGAAACGCAATCCGAAAGCTTTCGGCGTTCATATCCGCCGGGACATGCCTCCGGTCATGGCAAGTGAAGATTTTGCCTGTCTTACAGAAAATATCCCCGGACTGTATATCAATATCGGATGCGCCAATAAGCAGCTCGGTTTCACGGAAAACAACTACAGCAGCCGGTTTATGGTGGATGAAAGTGTATTAAAAAACGGTTCAGCCCTTACTGCACAAATAGCTGCCGATTATTTAGGAGGAAACGAATGGCCAAAAGACTGAAATATTTTAATGAAGTGCAGATTATGCGAAACAACATGGAGCTTGTGAAGGATACGAACGGCAGTGTCAGCGTAACGCCCGAAGAAGTGACGGTCCAAGACAGGGGGACCTTTGTCATCACCTACACCGTCGGGGACGATCCCATCCATATCGGAGGACATATTGACAGCCAGGCTTACAGTCAGATTCTTAGCACCCTGGAAGGGACTTTCAACTTAAATCCCATACTGCTGCTGCCTCCCGTTGTTGTACTCGTTCTAATCTTCATGCGCAAGCCGACGATCCCGGTCTTTGGAATCGGGATACTCCTGGCAGCGGTACTTGCCGTCGCTGTCCAGGGAAAGGGAATCAAAGAAGTTCTGTCTGCCATGACAAGCGGACTCGGTATCTCCACCGATATGGCGCTTGTCGACTCCATGATCAACCGCGGAGGCCTGCTGAGCATGATGCCGTCCGTAGCCCTGATCATCGGCGCAGCCGTGTTCAGCTCGGCCCTGAAGGCCACGGGCGTGTTCCAGATGTTCCTGGACGCCATCCAGAAGTACGCGACCGGACGCAAGTCGCTGCTGGGATTCAGTTACCTCCTTCACCTTATCCTGGCATCCTTTACGGGCGTCTATCTGGTAACCTTCTCCATCGTCGGTCCTATCCTCGGCCCGATGTTTGACAAGTATGATCTTGACAGGAAGAATCTCTCAGAATGCTGGAGGACACAGGAACCGCATTTTCCCCGATTGTACCATGGAGCAATATCTCCATTTTTATCCTGGGCACGCTGGGAGTCAGCTCCTTCCAATACGTTTTATATGCGCCGATCACTTATCTGGGCGTTGTATTTGCTGCTATCTACATAATAACAGGGTTTGGGATATTCAACAGGAAAGGCGAGATGCTGATTAAGGAAAAGAAATGATTCATTACCGGCCCGGAGAACGCTTTCAATATGAAAGGCGTTTTCCGGGCCGGTTGTTCTGACTAGAACCGCTCATATTTTTGAAGGAGATTGTTCAATCTATCAGTTATTAGCAATTTAAGTTTTGCAGGTTCTACTTTGAGTAAGTTATCGCCATAGTGAATAAAATAATCAGCAATAAAGTTTTGTTCGTCCCTATTGTAAAATCCCTTAATAACATGGGACCCCATTTCCGAACATAATTGCATGGAAGGATAATGCTCTTTGTAAAATAAGTCTACTCCTTTCTCTGAAACCGTAACTTGAAATTCAGTAGCAGAGCCGTCTTTATATAGCTTATCCGCCGGACGCTTAAACTCTTCTATTGGCTTACCCTTAAATAGGGCAGTAGCATTGACAGATTGGATTCTGTCACATCTAAAAACCTGGATTTTTTCGGTTTCAAAATTATAGGCGGTTCCGTACCATTGTCCAAACGCCGAAGAAATGTCAAAAAATTGTACCGTATATTCATGGATATCTTGTTTTTTGTATTCAATAATGCATGGACTTTCTTTAATTGCCATTTTTAATATATCTTTTAGACATGTACTTGAATTTGAGTGCTCAACAGTGTTTAGCCGGAAAACAGTCTCCATCTTATGCAAAGCGTGAATTTGTTCTTCTGATAGACATTTCTCAAATTTTAGTTTTAACTTTTCTACACTTAGATGAAATGGCGTGGACTGATATGCGGTTAATGTAAGCATGGCAAAATAAAGTGAATACACTTCATCAATGGTAAACACAATGGGAGATAAGAGCCGGTTAGGCAATATTTTATAAGAGCCATTTCTACCAGACTTTGAGTATATTGGCATACCTAATTCTTCCAACGACTTTATATCTCTAATAGCAGAGCTTCGAGATATATGGTATCTCTCCATAATATCCTTGATGTTAAAAGAGTTTTTATTGTTCAAAAACATCATCATATCATTAAGACGTTCAGTTTTTTTCATTAGTTTTCTCCATTTCTATAAAAGGTGTCACATTTTGACACCTTTATCTATTATACTCTATCTAAATCATAAATCAATGGAGGCGAACAGAAATGAGAACAAGAGATGAATTTTTTAGGATAATGGAACAGCAGACAGAAATAGCCCTTGCCACAAGTGCAGACAATGTACCGAATGTGCGAATTGTAAATTTTTATTTTGACCCTCAGAGTAAGATTTTATATTTCTCAACATTTAAGGGTAACAATAAAGTAAAGGAAATGAAAATAAATTCCAGTGTTGCTTTTACCACCATTCCACATACAGGGAATGAACATATAAAAGCAAAGGGTATTGCTCAAAAGAGTGAGCGGACAATTTTTGATCTCGCAGACTTCTTTATCAAAAAAGTGCCAGATTACAAAGACACCATAGAGCATGTGGGAAAATCTCTAGTGCTATATGAAATTAAATTTGATTCTGCAACAGTTACGCTTGATTTAAACAATATCAAGAAAGTCAAGATATAATCGGCCGTTATATAAAGTAGCAAAGCCAGCCGAGCCGGTCAGCGTCAAGGAAGAGGGCCCTGAAAACCCAGAGCCCTTTCATTATAATTACAGTTGTGCAATGCACTCGACTTCTACCAGACCGCCAAGCGGCAGCTTGGCCACCTGGACACAGGATCTTGCCGGAAAATCACCCCCGAAATAAGACTCATAAATCTTATTAACCGCTGCAAAATCGTTCATATCCGTCAGGAAAATCGTAGTCTTAACAATCTTTGTATAGTCTGTTCCCGCCTGCCTGAGGATGGCTCCCAGGTTCTTCATGGAGCAGTGCGCCTGAGCCTCTGCTCCGTCGGCCAGCCCGCCTGCGGCAGTGTCAATTCCAAGCTGCCCCGACACGTAAACCATCCCGTTTGATCTCACTGCCTGCACATAAGGCCCAACCGCCTTTGGCGCATTTTCTGTAAAAATGATTTCTCTTGCCATTTATCTGATTACCTCTTTTCCTTTTTTCCGAAGTACCACTCCGTTTCTCTTACCGGTGTGTTTTCCGTTCTCAACCGTCAGCTCGCCGCCGATAATCACATATTCAATTCCCTCCGGGTACTGAACCGGATCCACGAAGGTTCCTTTATCAATGACAGTATCAGGATTGAAAATACACAGATCGGCGCAGTACCCTGCCTTCACTTCGCCTCTGCCCGTCATATTAAATGTCACAGCCGGTTTCTTCGTCATCTTGTAAACGGCTTCCTCCAGTGTCAGAGCCTTCTCTTCCCTTACATACTTTCCGAGAATTCTCGGAAATGCGCCGTATACGCGGGGATGCGGCTTGCCGCCCAGCAGTCCGTCGGTACATGCGTTCATCTCCGGCCGTTTCATGATACGGATTACGTGTTCCTCCGTTCCGTAGAAATCCACCATGCCTACCGCATTCTCCTCCTCAAAGAGAAGGTCGAATGTGGCCTCATACGGATCTTTTCCTCGCAGTTTACCCAGTTCAATGAGGTTTAACCCGATTGCGTCCTGATTCTTTTCGGTCTTCACGCTTGTCACAAATATCTGGTCAAGCCCGGCAAATTCCACAAAGTTGTCCCATCCCGGAATACCATGCTCGATATCATAAACCATCTTTTTTCTCAGCTCCGGATCAGCCAGACGCTCCAGCACTTTATCTGTGCCTCCGTCATGCACCCATGGAGGAAGGATTACACCCAGCATCGTGCTTCCGGCCACATATGGGTACTGGTCGAAGGAAACACGGATGCCCTCCTTCTTAGCCTCTTCCAGAAGCTCGATAACCTTATCAACCTTATCCCAGTTCTTTTTACCGCATACCTTGAAATGGGAGTAGTGAATCCTTACGCCCGACTCACGGCCGATTTTAATAACTTCTTCCATAGAATCGAGGATGGTATCTGCCTCACTTCTCTGGTGGATGACAAAAAGCCCGTCGTACTCTGCCACCACCTTACACATCTCAATGATTTCCCTGGACTCGGAATATGCACAGGGCATATAAATCAGGCCCGTTGATAATCCTACGGCTCCGGCCTCCATCTCCCGTCTTGTGACAGCACACATTCTCTCCAGCTCTTCGTCGTTTGGAAGACGGTTTTCGAGACCCATCGCCTCCATTCTGATATTGCCGTGCGGTACGAGATAACATTCATTCAGTCCCGGTTTTACATTGTCGATCATCTGAAGATAATTCTCAGTGGTCACATAATTCCAGTCAATCAGGTCGCTGTCACCGTCCAGTCCCGCCAGATTCTTTCTCCACGGGCTGACATACTCTTTTGGAAGAGGCGCCATGGAGATACCGTCCTGTCCGAGAATCTCGGTTGTGATTCCCTGCAGTACCTTTGGGGCAACCTCCGGCTCTACCAGAACCTGAAGGTCACTGTGGCTGTGCGTATCGATGAAACCGGGAGCTACAACAAGCCCTTCGGCATTAATGATTTCTGCTCCATCCTCTTCAATCGTCTCCGCTATCTTCTCAATGATACCGCCGTTTAATAATACATCAGCTTTATATCCCGGATTACCGCTTCCGTCAACGATAAAACCATTTTTAATTAATTTTTTCACTGTTATCACCTCTGTTTTTCCACGTTAGCCGCCATTATTCCCGGAAAGGTATATCCTGTCCCAGCTTTTGATCATATTTTTTCAGAGTAAAGTTTTTCATTAAAATTACGTAGATTACAACACTGATAGCAAGTCCCGCAAAGAAGGAATAATCGCCTGCCAGGAGTGACAGTCCAAATGAAACCACCATAGTGACTACTGAACTCATATTAAAGCCGCGCGTATACTGATACTGGCCTCCCACATTATATAAATCATCCACGTTAAGCGTGCATTTGCGCACCAGGAAATAGTCCGCCAGCATGATACCGATGATTGGCCCTAACAATGTTGAGAAATTTGACTGAATTACTACCAGGAAATCTCCTCCCTGCTGTTTCCACGGCATCATCAGAAGTCCGATAACACCCGAAATGATTGTCGTCATCCAAAACTTGCATTTAGGAAAAATATTTAACAGGATATAAGCCGGAGGCATCAGGTTTGCCGCCGTGTTCGTCGACCACTGGGCAAAGGCAATCGCAATGAAGCAGAAGACAAGCACTACCATATTATTTGAGAATAAACTGTATACTACGTTGTTTAAATCCCACTCATGTGTATAGATACCGGCTGCCATACCAACCATCATAGCGATGATACCTACAGCCATCAGCCCCACAAGCTGTCCCAGGATTGCATTTTTATTACGCTTTACAAGGCCCTCATTTTTATAATTATCACTTCGTTTAATCTGTCTTGCCAGATCCGGGCCGTTCAGGGCCATCGTAATCCATCCTCCTGCAATGCCGGAAATGGCAAATGCCATGGAATAATTACCTGCCGCCTGCACTCCCATGATATCGGGAATCGACACTCCATATTTACTGCACACCGTCACTACTATCGCCGCAAACATAATTCCCAGCATCGGAACCGCAATCCAGTCAAATTTTGCCATTGCCTCCATTCCGAACAGGGCGTTAATAATCTGAAATGCAGCAAACAGAATCAGCATCAATGTTACATTGTTAAATGACGGGAACATAATTCCCATAATCATATTTAACGCATTGGCTCCAACCCACGTCTGGAATCCAAACCAGTAAAAACACGGAACACAGCGGACAAGTCCTGCAAAGAAGGAACCTTTATATCCAAATGCCGCCCTGCTGTATACAGCGAACGGAACACCGTATTTAGTTCCGATATCACCGGCTAAAACAGTCAGGAACGTAACAAGGCCGTAGCCCAGAAATACCACAAGTACCAGCATCCAGGGTGATAATCCGTCGCCGCCGTTAAAATACTGGGCTCCCAGGCTGAATGCTACGATATTGATGGTCATGCCTGCCCAAAGTATTGTATAATCCCACAGGGATAAATTCCGTTCGCTGTCCTTGGTCGGGAGCAGTTCCGGACTCCTTAAACTGAGTGACTTTTCATTCTGCATAAAATAACCTCCACCTCTTTGTCTTGTGTAATAACTATCAGTTCAACCCATACCGCTCCAGATAATCCGGATTAATCTTTCTCTTGATAAATTCTCCTTTGCCTTTTTCCCCTTTGAATTCGCCGTCTTCCACAATTACATCGCCCTTTGCAATCGTCATCACCGGATAGCCCTTAACCTGGAATCCGTCATGCAGGCAATAGCTGATATTATTATGCAGGACCTCTTTTGACAGCGTAACCTCTTTATCCATATCAACTATGACGATGTCCGCATCGGAACCTGGCGCTATCACGCCTTTCTGAGGATAGCAGCCATAGATCTTTGCTATATTGGTACTTGTAAGCTCACATACCTTGTTTATGGAAATACGCCCTTTTGACACACCCTCGGAGAGCATCAGCGGGAGTCTTATTTCAATGCCGCTCATTCCGTTTACCACTTTGGTGAAATCCTGCTTCCAGGTTCCGTCCGGATTCTTTCGAGGAACAGGGATTTTCATCCACGTCAAATGTGCAGTCATCGGAACCGGTCAGCAGGATAGTGCCGTCCTTCAGGCCCTCCCATAATTCCTCCGCCTCCTTTGGCGTCCGCAGCGGCGGTGAACAGATAGCCAGATGACCGTTCTCGCCTTTATACAAATCATCAAATAAAGTGAGGTAGTGAGGTCCTGTTTCCACATACAGGGGTAGTCCCTTTCCGTGCGCCCGTCTGGCCGTATTTAACGCCTCTCCGTTTGTCGTATGTACAACCAGCAAAGCATTTCCTACATATTCCTGGAAATAAACGGCCCTGGCAAATGCCTCCGCCTCGCAAAGCACCGGTTTGCATTTTGCAAAATTAACCCAGCTCAGATCGTTTTCTTCCATACACTTTTCAATATTCGTCTCCGCAATTGCATTGCTCTCGCAGTGAACCATAGGAAGGCCGTTGACGGATTTTGCTTTTTCAAATACTTTCAGCATCGTCTCATCATCACTCATTACGCCTTCTTTTTTATAGGTCATAAACATTTTGAATGTCGGTATGCCGTATTCAGCCATCTTTTCGATGTCGGCAATCGCCTCCGGCGTGGATTCCACAAATTTACCGTGTACGCTGTAGTCAATTGCCGATTCTTCCATCTCCTCTGCTCTTGCCAGCGCTTGTGTATATGGGGAATCCCCTTTTCCCATATTGGCAAAATCCATAAACATTGTTACTCCGCCGTGTGCTGCGCTGACGCTCTGCTCGTAAAAGCTGTTGGCGCCCAGACATCCCTGGAACGGAGCCTGGCAGTGCATATGAGCCTCGATAACACCCGGGAGAATATATTTTCCCTCCGCATCGATAACTCTTTTTCCCTCAGACCCGCTATAGGTGCCTAACCCGGCAATCTTTTTTCCGCTGACGGCAATATCACATTTTACTGTCGAAGACGGTGAAACTACATACCCATTTTTGATAATTAAATCATACATATAAAAACCTCCTCTAAGTTTTCAGCGGCGGTTAAACTGCCGCCGTCCAAATTATTTTAACAGCGCTTCCATAACCCCATAGTAGCACTCTGTTACTTTTGTCAACTGTTCGATTTCCACATACTCATTCAGCGTGTGGGCCAGGTTTTCTCTGGACGGCCCAAGTCCGAAGGTCTTGATTTTTGCTTCACCTGCGTAATGGCTGCCGTTTGTGCAGAAGTTGTACTGGGTAATTTCGGGAGTAAACCCTTTGTCCGTCAGCTTTGTATAAACAGCCTGAACAAAGTCGTCATCCTTGTCATATAACCAGCCCGGGAAGAACCGCTCCCCTTCTATCTCATTGCCGGTATGGCATCTCTCCCTGCCTACCGCATAGGATGCCTTTACCTTAAGCTCCGGATCTTCTGCCATCAGTTTTTCCAGCAGCCCGTTAATCGGCTCCAGCACGCTCTCCTTTGTCTCTCCTACCAGAAGACGCCTGTCATATGTGGCCCGGCAGTATTCCGGCACAACGGATGCTCCAGGATAAGGGCTGATTTAATGTCGGTCAGTTCCAGGATTCCGTCACCTAATACGGGATGATGGGTGGGAACCAGGGTACGGATTGCCCCGATTACTTTTGCCATCTTATACACGGCATTGATTCCTTTTTCCGGATTCGCAGAGTGACACGGTTTTCCAAAGGTCTCAATTACGATTTCGGCTCTTCCTCTCTGTCCTATTTTCAAGTTGCTGAAGCTTCTCCGATTACCACGTAACCGGCCGGACATTCTTACTGATTTCCCTTGCCGCAACACCTTCAAAACATTCCTCATGCACCACGCCCGCCACATAAATCTCACCGGCAAAATCTTTTCCCGTATCCTTTGCGTAATTGGATGCCGCACAGGTCATTGCCGCTACGGCTCCCTTCATATCGCTGGTTCCTCTGCCGTAGATTTTGCCGTCATGGATTTCTGCCGCAAAGGGAGGATAAAGCCACTCAGTTTCCTCTGTTACCGGAACCGTATCGATATGTCCGTCAAATAAAACTTTTTTTCCCGGTCTGTTTCCTTTGATGCAGCCAATAATATTACCGTATTTATCAACCGTTACCTCATCAAAGCCCATCTGTTTCATGTTTTCCGAAAGAACGCCGACCACTCCGCTCTCCTCTCCGGAATAGCTTTTCTGCTGAATCAGCTTCTGACACAGTGAAATCACCTGTTCTTCTCTCTCTTTTTCCATTTTCCCATCCTCCTTAACTGAAACCTTTGTCAATTTCTCTGATACGCTCCGTCCCAAACGATAGATTTATAATTTTCCTTGTCTGTGTCTCCCTCCGTACTGAAAAACAGCACTTTGGAATTTTCATCCAGCTTCAATTTATTCTTAAGCTCCACCAGCGTTTTATCCCTCATAATCTCGGCAATACAGCCAAATGCCGATGCCCCGCTTTCACCGGAAACCACCTTTGTATCTCCTGCCTCCGGATTTCCAAGCACTCTCATTCCCTGGGCTGCCGCATAGTCGGGGCAGGAAATGAAGTTGTCGGCATAGTCCCTCAAAACATTCCACCCGATGCTGCATGGTTCTCCACAGGCCAGGCCCGCCATAATGGTATCCATATCGCCGGTTACAAAATGAAGTTTACCGTCGGCTGCCTCCGCCGTCTTGTAAATACAGTCTGCCTTATTAGGCTCTACAATCGTTATTATAGGGCGATCCTCGCCATACACGGAAGCGAAGAATCCGGCCACTGCCCCGGCCATGGAACCGACTCCGGCCTGGAGGAAAATATGAGTCGGCTTCTCAGGAAGCTGCATGTACGCTTCATATCCCATCGTTCCGTATCCCTGCATGATCCAACCGGGAATATCCTCATATCCTTCCCACGCAGTATCCTGAACCATCACCCAGCCCTTCTGTTCCGCCTGGCTGTTGGCAAGCCTGACGGCTTCATCATAGTTGAGGTCGGTGATGGATGCATCTGCGCCCTCTGCCCTGATATTCATCAGGCGTTCTTCGGCGCTGCCCTTCGGCATGTATACCACCGATTTCTGCTGAAGCTGTTTTGCTGTCCAGGCAACTCCCCGGCCGTGGTTGCCGTCAGTCGCAGTGACAAATGTAATGTCGCCAAGCTCCCGTTTAATTTCTCCTGAAACTAATTTCTCATACGGCATCTCTGTGATGCTTTTCCCCAGGCGCTTTGCAAGATAATTGCCAATTGCATAGCTTCCGCCCAGCACCTTAAATGCATTCAGGCCAAACCGGTAGGACTCATCTTTTATGTAGATATTGCCAAGTCCCATTGATTTTGCTGTATGTTTTAACTCAACTAGCGGAGTCTCTTTATATACCGGAAAGCTTGCATGAAAACTTTGTACTTTTTTAGCACTTTCAAGATTCAGGAAATCCAGGTTATACTTCGGGCCTGATTTGCGCTCATACTGAACAACTTTAAATTCCTCTCTCATTGTGATTCTCTCCTTTGGGTTTATTCACCTTTATAATAAGCAAACAGCGTGCCAATTTTAACTCCAAAATGGTGCTGTTTCGACATGAAACTTTATTTTTGTAAACAATACACAAAAGCACTCTCACAAAACCCGTGAAATACGTAACCAGTTTTGTGAATATTTTCAGAAAAAGAAACGCATTAAAATCACTGCTTAGATTTTAATGCGTTTCTTAATCCTGTCCCAGGAATTTTTTTGAAAAACCATTCCTGATAATTTATCTTTTAGTTCTCATAATGAGAATAAATTCTCAAATCGAGAATTGCTTTTTATCAAAATGAGAAATAATTCCAATACGAACCATGTCCTTCCTGAAAAATTCCTGCGGTTCCCCGTATACGTCAAATCCGCTCGGCGAACAGATATCCCGGTTCATCTGCCGGCAGTGCAAAACCTGCAGCCTTTGCTGTTCCGTCACCGTGCCGGGTATATGATATAAATAGTCAATTGCACGGTTTAAACCGGCCACCGGCTTCCTCCCATGGGTTTTTGTCAGCATCGCCGGACCTGCAATATTAAAATATGCATCAATCTGCTCACTGGAATATCCCTCATCACACATACCTTTTTCCACCGCCTCTTCGACAAGCTCCGGAAGGCGCTTCCAGTCGGAAACCGTGATGCCGGCCAAAGCAACGCCAAACCGGTTGTTCGCATTGACCGCTATCATCATATCTCTTCCCTGATAAAGGATCCGGTGGATTTCCCAGCAAAAAAACAGGTCCTCCGGTTCTCCATAGGATTGCTTCGGCAGATTCAGGTACTTCTGCAATGGTATCGTAATCCCAAGCTGCATCGCACATCTCCTGTAATTTATTTATCTTCCGAAAATTATTTATCTTCCAAGCAATACTGATAGGCAATTCTGGGACTGCCATCCTCCATATAAACAATACCGCACCGCCGGAAGCCGTTCTTCCCAATCAAATGTCCTGATTGTGGAGTTATCGTGATGTGTATCAATCCTCAGATTGGAAATCTGATCCCGGCAAAATGCCAGGCAGTTGTCAAAAACTCCTTTTACTGCTCCGTCACCGGCAATCCGGTGAATTGTCCCATACTCTTTATCATTCAGCCACTTTCCATCCTCAATATAAGCATATATGGGATCCGCTCCGATTATAAATGCAAACACACCATGCAAAATTCCGTCTTCTGCCGTAAAGACATATAACTGCTCCTTTTTAATATCCTCCTCCAGAAGCTCTTTGGGCGGGTGGTTCTTGCCCCACTGAGACGGGTTTCCCGTCTCCTCCATATATTTTCTGGCCGTTTCGTAGATTTTCATTATTGCATCTAAATCTTTATCTTTTGCCAGCCGTATCATCTGTACCCTCCATTTTGCGGTATAAAGTTGCCAGTCCAATTCCCAGTTTCTTTGCCGCCTGTTTTTTTCCTTCGGTATCATTGCCGTAAATGCGGATCGCCTTCGCTATCTCAGAGCGTTCCAGTTCCCTGAGAGGTGTCACCATATCCGTGACTACTGTGCCGCTTGCACCCGTTTTCCCGACACCGGGCTGCGGCTCCGATATGTTGGCCGGGAGGGTTCCCATGTTAAGAACACCGTCCTCCTCCATCATATTAATCATAAACTCAACCGTATTTTCCAGTTCCCGGATATTGCCATACCACGGATACTCATAAAGATGTTCCATCGTCTCTTCTGAAATCTTCTGAAGATTTTTCCCAAAAAGGCTGGCATAGCGCTTTGCAAAATAATACACCAGCTCCCTGATATCCTCACGGCGCTCCCTCAACGGTGCAATCTTCAGCGGGATAACATTCAAACGGTAGTACAAATCCTCCCTAAATTTATTATTGTACATCATCTCTTTCAAATCTTTGTTCGTCGCAGCGATAATTCTTACATCAATCGGAATTACCTGGTTGGAACCAATACGGGTTATTTTCCGCTCCTGAATCACCCGCAGCAGCTTGACCTGAAGATACAGGGGCATATCCCCTATCTCATCCAAAAAGATAACCCCTTTGTTAGCCAGTTCAAATTTACCCATCCTGCCATTCGGATCCGCCCCGGTAAACGCCCCTTTGACATAGCCGAAAAGCTCCGATTCCAGAAGAGGCTCCGGTATTGCGCCGCAGTTGATTGCAATAAAGCGGTTATCTCTCCTGTCGCTGGCCTTCCAGATGGCAGTCGCCACCAGTTCTTTTCCTGTTCCGCTCTCGCCTGTAATCAGAACCGTGGAGGTACTCCTGGCAATCTTCTTAATCTCCTCCTGCATCTGCCGGGTTTGAGGGCTGGTTCCGATAATATTAAAGGTGCTGAGCGGATTCACCGTATTCGTTATCTCGTAAAAGCGCTCCTGCATCTCTCTGGTACTCTCAAATATCAGTACTTTTGAGTAACGCCTCGGATCCTGGTCCAAATCATAGAGATGTCCCATGACAAAATACTCTTTACCATTCAGCAGAATTTTGTACTCATTCTGGCGGCTGAAATTATCTCCCGTCGGTGTAACTACTGCCATCTGCCCTTCCGGCATATCGACTGAAAGCTGCCGTTTAGCCGGTTCGTTTGCCATAGTGACTACATTATCCCCGCCTAAAATTAAAATCCCCTTCTCCACATGATTGATCACGCAGTCCAGAGCGTCAAGCAGAACCGCCCGCTTCTTAGATTCCGTCAGTTCTCCCGCTTTCACCGCAATGAACTCCGCAATCTGTGCCAGCAAATCAAGATACATCTTCTCATTCGAAAGGACGCGCTCTTTCTGCTCCGGGGTACTCCCCACCAGGCCAATAACTCCGATAATCTCCCCTCCCAGCCGGATGGGCATTGAAATCTCTATCTCTTCATTGCAGATATCCATTTTAGGACATTTCTGGCAAAGTCTTTCTTTGCCCGGATTATATATAATTTCCACATTGCCGGTACGAAGCAGATGCTCATAGACATACCCCTCCTGAGCCATATCTTCATTGACATGCTGCTCAAAAATACCTGTTCCGGCTACCCGGAAGAGATTCTCGTCTACTACTTCTACCTCTACCTGCGCAACCTTTGACATGATATCGGCGTATTTCATTACGGTTTCCTGGACTTCTAGGAGGATACTGGGCATGGGGTGCGGGTCCTTTCTGAAGTATATAATATCTTTATCTTATTTTTATTATGCTAAATTGTCAATCAATTTCAATTACAACCATTAGCTAAATTTCATTTGTGATATCCTTAAACCAAACCTCAAAAAAAGCTACCACTCTATATATTGGTAGCTAAAATATGTGCTTTATCTAATATTTTGTAATCTGTATTCCGTTTGTCTTTGAAGCAAATCCTTCATATATATCTCCTAGATATACGGCATGGAGACCACGTGCCCTATATATACCTTCTTGTAAATTTTCAACGTCAATACCATTTACTAAAGCTATTAACTCCTCATCAGGGTTATCCTCTTGCCGAGACTCAAAATCATAACGAAGCACTTGTTCCCAATCACCAGATGATTCATTCCACTTTTGCAATGAAATTGTATTACATATTCTATCAACGCGTACATGAGCAAGCGTTTCGATGGTAAGTGATGCTTTACCCTTTCCCAAATTCGTAATATCGATAAAGCCAGTAGAAATATAATCTCCTCTCGTCTGGCCTTGAGAACGTGTCACATTAGAAGGTAACACAGTGAATTCATCGTCATAATCTTGTATTTCAATGCCATTCCAATAGAATACTTCTGAGGCATATGTTGTTATAGAACTTAACATTACCAAGGCTATTATTGTGATACATAATCTCAACTTTACTTTCCTCATATTAATCAATCCTTTCAATATACAAATTTTCAATAATGTCAATAAATTCATCTTCTTCCATTATTCCTGATAGGTAATAATAAGAATCATCAATAATTATTTCTGCGCTAAATTCAACATTCCCACTTTTTGTTACTGTCTTTTGTATTTCTATATCTTTATTTAACCATTTATTATGTATAATCTCTAACTCATTTCTATCGGATACAAGATTTGCAGAATTTTCTACCGCCCTAGTTCTCTGAATAACATTAAATACATGGCCTTTGTATTTAAAATACATTGTTGCAATTTCCCCATTTATTGTAGTTTTTAAGTAAGTCATTCCTGTCGGCATATCCTCTAGGCGTATAGGTGCAATTTTTATCTCTTTCTCTATTTCTTTATATGCTTTTTCTACTCTTCCTTCATCCGCTTTATTTTTATCATTATCTAAGACCACATCATTTCTAACACTACTACGTACCGTCTTCCTATAAGTAAAATACTTCTTAGCCCCAACCGTAAGTGTCGTTGCCATCATTACGCCCACAACAACAGCCGCTACCAGAGCAACCTTAAGCATTGGTTTGAGCCGGCGTCTCTTTCCACTCCTGCTCTCCGTTTCCCTGTCGCGGATATATTGGGGCTCAATGCCTTTCTCTTCAATTTTGTCCAACAGCCGTTCAAAACCATCTTCCGGTTCCGAGGAATCTGACTGTCGTCAATCTCAGTCTGTGCACGCTGAAATCGTTCAAGGAGTGATTTATCATCCATCCTAAAAGACTCTTTCAGAAGCTGATCCAAATCATATTCTGTTTTATGCCTGTCCCGATCCTTGTCCACTGTTTCCCTCCTGTATATTCATACATTTTTTAATCATGGAATTTTATTCTGTTTTTATTGTTATCATCTTCCCGGTATTTTAGAGGCTGAATGGCAACCTTTTCCGTAACAGTTCAACCAAGATGTATTCCGCGAGGTGTTTCGCTGTTTCTTGCCGTTTCTGTGCATCATTTGTTGCAGTTTGGCCGAAGGCTGAACTGTCATCCTTTTCCCTACATTCCTCCGCTTTGGGCTTGACTTTTTGTCATTTAAGTTACTATACTAATATAAATGTTAGTTTAGGATACCATTATACTGAGATGCATGAACTGACTGGTAACAATTCAGATAACATGAACTGTTATGCCGACCGAGTCTAAGGGTTGTAACAGTTCGGCCATGATGTATTCCGCAAGGTGTTTTCGCTGTCTTTTTCCGTTTCTGTGCATCATTTGTTGCAGTTTGGCCGAAGGCTGAACGGTAACTAAGGGTTTAATTGCACTGGATTTGCAGTATACCTTTTCATGTGCATATAGTATAATATTCTAGTCGTTCTGCGGCTGCCGCCGCAGGAAGCATTCCGCTGTCCGGGAATTGCAATTGCCGGACAGTTAAGTTATGGAGGAAACCTTTATGAAAAAAATCATTCTGACCGGAGGCGGTACCACCGGCCACGTCACCCCTAATCTTGCGCTTCTCCCTTCTCTTCAAAAAGAAGAATTTGAAATCCGCTATATCGGTTCCTATAATGGAATCGAGCGCCGCCTGATCGAGGAGACAGGTATTCCCTACGACGGTATCTCGTCCGGAAAGCTCCGCCGCTATTTTGATATTAAAAACTTCTCCGATCCTCTGAGAGTCCTGAAAGGCTATGCAGAGGCTCTGAAAATTATGAAAAAATACAAACCGGATGTCGTATTTTCTAAGGGCGGTTTTGTCGCCGTCCCTGTCGTATTAGCCGCCAGGCACCACAAGATCCCTGTTATTATACATGAATCTGATATGACGCCCGGCCTGGCTAATAAGATTTGTATCCCTATCGCTAAAAAAGTTTGCTGTAATTTCCCTGAAACCTTGAAGTATCTTCCTGAAGACAAGGCCGTTCTGACCGGCTCCCCTATCCGGGAAGAGCTGTTGAATGGCGATCGTCTGGCTGGATTGCAATATACCCATCTTTCTGCCGGCCTTCCCGTCATTCTTGTAATCGGTGGCAGCCTTGGCTCGGTAACTGTCAATCAGGCCGTTCGCAGTATTCTTCCTGAACTGTTAAAGAATTTCCAGATTATACATATCTGTGGCAAAGGTAATCTGGACGAAAGTCTGATTGGTATGGAAGGCTATGTTCAGTATGAATATGTGGATAAACCTCTCCGGCATCTGTTCGCTGCCGCCGATCTGGTCCTGTCCAGAGCGGGAGCCAATTCCATATGTGAGATTCTGGCTCTCAGAAAACCCAATATTCTGATTCCTCTTTCTGCCGCCGCCAGCCGTGGAGACCAGATCCTGAACGCCAACTCTTTCGCAAAACAGGGATTCAGCACTGTTCTCGAAGAAGAGGCCCTTACAGGTGAATCTCTCCTGCAGGCAATCAATGAAACCCATAAAACCGCCGGGCATTCATTGATAAAATGGCAGAAAGCCACTTGAACAACGCAGTATCTACCATCATTGAGCTGATTAATGAGTGCTGTAATGATTAACGGTAATCATCAAGTAATCCGGCTTCAATAATTCTTTTGCGGAGTTCTTTTCTGGCTCTTGATAACCGGGAACGACAGACTGTTCCCGGTATTTTCAGTATCTCACACGTCTCCTCTGTCGATAATTCCTGTATTATCCTCAGAATTATAACATCACGCCAGTCCTTCTTCATACCATTGACAAGTTTCCATATCTCACGATATAGTTCATTATCCATAATGCAGGTTAATGTGTCCGTCCCCAGCAGCTTCGTCATGAGCAGGAATTCTTCATCCTGATCATCAATACTCGCTACGCAGCGAGAATTCTTCCTGATGCTGTCTCTCCATCTGCTATACAATATCTTAATTAGTATGGTTGTCTTCAGTTTTGCATCCCAATCCATCGGATAGCGTTCATAATATCCCATGATCGTATCATGCACTATATCTTCAATGTCATCATAGTGTACGCCTATACTGGCGGCAAACCTTTTGAGCGGAACGGAGTAGTCTTCGTATAATTCCTTTAAAAGCCTGCGTTCTTCCTGCCGCATACATTTCTCCTATGATTGTAATACTTCTTTTATGCTGCTGCTGATTTCTGCGAATTCAGCCGAATCAGCCTTCCCCGGCTCCCACGTAACCATGGCTGGTCCGCCCTCGTATCTTGGAATGATATGTACATGAAAATGAAAACTGTCTGTCCTGCTGTCTCCCCGTTATTCTGTACCACATTAAATCCAGAGCATCCCAGAGCCTGTTTCATTGCCGCACCGATTTTGCCTGCCAGCGGAAGCACCTTTGCTGCGACCTGTTCATCCAGTTCACAGAGATCTTTAAAATGTTCCTTTGGCAGTATCAGAGCGTGTCCCCTGGATGCCGGACCCAAATCCAGAATTACCCGAAATTCTGAATCCTCATATACCGTGGCCGATGGTATTTCCCCTCCTGCAATTTTGCAAAAAATGCAATTACTATCTGTCATTTTCACCACTCCTTATTTTCTGCATTATATATGCATCTTTTATTTTTACCGGGTTTTCTATAAAAAATCATCCCCAGAAAAATACCAATTAGCAGGCCGCCCACATGCGCCATTATCGACTCCTGTGCTCGTAAACCCGTGATACAGAGTTACGGGCCACAAGTATCATTAGCTGTTGTGTACTCAGATCTTCCAGCCGGCCACGGTTTACTGCCACCGCATACACGAGTCCGCCTACAACACCAAATATTGCGCCTGAAGCTCCGGCCGAAACAACATAGTACCCTCTCCCCATGTTTACAGCCAAAGATATAATATTTGCACCTATACCGCATAGCAGGTAAAAAATCAGATATTTTACCTTTCCAAGTGCCCGTTCCAGATTATCTCCCAGAACAAATAATACTAGCATATTATTGATCAGATGTCCAATTCCAAAATGCATGAAAACAGAAGTGAGCAGTCTGTAATACTCACCGTACTGCAATATAAGAGGCGCATACATGGCGCCCCGTTTAACCATAAATCCTGTATTTAATGAGGATCCTGTAATTTCCAGAAAAAGAAAATAGATTATATTAACAGCTATAATAGCACCGTTTACATATGCCTTTTTACCATGATTTCCCATATCGCACATCCTTCAATGGCACTATTATAGCACAGCAATTAACGATATTCTATGGAATTTTGCAAAAACACTACATTGATGTAAATCGACATTTTTCTACATCTTTTTTATGTTTTTGGTTACATATTTTACCCCTCATACGTTTCTATAAAATAGTATTTTAAATCCGCAACCGTGATCACATCCCTATTTTGGATACTAACCGTCTCATTAGCCTGCAGCTTATATCCACCTACACTGGTACCGTTCGTTGAGTTTAAATCAGTAATAATATATACCCCCTCTCTCTTATCGACCCGCAGATGAAGACGGCTGACCGTAGAATGCCGGATGCAGAAATCTGCCAGTTCCGGATGCTTACCGATAACAAACGGAACATAAGTAATCTCAATATTTTCTTCTTCCCGGTTAATGCTTTCAAATAACGGGAATCGGTTCTTATCTTCATCCTGCGTCAGCAGGGCTGTTCCATTCTCCTGCGCATGCAGTTCTTCCTGCCGAGCCTCCTCTGCCTTCCTCTGCCGGTATTCCGTCACACTTTCGGGCTGAAAACGCCATGATTCCTCTTTTATAACAGGATTCAATACATTTTCCGTTTTGCCATACTTAAATTCAGGTGCAGCAGTAATATCCACCGGGCCGGCAGCGGGTTCCTTTTTATATTTTTTACCGCCGCTCATTCGGAGTTGCAGCAATCTTACCGCCGCTGCCGCTCCGGCCGCCACCGCCGCCGGAAGACCATACCTTGATATACCCTCCCGGCCGGTAAAATACCATATTCCCCCTTCCATTGCCAGGAACATAAGAAAACACTGAAGTGTTTTGGTGATTTTAGCGGTTGCTGCAGCAGCTTTTATCCTGCCGGTATATTTTTCTTCTGTGAAATGTTCTTTTGAATCCTCTTTCCCGACGTGTTCATATATTGCCGTACGCTGCCAATACCATCCATTGCCTTGTTTTCTTCTGGTATGTATGTCCTGAACTCATCTTCCGTTTTATGCTGTTCCCTGCTGTCATCCCTGCTGTCATCCCTGCGTTTGAAAATTACATCTTCCGTTTCTCTCAAATGCCTCAAGAGATCTGACATCCCATAATTCTCGCGCAGACTCTCGTGATACAGGTTATAGGCCATGACAACGCCTTCCCTGTCCTTGTGGTTGATTTTTTCCAGAAGAAACCGAAGCAGTTCTGATAGGGCTGCCGGGAAATCGCAGGAATAGCCGGGCAAAAGACAGAGCGAAACGGTAAACCTGTCCGGATCTATATATATGTTCCGAGGAGTATCTGCTCTTTCAGCAGATACTCCTCGATTTTTGAAAGAACCCGGGAGAGGCTCAGCAGAATGGAGCGGATTTCTCCTCCATTTATCTTTCTCTGCTCTAGAAGCCGGTTCAGCGGCTGTCTGGATGTAATTTCATAATAGAATTCCCGTTTATCCCTCATACCTCACACGGAATCTGAGCAGCCCCTCTATTGTATTAGATGCAAGCATCCTGCATTCATATCCCCCTCCCTCAGAAGGGGCATCCAATATCATATAATTGTGGTTAACCTCTCTTTTATAACGAACTTCCACTTATCTCTCCCCCGTTTAAATTCCGGCAGCCCTAAGCAGCCGGAGAAAATTTTCCGGATCAAACTTTTTTACCGATATATCTGTTTCTGTTTTCATTTTCGCAGTTCCTGAGATTCTGTTTCCCTTTTCCTTCAATGAAATATTTCCTCCTCCGCACCAGAAATATCCCCGGTAATCCTGCTGTGCATTGCTCTCCATTTCAGACAGTGTCTGTCCCTCCTCCAGACGGGTGCCATTCCAGCGCCTCCTGCAAAACCATATTTCCTGCCACACGCGCATGTATGTCGAATACCCCTGTGATCAGGGACGCTATAAACAAAACAGCGCGGACATCACAAGCGCGGCCTCTACCGTAAAGCTGGCATCCAGTCTTCCTCCGTCTCTTTTCTTTCCAATCTCCCTATACTCTGACACGCTTTTTGCCATCGGTGATACCTCCCAAATTTACTATATTCCAATCATTTTCCTGTACTTACGAACAACAGCCAGAACCAGGCCGGTATAATGAATGGTAAAAACGGCAGGCGCATTTTTCCTGCATTAATACCATGAATAAATCCCCATGCTGCCATCCCCAGACTGCACGTCCCGCAGAAAAAAAGGCCGCATAGAAAAAGCGCGATAGTTCCGTAAGAGCCAAGATAACAGGCTGACACAATAAAAAAACAGCCGTCGCCCGCACCTGCCGCACCTCCGGTACAGATTGTCACAAGAAGCAGAAATATCCGGGCAAAAGGCAGCTAACACCCGGAATATTCCTGCCATGCTCCGGTCAACAGCCCCAGCGCTCCGGTTATTCCAAACAAGACAAGCAGCCATATCGGTATTTTTGCCGTCCTGAGATCGTACCAGGCTGATAAGAGTAAGAAAATACTATATACCAGTTCCATTCTTTATCCCCCTTTATTTGTAACAGCAATGCATTTCACAGAGCGGGAGTGTGCTCCGCAGACTGTATCTTCTCCCGCACAAACCACGACAATCTTCCCCCGGGACGAAAGACTCATATGCACAATCACCCACCCGTCCGCTGGCCTGCGGCGGGGTATGAAAAGTACCACAATAAGAGCATGCTCCCAGATGCTCCACCTCAGACAACGGTACTTTCTTCACATAATATGCGATGGAGGTACAGTCCGGTCTGCTGTGAAAATATTTACCATTTGGCATAATGTACACGGTCGTTCCGCTCACTGCCGCGCTTCCACAGATACTGCAGGGCTTGTAATGGCTTTGGCTGCTGCTGAGTTTATCTTTTACCGTGTCATAATCTAATGACGAAATATCGTTAGATATGTAGTGGCAATCCGGTGACAAATGATATCTGGTTCCTGTCCTTCCGATAAAAACCATTCTTTCTGATTTGTCTGCCTCCGCTCCCCCCTGTGAATTGCGTCCCCCCTCGCTCCCGATCCATCCTCGTTTAAAGCTTACGGAAGCCGCCGGCACACTGTCCAGGACAAACACCCGAAACGGCAGCATAAGTCTGTATTTCGCCCGGAGATTAATCTCCTCCCCGTTTTTCGTAATTTCCGTACCTGAAAGATCCAGGCCGCTGATTCTTCCCGGCCCGGCCGCTTCCCTGATTTTCACCTCCAGAAATGCCCGTACCGCGCCTTCGGCAAAAAGCTCTGCCGTCACAAGTGAATCCGTTCCATCCGTATCACGGAGTTCTTCTCCTTCTGTCCGTCTGTAAAATATGTACGCATACTGGCTCAGCTCTCTGGCCGTCGTTTCCAGCACTGTTTGTATTTTCCTCTGTGTATCCAGCATTTCCATCGGCATTGCCAGAATTATAACGGCAAATATAAATACCGTCAGGCTCAATGATGCTTCAAGCGTCAGGCTGGCCTCTAATAATCCCCTTCTTGTTTCACCTCTGCCCAGCCCAATTTCCCCCTTCCCAATAATAAAATTTATTTGTATATTCTTCCTCCCGGCTATTGCTGCAGAATAAGAAGTAAAAACTCCGCCCGGGACAGGATACAACACCCTTATTCAGAATCAGGCTGAATCTATCTTAAATTTATAAGAAAAATTTTGCTTGAAAATCTATATTTTTGCATTTGAAATAGATATAATTGGAGACTTGCGATGTACTTGGAGAGGCACATTTTTAACTTCCTGTTTTCTGAATAAGGGCATTGTATTCTGCCCCGGACGCAGCCGGCTACTGCCTGTTCCTGCTTAATATGCTTTAACTGCTTTTTTGGAAATTGGTATCACTGTTCCCCGGCCTTTGTATTCCGCCTCCAGCCTGTATGCGCATTTTCTCATAAGAAACGATGGCTGGCCGGTTCTTATGTTTTTTTGAATCATATCCATCATTCGGTACTCCTTTTTCGGAAGACCGGAAAGCCAAAACAGCAGTTTCAGATAGGACTGGTAATCCAGCCCTTCCTTCATTCCCAGATGCCAAGCTCCCTAAACAGCGCTGTTCCTGATTCTGCCAAACCCGTCAGGGATACCCTCCACTCTCTTCCCTGCTTCAGAAACGGTACCTTTCCTCCTTCCAAAAGTGCTTTCACATCTTCAACCGACTCCGCCAGGGCCCATACCGTCAGGATAAAAAAAGTAGTCACCGACACCAGGGGCGCAATGCCCGAAGCTCCTGTTATTGCAGCCGCCAAAAGTTCCGCCTCCCGGCGTTTTTCCGGATCCTTAAGCAGCGACATCAGGTTCATGGCCTCCCTGATTGCTATGATTTGATTCACTGTATTTTTCAGGTTCTCCCTGTCTGAAGCGGAACCGGACAGGAGATACTCCTGTTCATATTTGACGTGACGTTCTTCTTCCTACAGGAAGTTCGTATAAAAACCGGCGGCGTATTCATGAAGTAATGCGGTTTCCGGCAGAAAATTGCCCGCCCCTCCATTATATCCGGTAAATCCCGGCATTTCCGTAACAGACATTTCTGTAACAGAGGGAAACTGCTGCTTATCAATTCTGTCCGGCGAAACTTTTTTCCCTTCCGGCACGACTATGGACAGCAGATCGCTTCCGGCCAGGCGGCTTAATGATTCAAGAACCTTTTGCTTTTTTCTGTCCTTTTTTCCTGTCCCGGCAAACCGTGAGTCGTACGTAAACTTTCCTGTAACTGACAGCACCCTCCTCCACAGGCGCTTTCGTCCAGCTCGTCATCCTCGTCGTCCGGTTCCCCATGAATCAATATACTCCTGTACTTCCACTGCCTGCCGGATCGCATCCTCAACGACCGCCTTATTCCGTTCTGCCGTTACTTCTGTCTGCTTTACCTCCCTATGCCGGCTGCCTTCTTTATCTGTATAGGAGCGGTAGCTCTCCATCTCCTCCGAGAGCAGCTCCCAGTTTGGGGGCTTCAAATCCTCCTGTTTCTTTGCCGCACCGGATTCCGCCACCCGGATCTCCCTGCTCAGTTCCTCCGCTTTCTCTTCATATTCCCGGACCAGCTGAGGAATCCGCTCCAGTTCCTTCTTCAATTTTTCTGCTGTTTTTATAAATCCTGTGCCGTTGCCGTTACTCAGCTGCCGGTTCCCGGCCTCCATGTAATTTTTCTGCCGTTCCAGGCTTTCACCAATATTCTCGATGCTTTCTTCCAGCTTCAGAAGCTGTCTGCCGCATTCCTGGTATTGTTCCGCAATGGCGCCAAAGCTTTCCGCTTCCTTTACCCCGTCCATCGTTTCCTTTAAAATACCGGCATCATATTCCACATTCCAAATCCCTTTTTTCATATAGTCCAGGATTTCTTTCTCAAACCACCGGCCGCCGCCGTCCGTAATCAAAACAGGAGATGAAACAGTCAGATTCCTGTCTGTGACCAGATAAAACGGGGCATCTCTGAAATAACTGTCCAGATAAGGCTCCATCTCCGCAGCCAGTCCGCCGCTCTCATCAAATTCCAGCGCAAATATTCTATACTGTTCCCATACATCCCGGTGATACTTACTCATCAGGGAATCCAGCGAGGAATCGAGAGCCATCTGCATATACCACCCGCTTCCGGCTGTTCTGACGGATTCAAAGAGGCCTCCATGAGGGGCGCAGATGCAGGTTAGAATCAGGCTTAAAAAAACTGTAATACTTGCATCCGCTTCACCCATCAGATTTTTCCGCATCACCTTCCTCCTAATAGACTTCCTTCGATTTACTGTTAATTTGCTTGAAAATGTTATTTAACAGCGTATTAATCTGTGACTTGAAAATCAACACTAATCCAATTACCACGACGAGTATAAGCACGATTTCGATAACTGTAACCCCCTCCTCATCGTTCCAAAATGCGATAATTTCCTTTTTTAACCACATACACAGTCTCCTTTCCTCAATTCAGATTCCAAAGGCCAAAAAGGCCGGAACCGTTATCATTACCATAACAATCAGCAGCATCATGAATAAAGGCAGCAAAAGCTTTGTCGAGGCTTCCTCACCGAGACGTCTGGCCAGGTTCTTGCGCTGTTCAAAGGCGGCTTCCATCTCAGCCTCCAGTACCGGAGTCAGGCTTTTTGAACCATTCTTTACGTTCTGTTCCAATATTCCAGCAAGTTTTCTGTAAGGAAGAACCCTGCACCTGTTACCAAACTCGGAGTATGCCTGAATCTCCGGCACTCCCCTCTGCATCAGATAATAGGCTGCCGCCATCTCTTCATAAGCCGCACGTTTCCCGGCTTTTTCCTCTGTCCGGCGGTAATCCTCCACGATCTTTGCCCACGCTTTCCTGACCGGCAGTCCGGCGCCCAGAAAGACTACCAGTCTTGACAATATCTCTGAATAGTCCATCATCATCTGACATTCCCGCTTTTTCTTTGCCTCCTGTTCCCTCTGCCTGTCTTTAAGCGGCAGAAGAATTGCCGCCAGGATCCCCAACAGAGGGAACATCAGGCTGCTGCGCCCCCGGTCTGCGCTGTAAGTAAGTGTTTTCCCTTCAAATTCTTCCGGTAAGATGAACACCTCCGAATACTTCTGTTCCTCCTCCTTTTCCATGAGAAAGTTCTCAAAAGCCGCAAGTTCTTTTTCCTCCTGCGTCCTGCCCGGCGGGAGAACGTTTACCCGGTATATATAATCCTCTGCATATTCTCCTGCTTTTAATGTGGCAGTCAGAAATGTCTCTCTGCCGCTCTCCGGACATCCGCTGTTAAATACTTCTCCCGAAGCGCTGATCAGCTCCGTGTCATCAGGCTGCCACCGGACCGATATCCCGTACTTGTCAAGCCAGGTGACAAGCTCCAGCCTGCTCTGCACCTGTTCCAGCGATTCATTACCGCCTGCAATTTGAGCGGATAATTCTTCTGCCGCCATATGAATTGCATCTGCCGCCTGCTCCTTTGTATACCGGCGTTCGCCAATCCTGACAGCCAAAGGCACTTTTTTGGCAAGCAGCCCTTCCACGAGAATCTCCTGCTGTGTTTCGCCCTGACCATATGTATTCCTTTCGAGCCCATTCCCTTTTGTCAGGACTGTGTCCTGTTTTTCCACAAAGGTAACGGCCAGCGCCAGAATTATCCCCAAACTCACACAGATAACCTGCCTTTTGTCCAGTTTCAAGAAACCACCTCATCCCATATTCTCTCCTTTTTGCATTTACTCTTTTCACTATAAATTTTTTCTGTTTCATCTTTCTGTGTTTTCATCCTCTTTTTACAATTCAATATCCAGTATTTTAAACGAAAGGAAACACGATGCACAATAAATCAAAAGACACCCAGTCATAACCACTCTTCCGGCAGCCGTGCCGTACATCTGCCGGAAAAACCGGGAGATGAAAATTCAATATAAATGACAATACAGTATGGCACCAGATTCATAATCTTCTGTTCAAACTGCTTTTCAGCCGTCATCGTCAAAATTTCCTCCCTGACCTGAAGTCTGTCACTAATCACATGAACCGTATGATTGACTACCGATACCAGTTCACCTCTGCTCCGCTTTGAAACAGCAAAGATATCGGAAAAATTTTTGATTTCCTCCAGCCCGCTTCTGTCCGCAAACTCTGCCAGCAGCGTCTCCACCGTCCTGTTCATCCTCAGCTGATGGGCTATATAGGAAAATTCCTTTGTTATCATTCCCTCCCGGCCGTAAAGCTCCTGCAGCTCGCGAAGACTGCCTGCAAAAGCATTCTCAACCGAATACCCCGCCCCAAGCGATGAAGACAAAATCAGCACCGCTTCCTTAAACTGACGCCTCAGTTCCTCCTGCCTCTGCAATGCAAGTTCTTTTTTCTTTGCCAGAGGATACAGGAAACTCACCGGAAGGAACAGCAGAAATGCCGTAAAGCTCCGGTAGAACACGTATGCCGTGGCTGCACAGAACATGGCTCCCTCCGCCAGATACAAAAGCCACTCCCTTCCTGAAAGGCGGTATCTGCCGTAATCCTCCTGTCCGGCCCGTATACCGGTCCGTTCAGCTCTCAAACCCTCCTGCCCGCAGCTTTTCCCTGTTTCGAAGTTCCCCGACCTTTTCCAAAGATCCTTCGACCCATTGTCTGTCTCTTGCCTGCTTCTCACGGAAGGTAAAAAGCGGCTCCAGCCTGACCTCTCCGTTCTCACATCCAATCACCTCCGCTATCTCAAGTACCTTTCTGCTCTTATCCCGCATTCTGCCCAAATGCACCATTAATTCCAGCGCCGATGCAATCTGGTTTCTAACGGCTGCCAGCGGCAGGTCCGCCGCCATCAGCACCATCGTCTCAAGGCGTGTTACCATGTCCCTCGGACTGTTGCCGTGCCCGGTGGAAATGGAACCGTCATGGCCTGTATTCATGGCCTGGAGCATCTCCAGGGCCTCCGCCCCTCTTACCTCCCCCACCAGAATCCGGTCCGGTCTCATTCTGAGACTCGCCCTGATTAAGTCCCGCATGGATATCTCCCTGCTGCCGTCCCGGTTTTCGACTCTCGTCTCCAACCGCACCAGATTAGGTACATGACGGATCTGGAGCTCGGCCGAATCCTCAATCGTGATGACCCTCTCATCCTCCGGAATAAATTCAGACAAAGCATTTAAAAATGTCGTTTTTCCCGAACCCGTGCCGCCGCTGACAAAAATGTTATACCCGGCCCTGACGGCCGTTCTCAGAAAAACCGCAGCCTCCCTGCTGATACTTCCAGCCGTATCAGCTTGTCCATCGTAACAGGCTCCGGAAATTTTCTGATTGTCAGAACAGGCCCGTCGACAGCTACGGGGGCCAGAACCACATGTACTCTGGAACCGTCCTCCAGCCTGGCGTCCGCAATCGGGGATGACAGATTGACGGTCCTGTTTACCCGGCTCACAATCTGCTGAATCAAATCTTCAAGCTGCTCTGCCGAATCAAAAGCTTTGTCCCATCGGCTTAACCGTCCCTTCTTTTCAATAAATATATGATCTTTTCCATTTACCATGATTTCAGTTATATCAGGATCGTCCACCAGCTCCTGCAGGATGTCCAGACGCCTGAAGGAGTCAAACAATTCTTTTTTCAGCCGGAGCCTGGACTTGAGCGGCAGGTAGGACCGCTCCGCCTCACCGGCCACCGCAGCGTCAATCATCTCCTGAAGCTCTTCATCCTCGAGCTGCATCCGCCCTTCCAGCTCTCTCAGAAGCCCTGCTTTCAGCCTGTCTTTTCTCTCCTTTTCTTCCGCCAGGGCCGGTATCCCGTTTATGGCCTTCTACCTCCCCTCAGAAGCTGTCTCACATAATCCCCCAGCTCTCCCCACAAGAGCTGCTCAAGATAATTCTCCCTTCTCCCAAAGCTGCTGTGATATGGCAGCTTCAGCTTCTTAATTTTCTCCCTCAGCGCCCCGTTTCCCGAAACATCGAGATACCGTTCGAATTCTTCAAGCTTCGCCAGTGAAACGCTGTCCTCCTTTACCGGCATATAAATTACGGAACAGAGTTTCATCAGCCCATAAACAAATTTCCCATGGCTGCCGATATCCAGAATTACGTTTTCATATCCGCCCTCACCGGCTATCGTTTCAATCAGACCTTCCACCTGCCCCGCATCCGTATCCGCCAAATCCTCCGGGTAACGGACAGGCGGCACATAATCAAGGGCATCCAGGGAATGCACGACGCTGTTCAGGCGCAGCAGGTTATAATTGCCCTGACTGAAAAAGTACAGAAGATCCGCTAAATCCTCTTTATATTCCGTCTTCGTAAGTATCGAAAGGCCGGAACACTCCTCCAGATTCAGGTAAAGGGTACGGCTTTCCTGTGCGAGCAGCTGTCCCATTGTGATTGCCAGTGACGTTTTAAGGCATCTGCCTACCGGTGAATAGACTCCCAGTATCTTTGCCGCCGCCCGCATGGCGGTGCCCGGAACCGCCTCCGCCGACTTCTCACAGTAGCAGGCCATCACTTCACGAATGATATTACCGCTGGACTGGTACTTATAGATGCTCGGATACTCCATATCAGCCTGTAAAGTCTCTCCGTCCGCCAGGCACATCACTTTACCCGCCCCCAGTTCCTCCGCCTCCTCCCGGCTGACCGCGCTGCTGATCAGCAGCAGCTCCACAGGATTCTCCTTTGCAAATTTCTTTAACTTGTCAAAGGAGGAAAATGCAAGCACGTCGAACGGAATCTTCTCCGTCTGGTTCACCACATCCGCAAATCTGGCTGCATAGAGCGGATCGACATCGTATATCGCCATGATATGTCTCATAAAGCACCTCCGTATATTGCCAGCCAGAGACAAAAACCGCCCCACAAAAAAGGAACCAGGCGAAATTTCATCCCATCCGGCCCTCCTGGCGGGTAATAGGGAAGAATCTGCTCCGACTGAAACAAATGTTTAATATAATTCAGGAAATATTTGATACGTTCTGGAAGAATATCTTTGCTTCAGCATATAGAATAAAGACCACACGGCCGCAGCCGCCAGACCATAGAAAATAATCTCAACCCCTCTGTCCATCCCCATATATCCGGCAATGACAGCCATCACTTTGATATCTCCGGCTCCCATCATCCTGAACAGAAAAAGAGGGAAAAAAATAATTACTGTAAAAAAAGTACGGATAAAAAACAAGGCTATGACGGTAAAAACTGCTCCGCTCCCGTCCCCTGGCGACGGCCCCCGAATAAAACCGGCTATGCCGAAAGCCGCCGTGCCGAAAAGTATCAGAACATTGGGCACTCTTCCTTTTCTAAAATCGCAGAGAGCCGAGCCTGTCAAAAAGGACAGCAAAAAGAATTTTTCCAAACAACCTCCCCTTTCCTAAATTGAATCATTCCGGTTACAGGCATAATTAAATAAGCAGAGCAAACTGCAAAAAACGCACCAAAACACCTCGCGGAATACAACCTGTGAACAGTAACTTGACGGCAACTGAATAGTACAGCTGGAAAATAAACGAATAATAAAACCAGATTCATGAATCATGAAATAAGATAAATCGAACTGTGATACAGTTAGAATGTTTCTTTATTATGAACACTTTCTCCTGAAAAGTCAACTCCCTTTTTCAAAAATTTTCACCAAAAAAGACGCTTATTTTTTATTCATTTATTCCCCGTTCCCCTGCTGTCTTTACATTGACTGAAAACAGCAAAAATGATAAAATAATAATAGTTTAAATTTTTAAACCAAAGGAGGGAGAACGGTTGCCTGACATCTCTGAACTGAAAAATTTATTTCACGAATGTATGCCCCTCTTCATTGCACTAGGCGATGAAATCAGGCTGTCCATCATCGAATCTTTGACCGATGCAGCCTACCGGACATGCGACGGTGATTTTTCATCTGAAAATCTCAGCCGGCACGGTTTAAATGTACGGGAAATCACCGATAAAACAAACCTGTCCCGGCCCGCAGTCTCCCACCACCTGAAATTATTAAAAGACGCCGGACTCATCTCCATCCAACGTGAAGGCACCTGCAATTACTACTACCTGACCATCGGCCAGAGCACCCGGCAGCTTACCAGGCTGGGCACCGAGCTCCAGTCATTCCTGGGCATGGATACACAAAAAAAAGCCGGGGAACCGTACTCCGGCGCTTTAAATAACCGTAACGTTTCAGACGGCATGAACAGTTATGAATAACCGAACGGTTATGCATAATCTTACCATTCCTGTATATACTAATTACAGCATCCATAAACTGCACAGAAAACGCAACAGTTCGGACAGTAAGAACGGTTACGGAAAAGCGCAATATTGTGATTACAATTTACAGGAGTGAAAACCATGAAATCTACAAGGCATACAAAACGCGGCATACAGGCCCGCAGGCTGGATCCGGAACTTCTGGAAGAGCTTAAAAAGGCCATGGGAACCATCGACACCGCCATCAACCGTTTTGAACAGGTCGTGGATCCCACATTGATCGACTGTTATATTTATGAATTAAAAGCTGCGCAGCTTCGCTATCAATTCCTTCTCCGGAGCATTAAAGAGCAGGAGACAAATTACAGTTTGAACTGATTTATACGCATAGCGCGTGCTGCCGGGGGAGGACAAGCATGGCACATAATAATAAAACCTGGTATGAAAAGGCCGTCTTTTATCACATGTACCCTCTGGGTATGACCGGCGCGCCGAAACAGAATATTGAGACAGAGGCCGAAAGCCGTTTCGGGGAACTGAACCTGTGGATTCCCCATATCAAAAGCCTGAACTGCAGCGCCGTTTACATCGGCCCGCTGTTTGAGTCCTCGACTCACGGCTACGATACAAGGGATTATAAGCTGGTGGACCGGCGTTTGGGAACAAACGATGATTTCAGAACTTTTGTCAGACTCTGCCATGAACAGGAAATCCGTGTTGTCGTTGACGGGGTATTTAACCATACCGGACGTGATTTCTTCGCTTTCCGTGACATTTGTGAGAACCGGGAATCTTCACCGTACCGGAACTGGTACAGAGGCGTCGATTTTGGCCGGAACAGCCCGATGGGAGATCCCTTCGGCTATGAGTCATGGCACGGCATCTGGGAGCTTCCCTGCCTGAACTTATATAATCAGGAGGTTAAGAACTATCTTCTGGATACGGTCCGGTTCTGGGTCCGGGAGTTTGATATCGACGGGATCCGTCTGGACTGCGCCAATGTTCTCGATTTCCAGTTTATGAAAGAGCTGAGACGGCTCACAGACACGGTGAAGCCTGCTTTCTGGCTGATGGGGGAGGTTATTCACGGTGAGTATTCCCGCTGGGTGAATGATGAGATGCTCCATTCCGTGACAAATTATGAGATGCACAAGAGCATCTACTCCGCCCATAATGATCACAACTATTTTGAGCTGGCCCACAATGTCCGCAGGCTGGAAGCCGTAGGGAAAAAGCTCTATACCTTTGCCGATAATCACGACGAGGACAGAATTGCCAGCAAACTGCTTAATAAATCACACCTGAAGCCCCTATATGCGCTCCTGTTTTCACTTCCCGGGATCCCCTCCCTTTACTATGGCGGAGAATGGGGATTAGAAGGGCGCAGAACGCCGCATTCCGACGATGAACTGCGGCCTGCAATCGATATTGCTTCGGCCGGCAGACCGTTTCTGCGGACTGACTGAGTTTATCGGCCGTCTGGGCCGGATTCATCTGGAAGAACCGGCGCTTCACGGAGGAGAATACAAAGATGCTTCTGACCAACCGCCAGTATGCATTTGCCCGTCTGTCCGGGGCCGGGGATATCATCACTGCAGCCAATAACGACGATAATCCTGCTGTAATCAGCGTACCATTCAATACCTGCATGAACGAATGCACCGATCTGTTGTCCGGCCGGACATTTAAAGTATGTGACGGCAGGGTTCAAATAGAATTAGAGGGTAACGATGCAGTTATCCTCAGAATAACGGAGGGTTAACATTATGACGGGAAGTAAAAACACCGGCAGTACCACCAGGAAATCACCTGCTGCCAAATCAAAGATGTCCGGTCTTGGAGTGATCGGCGAATTGGACCGCTATTATTACGGTGAAGGACGCCATTACAAAATCTTTGAAAAGCTGGGAGCCCATCCGTTTACATATCAGGGGAAAGACGGATATTACTTTGCCGTATGGGCGCCTCATGCAGTATCAGTCAGTGTCGTCGGAGATTTTAACGGATGGAATCCCGACCTGAATCCGATGATGCCGGTTAAAGACAGCGGCATTTATGAAGCTTTTGTACCAGGCCTGGCATCCGGGCAGCTTTACAAGTATGCCATCACAACCGGAAGCGGAAAAATTCTCTTTAAAGCAGATCCCTATGCTTTCACCGCCGAATACAGGCCGGGCACCGCATCTGTGACCACAGATATCAGGGGATTTAACTGGAGCGATTCTTCCTGGATGGAAAAACGAATGAAAGCGGATCCTGTAAAATCTCCCATGTCCGTCTACGAAGTACATATTGGTTCCTGGAAAAAGAAAAACCGCCAGGAAAAAGACGGTTATTACACTTACATGGAAGCGGCGCATGAGCTGGCTGATTATGTTAAAATGATGGGTTACACCCATGTCGAACTGATGGGAATCGCCGAGCATCCCTATGATGGTTCCTGGGGATACCAGGTAACCGGATATTTCGCTCCGACCTCCCGTTACGGGACACCGAAGGAATTCATGTATTTTGTCAATTATCTGCACAAAAAAAGGGCATCGGCGTTATTCTGGACTGGGTACCGGCTCATTTTCCGAAAGATGCCCATGGCCTTGCCGATTTCGATGGACAGCCGCTTTATGAATATGCGGATCCCAGAAAAGGGGAGCATCCCGACTGGGGTACCAAGGTATTTGATTACGGTAAATATGAAGTATCCAATTTCCTGATTGCAAATGCTCTGTACTGGCTTGAATATTATCATATCGACGGCCTCAGGGTGGATGCCGTGGCTTCCATGCTGTATCTGGACTACGGACGCAGCGACGGCCAGTGGATCCCCAACAAATACGGGGATAATAAAAACCTGGAGGCAATCGAATTTTTCAAACATCTGAACAGCGTCATAAACGGAAGGAAAGACGGAGCCATGATTATCGCCGAAGAGTCCACGGCCTGGCCGAAAGTAACCCATAGCCCGGAGGATGGCGGTCTCGGCTTCACCTTCAAGTGGAATATGGGCTGGATGCACGATTTCCTGGAATACATGAAGCTGGATCCATATTTCAGAAAAAACAACCACAACAAGATGACGTTCGGTATTACCTACAGTACAAGCGAGAATTTTATCCTGGTACTCTCACACGATGAGGTTGTCCACCTGAAATGCTCTATGATTAACAAGATGCCCGGCGAATATGAAGATAAGTTCGCCAACCTGAAAGCTGGCTACACCTTCATGCTGGGACATCCGGGCAAGAAGCTTTTATTCATGGGCCAGGATTTCGGTCAGCTTCATGAGTGGGATGAAAAAACGGCGCTCGACTGGTATCTGGCCGATGAACCGCTTCACGGGGATTTACAGAATTATGTCCGCGGGCTGCTGACACTCTATAAAAATATCCGGCGCTGTACCGGCAGGATAACGACTGGGACGGTTTCCAATGGATTAACGCCAATGACGCCGACCGGAGTATTTTCAGCTTCATCCGCCGTGATGAGACAAAGAAGAAAAATTTACTTTTCATATGCAACTTTACGCCAATCCCCCGGGACGACTACCGCGTAGGCGTGCCGAAACGCGGTAATTTTACGCTTCTTCTTGATAATGAACACGGCCTGTATGAAAAAGGCGACGGACCGGCCGTGTATAAATCGTCGAAAGGTGAATGCGACGGACAGCCCTATTCTTTCTCTTATCCGCTTCCAGCTTACGGAACGGCCATTTTCAGATTTTGATTAAGCAACATTAACCTGCACGCTCCGCGCACAGGTCAACCATCAATAAAAGGGAATTACGGACAGATACCCGCCCCATTGGCGGCCGTCCGCAATTCCCTTTTATTCACACTGTTCCGTTTGTGTCAATCTGTGCCTTGATTTTGTTCCGGCATTGCATAGCTTTTAACGGCATAGGCCGCCGCCCTGCACAGTTCAATCATCAGGGGAAGCTCTTCCAGCGAAATCGTCTTTCCCTGAATCTCACTCCCCAGTGATTTTTCACGGAGCACCTGAACGGTGTGCAGGTGCTTCTCCTCGGCCACCGGCTCGATCCGGACCCGGAACGCTCTGGTCTGTAAAAGCAGATCAGCCAGATTGCTTCCGGGAAGAATAAGCTGGGTAAAGGCCGGATTGCCGCTCTTTATCAGATACTGGGAATCCAGATCACGGTAGCGCACTTTGATCCCCTGCTTTGTTATCATATCTGCGCCTTTTCGTAATACCGTAGAGGGTCGTAAATCCAGGTGGTATGGATATGTAAGCTCTGCCTGTGTGTAAGCAGCACAAGTCAGGCCGTAGCCGTATCTTGAACTGGAGGTAATAACAGGAGCCACAGACAACGGAGCGGTATCCATATCCAGGAGCAGCTGGCAATGAGGATACTGCCCCTCATACGGATTCCCCATAAGGCAGCCGCCGTTCGCTTTATAGTACTGATATAAAATGCGGTCAATATCATTATCACTGTAGTACGAATCGTGCATACCATCCTCCGTTTCTTATTCTCCATCCTCCAGAAGCTGCTGGTAGACCTCCCTTTTACTGACTCCCCGATCCTTCGCCACCAGCTTCATCGCCTCTTTCTTATCCCTTCCCTGTGAAAGATAATGCTCCATATGCTGATTCAGCGGCATCTCTTTCCAGTCCTCCTGGCCCTCAGCCTTCAAGTCACGGATAGAACGCCCCTCGATCACGATCACGCACTCGCCCTTCGGTTCATTTGCACCGTAATACCTGACCGCCTCCCCCAGCGTCGTACGGAAGGCCGTCTCATACTTCTTTGTAAGCTCTCTGCATACAGCGGCGCGCCTGTCGCCCAGCGCCTCATAAAGCTCCCCCAGCGTCCGCAGCAGATGATGGGGAGCCTCGTAAAGTATAATTGTCCTGGTCTCCGTTTTCAGTTCTTCCAGGATCCACTGCTTTTCCTTTTTATCCACGGGCAGAAACGCTTCAAAACAAAATCTTCTGGTACCCAGCCCGGATATCGTTAAAGCCGTAATACAGGCCGCAGGCCCGGCAGTGACGTCAGCTCAATACCTGCCTCGCAGCATTGCTTAACCAGCTCTTCTCCGGGATCCGAGATTCCCGGTGTCCCGGCGTCGGTGATCAGAGCCACATTTACGCCCTCTCTCATCTTGTCTACCAGATACCTGGCCTTGTCCACCTTATTAAATTCATGGTAGCTTGTCATAGGCGTTTTAATGTCGAAATGGTTCAGCAGTTTGATGCTGTGCCTCGTGTCCTCCGCTGCAATCAGATCCACTGTCTTCAGCGTTTCCAGTACACGCAGCGTTATATCATCCAGATTTCCGATGGGTGTCGCGCATAAATATAGTTTTCCCTGCATAGATTCTCCCGCGTCCGTTCCTCGCTTTTGATTCATTAACTGTTATAGGAAACACAAGTTTGTCATTTCCTATATGTCCGGTTTATTTAATATCCGTATATATCATAGATTTCGTCTGTATACACACCCTGCTCCCTGTAAACAATCAGAGGCTTCTCCACCTTAATCATGGATCTGCCGCCCCGTACCGCCTCGATCAGGACCATATTTGCCTCCTTATCGACAAATGGGTGGACCAGCTTCATCCGTTTCGGTTCCAGCCGGTATGCTGTAAGCGCTGTGATAATCTCAATCAGCCGGTGGGGCCCGTGAACCATATAAAACGGCCTCCGGACGCAGCACTCTAGCCCCTTCCCTCACCACGTCATCCAATGTACAAAGCACCTCATGGCGGGCAATAGCCTTGGCTTCATCCGGGTTTTTAAGGCCATGACAGTCATTCATGTAAGGGGGATTTGTAGTTACCACATCAAAAGAGGCCCCGCCGAAAATCAGGCCGGCCTCTTTGATATCGCCCCTTATGATGTCTATTCTATCCTTTAATCCGTTAAGCTCCACGCTCCGCGACGCCATATCCGCCATCTCTTCCTGGATTTCAAGACCGGTAAAATGTTCCCCTTTCGTCTTTGCCTCCAGAAGTATCGGAATTATCCCGGTTCCGGTTCCGAGATCCAGGGCTTTCTCACCCGGCCTTACATCAGCAAAGCCGGACAGCAGAACGGCATCCATTCCAAAGCAGAAGCCGTTCTCTTTCTGGATAATCCGGTAACCGTTTCGATGCAGTTCATCGATTCTCTCGTGTTCCTTCAGATTAATTATCATCTAACTTCGATTTTCCTTCCTTGCGTTCCAGCGCCTCAAGCGCTTTCAGTTCGGCATCGTTCACATTAACGCGGTCACGTCTGCGTTTCGGTCGGAATTTAAGCTGTTCCACCTTATATTCCCGGATTTCCTTCTCATCCCGGTCAACCGTAACAACCACTTTGACTAGCTGGCGCAGAACGCTCACACTGTGAACCTCTCCCTTAAGTCCGTCGTCCGTCGTTACATAATCTCCTATATTCGGAAACTTGCTGTTCAGCTCCTCATATGTCTCTTCTTCATTCTTCAGACAGCACATCAGACGGCCGCAGACACCCGAAATCTTGGTCGGATTCAGAGAAAGATTCTGTTCCTTCGCCATCTTGATGGATACGGGAATGAACTCTGACAGATAGGAGTGGCAGCAAAGCGCCCTTCCGCAGATGCCGACGCCTCCCATAATCTTGGTCTCGTCGCGGACACCAATCTGGCGCAGCTCAATCCTGGTTTTAAATACGGCGGCCAAATCCTTCACCAGCTCACGGAAATCTATCCTGCCGTCGGCGGTGAAATAAAACAGCACCTTATTGTTGTCGAATGTATACTCTGCATCGATCAGTTTCATCTGAAGATCATGCTTCTTAATCTTCTCCAGGCAAATCTTGAACGCCTCTTTTTCCTTCTCTTTATTCTTTCTCTCCACCTCTTCGTCCGCACGGGTTGCCATCCTGATGACCGGCTTAAGCGGCTGCACCACTTTCTTGTCCTCCACCTCACGGTTCCCCAGAACCACGTGGCCGAACTCGATACCACGCGCAGTCTCAACGATCACATGATCGCCCGTCTTTATCTCCATTCCGGCCGGATCAAAGAAATACACCTTTCCGGCTTTGCGGAACCTGACACCGATTACTTTAATCATATATCAATTCTCCTTCATTGTTAACAGCATAAGCTCCAGGGCCAGCTCCGTATTGACATTTGCATTGAGCCTTGCCTTGGCCTTTTCTATCGAATTTAAAATCGTCTCCAGCCCCTCATAGGAACTCTTCTGGCAGAGGCCGCTGACAACTCCATATTCATCTTTAAATACAAGTGTGTTGATATCCTTCGTCACCTTGAACATCAGAATATCACGGTACCAGAGCTGCATGAAATCCAGACATTCAAATAAATCCAGATTATCCTCCTGCAGTTTTTTTATATAATCCAGCAGCATGGGGATGTCCATCTCTTTAATATTCTTAAGAAGAGTCAGCACCTCCTTATAAAGAAGGGAAAATTCCTCCGAAGAAGCGAGATGGATCGCCTTGCCCAGGTTTCCCCTCGCAAACGCTGCATAAATATCTGCTTTACTTTCCGGCACTTCCATCATCTCCGACAGATAACCGCTGACCACATAATCCTTCAGCGGGCGGAGCTTGAGCTGGATGCACCTGGACAGAATCGTCGGCAGAAACACCTCCTGATTCGTCGTCATTAAAATGATGACCGCGTAGGCCGGAGGCTCCTCTATCGTTTTAAGAAGTGCGTTCTGCGCCTGAACCGTCATCTTTTCAGCCTCATCAACCATGTAGATCTTATAGCCGCTGCTGTACGGTTTCACCATAATCGTGTCATTTATCTGAACACGGATGTCATCCACGCCGATGCTGGCGGGCTTTTCATGCGTCACCCAGATAACATCCGGATGGTTGCCCGACATAATCTGTTTGCAGGAGTGGCACTGCATACATGGTTCCTTATCACTTTTTTCGCAGAGCAGTGTCGTGGCAAATGCCCTGGCGATCGTCTTTCTTCCCATCCCCTCTTCACCCGACAGAATGTAGGCATGTGAAACCTTGTGGTATTCGATCGCCTTTTGTAAATGGTCCTTCACCATGTCATGTCCGATAATATCATGAAAACCTGCCATATATTCCTCCTGAAAACGGTAGTTAAAGCTTTTCGGTTATTATACCACAAGATTAAAATGCTGCATAGTATTGAATATCTGGTAATCCGGCCGGAATGAATTGCTGCGGGGACCGTTTGCACTTTTTGGAGTGCGCATCAGTGCTAAGCTCGTAAGGGACCTCGCTGAGTGGCTACAAGGTCCGTCCCCCGCACTTAACGCGTGAGACAATCAGCGGCCGCAGGCCGGCGGACGGGGCCGATACCCCCGGCGGAGTCTTTCGTCCCGGCGACAACCTTCCTTTGGGGCGGAGGAGAAGATATAGTCTGCGGACGCCTTTGGAATCCATCGCTGATTTGCGAGGTCCTGTCGAGCTTAGCAGCGCGATGCATTCCACCGAGTGAAAACGTGCTCCGCAGACTATATCTTCTCCGCAGTCCCAGCTCACAACAATCCTCCCCCGGAACGAAAGACTCATAAAACCACCTCGCCACCCCGTCCGCCGGCCTGCCCGGCAGCGTCCTCACCTGCTTAATTAAATCTCCCGTATACAGCGGCGCACCGTATCCGCAAGCTCTTCCAGGCACTGCTCCATTATCTTATTTTCATATCTTCTTTCTATCCCTGCTTCCCGGAGCTTCTCTTCGCAAAAATCTTCCTCATCCGCCAGAAAGCGGCGGCAGAGTTCCGCATATTTGGGGTTGTTCTGCTGCCTCTCCCTCTCCAATGCGCGGGAAAGACGTTCACCATCCTCCACTTCCACATAAAGAGGAACCAGTTTTCCGCATCCGAAATAGTCTCTCGTTTTTCTGTACGATTCAAGCGTCCCGATCATCAGGTAATCATGGCGGTCCAGGTCAATCTGGCCGTCATTTACCGTACAGTAGCACCATGGTCCGAATACAGTCTCGTACGTTCTGCTCTCTATTACCCTGCCCTCTGTTTTCATCTGTTCAAGCTGGGGGACGCTGGTAAAATGGTACTCCACACCTTCTGTCTCCCCGTCCCGTATCGGTCTGGTCGTATAAGTGACAACCGTTTTCAGCCCTGGAAACCGCTCCAGCAGCTTTTTATATATTGTGTCCTTGCCGGACGCACTTTTTCCCATTACATAGAATATTTTACCCATTATACCGCACCTCTGTATTTATTTGCCGCCATGGCCCGAAACCAAGACTCTTCCGTCCTCCGTGATGCCTTCAACCGTCAAGCCAAGCCGCTGATTTTCCAGGATAAGCTCCACCGCTTCATCTGTTATCACCTCGCCGGGTACCAGCATCGGCACCCCCGGCGGATATACCGTAATAAAACCTCCGCTCACGGCTCCGGCGGCATCCTGAAGGCACACTGACCGTCGTTCGCTCCCCCAGGCCTCTGAAAGCTTGCGCTTTTTCTCCGGTGCCGCAAGCCAGGTGAGCGCCGTCTTTGTTCCGGTGTCCCGGTCATCCGGCCCGGGCCCGCCGCAGTCATCACTGCCGCAATCCTCTCCGCCGCCCGCAGCCTCAAGGCTGTCCAGATACCGGAGGGCCTCCTCCAATCGTCTGAATCCGTCTTCCGTATCCATCAGGGAGGTCATTAAAAGCAAGTAACTGCCGCAGGCCATCTCCGGCTCCAACCGGAACCGTCTTCGCAGAATTTCTGCCGCCTCTGTCCCCGTAAACGCACATCTGACGGTGTTAACCACAATTTTCGAGGCATCCCTGTCCTTAATATGAAATTTGCCGCAGACTGAATCGTCAGCCAGCCTGAGATGTTTCAGTGTGCCGGCGCTTTCCATAAAGCGTTCCAGAGAGGCCGCAAACCGATGCATCCTCTCTCTCCTGCTCCATATACCGGATGCAGTTTTCAATGGAGGCGAGAAAGACATAAGAAGGGCTGGATGTCTGAAAAACCGGAAGATAACCTTCTATCTCCGACGGTTCAATAATTTTGCTTTTTATATGCAGCAGCGCCGTCTGGGTAAGAGACGGAAGCGTTTTATGCAGGCTTTGGATTACCACATCCGCCCCGCAGTCGAGAGCGGAACGCGGAAAATCTTTCCCAAAAGAAAAGTGCGCTCCATGGGCCTCATCCACAATCAGCGGAACGCCATGACGGTGGGCAATCTGTGCGATCGCTCCGATATCAGAAACCATACCCTCATACGTCGGAGAGGTAACAAATACTGCCTGTATATCCTTCCTGTTACAATCCGGTCCGCCGGCGGCTGCAAACGCCGCTTCAATCTCCTCCGGGGATATACCGCCCTGAAATCCGAAATCCGAAACATAATCAGGATAAATATATACAGGATCTAATTGGTTGAGCAGCACCGCATGGTATGCCGCCTTATGGCTGTTTCTTGCCATGATAATCTTCCCGCCCGGACGCGTCAGCCCGCAGACAGCGCTCAGGATACCCCCGGTACTTCCATTCACCATATAATAGGTCCGATCGGCTCCGTAAACAGCCGCCGCCCGCTCCATGGAATCCTTCAGCATCCCTTCCGCGTGATGAAGATTGTCAAAACCGTCAATCTCCGTGATATCCACAGAAAATGGATTCGGAAAAGAAGTTATCCCCAATTCCTCCCGCCGTTTGTGGCCCGGCATGTGGAAAGGGTAGTGGTCCGTACCCGCATAATCCGTTAATTTGTCCAGGAGCATTGGATTTTGCCCATCCATTCTATTATTCATCGCCGCTCCATTCCGTATTTCCGTTCAGCCGTATCTCCAGGGGTTCCGTTGTCTCCCAGGCCATCTGCCCGGATGAACTGTCATAGCTTAACCTGTGATACAGGCAGTAAATTCTGTCTCCTTCAGCCATAACCATCTCCAGCATATCGCTGCCGTCAGACGCAGGACGGATTCCCGTATCATTTACTGTTTTAATGTCTCCACCCAGGGAAACCACCGCAATTTCACCATGAATATCGTCCGGACTGGCAACCGACGGTATATATTCACCAAAAATGGCCTGTACGTTATCAAAATAATACAGATTCTTCATATAGCCGCGGAATGGGGCCCCGTGCTTTTCAAGTTCCATTGTCTCAAGGTTCAGACGGTAAATCTGGCTGCCGCATTCCGCACCGTACTGCTGCGTCCTGGCGCTGTAATACAGCCACTCCCCGGCTATACAGAAGCTGTCTGCCACAAGTCCCTCCTGACGCACAAGCCCCCTTGTTCCGGCTCCGTCCTTCCAGTATATTTTCCGGTCCATTCCGGCATCGTCGATGTAATATGTCACGTCCTTGCTCTTTCGCGGCGCCGGACTGACTGATTTGATCACGCCTTCCTCCAGACGGTAGATCCTGTCCCCTGCCTGAACCTCGCCGTTCCCGCCGTCCAACGCCGGATTGCCCGATGCGTCCAGAAGCACAAACCCCTGCTCCTGCATCTCGATCTTATATCCGGCCTCTGTTCCGGAATATTCAGCCCCCTTTGAAACACTCTCCAGGGTTCTGTCTTTCATATAATAAGCCGTGTCGTCCCATGCAAAATAATGTTCCACATCTCTGGCAAGATATTCCGTCTCATCGGTATTCAGCTCTCTTCTGAACAGAACCTCATCCGCCAGATAATAAAGCCAGTTGTCCGTGACCTGAAAGCTCTCTGTTTCAAGTATGCTGTCTGTGGAATAAATCTCTTCCTGCCTTCCGCCGTCCGGCAGCGCCCTGTATATCGTTGTCTTGACCTGAGAAGAATTAGGTATCTGATATTGACTGATATACCAGAGATATCCGCATCTGAAATCGGCCTGCACCACGTGTCCGTTCAGAACAATGCAGGTTTCCTCCTCACCGGGCTCCTCCTTATAAATATCCCCGCCTTTGATTTCGTATTGTATCATCTCATCAAAGAACAGGTTCCTGTTCTCCGAAACCGCCTTATTGTCACCAATCATTGTCAGCTCGCCGTTTCTGGAAAATGTGAGAATTTGTTTGCCCAGAGCGACTGGGCCGTCGGCAAGCCGTCCATCCAACTTCGTATAATAGAGCTTGCCGTCCGGCTTCTGCTCCCACCCGGGATTCAGCCCGCCGTCCTCAATCGTAATCTGAGCCTCCGTGCTTGCCGCTGCCGTTTCCATTTTAACAGCCGGAATCTCTTCTTTTGCTCCGGATCCGTAAAATTTCTGCCAGCCCCTGAAGAGTACCGCGACGGTCAGAATTAATACGAACACCGTCAGCACAACCTTCATAAGACTGTACAGATAGGAGCCAAATGAGCTTTTATCCTCCTCCGGTTCCTCCTGATTAATCTCCGCCTTCTCTTCAATCTTCATCCACAGCGTTGCGGCTGTCTCTTCCTTCAGCTTCTGGTAGTCTCCATCAAAAACAGGCCGGTCGGGTTCCCCCCCCAGCCTCTTTTCAGCCATACGGTAAATTTCATCTTCAATTCTGTCCGCCAGTTCCTCTTCGTCCACAGGCAGCGTATTCACATGGCGGTAGAGTCTTACATAAATATCCACCAACATCTCTTTTGCCTGCTCGTCCTTCACAAGAGTACAAATCTTCCCATATGTCTCCTGCACGGTCAGAATATAAAAGTTTTGAAATGCTTCCGCGTTCCCGGCTCTTGCCAGACTCATTGTCTTTTTTAAAAGAGTACGCTGATTCAAATGCATTCCTCCTTTATCTCGTTACTATTCACAGCCCCGCTGAAAAACGGCTGTGAATAGTTACTTTATCTCAACGTCATTTAACCGTAAGAAAGCGGCCATTAAAACTGATCACCTCGATATCAGGATAAATAATTTTCAGCTTTCGTTCGGCGTCCCTTCGTCCGTCTTCAGTTACATTTCTGCAGCAAATCGTCTCCCGGATCACGCCATCCTTTAAGATTATTATTTCATCGCAGTAATGCAGTGCATAATCGGGATCATGGATTGTAATCAGTCCCCCGTAACGATCTTCTTTTATAATAGCGGCAATCCGGCTTAAAATCTTCTTTCTGTTACCGTAATCAAGCGCGCTGTCCGGCTCGTCGAACAGCATCACCGGAGCATTCTGCATCAGAGCGCGGCAAAGAAGCGCCAGCTGTTTCTGACCTTCGCTTAAAGTCAGAAAATCCCTGTCCGCTTCATTTCCTAATCCAATCTGTTCCAAAAGCCTGCGCGCTTCCTCCCGGTGAGCCGATGAAGGCGCTTCATACCAGTTCAGCCTGGGGTTCGCCCCCATAACAACCACTTCATCCGTTCTGATATGATATAATATACTGTTTTTCTGAGGGATATAGCTGATAAAGGCCGCCAGCTCCCGGCGTCTGAACGACGGCAGCTCCCGGCCGCACACCCTGACGGTACCGCAGCGGCTTGGAAGCAGTCCGCATGCCGCTTTTAAAAGAGTCGTCTTTCCTGAACCGTTGGCTCCCAGCAGAGCCGTCAGACATCCCTTTTTTACTTCCAGATTTATTCCCTTTAAAATCCCATCCCTGCCTTCCGAACCGTTCTTTACAAAAACAGGCGGCTCTTTATGGTATGAAACATACAAATCACGTATCTCCAGAAGGCAGTCTTTCTCTCCATTATACTCGCTCATCCTGCACCCGTCTACTAAATGCTTAAAGGTTTCTTATTCCTGCCTCATCAGGAGCCATATCATCATCGGCACTCCTAAAAGAGAGGTAAGTATACTGATGGGGATCTCACTCCCCCCTGCCGACCTGGCCAGGCAGTCTGCCGCCAGTATGATAATGCTCCCCGTAATTCCGCTTAAGATACCTGCCGAAAATCCATTTTCCTTCAGAATCATCCTCGCAATGTGCGGGGCAACAAGACCCACAAACGATATCGCCCCGGTCACACTGACAATTCCGGCCACCATGAGCGTGGTTAGGATCAGGATTATAATCCGTGCTGTACGGACAGATACTCCCAGCATGGCAGCCTCGTCATCGGCCAGGGAAAGCATCTGAATCTGCCACCGGAAGAACATGAGGCATATAAATCCGATCAGAACCGCCGGAACCGCAGTCATGAGTTTCTCTGCCGTAATACTTGAAAGACTTCCCATTGTCCAGTATTCTATCGATGCAAGCTGCCTCTCCGGATCGGCCAGATACTTCATGGCCATAATAAAAGAATCAGCCAGGGCCCGTATTGCAATTCCGGCCAGCACAAAATCGGAGACAGCCTTCTGCCTTGACATTCCTGCCAGAGCCACCGCCGCCCCCACAGCAATCAGGCCGCCTGCAAACGCACTGCCCACAGCCGCTCCTGCATTTTGCCCGAAACATACAATTGCAAAAGCCGCACCTGCTCCGGCGCCGCTCGTGACTCCAATCAGATCCGGCGACGCCAGCGGATTGCGGAAAATATCCTGATAAATAGAGCCGGCCATACTGAGGCCGGCTCCCGCTATAAATGCCATAACCGTACGGGGAAGACGAAGAGTAAAAAATACGCTCTTTGCCGTCTCATCTGTTCCCCGTCCCGACAATATATGCCCTATTTCCTGTATTGTCATCGGGTATCTGCCTGTACATAAAGATACCGTCAGAAATATGATTAACAGGAACAGGCTGATTATATATAATTTTTTCGTTCTGTTATGAACTGCCATGTTCTCTTCTCTGATTTATCATTATTGTTGTTACAATTCAATCTCATGCCGGATCAGCGTGTAATGAGCGCCGGATCGCTCTCCACACCGTAAAATTCCCTGTAAAATTCTGCGGCTTCTTCTCGGAATTCATCAAACGGATAGCTATCCGCATGAAGAATCGATGAAAGCCACATGCATCCCAGAATCCCGGACGGCACCGGGGAATCCCAGGCCTCAAAGGAAGAAGGCATCTCGTACACACACGGCCATTTTGAACGGCGGCTGTTCCTGCCAGCTGTCCGTCCTTAAGTACGTCTTCTTTCGTATACTCGGCTTCCGGAATTACCACTATAACTTCCGGATCATAAGTAATCAGCTGTTCATAGGATATATCGGCCCACCCGTTATCCGTAAGGTCAGCGGCTGCATTCACCCCACCGGCCAGCTCTATCAGACTGTTCTGGTACATCTGCGTCGTGGCAGCCCTCAGGATGCTTCTGGTCCCGGCAATATAAACCTGCGGTTTATGCTCCCCGCTCCCCGCCTGTCCGGTAATCCCGGCCAGCTTCTCCTTCTTGGCCCCGTACCAGCCAATCAGCGCCTCTGCCCGTTCCTGTGTGCCTGTAGCCGCCGCAATGCTCCTGATTGCTTCCTCCAGACCCTCCATACTTTCCGGGTTCACGACCAGCGTTTTCATGCCCATTCCTTCCAGTATCCCGGCCTGCTCCGACAGTTTTTTCGGCAGGATCACAAGATCCGGGTTCAATGCGGCACATCCCTCCAGATCAAATTCTTTCGCCGTACCCACGCTGGGCAGTCCGATTAGCTCCGGCGCCGCCAGTTTGTATATCGGCCTTTTATCGGCTTTGGCTTCGATTCCCACCATCTTGTCCTTAAGTCCCAGGGCAATACAGGCAGATGTCGTAATATAGTATCCGCTGACTATCCGCTGTGCCGGCTGGCTTTTACCTGCTTCCACAGCTTCCTCCGAAACGGATGTATTCGGCGTTTCTGTTGCTTCAGTTGTTTCTTTTGTCTCTTTTGTTTCTAATTTTTTTGGTGAGGCGCAGCCGGTAAACATTGCCACAACCATAATCATGGCCAGAGCCATGCTGATCCACTTTTTCATACTCTTTAATTTTGCCATATTTCCAACCCCTATTGCAAGTATTTTTTATAAGAACTATCTGATTACTGTAAGCGTGTTATTGTTCGCAGCACGCCGCTTTTTGGCGGGGTGTGAACAGTAACACTATCTGAGAACCTGATCTCCGTCTTTGACACAGAGGTTTCGCTTAACCCCTAATTCCTCCATCCATTTTCTGACTGTGACTGTCTTCCACGGGCCTGCGTCAACTACACCGTTTTTTACATTATCCCAAAGCCAGTCCGGTGTGGGCCACAGACAAATCTCAGGTTTAATCACCCGGTAAACATCCATTTCCACTCCATCCTGACCGTGATGAGCCATCTGAACAATATCCGCTTTTAAATCCTCGGGTTTATTCTTCTTCAGAAGGTTCTGCCCCGCATCCCAGCCCATATCACCGAGAAAAAGGATTCTCTTTCCGTTCAAATCCAGGCGGTATGCCACAGAACTGTTGTTGAAGGTATTGTGAAGGCTTCTGAACGGTTTGTTCATTACGTTAATTGTGACTTCATCCACCTGAATCTGCCCTTATCGATTGAGGGGTGAAGCTTTTCGGGCGCCACGTTATTAAAGGCCGCCAGCAGGTTATCGAGGTTGTCCATCCGGCCCATATGCTCGCCTCTCTGATAAAATTCTCTTTCTAAAAAAGAATAATAAATATTATCAATCTCAACCGGTATTGGCTGAGTATTCAAAATCTCGGTCAGCGCGCCGATATGATCGCTGTGGGGATGCGTAATCAGCCAGGCTGAAACCCGCCCTCCCTTGGCCTTTATCGTCTCAATCAGATGAGGCGCATCCTCCCTGAGTCCGCCGTCCACCACAATCAGACTTCCGGCTTTCGTCTGGATCACACAAGAAAGGTTCTGGCTCTGTGTGGCAGGGGCCAGCAGTGTCAGCTCAGCTCCCCCAAGATAAGATTCCTCCGCCGTGGATGTCGGATCCTGCAGCGCTGCTCCACCCGGATTCTCTGCTGCCGCTCCCGGGTTCTGTACCACCGCTCCCGGGTTCTGTACCGCCGTTCCCGGGTTCTGTACCGCCGTTCCCGGGTTCTGTGCCACAGCAGCCGGACCGGGCGCCGGCGGTATAACATCAGCATAGGTCGGTACTGCAATCATCAATGCAGCCGTCAGATAGATTCCCACCGCTCTTTTTACCCATATATTTATCTTTTGATTTAAATTTCTCTTCATGTGTCTGTCTTTTCCTCTCTGTTCATCCTGCTAAATTCGGGCGGAATTTCCTTACACGATTATAACAGTTAGCCGGGACAAAGACAACTTAATAAATTCTGTCAATCCTTGAGAAATTTCTGACAGTGTTAAAAGCTCCTTGTCTGCCGGTACTTAACAGACGATAACCTGCACGCTCTGCGCACAGGTCACCGCCCTATATAAAAGAGAGAATGCGCATTTTATCATGATGCGGATTCTCTCTTCATTCTCAATATTCTGTATTCTTATAACAATATGGAATTTACCCCATTTTACTGACAAATCTCAGCAATCGCCAAAGCGAATAACTCCGCGCTCCTAACCATCTCGTCAATAATCAGGTACTCGTCGGCTCCATGCATATGATAATCAGTTCCGAGCTTCATGCGCCAAAGGCAACTCCATTTTCCAACCTGTGTGCATAAGTTCCGCCGCCGATGGCCATGCAGTATCCCTTTTCCCCCATCACCTGTTCATAGCACGAAAGCAGTGTCTGCACAAACGGTTTATCCTCCGGAACGTGGTGGGGCGGGGTCATCCGGCTCTCCGGATCCATCTGGATCCCCTCAGCATCAAGTCTTGCCCTCAGGACGTCCAGCATATTTTCCTTTGATGCACAGAGCGGCGCACGGCTGTCTATCTTTCCCATCAGCCCCGTAACCTGATAATCCACCATATTCGTCCCCAATGTCAGATCGCCGGATATCTCATCCTTTTGTGCCACGCCTGCTGCCACACCGTAATAATCATTATGAGGAAATATCTCTGCCAGCCCATTCAAGGTTCTGAATCCGGCGCTGTCTGACAGAGGAAGGGACGCCGCTGCCTTAATCAGTCCGGTCACCGCATTATTCCCCTCCCATGGGGTTGATGCATGGGTGCTGGTTCCCGTCGCATGGATGAACCATCTTTCCCCCTGGTTCGCGGACACGTCCGGCAGAACGGGCTCCACGGTAAAATGGATTCCTGTTTCATTCTCCGTTTTCCTGCATATATCCCGGATTATCTCTCCTGATAATCCTTCCACTACAGCTTCCGCCCGGTTTGGCACCACATTGCCCGCCGTACCTCCGTTGAGGGAGATAAGCCTCGGCAGGGCTGTTTCTTCCTTCCACTGAGCGCTGTACTTCGTATAAAGACCGCCCTTTTCAATATTTATCAGCGGATATTCCGCATCCGGTGAAAAGGAGCACGGCGCTTCTGCGAATTTGCTGTAATAATACTCCGTGTCCCTGCATGCCGTTTCTTCATCGGCCCCCAATATCAGGCGTGCATTTTTCGTCAGCGTAACTCCCAGGTCTTTTACAGCCTTCATTGCATATAATGCTGCAATGGCCGGCCCCTTATCGTCTGAAGAACCTCTTCCATACAGTCGTCCGTCTCTGATAACCGGCACAAACGGTTCTGTGACAGTCCAGCCGTCGCCGGCGGGCACCACGTCCAAATGGGCCAGAATATCCAGCTCGGCAGGCTGTTCATTTAAGTCAATCACCACCACCTTGTTCTCCAGTACTTCGGCCTTCAACCCCAGCTCTTTCGCAAGCGAAGCGGCAAAAGCAAGTACCTTGGCATTTTCTTCACCAAACGGCATACCCGGTTTTTCCGGACCGTTTACACTGGGAATCCGGATTGCCCATAATGTCATCCAGCATCTCCTGTTTATGGACTTCAAAATATTCTTTTATTTTCTGATACATAATTTCCCTCTGTTCTAGAGCGTGTCTGGTACTGCGGTGTCATATTTAACAATGCCTGCACCGTACAGTACTGCTCCCACTATTCATACAGCCTGCATGCCACATGATGGCCAGGCTCCACTTCCTTAAGTCTAAAATTTCTCGACCTGCATTCATCCGTGGCATGGGGACACCTTGATGCAAACCGGCAGCCGGCCGGCGGTTCTATCGGGCTCTTAACCTCTCCCTTTAATATCTGTCTCGGTTTTCCACGCATCGACAGATCCGGAATCGGAATTGCAGAAAGCAGTGCCTGTGTATAAGGATGCATCGGATTGACAAACAATTCCTTACTGGATACCCGCTCCACACACTGTCCCAGATACATAACTGCAATCTCATCGCTGATATGTTTGACAACAGACAAGTCATGAGTAATAAACATATAGGTAAGACCGATGCTGTCCTGAAGATCCATCATAAGATTCAGGATCTGAGCTTGGATTGATACGTCAAGGGCCGAGACCGGCTCGTCACAGACGATAAAATCAGGATTCACAGCCAATGCTCTGGCTACACCGATTCTCTGGCGGCGGCCGCCGTCCAGCTCATGAGGATAGGCGTTAATAAAACGCTGGGCCAGGCCAACCGTCTCCATAAGCTGTTCCACTCGTCCCTGAATCTCTCTTTTATCCGTCATCAATTTATTGGCAATCAGAGGCTCCGCAATGATTTCGCTTACCGACATTCTGGGATTTAAAGAGGAATAAGGATCCTGGAAAATCATCTGTGCCCTCATTCTCATGGTTTTCTGTGCCGCGCCGTGCAGCTTATACATCTCCTGGCCATCGATAAACACCTGGCCTGAGGTTGGTTCCAGAAGGTTTAAGACTACTCTTCCCAGTGTGGATTTTCCGCAGCCGGATTCCCCCACCACGCCCAGAGTTTTGCCTTTTTCAATGCTGATATTGACATCATCGACTGCATGAAGCATGCCTTTAGGAGTTTTAAAATATTTCTTCAGGTTTTTTGTCTCTATAAAAGCCATCAGCACGCTCCTCCTTCCTTATCATCGGTCATGGTATGATCGTCCGCCATCCTGGTACAGCGGATTTTATGGGTTCCCGAATGGTATACCCCCGGTTCCGCCTGCCTGCATTTGCTGCTGCAGTACGGACATCGCGGATGGAAGCTGCATCCGCACGGCAGCGCCGTCGGATCCGGCATCAGCCCCGGAATTGGTTTCAGTCGTTCAGAAGTATCATTCAGCCTCGGAATCGAATTAAAAAGGCCTTCGGTATAAGGATGATGGCTCTTTTCCATATCGAAGATGTCTTCAACCGTACCGTACTCAATAATTTCTCCGGCATACATAATAGCTACATCATCGCAGGTTTCAGCTACAACGCCAAGGTCATGGGTGATTAAAATCATGGAAGTATTGAGTTTATTTTTCAGATTCTCCATCATTTCCAGAACCTGTGCCTGTATGGTAACATCGAGGGCCGTCGTCGGCTCATCCGCGATTACCAGCTCCGGTTCACAGACTAGGGCCATGGCAATGACCACCCTCTGCTTCATGCCGCCTGAAAACTGATGGGGATATTCACTCTTGCGCTCAGTAGGGATTCCCACCATTTCAAGAATCTCATCCACCCTCTTCATAATTTCAGGGCTGGGCTTTCCAAGCCTTTTTCCCGGCCTTTTCCCGCTCTTTCCCCCTGCTGCCTCATGGAGCTGCAGCACCTCGGCAATCTGATCTCCCACGGTGATAACCGGGTTCAAGCTGCTCATCGGATCCTGGAAGATCATTGAAATCTTCTCTCCCCTGACACGCCGCATTTCTTCGATCGGAAGCTCCAGCAGATTCCTCCCGTCATAGGTAATACTGCCTTTGCGGATATTGCCCGTTCTCTTAGGAAGGAGCCTTAAAATACTCATGGCGGTTGTCGTCTTTCCCGCACCGGTCTCCCCAACGATTCCCAGAGTTTTTCCTCTGACAACGCCAAAGGAGATATTATTCACTGCGTGGACAATTCCTTCCTCCGTATCGTATGTCACTTCCAGATCCTTTATATCAAGTAAAATATCATTATTATTCATTGTCATACTCCTTCCGTGTTCACCTTCCGGCCTTTACTGTTTCAGCTTCGGATCAAGAGCATCTCTGAGTCCGTCGCCCAGGAAGTTACATGCCAGTACTGCCATCATGATAGTAACGCCAGGGAAGATTACAAGGTACGGATAGTCACGCATAAATTCCTGTCCCTCTGTAAGAATGGCTCCCCACTCCGGCTCCGGCGGCTGAACGCCCAGGCCGATAAAGCTCATGGAGGCAGCTGTCAGGATAACCCCCCCCAGCGCCAGTGTCGCCTGTACGATGATAGGTCCCATGGCATTGGGAATAATGTGGCGCATAATAATTCGGGCTGTGGATGTACCGCCGCACTGCGCCGCTTCAATAAACTCTGAACCCTTGATTGTCAGCACGGAAGAACGGACAATCATTGCAAACTGCGGTATCATGGAAACCATGATGGCGAGAAGCAGATTCATAACCCGTTCCCAATGCGGATACGACACAGATAGCGAACAGTGTGGATGGAATCGCCATCAGCATATCCATAAAACGCATTACCACGATATCGATTTTCCCGCCGTAATAGCCGGATACCGCTCCGACTGCACCGCCGATTATCATCGCGCCGGCCACGGAGACAAAGCCGATAAACAGGGAAATGCGGGCGCCGTATACAATTCTGTAAAGAAGATCACGGCCGTAAGCATCTGTGCCGAACCAGTGTGACAGGCTGGGCCCCTGAAGCTTATTCTTTAAGTCATGTAAAATAATTTTATTATAATCAACCGTAAATCCGATAGCTATCGAGGCCACAATCATGGTGACAATTATAATCAGGCCGATTACAGCCAGTTTGTTTTTTGTCAGACGATGCCAAATCATAGCAAGCTGTGAACGCTTTTTCGCAGTCTGTAATTCTAACGTTGTTTTTTCCACGATGCCACCCCCTATTTCGCGTACTGTGCTTTGATTCGCGGATCTACATAGGCGTAAATAACATCCACAATCAGATTGACTAGTCCGAACATAACTGCCAGAAGCAGCGTACATGCCATAACGGCCGGAACATCCTTAGAGCGGATAGAAGTAATCAGAAGCTGGCCGATACCGGACATTCCGAATACGGACTCAGTGATAACGGAACCGCCCAGCATTCCGCCGAAGTTAACGCCTACAACCGTAATGAGCGGAATCAGCGCATTGGGAAGACAGTGGCGGAAAATGATTCTGCTCTTTTCAGCTCCTTTTGCGTATGCCGTGGTTACATAATCCTGACGTATGACTTCCAGCATGGTGGAACGCGTCATTCGCAGGAGCGTCGCAAAGGTGGACGCCGAACTGGTGATAGCCGGCAGAATAAAATGCGCAAAGGAATCGGAACCGAAAGAAGGAAGAATTCCCAGCTTTGCCGAAAAGAGAATAATCAGCATTAATCCCAGCCAGAACGGAGGCATGGATATGAAGCCAAGCCCCAAAACCGTAGTCAGGCTGTCAATCCAGGAATACTGTTTAACAGCGGAAAGAATTCCAAGAGGCAGACCAATGATTGTTGCGAAGAAAACACTCAGAACCGCAAGCTTCGCAGTAGTCGGAAAACGTCTTACAATCTCTTCCACTACCGGCATGCCGGTACGGTAAGAAATTCCGAAATTTCCTGTTAATACATCTCCCATATATCTGAAATATCGGATAATGAACGGATCATTTAATCCCATCTGTTCGTTCAAAGCGGCAATGGCGTCAGCCGTCGCTTTCTCCCCAGAATCAGACGGGCCGGATTACCGGGCATAAAGCTCATAATAGAGAAAATAATAAATGAAATGCCGACAATAACCGGTATCATCAAAAGAAGTCTTTTTGCAATATATTTATGCATATCCCTCTCCTATCTCAAACTGCTTCTGATTTCATTCGTCCCGCCTCCGGCATAACACCGCGGAGGCGCAGGACAAATCATCATTTAATCAAGTAATATCCGAAGGTATCTTATTACCAGCTGAAGTCGTATACATTATAGAATGACCACGGATTAACCGTAACCCCCTTCAGGTTCTTGTTTGTTGCAATATTTTTTGTTCCGCTTAAGGTTGGTATCATTGGAAGATCCTTGCTTAACTTGATCAGAAGCTGTTCATATAATGCAGCTCTTTGGGTTTCATCCAGAGTTATTCTGGCTTCATCCAGTAACCGGTCTGCCTCCGGATCCGAGTATTTACTGTAATTGCGGACATCCATCTGACTGGAGTGGATACCGGAATACAGAGCCTCATCAATTGTCGGCGCCGTAAATGTGCCGCCGTCAACCATGATATGGGCATCACCGTTTAAGCACGCGTCGTCATAGGCGGAGCGTTCCATCTGAGATACATTGGCCTTAAGTCCGATTTCTGCGAGGGAATTCTGCAATACCTGTGCGTATTTGGAAGCTTTTGTATCATAGACAATAATGGAGATTTCCTGGCTGCCATCAACTCCTGCTTCAGCAAATAAAGCTTTTGCTTTTTCAAGATCATAAGGATATTTTTCTACCTTATCGGTGTAACCGAGGTATTTATCTGTTGCAAACGTATCCATGATTGTACCGTTTCCGTCCAAAATACCGTATAACATGGATTCTTTATCTGTCGCATAGGCCAGAGCCTGGCGCGCTTTGATATTGTCAAACGGAGCCTTCTCGCAGTTGATGGTTATGTAATTGAGCCCAAAGGTATCGCCTGTGTGAAGCTCTAATTTGTCATTTTCCTGGATCCGTTTGAAGCTGGTCTGCTGAACGTCTACGTAAGCGTCGATATCTCCCGATTCAAGGCTGAGCACTGCCGAGTTCGGGTCGGTGATAACACGGTATTCCACATGCTTAATCGGAACCTCGCCCATATGGTAATTTTCATTGGCTTCAAGGACTACTTTCTCTCCCGCTTTCCAGTCTGCAACCTTATAAGGAGCCGTTGTCACAGGATTCTTTTTAAATGCATCCTCTCCCATGGACTCGAAGGCCGTCTTGCTGAAGATGCCTGCGGTCGGAAGAGCCATGGCGAATAAGAACTCCGGATACGGACCATCCAGGATAACCTTGACATGGCTGTCATCCACTTTCTCGACACCCGTTACACGGGCAAAGCTCGGAACTGCCATCGGCATTTCCATACCTCGCTCCAGCGAGAAGACAACGTCGTCGATTGACATGTCTGTTCCGTCGGTAAACTTAACCCCTGATTTGATGGCAAAAGTATACTCTCTTCCGTCTTCCGATATCTCCCATGATTCTGCCAGACACGGTTTGATTTCATAAGTCTCGTTATCCATCCGGACAAGCGGATCGTAAACACACATATTAATACGCATACCGTTATCATTTAAGTTATCGTGAGTGTCGAAGTTCGGCGTGTCGCCATAATGCCCGATAATCAGAGTATCTTTTACTTCACCGCTTGCGCCTGAGCCGCCGGCTTCCTGCGTCCCGCCTGCATTTCCTGAACTTGCCGCATTACCGCCGCACCCTGCCAGGGAGACTGTCATCGCTGCTGCTAAAATAACCGCCAGTAATTTTCTCATAATACATCCTCCTCGTATAATAAGTTTGTAAGCAAGAAAAACAGCTTACAGACTTATTCTTTTTTGGTATAAATGGTAAGGACATCAAAGAGGAACTCCCCTCATCCCGATTCCCATCTATACAGTTAATCGTTACATTTTAATATGGTTTATTCTGTGTTATGATATCAGCAGAGTCTGATGTCCGAAGGCACTGCTTCTCCTCCTTTCAGCCGGCTTCGTCCGAGACTGCTTTGAAAGCATTCAGCCTGGCACATTCGGCACATTCCGCTGACACAGAATTTTCATCCCCAGCCGTTAGCCCCAGCAAGAAAGGCTGACTGGGTGCATGCTCATTGCGCGAGGTTTCGGTCACCGTATGCGGCACAGGATAAACCTTTTGCTTCAGGCTTCACAAATCCCCATCGGAATGGAGGTGATATCATGTTAAAGCTCAACTATATGTCCACCTTGTTTGTAGGTATTGATGTAAGCTCAAAGACTAATGCTGTCTACGCTATGGACTTTGAGGAAAACAAATACATCTCATCGTCGTTTGGAAATAACCAGCCAGGCGCCGATCAGCTTGTAAATATGATTGCCGAGTGCATGCAGAAGCATAAAAACCTGGATACGATTCTTATCGTGCTGGAATCTACTTCTGTATACAGCGTGCATATTTCAAACTTCCTGTCGGCCAGCGAGGTTCTCATGCCCTACAGGCCTTACGTATTCTGTGTAAACCCAAAGGCCGCTTCGAATTACCGAAAGTCCTATATCGGCATGGAAAGACCGATCCACAGATGCATATCTCATCGCAGACTTCGGCAGGGTAGGCCGCACGAAAAACTGGAGCCATGGCGCGGCGGGCAGTTCATAGCCCTGAAACGCCTTACAAGGCACCGTATGCACCTTCTGAGTGCATCACCAGGAGAAGACTTATATGGTTTCTAATCTTTATCTGAAGTTCAGTGAACTTCAGCTCCTTGAAGGTGATGACAAGCCTTTTGGCAGTCTCTATGGGGCCACGTCCTCTGCTGTCCTGACGGAATTTTTGTCTCCACAGGAGATTATCGATATGCCGGAAGAGGAGCTGCTTACCTTCCTTGCGGGAAGAGCAGGAACCGCATCTCTGACCTATCAAAACTTCGGAACTCCTGCGCAAGGCCAGGGATTCCTACCGGTTAGACAAGTGCATGTATGAACCACTGAACATATCACTGGCAAGCTCGTTTAACTGCATCCACGCCTATCAGAAAGAAAGCTGATCGAGCAGGCGATTGAGAAATGCATCAACGGAATGAACCCTAACGCCCTGCTCATCCTTCAATCCATACCTGGAATAGGTCCGATATGGGCATCCGGGATTCTATCAGAAATAGGCGATATAACCGTGTTCCATTCATCCGATGCCCTTGCCAAATATGCCGGGCTTTACTGGCCTAAGGGTGATTCCGGAGATTTCACTTCTGAGGACAACAAAATGTCGAAAGCCGGAAATCCCTATCTTCGCTGCTATCTTGGCGAAGCGGCAAACAGCGTCAGGAAGCACATCCCTGAATATGCTGATTTTTATGCCAGAAAATATGCTGAGGTAACCAAACATCAGCACAAAAGAGCACTCGCGCTTACATCTCGTAAATTAGTACGACTCGTTTTGGATTGCTGGTCAAAACCAACTGTACACCGGCGAAAAGCTGGACGCCGAATATAATATTGAGTCGAACTGACATTCGGTTTTACGTAAAATATACCGAAGGTCTGTTAACGTTACCCTTTTTTCTGAAAACATATCAAAATCTTCTTCAAAAAGTTCTTGACATATCACCAGAATGCTTTGATTTACTTAGAAAAATCAAACCAGCTCTCCACTTCCTGTGGCTGCAGGTATTCAGTTGTCACAGAATCTAATTCAAAGAACTCCTGATACGGATCCACTGCCTTATATGCCTCATACGGCCCGTCCCAGTCTTTGCGGCGTTCCTTATAAGCGTGATGTCCCTCCAGAGACTCATATTCAAACATCATTACAAATAATCCGTTCGGATTTCCGTCCCGATCCGTTTTTCTGTAATATTTTGCGCTTACCCACTCAGGGAAAAGTTCCTGTCTGTTTTTTACGACAAACGCGAACCAGTCCTTGATGATTTTATCGTAAGCTTCCATATCGATGTCTTTTTTCAATCTCCATGTTTCGTACTCTAAAAAACGCATTTAAAACCCCTCCTTTATTTTCAATACAGAACTTGTCCCTTATTTCTTATCTGTATCAAGCCAGCGCTCCGGCTCAATCGGCTGCCAGTATGTACATGTTGTCTCATCGTAATTAAAATAGTGATAGTATGGATCCACCAGCTTATAAGGAGCATACGGACCTTTATAATTCCGGCGCTTCTTGTATGCATGATGCCCGTCCAGGGATTCATATTCAAATACCATAATGTAACGGCCGGAAGGAACTCCTTCTATATCCGTCTCTTTATAATATTTAGCGCTGATCCATTCCTGGAATAATTCCTCCTTGTGATCATGGAGAAACTGGAACCAGTCGCGGAGCATCTGGTCGTATTCCTCAATGTTCACTCCCTCTTTTAATTTCCATGTCTCATATTCATAAAATCTCATTGTAACCTTCCCTTCATTCACAGTAGTTTTTCTTACTCAAAACCTCCTGCATCATATACACCCCCGTATTTATATCAAAAACAGGAATGTGAAACTCTTTCGTAATCTCTGCTCCGAATACAGCCAGATTACTGCATTCCAGCAGTACTGCTCCCAGGTCGTTGCAGGCTCCGCTCAGATGCCTTACCTCGTTCAGTACATCCTCCTTCATCCTGACGTAATCCTGTTTTGCCGTTCCCTCTATCACAACTTCTTTAAAATGAGGTTCATTCTGCATACCATAGATTATAATCCCATCTGGATTCCCTGCGCCGGCCGCCCTCAGATGATGTTCTCCGAGAAGAGCCGAGTGGCCTGTCAGAATTCCAACCGATTGTCCCGGTGATATCATCATTCTGGCAAAGGGAAGAAATAAAAGGCTGGAAGATATCACAGGAATCCCGGCTGAATCTGCTATCTGCCGCTGGTAGAGGGCCATTAATCCACAATCCCCTGCAATTGCGGACACATTCTTTTTTGCCAGCTTTTTTGCAGCTTCGCAAAGTCTCCTGCACGCATCAGGCGAGCCTTCTATTAAATCTCTGTAGCTTCCTTCTACAATGCCGTATTCGACAGGAAATTCAAATGTTCCCGGATACCCCGGATCTCCCTTCAGCCTGTCGCCGGCCGTGGCGAATAGTAGAACTCCTATAGACATCTTCTTCCCCTTTTCTCAATATAATGATTACGGTTTATACAGATAATATACCGTCCGCACTCATCAGAACAGCTCGCTTAAAGCTCCCGATGTGAACTGCTCCACTTCAAAGTGGTATCCCTCCGGGCCGGTGAAGAAAAATGACTTGAGAGCTAAATCCTTCACCTGCTTGATCTCTGAAAGCCCTTCCACCCCTCTGCTGCCTTTCAGGGACTCATGAACTTCCTCAATATTGTCTACCGTAAGGCTGATTAACACACTGTCTGTGGAAGTCACCTGAATGGAACCGCTGTGGTTGTCGACGGCTCCCAAAAATGCTTTGTCACGGAGCCGGTAAACTGCCGCCCAGCCCGGATCATAAGCCTTCTCAAGCCCCAGAACCTCTTCAAAAAATGGTTTTGCAGCTTCTAAATCATTAAAGTATAAAAATGTGATGTTTGACGTTAGCTGAAGGTTTGCCATTCTTTAACTCCTCTTATTTCTTATAGTCCGGCTCTCTGCCGATTTCCTTAATAAGCTCTTTCATCGCGTCAATCATTGTGTCGATATCTTTCTCATTGTTGAAATACTGGCAGGAAATCCTGAATCCGCCGATAAAATCAGTAAACCTCTGTGCGATGAAAATTCTGCGTGCATGAAGCTTTTTAAGAATCATTCTGTCCACGTCAAGATCGTCATACAATCTAGCAATCACAATTCCGCCAAAATGTCCCGGATCTCTGTGGGTGATCAGCGTCCCGCCGATTTCTTCAATTCTGTCCATACAGTATACAGCTATCTCACGAACCCTTTTTTCAATGTTTTCAATGCCGATTTCATTGACAAGAGCAAGAGATTCTCCTAATGCGATGGCTCCTGTGTAGTTGGATGTACCACCGATTTCAAATTTTCTTGCCGTGTTGTCAAATGTCCAGTTATTGACCGACGGCGCGGCCGGATTCTCCCAGTATGCGCCCCATCCGCCTTCCGGTACGGTTGTGTTCAGATATCCCGCATAGGATTGTTTCAGCTTTGGAAGCGTTTCTTTATTTACATAAAGGACGCCTGTTCCGTACGGAGAATTAAGCCATTTATGCCCGCCGGCCGTCAGAATATCAATATGGCATGCCTTTGTGTCAATCTTTGTGACTCCAAGCTGCTGTACCGCATCAACTACAAGGTAAACGCCCTTTTCCTTACAATAATCACCAAGTTCTTTCAAATCTGTCTGCCAGCCGTTGCACCATTCCAGAGTAGACATAACAATCAGCTTCGTCTTATCATCCACCAGGGCTGCAAAATCCTTAGCCGTAAAACGGTTATCCTCTGTTTTACAAACGCGGATATCGATGTTCTTGTCTTTCCTCATAACACACCAGGGCAGAGCCACCTGGATAAATTCCAGATTGGTTGTGATAATGTTGTCACCATCCTGTAATTCGATACCCTGAGCAGCAATATTAAGACCATGGGAAGTACTCTCAACCAGAGCAATCTCTTCCGGATCCGCATTCAGCAGTTTTGTAGCCTCATCATAAGCCTTATGTCTGAGAGAATCCATTGCAATATGGTGGGCGCTGGAGTTTGCTTCCTCCTGTACCGCCGTCATATCTGCAAATGCCTTTACTGCCTTCACGGTACGCTGAGGGGCGAAGCTTACACACGCTGCATCCAAAAATGTCATCGTTTCCAGTACCGGCCACTCCTCTTTACGTATCTTCTCAAAATCAATATTCATTTCAATAATCCTCCTTGCATACATTTCCGTTAAAGCTGTCCCAAGACCTTTTCCGTACGTATACATTCATGCATGTTTGTATATTTGTATAGTATCAGTTTTCTGTTTACTTGTCAATTGCTTTGCTTTATTTTCATAATAACTTTTTATTTATATTTAATACTGTATGTTATAAAATCTTTTATATAAATCCAAAATAATTATGTAGTTTTTTTATTCTTATGAGTAAATTAAGAGAGAAAATTCATCGAATTTTCAGTAAATGAGAAGTACCGTCTTCAATAATAAAACGCATACCGGCAGGATTCCCCTGCGGTATGCGTTAATTAACTAATCTCTATTCATTTAATCTGCTATTCTCTCAAAAGCAGATAGACATATTTCCGTATCAGCTGTTTGTTTATACCGATCGATATTTCTTTTGGTATATCCTGTATGTAGACGCCGTCCAGCGCATAAAACATGAGGAAGGTCAGTTCATCCTCCGAGATGTCATCCAGTTTATTATTTCTGGCCTTTATCCTTCTGATTGGATCCAGGAAATAACTGTACTGGCGTTTTTTATCCTCCAGCATCTTTTCTCGCAATTCTGAAAATTCACCATGGCCCTGAACGTAAGCCATCGTCTTTCTTACAAAACGGAAATCGTCCGTCATACGGTTCGGCAGCCAGAGAAGCTCAACCAAAATTTCCTCATCCTTCAACCCGTTATTGTGAGCAATATTCTTTACAACAGCGGCATGGATGCGGTTCAGGGTTTCAATCACCGTATTCTCAAAAATTTCGTATTTGTTTTTAAAATGCCAATAAGCCGCCCCTCTCGTAACCTGGGCAAGCTGACATATCTGCTCTAATGACGTCCTGTCATAACCATTTTCTAAAAACAGCTGAAATGCTGCTTCCAGCAGATTCTGCTTTGTAAGTTCTGCATCTTCTTTCGTTTTTCTCATAAAAACGCAATCCCCCTCGATTGTTTATTTTACATGCATGCTGAATGTTTTTACGAAAGTCGGTCTTACAAAGGCATATTCTCTTTTAAGTCTGATATCAAATGTGTCAAAATATAGAACTTCTGGAACCTTCTGTATCTCTTACATACTATCATGATCTTATCTATCTGTCAAATTAAACTCCTCTTTCAAAAATTCAATAACCCTCCTTGCAGCCAGCGGAACATAATTCCCCTGCATCAGAGCGGCCCAAAAGCCAAAAGGCACGCTGTATTCATCCTCAATCAGAAAATATTCCCGCTCCCGCGCGCCGCCGATATCTGCCGCTCCGGAAGAATTACCGTCGCATAATCCACCTGCGCCAGCGCATCCAGTGTACTGAGATTGCGTGATACCTGCCTGACCTGCGGTATAATTCCGGCTTTTGCAAATATCTGTTCCGTCGCCATACGGCTCCTCTGCCTGGCCTGTGTCAGCGCCACCGGCTCCTTTTCCAGAAAATGAATATCCAGATAAGGCTTATCTTCACCCGGCTTTCTGACTATAAAGCTTCTGTAATCGCTGTTGCTGCGCGGAACCACCACCATCTTGTCATGAATCAGCTCAAAACATTCAAGCCCCGATGAGAGGACAGGAGGATGGAGAATGGCTGCATCAATAGCTCCGGATACAAGCATCTCCTCTATTTTATCGCTCGGCGCCTCCTCCAGGACAATATCGATCAGAGGGCAGCATTCCTTAAACCTTGAGAAAGTGAAGTACAACGATACCTGCGCACCGGTAAACCCCAGCTTCACCACGCCTCTCTGAGCATGTCTGATATCCTCTATCTCCTTTTTCATCTGCTGTTCCTCATGCAGCGTTCTGTACACAAACTCCAGAAAACGCTGTCCCTCCGCCGTCAGTGTTACTCCCGACGCCGTCCTGATAAATACCGGGATTCCCAGCTCCCGCTCCACCTTCTGCACGCACTGGCTCAGCGCCGGCTGCGCGACAAACAATCTGGCTGCTGCCTTTGTAATGCTTTTTTCTTCGGCTATCAGGCTGATATAATGCATGTCCTTTAAAGTCATACTCTCCTCTTTCTTCAGAAATAACAGAACTGCCTTTCTGCTTACATTTCTCCGATAAACACAAATTATTACTTTTCGCACAACGTACTTCGATTTTAGTACAATAATACCCCTATGTCAAACCGGGTATTTTTTGATAATTGGAATAATATTTCTATTTATTTCACTTAATGTATGATATGTCACTCTAAATAAAATCTTCAATATCTTTTATTCCAAATTTATAGTATACTTATTCCAGAGAAAGTACAAAGGAGACGGCGCCGATGAAAACAATTGCAGTTATTGCTTATGATAAAAGCTCCGTTCAGGTATATGCGGATCAGGTAAACTACTTTATGGGAAATCGGGCAAAGACCATTCTATACAGTGTGAAAGATAATTTTATCAGCCAAATAATGCCGGCTGATCTGTATTTAATTTCAACGTGTGCCTATACAGAGCTTAACAATATAAGAAAGTATCTCCCCTTAAAAGGAGAGGTTGTCATCATACGGGTCACAATAAGAAAAAACAGTCTCAAACAGCTATTGAAGGTTCCCCCCAGAACTAAGGCACTGTTGGTAAATATCAGCCACAAAATGGCGATTGAAACCATGGCGTTATTAAATCAGCTTGGCGTTGACAACATAGATTTTTATCCCTGCAGCCCGAATGAGGAATATTCGCAGAGTATCAAGTTTGCCGTGACCCCGGGAGAAAGCAGGTATGTCCCGGAGGGGATTACCGATATTTTGGATATCGGTCCCAGAATACTGAGCAGCGAAACCATTGTAGAGATGATGCTGAAACTTCACAGTGAAGAACTGATGGAGGAAGACAGATTAAAGGAGTATTTCCAGGACCTTGTGGATGACAATTACAATTTTAACCGAATGTTTCAGCGTTCCGTTCAGATGGAAGGACTGATTGACATACTTCAGAGCACGCTGAATATCGGCATCATATGCATGGATGGTGATTCCGTCATATTCTTCTTTAATAAAAAAGCAGAGGAAATACTCAATTTGACAAAGCAGAGAGTATTCGATAAAAAGCTGGCGATGTACTTCCGTTTATCCCGTTTGAAGAATGTTTTTCCACACGGCGTGAAATAAAGGAACGGATGCTGAAAGTACAGAATGTAGATATCTCCCTCAGCATTGTACCGGTTGTCAGAGGTTATGATTTTATAGGCGCAATGGCCACAATACAGCGTTTCAGCGATGAAGAATTCCGGCAGCATAAGCTTAGATGCCAGCTTATGAACAAAGGCCATGCCGCCAAATATACGTTTGATTCGATAGCAGGTACCAGCCCGGCTATCTCCCGGGCCAAAGAGATCGCCGCTAAAATGGCAAAAAGACCTGCTCCGGTACTGTTGACAGGTGAGAGCGGCACCGGCAAAGAACTCTTCGCACATGCCATACATGCGGCCTCGGACCGGAGCGAATATCCCTTCGTTGCCATCAACTGCGCCGCCATCCCGGATAATCTGATGGAAAGCGAATTATTCGGATATGAAGAAGGAGCATTTACCGGTGCAAAAAAGGGCGGGAAAATGGGATACTTTGAGTTCGCCCACAAAGGTACTCTTTTTCTTGATGAGATTGAAGGAATGAGTACAGCTCTTCAGCTCAAGCTGTTGAGAGTCATACAGGAGAAAGAAGTTCTGAGAGTCGGTGGAAACCGTGTGATTAATGTGAATGTAAGAATTATAGCGGCTACCAATGAAAATCTGGAGGTATTGGTACAAAAGGGGGAATTTCGAAAAGATTTGTACTACCGCCTGAATGTGCTTAGTATAGAGCTTCCTCCTCTTCGCGAAAGAGGAAGAGACGTATTACAATTGGTTCATAAGTTCAGACAGGAAACTGAATCAACATTTGTGCTGTCATCCGAGACGGAAGAAATACTGCTCAATCAGACCTGGGACGGAAATATCAGACAGCTCAGAAATTGTCTGGAGTATTTTGCCTGCCTGGATAAAACGGTAATTAATCCGGAAGATCTTCCGCCAAGCCTGTACAAACAAAAGGATAGTTCAGCGATTTTGCAAACTCCTGATAAAAACTTCCGCCAATATTCGGCCGAGTCCGCAGCTGCGAAAGAGCAATCAGAGTCACCCTGTTTTTTTCAGGATACAGATGCTCTACAGGAATTCCTACTTCGTGAAATGGCCCCGGAAAAGATGGAAAAAGGCGGCAGACGCTATTTGATCCAGAAGATAAGAGGATGCGGATATCTAATTACAGAACGGGAATTACGGGGCCAATTGAAAGATATGGAGGAAAAAGGACTTATCGATATCAGCCAGGGCCGGGGCGGCAGCAAAATAACTAAAAACGGGGTAATGTGGTTAAATATGCGTATCAAATCCAGTTAAACGGGTTAATTGGGACAAGTTCGAAAAATGCAGGGTTCTCGAAAATCTGTAAACCCTGCATTTTTGCTGCATCTAATAAGGCTGGCCGCAAAATAATAAGACTATTTTAAAGTATAATGTAATTTGGCACAAAACTTGCTTTTATATTATGCAGCAGACTTTGATAACCGGCCGGCAAAGCTTGTACAAAAAGAAAACTGGAGATGACATTATATGAGATACAATTTTGATGTGGTGACAGACAGGTGGAACACTAACGCCGTAAAATACGATGAAGCTGAAAAGAAGTTCGGAAGGAAGGATCTGATTCCCCTCTGGATTGCGGATATGGATCTTCCGACCGCCCAGCCGATCATCGATGCAATGGCCAAGAGAAATGCACAGGAATATTCGGATATACGTCACGGCCCGATTCTTATTTCGAATCTGTAAGGGAATGGCAGGAGAAAAGGAACGGCTGGAGCTTTGATCCGAAGCTGGCATCTTTTTGTCCCGGTGTAGTTCCGGCACTGGCAACAATGGTTCGCGAATTTACCAATGAGGGGGATACCATACTCTTTTTCACACCGGTTTATTCTGAATTTTTCGATATAACAAAATATTGGGGAAGAATTCCCCTGACCGTTCCCCTGATACAAGAGCAGGGCGAATACGGTATAGACTTTGATGCATTTGAACAGGCTCTTCAAAGCGGTCCGTCCCTTTTTATTTTCTGCCATCCCCATAATCCTCTGGGGCGCGTCTGGACAAGAGAGGAACTGGAGCAGATTGGTAATTTATGTATCCGATACGGAGTCCCTGTCATATCCGATGAGATTCACTCCGATTTGATGCTCTGGAATTATAAACATATCCCTATGGCTTCTGTCAGTGGAGATATTGCTGCCAATACAATTACCTGCTCTTCCGCTACAAAAACATTTAACCTTGCAGGCCTGCAGGCCTCAACAATAATATTTCCGGATAAAGCAAGAAAAGAGATATTTGATAAATTCTGGCACGATCTGGATGTCCACAGAAATAACTGTTTCAGCGTTGTGGCTGTGGAGACGGCATTCCGCGAAGGTGAGGAATGGCTTGAGCAGGTACTGCTGTATATAGAAGGTAATATGCGGTATGTAAAAGAATATCTGGAGACGAAAATCCCTGAAATTCAAACCTATCTTCCGGACAGTACTTATCTGATGTGGCTGGACTGCCGCCATTTAGATATGACAGGAGACGAATTGGTGGATTTTATGATCAATGAGGCCCGTCTGGGGCTGAATGACGGCCGTTCCTTCGGCGCTCCGGATGGCTACATGAGAATCAATGTCGCCTGTCCCCGATGTACGCTCACAGATGCATTAGCCCGGCTGGAACAGGCAGTGGAGAAAAGGAGGAAGAAGGAACAGGCATAACGGGCGATAAACAAGCTTTATTACCAGGAGGAAAAAGAGATGTTAAAGGATACTAAAAATTACGTGATTGAACAACGGCGGAAATTCCACAGGATTCCGGAAGTTTCCATGGAGGAAAAAGAAACTGCAGAAGCCATCCGACAGGAGCTTCAAAATTTGGATATTCCCTTTGAAAAGGTGGGTGAATATGGCACCGTAGCCTGCATTAAAGGAGTGGGTCCCGGCAAAACATACGCGTTTCGTGCAGACATAGATGCGCTTCCTATACAAGAGGAGACAGATGTTGAGTTCATTTCTGTCCATTCCGGCGTAATGCATGCGTGCGGCCATGACGGACATATTGCGGTACTTCTGGCCTTTGCCAGGGAACTTGCAGCGAAAAAAGAGACATTAAACGGAACCTGTTATCTGTGTTTCCAGCAGGGGGAGGAGATCGGAAAGGGACAGGATCAGATAATCTCTTATCTTAAAAATGCAGGCGGTATAACAGCAGTCCTTGCCTGTCATTTATGGGTAGATATTCCGGTCGGTAAAATCTCTCTCAGAAAAGGGCCGGTGATGGCGGGGACAACCAGTTTCCAGATCCGGATAACAGGAAAAGGCTGCCATGGCTCCCGGCCGGATCAGGGGATCGACCCAATCAATGCGGCAATAACGCTTATTGGACAGGCAATACGGCTTAAGGATCGCGAATTCAGCCCTCTTCAGAGCAATACTCTAAGCTTTTGCAAGTTTCACAGCGGAAAAGCAACAAATATTATTCCGGAAGACGCAGAGCTGGGAGGAACTATGAGATTCTTCAGCGACAGTGAACGCGCACAGTTATTAGATGTCATTGACAGAAGCTGCCGGGCGACTGAACTGCTGACCGGGTGCTCAATTGAATGGAAAACCCTGGTTGGTCTGCCGCCTGTTGTGAATCACGGTGATTGCATCGATCAGGCCCGCTTGTCTGCAGAATCGGTTTTCGGCGCTGACAATGTAATTGAATTTGAAAAAATAATGGGGGCCGATAATTTCGGCTGTTATCTCCAGGAATTCCAGGGATGTTACGCCTTTATCGGCATTGGTAACAAGGAAAAAGGCATCTGCAATGCGCACCATAACAGCAAATTCGATATGGACGAGGGGGCACTGGAATATGCTGTGCGGTTCTATCTTGACTTTGTAGAAAAGAATATGTAAAGGAGAAGGGCTATGAGTAATAAGAACCAGACAAAAACAAACCAGCCGCAGCTGACAGGCATCCTCGGCATAATCGAGAGGACGGGTAATAAGATACCTCACCCCATTTATATGTTTATTGCTTTTTTCTTTATCGTGCTGGGCTTATCCGCCGTTTTGGCCGCAGCAGGTTTTCAGACGGTGAATCCGGTAAATAACGAAGAGGTAAGTGTCGTCAATTTATTAACGGCTGCCGGAATTGCCGATATATTAAAAGGATTTCCCACAGAATGGGCAGGTTTCAGCCCAATTGGAGCAGTATTTGTCGCAACCCTTGGACTCGGCGTGGCAAATGGGAGCGGTTTTTTAAATGGCACGCTTCGCCTCGCCAGCAATTTTAAATCCAAGTTTCTCGTCACAGTGCTCGTTGTTCTCATCGGTATTAACGGAAACTTGATAGGTGATGCTGCATTTGTAGTATTTCCTCCTCTAATTGCTATTTTATACATGAACCTCGGCAGGAATCCTCTGGCAGGATTATTTACGGCTTATGCCTCCGTAGCCTGCGGCTTCGGAGCGAGCCTGGTGGTCGGTAACGGCGATGCCATGCTGGCCGGCATGACGGAAACAGCGGCTCAGCTTGTAGATAAAACCGCTGTTGTATCACCTGCCAGCGGTTATTATTTCATGCTGGCATCCACTCTGATTATGAGCCCGATTATAGCCTGGGTTTCCATTCGATTTGTAGAGAAAAGCTGGATGGCGTCGGTATGGGCACTGAATCCGAATTAGGGGATGAGGATCGATTTGAAATTCACTTGAACGACAGCGAAAGCAGGGCTATGAAAATGGCGGCCCTGAGCCTTGCCGCTCTTGTGGCTATACTTTTTATCATGGGAATGAAAGGTTTACCGTTTGCACCGCCGGATGGAAAATCCTTCGCATACAGTCCGATGTTAAAATGTATTCCTGCAGTAATTCTTTTCGTATTTGCCGTTCCTGGTTATGTATATGGCAAAATCACCGGTACAATCAAAACATTTAAAGATGCGCTGGACATGATGGCAAACGAGATTAAGAGTATCTCACAGTTCTTCCTGATCTGCTTTTTTGCCTGCCAGTTTATCGCCGTATTCGCCAAAAGTAATATTGGAACAATCGTTGCTATTAAATGCGGACTGTTTTTAAAAGACAGCGGCATTCAGGGGGTGGGACTTTTCCTTTTGTTTGTATTCCTTGTGGCCCTGATTAACCTGTTTGTGAGCAGCATGAGCGCTAAATGGGCTATCCTTTCAACCGTATTTGTTCCGATGCTGTTAATTGCCGGCATCAGTCCTGCGGCAACCCAGATGGCTTACCGGGTCGGGGACAGCCTTACAAATAATATCACACCGACCTTTGCCTATCTGGGAATCATTCTGACTTATGCACAGAAATATGACAGACGGGCCCAAACAGGAACCGTTATCGAGTATATGCTCCCCTTTTCAATTTCCTTTACAATTGTCTGGGTAGGGCTGCTGATTATCTGGACCCTTCTGGGGCTTCCGATTGGCCCCGGGTACCACGTGTTTTTATAGATATAATATAAATAATAAAAATAGGAGGATCGACTATGAAACTACAAAAGAAATTATTGGGAACCGCGGTGGCTGCTATGCTGGCGCTCAGCGCCTGTTCTTCTCAGCCCACGACCCCGGTGGCGCCAACAGGAGAATCCGGGCCAGAAAACACGGCAGAGTTACAAACAGAAGCTAAGGCAAATGAAGGCACTGACAATGAAGTCTTGGAAGCACCTGAGAAAGTAAAAGGAGAAACCCTGGAGGCTGAAGATATTGATCCGAACGGCGGGGCTGACCTTAACGGGGCAAATGATCATAAAGTCTCAAAATACTGGGTTAACCCGGATTTTTATAATATGGAATCAGACGAAGAGGTGACAATTTTAAAGAACTTTAAAACCATGCAGCAGACCAGTGAATTCAGCTGTGCACCGTCTTCTGTAACCATGTCACTGGAATACCTTGGAGTACCAATGACAGAGTGGGAAGCAGCCGTAGGAATGCATTGCAATATGGATGAAGATGTGGACGGAGCGCTGCCCGGCTCCGCTGACAGCTGGTATGAACCTGGCGCTAATATAGGCAAAATTGTAAACTACCTGAAGACCATTCCGGATATAGAAATTGTCGAAGCTAATTATATTGAAAATCCGACCGAAGATGATCTGGTTGGGGATGAGGATATTGCATCTCTTAAATATTCTCCTGTCATGAAAGGAAATTATAAGAAGTATTTTGACTCCTCGGCACTATATTCCAGTGAAAACGATCCAAATACCGATAAGTGGGTTACGGATGCAAAGGATTCTTTCTTTGTAAAATGGCTGACCGGTCACATAAAAGAGGGTCATCCGATTATCACCCATACGAACCTCTGGAACGGGCACTATGTTGTAATTATTGGGTATGACAACATGGGAACACCGCAGCTTGGTGACGACGTATTAATTATTGCCGATCCATATGATACGTGGGATCACTGGCAGGACGGATACATTGTGCAGCCGGTTGAAGAATTCTTCTTTGAGTGGAATGACTTCAATATTGCCCAAAAGCCATATCAGCTTCAGCCGTTTGTGGTCGTTGGAAAGAAGAGCAGCTGATTTTAGGCGGATCGGGGAAAATTGCATATGAGCAGGAAAACAGTTATTATCGGCGGCGTGGCTGGAGGTGCAACCACAGCCGCAAGGCTGAGACGCAGAGTTGAGGATATGGAAATCGTCCTGATTGAAAAAGGCGATAACATTTCATACGCAAACTGCGGTCTGCCATACTATATCGGCGGAATAATAAATGACAGGAACGAGCTTCTGCTGCAGACACCGGAAGCGATGAGAACAAAATTCAACATTGATGTCCGCGTGGCTAATGAAGTAACGGCTATTGACACACGCGGTAAAAGAATCACTGTCACCGACAAAAAGGCGGGGACAGAATACACGGAAACTTACGATAATCTGGTCATTGCTACCGGTTCCGTTCCGTTTAAACCTCCAATTCCAGGCATAGACGGAGAGAACCTGTTCACAGTGTGGACTATTGCGGATACAGATTTAATAAAATCCTTTGTGGGACAGAGACAGCCAAAATCAGCGGCAGTAATCGGAGGGGGATTTATTGGACTTGAAATGGCTGAGAATCTTCGGGCGGCAGGTCTTAAGGTAAGTCTCATCGAAAGGGAAAATCAGGTTATTCCCCCGTTTGACTATGAGATGGCAGAGCTGCTGCATGAGAATATGAGAGCGAACCAAGTCGACCTTATTTTAGGAGATACGGTAAATGCCTTTCATTCTCAAAACGGCCGGACTACTATCCATCTGGACAGCGGAAGATCCCTGACTGCTGATATGGTGATATTATCCCTGGGCGTGAGGCCGAACAGCCGCATAGCCCGAGATGCCGGTATTGCATTAAATAAAGCCGGCGGCATCATAGTAGACGAATTTCTGAAAACCTCTGCCGAAGATGTATATGCCGTGGGTGACGTAATCGAGGTAACCGAGTACATTACAGGTAAAACTGCAATGATACCTCTGGCCGGACCGGCCAATAAACAGGCCAGAATCTGTGCCGATAACATCGCTGGCGATAAAACAGCCTATCACGGCGCCATGGGAACCTCTGTGGCAAAAATATTTGATTTGACCGCAGCCTCCACAGGTTTAAACGAAAAATCCCTGATAAGCGCAGGATTGGTTAAGGGAATAGATTATGAGACAGTTTTAGTCAACCAAAAGTCACATGCCGGTTACTACCCAGGTTCCGTGCCGATTACACTTAAGCTTATTTTTAATAAAAACGGCGGCATACTGGGTGCCCAGATATCAGGACAGGACGGTGTCGATAAAAGAATAGACACGATTGCCTCCGTCATTCATATGAAGGGAACTATCTATGATCTGGAGGAGCTTGAACTGGCTTATGCCCCGCCATTTTCATCTGCAAAGGATCCGGTCAATATGCTTGGATTTGTTGCAGAAAACGTGATAAACCATCTGGTCTCCTTTATCTGTGTCCATGAATTGGACCAGCTCAGCCGAATCAACCCGGACAAGCCAGACGGAGAGTCCTATACTGTATTGGACGTTAGGGAGATACCGGAACGGCTGGAATCCGCAATTCCAGGCTCCATACATATACCTCTGGGGGAACTGCGGCTCCGCCTGGATGAACTGGTTCGCGATGAGCTGATTATAGTGTATTGTGCCATCGGAGTACGCGCATACAATGCAGCCAGAATCCTGATGCAATGCGGCTTCAAACATGTGAAGGTATTATCGGGAGGCATCACGTTTTACAACTCCATGCATCACCGGAAGCTATAAAATATAACCGTCTAATTTAACTTGGGGGAGTAACCTGAAATTATATATTCAGGTTACTCCCTCGTCCCTGTCTATTCTGTCCGGCCTTTTATATGATTAGACAGATAAACTCCTGTCAGGATTGCAATGGACCCAATCCCCTGCAATGCGGTAAAAGACTCCCCGAGAAACACGATCCCCGCCGCAATGGAGACCACGGTCACCAGATTAGTAAAGATACTGGCCTGCGCCAGATTCAAATAGGAAAATGCATAGTTCAGGAGGAAAAATGCTCCTACTGAAGAAAATGCCGCCAGATAAAAAATACTCCCCCAGACGCCCGGCCCCGACAGCGGCTGCAGGAGCCGGCCCAATGCGCCACCAGATTGTATCACTGAAAAACAGGTAAAAAACAGGCTGCCCAGCCCAATCATCACATAGGTCCGCTCAAACGACGTGAAGCTGTCCGCCGTATCCCTCATCAGAAGATTATATCCCACACTTGATACTACGGCGCAAAACAGAAATGCCACGCCTCCTGCCTCATTGCTTCCTCTCTGCTGAGCCAGACTTATCACCGCAACTCCAATCACGGAAAGCACCGCCCCAAAGACCTGCAGCCTTGATGGAATTTCTTTTCTGAAGAGAACTCCCGCAATCAGCGTGATCACCGGCACAATGGCTAGCAGTGTTCCTGCAAATGCCGTAGACGTCCCCCGAATCCCATAATTTTCGAATGTAAAATAAAGAACCGGCGGAACCGGATTTTCCCGTCAGCCTGATCTTCACTTTTCCGGTCAGCAAAACAAGATTAAGCATCACAAATGCCACTATAAACCGTACCGCCAGCAATACAAACGGCTCCAGCCGTTCCAGCGCCACTTTGGAAAATAAAAAGCTTAATCCAAAAAATGAATTTCCCAGCACAGCCGCAGCAACCGCTTTCATCATCCTGATATCCTTCTTCATCATCTTCACCCTTTTTCCTGTATTCCTATGTAATGTCGTTACGAAAGACTTCCACATTATACAGGCATCAGGGATAAACATCCATTTATCCACAATAACACGTTAAAAGATTTACTTTTTCCTCATTCAGACCTTAAATATTAAAGCCGTTGTGTAAAAACATAAGGTTACTGTTCCTCCCCCGCCAAAAAGGAGCGCCAAAAACCACCCGAGTAAAACGGTGTTCATTGTATTTAAAGCATGATTTTGTTATAATGGAGTTAAATTCTAAAATCAGATAAAGAGGTGACAGAAATCGATCAGACCGACCACAAGATAATACAGCTATTACGTGAAAATGCACGGATGTCTTTTTCAGAAATCGGGAACAGGACGTCCCTTTCTACCCCGGCCGTAAGCAACCGGGTTCAAAAGCTTCAGGAGCAGGGAGTCATCAAAGGATACACCGCTGTTCTGGATGCTCAGGCCATAAACAGGCAGATTATCTGTTACTGCCAGATTTTTTTACAGAGCAAACAAAATCATCCACTCAGGTATTCCTGGACATGATTCAGGAAGAACCTGATATATGGGAAGCTTATTGCATCAGCGGTGATTACGAATATTTACTGAAGATTGTAACATCCTCCACCCAAAGCCTGGAATCCATATTGGCAAAAATCCGTTCCGGAATACCGGCAATCAAAACAAAATCTTCCATTGTTTTGTCCTCCCTGAAAGAGGCTCCCTCCGTCTTGGATTTTAACTGAGACAGAATTTGACTAAAATGCAATTTGAACGCGATTCTCCTGTTAAACGATAACCTGCACGCACAGGTCACCGTCATCAGCAAAAAAAGCGGAAAGCCCTGTAATTACAAGGTTTTCCGCTATCTTTCATTCATGAGGCATCGGGGATTCGAACCCCGGACAACTTGATTAAAAGTCAAGTGCTCTACCGACTGAGCTAATACCCCATTGGTATGAAACCAAAGTGCCCAGAACCGGAATCGAACCAGTGACACGAGGATTTTCAGTCCTCTGCTCTACCAACTGAGCTATCTGGGCTTGTCCATTTTTCACTTACAGCGCGTATACAAATAAGTTGCCAGAATCGCTCTATGTGCAAGCACTCTTGCTCGGTTCTGGCAACTCATTTATGCACGTCTAATTGCAAAAAAAATTGCGGGGGCAGGATTTGAACCTACGACCTTCGGGTTATGAGCCCGACGAGCTTCCAGACTGCTCCACCCCGCGGTATTATTTACATATTCTATTATATACAATAAGTGTGAAAAATACAACACCTATTTAATGGATGGAGGTGGATTCGAACCACCGAAGCGTGTCGCAACAGATTTACAGTCTGCCCCCTTTGGCCACTCGGGAACCCATCCAGAATATTTAAAGTTAAGCCGATGATCGGACTCGAACCGATAACCTGCTGATTACAAATCAGCTGCTCTGCCAATTGAGCCACATCGGCGTTTTATAGAAGAAATGGGGCCTATAGGGCTCGAACCTATGACCCTCTGCTTGTAAGGCAGATGCTCTCCCAGCTGAGCTAAGACCCCTTATCTTTATAAAAACGACCCAGATCGGACTCGAACCGACGACCTCCGCCGTGACAGGGCGGCGCTCTAACCAACTGAGCCACTGGGCCATATATACCTTCAAAACCACATATTGAATTTCATCCGTTTAAATCATAAGGAATCGCTTCCTCTATCCTATCCTTAACCTAACCTTTGGTTAAGCCCTCGACCTATTAGTGACAGTCAGCTGCACGTGTTACCACGCTTCCACCTCTGCCCTATCTACCTCGTCGTCTTCAAGGGGTCTTACTCTTGCGATGGGATATCTCATCTTGAGGGGGGCTTCACGCTTAGATGCCTTCAGCGTTTATCCCGTCCCGACTTGGCTACTCGGCCATGGGGTTGATCCCCAACCGATGCACCAGAGGTCAGTCCATCCCGGTCCTCTCGTACTAAGGACAGCTCCTCTCAAATATCCTACGCCCACGCCGGATAGGGACCGAACTGTCTCACGACGTTCTGAACCCAGCTCGCGTACCGCTTTAATGGGCGAACAGCCCAACCCTTGGGACCTACTTCAGCCCCAGGATGCGATGAGCCGACATCGAGGTGCCAAACCACTCCGTCGATGTGAACTCTTGGGAGTGATAAGCCTGTTATCCCCAGGGTAGCTTTTATCCGTTGAGCGATGGCAATCCCACTTTATACCACCGGATCACTAAGTCCTAGTTTCCTACCTGCTCGAACCGTCGCTCTCGCAGTCAAGCTCCCTTCTGCCTTTGCACTCTTTGGATGGTTTCCAACCATCCTGAGGGAACCTTTGAGCGCCTCCGATACCCTTTCGGAGGCGACCGCCCCAGTCAAACTCCCACCTGACGTTGTCCCACCACCGGATCACGGTGGCTGGTTAGAAACCCAGTCACACAAGGGTGGTATCCCAACAGCGGCTCCGTACAGACTGGCGTCCATTACCATTTCTTAGCCTCCCACCTATCCTGTACATGTATAACCGAATCCCAGTATCAAACTGGAGTAAAGCTCCATGGGGTCTTTCCGTCCTGGCGCAGGTAACCAGCATCTTCACTGGTACTTCAATTTCACCGGGTGCATTGTCGAGACAGCGCTCAAATCATTACGCCTTTCGTGCGGGTCGGAACTTACCCGACAAGGAATTTCGCTACCTTAGGACCGTTATAGTTACGGCCGCCGTTTACTGGGGCTTGGATTCAAAGCTTCGCTTGCGCTAACCTCTCCTCGTAACCTTCCAGCACCGGCGTCAGCCCATATACCTCACCTTTCGGTTTTGCATAGACCTGTGTTTTTGCTAAACAGTTGCTTGAGCCTATTCTCTGCGGCCTGCTTGCGCAGGCACCCTTTATCCCGAAGTTACAGGGTCATTTTGCCGAGTTCCTTAACAATGCTTCTCCCGCCGGCCTTAGGATTCTCTCCTCATCCACCTGTGTCGGTTTACGGTACGGGCACATATCACACAATAGCGGCTTTTCTTGACAGCCCCTACGCCAACTTCGCTACTTATATTCGCTACGCATCACGTCCTGTTGTTAAGCGGATTTGCCAGCTTAACTCCTTCGTCGCTTGCCCCGGTCTTTTCATTCCCGGGTTTGACTTCGGTTCTGTGTCCCCACAGTTCTGATGATATGCGGTACAGGAATTTCAACCTGTTGTCCATCGGCTACGCCTTCTCAGCCTCGCCTTAGGCCCCGACTTACCCAGAGCAGATCAGCTTTACTCTGGAAACCTTGGATATTCGGCCTGGAGGATTCCCACCTCCATCTCGCTACTCATTCCGGCATTCTCTCTTCTATACAGTCCACAGCTCCTTTCGGTACTGCTTCTTCCCGTATACAATGCTCCTCTACCAATCATATGAATATGATTCCTAAGCTTCGGTGTTGTGTTTTAGCCCCGGACATTTTCGGCGCAGGACCTCTCGACTAGTGAGCTATTACGCACTCTTTGAATGTGTGGCTGCTTCTAAGCCAACATCCTAGTTGTCTCTGAAATCCCACATCCTTTTCCACTTAACACACACTTTGGGACCTTAGCTGTAGGTCTGGGCTCTTTCCCTTTTGACTACCCAACTTATCTCGTGCAGTCTGACTCCCGTACATCATCTATATGGCATTCGGAGTTTGATATTCTTCGGTAGGCTTTGACGCCCCCTAGGAAATTCAGTGCTCTACCTCCACCAGACTAATACGAGGCTAGCCCTAAAGCTATTTCGAGGAGAACCAGCTATCTCCGGGTTCGATTGGAATTTCTCCCCTATCCACACCTCATTCCCACCCTTTTCAACGGATGTGCGTTCGGTCCTCCAAGCCTTTTACGGCTCCTTCATCCTGGACATGGATAGGTCACCCGGTTTCGGGTCTGCACATGTACTGACTTGACGCCCTATTAAGACTTGATTTCTCTTCGGCTCCGCACCTTAAGTGCTTAACCTTGCCAGCATCCGCAACTCGCCGGACCGTTCTACAAAAAGTACGCGGTCGCACCTATAACGTGCTTCCACAGCTTGTAAACACAGGGTTTCAGGTTCTTTTCACCCTCCCGGGTCCTTTTCACCTTTCCTTCACAGTACTATGCGCTATCGGTCACTAAGGAGTATTTAGCCTTGGGGAGGGTGGTCCCCCTCCGACTTCCCACAAGGTTTCTCGTGTCTCGTGGTACTTTGGATCCCGCTCGCTGTCTATTGTTTTCGTGTACGGGGCTTTCACCCTCTGGCTGGTCTTTCCAGGACCATTCCATTAACAAATCAGCTCACTATGCAGTCCTAACCCCAGAGTGCACGCACTCTGGTTTGGCTCTTTCCTTTCGCTCGCCGCTACTCTGGAAATCGAGTTTTCTTTCTTTTCTCCTCCGCCTACTTAGATGTTTCAGTTCCCCCGGTTCCCTTCCATACGTTATGGATTGGCGTATGGATACTTGAGGTTTGCTCAAGTGGGTTTCCCCATTCAGATATCTCCGGATCAAAGGATATTTGCTCCTCCCCGAAGCTTTTCGCAGCTTATCACGTCTTTCATCGGCTCTTAGTGCCAAGGCATCCACCCTGCGCTCTTTATAGCTTAACCAATCGATTTTCACCTGCGGGTGCGGTTTTGGTCTAAGATTCATAGCGTTGAATCTTTGGTTTAGGTTTACAATAAAATTTTTGGTTTGTTTTGGTTACATCTTTCGATGTAACACCTCGGATGTCTTGATTTTGTCTCTCTTTTCTCCCTTGTGGCAAGCCACTCGGAAGAGTTTCGAAACTCTATCTAGATATTATTTCAATATGCAGTTTTCAAGGTACATGTCTGACTGATGTTTTATCAGTCATTAGAAAACTCGATCAACTCGAATTCACTAATCACTGGTAAAAACCAGTTATATGGAACAGCACTACCCTGCTGAAGTAGGTTAACACATCGTCGTCACAGATGTCTTTTTCATCTAAAGAAACTACGAATTCATCCATTCAGATGTGTCCGTTCTATATAAAACACTCTTACGAGTGAGTTTTTTAAAGAAAAATCCGGCATCCACCTGCTTTCCCATATCGTCTCCAATATAGTATCATCGGCCGCTCAGGTCTTAACCATCGTGTTCGGGATGGGAACGGGTGTGACCCCTGAGCGCATCGACACCGGAAGTGTCTGAGCTTGAAAACTCAACAGTATATAAAACCTCTACTTCTTCTTCCTTAGAAAGGAGGTGATCCAGCCGCACCTTCCGATACGGCTACCTTGTTACGACTTCACCCCAGTTATCAATCCCACCTTCGCCTCCCTTTGCGGTTAGGTCACCGGCTTCGGGTGTTATTGACTCCCATGGTGTGACGGGCGGTGTGTACAAGACCCGGAGAACGTATTCACCGCGACATTCTGATTCGCGATTACTAGCGATTCCAGCTTCGTGCAGGCGAGTTGCACTGCAGTCCGAACTGAGACGTTATTTTTGGGATTTGCTCCACCTCGCGGCTTTGCCTCCCTTTGTTTACGCCATTGTAGCACGTGTGTAGCCCAGATCATAAGGGGCATGATGATTTGACGTCATCCCCACCTTCCTCCAGGTTATCCCTGGCAGTCTCCCAAGAGTTCCCGGCCGAACCGCTGGCTACTGAGGATAAGGGTTGCGCTCGTTGCGGGACTTAACCCAACATCTCACGACACGAGCTGACGACAACCATGCACCACCTGTCTTCTCCGCCCCGAAGGGAAGGGGACGTTACTCCCCCGTCGGATCGATGTCAAGACCTGGTAAGGTTCTTCGCGTTGCTTCGAATTAAACCACATGCTCCACCGCTTGTGCGGGCCCCCGTCAATTCCTTTGAGTTTCATTCTTGCGAACGTACTACCCAGGTGGAATGCTTACTGCGTTTGCGACGGCACCGAAGGGCTTTGCCCCCCGACACCTAGCATTCATCGTTTACGGCGTGGACTACCAGGGTATCTAATCCTGTTTGCTCCCCACGCTTTCGAGCCTCAACGTCAGTCATCGTCCAGCAAGCCGCCTTCGCCACTGGTGTTCCTCCTAATATCTACGCATTTCACCGCTACACTAGGAATTCCACTTACCCTCCGACACTCCAGTTAAACAGTTTCCAAAGCAGTCCCGGGGTTGAGCCCGGGCTTTCACTTCAGACTTGCTTTACCGTCTACGCTCCCTTTACACCCAGTAAATCCGGATAACGCTTGCCCCCTACGTATTACCGCGGCTGCTGGCACGTAGTTAGCCGGGGCTTCTTAGTCAGGTACCGTCATTTTCTTCCCTGCTGATAGAGCTTTACATACCGAAATACTTCTTCACTCACGCGGCGTCGCTGCATCAGGCTTTCGCCCATTGTGCAATATTCCCCACTGCTGCCTCCCGTAGGAGTTTGGGCCGTGTCTCAGTCCCAATGTGGCCGGTCACCCTCTCAGGTCGGCTACTGATCGTCGCCTTGGTAAGCCGTTACCTTACCAACTAGCTAATCAGACGCGGGTCCATCTCATACCACCGGAGTTTTTCACACTGTGTCATGCGATACCGTGCGCTTATGCGGTATTAGCAGTCATTTCTAACTGTTGTCCCCCAGTACAAGGAAGGTTACCCACGCGTTACTCACCCGTCCGCCGCTCAGTCAATTTTAATTCCATCCGAAAACTTCCTTAAAACCGCTTCGCTCGACTTGCATGTGTTAGGCACGCCGCCAGCGTTCATCCTGAGCCAGGATCAAACTCTCATGTTTAAGTTTTGATTCCGTTCAAAAATTCGCTTGGCTAATTTTTAAACCGTATTACTGTTGTTTGGTTTTTTGTTCTGAATGTTCTCTCGAACTTCTAGGCTTAACCAAAAGCCTTTGTTCTTTAAGAATTTTCAAGGTTTTACATACTGTTCAGTTTTCAAGGTTCTTTGTTGTTGAACGCTGTCGTTTTCGTCAGCAGCAACTTTTATATCTTACCATAATTGTTTTTGTTTGTCAACAACTTTTTTTATTTTTTTAATTTCTTTTTTTGAAACCGCCGCTCGTTTTCAGCAGCTTGAATATCATATCATAACTTTCATTCGGTGTCAACACCTTTTTTGAATTTTTTCAAACAATATATTCAATAGGTTTTTTTCAAAAAAGAAAACGGAGAAAGAGGATTTGAACCCTCGCGCCGGTTGCCCGACCTACACCCTTAGCAGGGGCGCCTCTTCGGCCTCTTGAGTATTTCTCCGCAGTTATTACTTAAAACTATTAAGTTGAACTATGCGGCTTGGACATGCTCATGTCAAGCGCATGGTCAATTATACTAAATAAGAATTGGGTTGTCAAGCCTGTTTTTCCAGATATTTTTATATATTTTCATCAATCTTGTTTTGAATCCGATCGTGCACTATATCTGCGATTTCCTTTGTTTTTAAACCTACATATTGATCCGGATTGAGCGGCTCCAGGAAGTGAACCTGGACGGTTTCTTTATTAATAGAAGAAACATCAAACGGTTTATAGCTGTCGATCAGAGCAACCGGTATGATGGGACACCCGGCATTTACGGCACTTTTAAAGGTTCCCGCTTTAAACTCCAATATCCGGTTACCATTTCTGCTTCTGGTTCCTTCCGGAAATATAACATAATTCTTCCCGTTTTTTACATCCTCAGTCATTTTGTTTATAATTTTTAAAGAGGATCTCACATCTTTCCTGTCCATTGGAATTGCGCGGAGCAGCCTCGCTATCTGTTTTACCAGGATTATTTCAGCTACTTCCTTTTTAAAAACAACACAAAGCGCTTTTGGACATGCCTCGATGATAGCCAGCATATCAAAAAGTCCCTGATGATTGGGAAACAGGATAAATCCATTTTCTTCAGGTATATTTTTCAGGCCCGTTTTCTCAATTGTGACCCGCCCCGTCCTGTTTACCTTCTCTATTAATTTTCTGAGATAGTCATACCTCTCCTGGTCCGTATGGCTGTCGTCCTCCCTGCCCAGTTTACCGATACGGTAAAACCAGCCCGGCACCCGGATTATATTTCGTAATACCATATATGCAATGCGGTTCATATTCCTTCCTCTCCCCATCTAATGCTTTTCATATTTTTGACGGTTCAGCCGTCCCATGGCCAGCGCGCTTCCGATACACCCAGAGAGAAGTCCCACTGCCGCACAGGCATGCGCCACCTTTGGAAAAACCGACGCCAGCGGAAGCAGTCTGATTCCGCCCCCGAATACATGAAGCTGTGTAACGGCAAAATGGATCCCCCACCGGTACACCAGATATAGCAGCGCCAGGGGCAGAACCATGCCAAGTATCCCCATTACCAGCCCCTCGACTATGTAGGGGATTCGGATAAAGCCGTCTCGCGCGCCCATTAGAAACATAACCCTGATCTTCTCATGCTGGGCGGCAATTCCCACTCCCACCGTATTATAGATAAGAAGTACTGAGATCAGAATAATCGCGGCAGCGCTGCCGTATGTAATTGTAGTCATTGAATTTTTCACCTTCATCACTGCTTTTACCGCATCTGCCGAGCTGACTGCTTTACGTACACCATAAAGCCCTCTTACATAGGGAAGAAAGCTTTCCTGGCTTTCGACATCCCTTTAAATACACCTGATAATTATTGGAATGCTCCAGCGGATTGTCATCTTCAAATACTCCTTCCAGAAGATTTTTATCCTCAAAATAAGTATCCTTAAACTGGTTCCATGCATCCTCGGATGAGGTATAAACAGTACCGGTCACTTCCGGCCGGTTCCGGATCATCTCCCCAATCTCGTCCACGCGGCCGGCTTCCGCCGTATCATCAAAAAAAACCACGACCGCCACCTCCTTTTCCGTGTGGTGTATTGCGGTATTGACGTTCAGCACAATAAGATAGAATATCCCGTCCTGGCATGCAGCTCCACTTTTACCTTGGGGACATCCCCTATTTTCCAGTAATCCTTCTCCGTTGCCCATTTATAGGCTCGACGGTAAACTGATCACTGTCAGCCGTCACCATAACCGTGGCCTCATCATAGTCGGTCTCAGCCTCAACATTTGACCTCACGCTGATGGAGACAGATGTAATGGGGGTACGCAGTTCTTCCTTTCTTACCGCCGCATACCCCGGTACCGCAGCACCGGCTGCCAGAACTGCCGCAATTATCGCCGTTATGAATCTCTTTTTTAACCGTCGCATCTCATATCCTCCTATGGAATCCATACTCCATCCGCACCAATATAATATTGATCCGCATAGGCATTTCTCAGCATCTTTCCATTTTCCGGGTTCATATAATAAAACTTATCTTCCCATTTTACCCAACCGGCCGACATAGCCCCGTCGGGTCCCAGGAAATACCAGTCGTCGCCGTCCATCAGCCAGCCAGACGCCCTGGCACCGTCCGCGCTGAAATAATACCATTTACGGTTTTCCTCAAGCCAGCCCGTAACCATATCACCGCTGCTCGTCAGATAATAATCTTTTCCGCCATAATGCTGCCAGCCGGTCAGCATATTTCCCGACATATCGAATAAGTACCATTTTCCGTCAATCAGCTTCCATCCATTTGCCGCATAAGAACCTTCCTGGTTCCGGTATTTCCACTTATTCTGAACCGTATTCCATCCAAAATCGGAGGGATTCAGATTGCCGGGTGAATTTCCGTTTGATGCCGGTCCGCCGGCTGACGGGTTACCCGGAGATTTTTCGCCTGTAGTCTTATTTTTACCTGCCTTCGGCGCAGTCTCAGCCTGCTGTCTGCTGATTTCCTGTTCCTCCGATTCCTTCCATTCACCTGCCGTCAGGTATTTCGCCTCACTGCTGTCTGCCGGAACGGCCCGCACCTTAAAGGTATAACCGCCCTGCCTGTCCATATACGGGTAAAAATTACAATTTGTTCCCTTTACCTTATCCTTGTGATCTACCATGGTATTTCCGCGGTACAATTTTACCTCATAGGCTTTTGCATGCTCCGTTTCCATCCACTTTGCCTTGCCCGGAGATCCCGAATCCCACCATGCACTTTCCACAGCCCCCAGTGTTCCCTCCACCGCATTAAGCTTTATCGTCACCTCTGCTGTTTCCAGATCCTCAGAAATTTTAACAGATGTACAGGAAGCCCCGGACACGGAAATATTACTCTTCTTTAAATTCTTTGGAAAATAATATTCCTCATCCGCATCAATATAAATGCGCATTTTCGGCTCTTCGCCGGCCTCCCAGCCATCATCTGAATTTATGAATTCATACGTATTAACATGATACTGTTTGCTGTTGGTTCTCACCGAAACGTCCTGGTTTCCCCCATCTTCGATATATGAATCAATAAAAATCTTGATTTTCTTAATTTTCTCCCTGCCGTCTGAATCCTCTGCCCCATAAGTTAAAGCGGCGGCTCCTAAAGCCAGTACTGCTGATAAAATCAAAGTTTTTAATAAAATTCTGTTTTTCCTGTCTTCTCTCATGATTATCCCTGATATATGTGCCGGCAAAAACCGGCTTGTTTACGTTTCCCATGGGCGCCGTATATCTAATATGGTCCGGTAAGTGACATCATTCCCCACCTTAATTCCTTCTTTGGCAGAACTGGCATGTCGATTCTTCCGTCTCCGATTGACATAACTACATGACCGGCATAAAATACCAGATCTCCCGGCTGCAGATCTTCAAAGCTGACCTTCTTCCCGAACTTAGACTGCTCCGCAGAGGTTCTGGGAATACTGATTCCAAAATTCTTATACACAGACTGGACAAATCCGGAACAGTCCGCACCGTTTGTCAGGCTGGTTCCTCCCCATACATATGGATTTCCTACAAATTGAAGGGCGAAATCGGCTATTTCACGGCCTTTTTCGGATCCTCCGGCGCTTTTTATCCCTGTACCTGTCTTTTTTGGGGGGACCGCTCTGCGAAGCTGCCTCAGTTTTTCCGTCTGTTCTTTTACGGCTTTGGCATATACCTCCGCCTTGTCCCCGGCATCTTTTAATTTATTGTCAAAATCGGCCGCCTCTTCTCTTTTAGACTTAAGCGACCTCTCCAGCGCCTCTTTTTCAGCCAGGTATTCCGCCTCCATTACTTCCATCTCGGCTTCTTCTTCCCTGTACCTGTTCTCCAGTTCCTCCGCCCTGTCCCGTATCTCCTTATAATTCAGGAGCATTTTCCGGTCATATTGGTATAAATCCATGAAATACTCGTTCTCACAGATTGCATCGGCCATACTTTTAGCCTTAAGAAGAATTTCCAGATACGTGACGTCTCCTTTTTCATAGACATACCGAATCCGTTTTTTCATAGCTTCATACTGGGCTGTCTCACTTTTCCTGGCTGCCTTGTATTCTGCTTCAGCTTCCCGTATTTTTTGATTTTTTTCAATAATTTCATCTTCCAGAACATGAATTGTGATCAGTAAATCTGATATTTTCCCATCGATCGCTGTGATCTCTGAAAGTATCTTCTCCTTCTGATTCTCAAGATCCTCTATTTCACGGCGTACCTCACTGAGATTTTGTTCTGAATTTCTCTTTTCTTCCTGTACTTTTCCGATGGGGGAGGCAAACGCCGTTCCCGCTAAAAAAATCTGAAACATCAGAAAGAGGGACAGGATTCTGTCCGCTCTTTTATTTTTCATATGATTTATTATCCGCTATTCTTCAGAGTATTCTTTAACCGCCGTCTCATAGAGATTATTTCCCTTCGAATCAATCACGACGATAACCGGAAAATGCTCTACCCTAAGTTCCCTGATTGCTTCTGTCCCCAAATCGTCATAAGAAATGACCCTGGATTCCTTGATGCATTTTGACAAAATAGCTCCCGCCCCGCCGACTGCCGCAAAATAAACGGCCTTATTTCTGACGATGGCCTCCGTCACTTCTTTGCTCCGCTTTCCTTTTCCTATCATGGCTCCCATTCCCAAATCAAGAAGACGGGGGGTATATTTGTCCATCCTGCTTGATGTAGTGGGGCCTGCCGAGCCGATCACCCTGCCTTCTCTTGCCGGCGAAGGACCCATGTAATAAATTACCGTATCTTTAATTTCGACAGGCAGTTCCTTCCCCTCGTCAAGTGTTTCAATCATCCTCTTGTGAGCCGCATCCCTTGCCGTATAAATGATACCGTCTATGTAAACATAATCTCCTGCTTTTAAACTCTCTGCCGTTTCTTTTGTGAACGGCGCCTGAATGGTACGTTCCATTTTCATTCCTCCTAAGTTTACCATCCAATATATATTATCGGACTAAATTTTCATTTCTTTAGCTTTTTTTCTTTTTATTATATAATTCTGTGGATATGCCTGTTTACATGGCAACAGATATTGACCGCCATTGGAAGTCCGGCAATATGGGTCGGATAAGTCTCAATATTTACTGCAAGAGCAGTCACCGTTCCTCCCAGGCCCCCTGGCCCGATTCCCAGGCTGTTTATTTTTTTCAGCATTTCTTTTTCAAGTTCTCTCACATAAGGTACCGGTGATTCTTCCTCCAGATCCCGGGTTAGGGCATGTTTTGCCATAACCGCGCATTTTTCAAAGGTTCCGCCAATACCGACTCCTATTACCATAGGCGGACAGGCATTGGGACCGGCATCCTTTAACCGCTGTCAGAATGGATTCTTTTACGCCTTCAATTCCGTCTGCCGGTTTCAGCATAAATATCCGGCTCATATTTTCACTTCCGAATCCCTTTGGGGCAACTGTTATGTCAACCTGATCCCCCTCCACAATCTCATAATGAATGACAGCCGGGGTATTATCCTTTGTGTTGTCACGGTAAATCGGATCTTTCACTACGGATTTTCTCAAATATCCATCGACATAGCCCTGTCTGACTCCCTCATTAACAGCTTCCGTCAGGTTCCCTCCATCAAAATGTACTTCCTGCCCTACCTTCATAAAAATAACAGCCATACCTGTATCCTGGCAAATGGGAATCATCTCCGCACCGGCTATTTCCAGATTTTCTTTCAGTTGATTAAGAACCTGGCGGCCGAGAGGCGCCTTCTCTTTTTGAACTGCCTGTTCAAAAACTTTTTTCATGTCATCCGAAAGGAAATGGTTTGCCTCGATGCACATTTCTTTTACATTCTTTGTAATCTCAGTCACATCAACTTTTCTCATACTTAAATACCTCTTTGTTTTCAAATAGTTTGTCTTCCGGTTTTATATTTATCTGTCTTTACATTAATTTAATCATAAAGTATTTCCTATCTTCTTGCAATCCTTTTTGGCTGCACAAAGGCCGCAGGAATATGGCATTTCCTGCGGCCTTATTTTATCAGCTTTTAATTTTCCGGCATTTCTTCACTGCCCTGTTCTGTCTTTCCTTCCTCTTCCATATCATCATCGTCCGTGATATCATCTTCCAGATCTTCGTCATCAGGATTATTTTCACTTTCACGTACTTTTGCAATACTTGCAACGGCAATTCCGGAATCAGGATCAATGCTCATCAGTTTTACGCCAGAGGTATTTCTTCCAATTATGGATATATCATTTACCGACATTTTTATGATAATGCCCTCGTTGGTTATCAGCATAATTTCCCTGCTGTTGTCTACCAGCTTGGCGCCAATCAAATCGCCTGTTTTGTCTATAATCTTATAACATCTCACACCTTTGCCGCCACGGTTCTGGCAGTTAAACTCTTCAATCGGAGTCCGCTTACCGTAGCCGTATTCGGAGGCAACCAGCAGGCATTCTCCCTGGCTCGACATCTGCATGCCGATTACTTCATCATCTTCATCAAACTTCATACCGATTACGCCCATAGATACACGGCCGGTAACTCTGACGTCTGTCTCATGGAAACGGATACACATTCCCTTTTTCGTCACAAGGAATATATCTTCCGTATTATCGGTTCTCTTAACCTCGATCAATTCGTCGTTCTCACGGAGAACTATAGCCTGAAGGCCATTCTTTCTTACATTCTCATACTCCTTCAGGGAGGTCTTTTTCACCATACCGTTTCTGGTGGCCATGAACAGATATTTGTCATCCTCGAATTCTTTCATCGCTATGATGGATGTAATCTTTTCACCAGGCATCAGCTGAAGAAGGTTTACAATCGCTGTTCCCCTTGCAGTTCTTCCCGCCTCCGGTATCTCATATGCCTTCAGCCGGTAAACACGCCCGGTATTGGTAAAGAACATCACATAATGATGATTTGTCGTCATAAGCAGATCTTCGATATAATCCTCATCGATTGTCTGCATCCCCTTGATACCTTTACCGCCACGGTTCTGGCTCTTAAAGTTGTCGCTGGACATACGCTTAATGTAGCCAAAATTTGTCATAGCCACTACCACGTCATCATCCGGTATCAAATCTTCTGCCGACATATCATATTCATCATATCCGATTGCCGTTCTTCTCTCATCTCCATATTTATCAGAAATGACGATGATTTCTTCTCTGATTACGCCGAGCAGCTTTTTCTCGTCTGCCAGAATAGCCTTTAATTCAGCAATCTTTGCCATCAGCTCTCTATACTCATTTTCCAGCTTTTCGCGTTCCAGACCGGTAAGAGCCCTCAGACGCATATCCACGATAGCCTGAGCCTGAATCTCCGACAGGGCAAACCGCTCCATCAACTGTGCTTTCGCATCGGCCACGTTGGCGGACCCGCGGATAATTTTGATTACCTCGTCGATATGATCCAGGGCCTTTATGAGGCCTTCCAATATATGAGCGCGCTCTTCCGCTTTATTTAAATCATATTTTGTTCTTCTGGTTACTACTTCCTCCTGGTGCTGCAAGTAGTATTCCAGCATCTGTTTTAAGTTAAGGATCCGCGGTTCGTTGTTAACGAGAGCCAGCATAATCACGCCGAATGTATCCTGAAGCTGGGTGTGCTTTAACAGCCTGTTCATCAGTACATTGGCATTGACATCGCGGCGGAGCTCGATACATACTCTCATGCCTTCACGGTTGGACTCATCCCTTAAATCTGTAATGCCGTCAACTTTTTTCTCTTTGACAAGCTCTGCAATCTTTTCGATCAGACGGGCCTTATTAACCATATAAGGAAGTTCTGTTACGACAATCCTGTTCTTTCCATTGGCCAGTGTCTCAATATCATATACGGCGCGTACACGGATTTTTCCTCTTCCCGTCCTGTATGCCTCTTCAATTCCTGCCCGGCCGAGGATCGTTGCCCCGGTGGGGAAATCCGGCCCTTTTACAATTTCGAGTATTTCTTCCAGAGAAGTCTCTCTTCCCTCTTCCACTCTATTGTCAATGATTTTCACAACGCCGGCGATTACTTCGCGTAAATTGTGAGGCGGAATGTTGGTTGCCATACCGACGGCAATACCGGAAGTTCCGTTAACAAGGAGGTTGGGATAACGGGACGGAAGCACAACCGGCTCTTTTTCCGTCTCATCAAAGTTCGGGGCAAAATCAACGGTATCTTTATTGATGTCGGCCAGCATCTCCATTGAAATCTTGCTGAGCCTTGCTTCCGTATATCGCATGGCTGCGGCGCCGTCACCATCCACCGAACCAAAGTTTCCATGTCCGTCTACCAGCGGATATCTGGTAGACCATTCCTGGGCCATGTTTACAAGAGCTCCATAAATGGAGCTGTCACCGTGCGGGTGATATTTACCCATGGTATCGCCGACGATACGGGCACATTTACGATGTGGCTTATCCGGTCCGTTATTTAATTCGATCATGGAAAAGAGTACTCTTCTCTGTACCGGTTTCAAACCATCTCGCACATCGGGCAGAGCCCTGGCAGCGATTACACTCATCGCATAATCGATGTAGGATGTCTCCATGGTTTTTTTAAGGTCTATATCATGAACTTTGTCAAATACATTAGGTTCCATTCTTTCTCCTCTCACAATCCTGCCTGAAAATTACCGGCCGCATATGTCTGCTGCGACAGCCCGGCTGCCGTTACCATTCAGCTAAGGGCTGAATCTCTGACGGCTATCAGATATCCAGGTTCTGAACATATTTGGCGTTTGCTTCTATAAATTCACGTCGCGGTTCTACCTGGTCACCCATCAGTGTGGCAAATGTCAGATCTACTTCGGATGCTGTCTCATTGTCTATCATGACACGCAGAAGGATTCTTCTCTCCGGATCCATTGTTGTCTCCCAGAGCTGCTCCGCATCCATCTCGCCAAGTCCTTTATAACGCTGAATCTTATTGTTGGTATCGCGGCCAATCTCCATCAGAATGGAATTAAGTTCTTCGTCGCTGTATGCATACCATACCCTCTTATTCTTCTCCACCTTATAGAGAGGCGGCTGTGCCAGGTATACATGCCCCTGACGGATCAGTTCCGGCATAAAGCGGTATAGGAATGTAAGGAGTAGGGTGCTGATATGGGCGCCGTCCACATCGGCATCGGTCATAATGATAATCTTATTATATCTCAGCTTCTCGATGTCAAAATCTTCATGAATTCCCGTTCCAAAAGCCGTAATCATTGCGCGTATCTCGGCATTTCCATAGATTCTGTCAAGTCTGGCTTTTTCTACGTTCAGAATCTTTCCTCTCAGCGGAAGGATTGCCTGGTTCGATTTATTCCTGGCCTCTTTTGCCGAACCTCCGGCGGAATCTCCCTCAACGATATAAATTTCACAGTTTTCCGCATTCTTATCTGAACAGTCTGCCAGTTTTCCCGGAAGAGCCATACCGTCGAGAACTGATTTTCTACGGGTCATCTCTCTGGCTTTTCTGGCCGCATCCCTTGCTCTTTTTGCAAGAATGGACTTTTCACAGATAATCTTTGCAACCGACGGATTCTGCTCAAGGAAATATGTAAGCTGCTCACTTACAACCGCATCAACGGCTGTTCTGGCCTCTACTGTTGCCCAGCTTCTGTTTGGTCTGTCCTTCAAACTGCGGTTCCTCAATTTTAACACTGATAATCGCGGTAATTCCCTCTCGGATATCCTCGCCGCTGAGAGCCGGTTCGTTATCCTTTAAAAGTTTGTTCTTTCTTGCATAATCATTGAATGTCTTCGTCAAAGCATTCTTAAATCCGGTCAGATGAGTACCGCCTTCCGGCGTATTGATATTATTGACAAAGGTATATATATTCTCTGTATAGGAATCATTATGCTGCACGGCAACTTCCACATATACCTGCTCCTTGGTTCCCTCGCAGTAGATGACCGGCGCATAGAGCTTTTCATTGCTTTTGTTCAAATACGTTACAAACTCTTTGATACCGCCCTCATAATGGAATACCTTTTCTTTTTTATTATCTCTGTCATCACGCAGCACAATCCTTAAATTCTTTGTGAGGAAAGCTGTCTCCCGGAGCCTGATCTTGAGCGTATCATAATCATAAACCGTCTCTTCAAATATATCTTTATCCGGCAGGAACGTTACTTTTGTACCATGTTTATCCGGAGGGCATTCACCTTCCACACGGAGCGGGCACATTACTTTGCCCCGTTCATATCTCTGTTTGTATACTTTACCCTCTTTATAAATCTCTACTTCCAGCCATTCGGAAAGGGCATTTACAACAGACGCGCCTACGCCATGCAGGCCGCCGGATACCTTGTATCCCTCCGCCGCCGAATTTACCGCCGGCATGCAGGATCGTAAATACAACCTCAACCGCAGGAATACCGGCTTTCTTCTGAATGTCTACAGGAATACCGCGGCCGTCGTCCTCTACCGTGATCGAATTATCCTCATTTATCTGTACTTCAATCGTATCACAGAAACCGGCAAGCGCTTCATCCACGGCATTATCAACGATCTCATACACGAGGTGATGGAGGCCTCTCATGGAAGTACTTCCAATATACATACCAGGACGTTTCCTTACCGCCTCTAACCCCTCCAATATTTGTATTTGATCTGCACTATATTCTGAACCCATAAGTTCCTCCTTAACTTTACTCACAGTCAACAGTTCCGTTTACCACTTTAAAGGTCTTATCTATTTGAAAACAATGGCTTATAAAATCATCCAGTCCGGTACAGGTAATAACCGTCTGTATATGGCTGATCCCGGAAAGCAGATGCTCCTGTCTTCCGGAATCCAGCTCCGACAGAACATCATCCAGCAGAAGAATCGGATAATCCTTAACTATCTTTTTGACGAGTTCTATCTCCGCCAGTTTCAGTGATAGAGCCGCCGTCCTCTGCTGGCCCTGGGAACCGAATTTTCGGATGTCTATATTGTTTACATAAAAACTTATATCGTCCCGGTGCGGGCCGGTAAGTGTTGTTTTTTGCCTGAGATCCTGCATCCTGCTTTTCTTAAGAGCCTTTTCCAGTACGTCTGCCTCCGTATTTGGTTCATAACGTATCTCCAGCTCTTCTTTTCCGCCGGAAAGATTTAAATGGATATCCCGGATAATCCCATTCATCTGATCGATAAAATCATTCCGGTAATGGATCAGCTCACGGCCATAGGAAACCAGCTGCATATCGTAAATATCCAGCATCTCCTCATATTCCGGCCTGAAGGCAATCTCTTTTAATAATTTATTTCTCTGCAGAATAATCTTATTATATTGAACAAGAGAATGGACATACAGCCTGTTGAGCTGGCATAATTCCAGATCAACAAACCGGCGTCGTTCCGCCGGGCCGTTTTTTATCAGATTTAAATCTTCCGGTGAAAAAAATACTACATTGACAACGCCAAAAAGCTCACTGGCTTTATGGATTGCTATCCCGTTGATTGCTACGCCCTTTGTCTTGTTCTTTTTCAGGTGCATATCAATCCGGTAAGGAACATCATCCTTTCTGATGTTCATCTTAATATGGGATTCTTCCTCCCCGAATTCTATAATCTCCCTGTCCTTGCTTCCCCGGTGTGATTTTGTCGTTGCGCATACATAGACAGATTCCAGGATATTGGTTTTTCCCTGGGCATTGTCTCCATAAAGCACATTGGTCCCCGGATCAAAATTGATATGTAATTCTTTATAATTACGGTAATTTTTTAGTTCCAGCGATTCAATAATCATGGGAGAAGTCCTTTATTTTATGATTTTGATCGTAGTTTCCTCAAAGGTAACTTCGTCTCCGTCATAGAGTTTTTTTCCTCTCTGGTATTCGGGCTGGCCGTTTACCTTGACGAGGCCGTCCAGAACGGCGAATTTGGCATCCACTCCGTTCTCCACCAGGCCGGCCGCTTTCAGCGCCTGGCCCAGTTTAATATAATCGTCTCTTAATTTGATCGTTTCCATCTTATTATCCTTTTTAGATTGAAGCCGCGTTGAAATTTACAGGAAGGATCAGGTATATATAGTTCTCTTCCTCGTCTTTGATAAAGCAGGGCGACTTCGGATTCATCATGTACAGAGTAACTTCTTCGTCATCAATAATACGAAGTGCGTCGACCAAAAACTTCGGATTAAAACCAATCATAAGATCTTTTCCGAATTTTGTAATATTTATCTCCGCATTCATCGTACCAAAGGCGGAATTGAGTTTCAGCTCCATTCCCTCATCCGTAATATTGATAATAATAGGTTTTTTATCATTTTCACGGATCAGAATGCTGGCGCGCTCTATACTGTCCATAAATTCTCTGCGGTTGACCGTAACTTTCGTATCGTAATCACTGGACAGCATCTGGTTGATCCTGAAATATTCGCCTTCGATCAGACGGGATACGACAACCGTATCATCAAACTCGAACATAATATGATTGGAAGTAAAGAAAATAAGTACTTCTGATTCATTGTCGCCGTTCAGTATCTTACTGATCTCACCAAGAGTCTTGCCAGGAACAATGACTTTTATATCATGATATTGATCTTTTAATATAACTTTTCTGATCGACATGCGGTGGCCGTCGAGAGAAACCACTTTCAGTATATTATCATTAACTTCGATCAATTCACCTGTCATCATTTTGTTGCTGTCATTCGGCGATGTGGAGAAGAGCGTCTGACGGATGACTTCTTTTAATGTAAATTGGGAAAGACAGATATAATTGTCTCTCTCTATATGCGGGATATAGGAAAATTCTTCTCCGTCCTTGCCCTGTATTTTGAATACAGACTTTTCACATGTGATGACTGTATTGAATTTTTCATCAGATTCTATTGTAATCAAAGATTCGTCTCCTGAGAGCTTCCTTATGATGTCGGAAAGTAACTTTGCATCAAGCGCTATCTTTCCTCTCTCCAGAATCATTCCCTCTACTTTTGTTTCTATACCCAGCTCCATATCATTGCCGGTCAGTTTTATCTCGTTGGAAGTTGCATCGATCAGGATGCATTCCAGGATTGGCATTGTAGTTTTAGATGATACTGCCTTCAGAACGATATTGATGCCGTTCATCAGATTGTCTTTATTAAATGAAAGCTTCATAATTGTTGATAACTCCTTTGCTAAGATTGATTGTGATGGTTAGAGGTATTTATATATAAATTCCGTAGCATTCGTAGTAGGGGGTGTGAATTTGTGTAAAAGCCCGGACAGGCCCTGAACACAAAGGTTTGTCCCTGTAGAAATCATTGTGTAAAACTGCCGATATTAAGAGGGATAACTTGAGGTTTATCCACAACCTGAAAATGAACCTCAGTTTTCGATCATTTATCCACACGTTATCATCGGTATATCCACAGCTTATTGTGGATTTATCTTTTTCTTCAGGATCTCTATGGTATTGCGCAGACTTTCGTTCTTATCCATATCGGCCCCTATTTTTTCATATCCGTGAATTATAGTTGTATGATCCCTGCCGCCTAAATATTTGCCGATAGCCTGCAAAGGCGTATCTGTCATGCTCCGGCACAGGAACATAACGATTTGGCGGGGGAAAACCACTTCTTTGTTTCTCTTCTGGGAAGAAATATCAAGCGGAGTGATGCCGAAGTGATCGGCTACTACCTGAATAATTAATTCAGGGGTGACTTCTTTTGTCTCGTTCGGTGAAATCAGGTCTTTGAGGGCTTCTTCGGCCAGTTCAATTGTGATTTCCTGTTTATTTAATTTGGAAAGAGCGACGATTTTTGTGAGGGCTCCTTCCAGCTCCCGGATGTTTGATTTAACGTTGGTGGCAATATATTTGATTACTTCATTATCTATATTGTAACCTTCCATTTCCTCTTTCTTGCGGAGGATTGCCATTCGGGTTTCATAGTCCGGAGACTGTATATCGACGGTAAGGCCCCATTCAAAGCGTGACCGGAGACGTTCTTCCAGTGTCTCAATCTCTTTCGGCGGCTTATCGGATGAAATGATAATCTGCTTTTTGGCTTCATACAGGGAGTTAAAGGTGTGGAAAAACTCCTCCTGAGTACTTTCCTTTCCTATGATGAACTGGATATCATCGATCAGAAGGATATCGTTATTCCTGTATTTTTCACGGAATTCCGTTGTGGATATATTGTTTTTATTTCGGATCGCATCGATCAGTTCATTGGTAAACTTCTCGCTTGTGACATACAAAACTTTGGCTTGCGGATTATTCTTGAGAATAAAATGGCCGATGGAGTGCATAAGATGAGTTTTGCCAAGACCAACTCCTCCATATATAAAAAGCGGGTTGTATATTTCACCTGGAGATTCGGCGACAGCCAAAGAAGCCGCATGCGCCAGATTATTGTTGGCACCTACGACGAAACTGTCAAACGTATATCGGGGATTTAAATTGGCGTTCTGTATCACCTGCCTGTTTACTTCCAGTGCGCGGTTAATTAGTTGGCTCTTATCAGCTTCTTCCTGTCGGGCGCCAACCTGTTCCAGTGTTACAAATTCTAATTCACATTCGATTCCGGTCAGTTCTTCGATCGTAATCTGAAGCAGAAATCCATATTTTCTCTTAATATATCCGAGAAAATGGATGTCCGGCACCAGGATTTGAAGAGTATTTCCTTTGACATCGTATGGTTCGGTGGGAAGCAGCCATGTTTTGAATGAAACATCGGTCAGTTCATGCTCTTCCTTTATGTGCAGTAGAATCTGGTCCCATTTTTCCTTGATTTTTTCTAACATAGTAAGTCTCCTAAGTGTAATAAAAAAGCAAAACTGCAAATTTGCCCAATCTAATACCTATTCTACATTATTATAAAGTATTTTTCAATTAAAAGATTTGAGTTTAATTAATCGCCTTATTATTCACACACCGCCCAAAAGCGGCATGCTGCGAATAATAAAATGCATCGAGATGCAAAAAACAGAAAGGTCAAAAAGCGCCGTTTCACGGCGGTGTCCCTGCCTGCCGGGGTTATGTATGTGTATAACTGATTTTTGGTTATCCACGATCAGGAAGTATTGAAAAATAAAGAGATCACAGTTCTTGTTGTGAACAATAAACAGGATATCAAGATATTATCCCACTATTTATCCACAAGTTATCCCCAAAGTGTGGATAAGTTATGTAAAGTATGTGAATAACCGGTGGATTTCCTTTAAAATCAAGGGTTTCAGAATCCACAAAATATAGTTTGATAATAAAAATGAGGCACATTTTGTTGATTATGAATGTGGACAGATAAAAACCGGATGGAAGCAGGCAGATTAGCTTCCATCCGGTTTAAAAAAAGTATCAGAGGGCAAAGAGCGGGAAAAATACAATTCCTGCAGCGGCAGAAGAGGCAATATAAATAATCGGATGCTTTTTAAATTTTTTGATAAGTATGAATATAAGAATGAAATAAATAAATTTCCCCCAGGATATGGATGTTATTTGAGGAGCGGCTGCGGAAGCTTTTGTTATTGTTATTTTAAAAACATCAAAGCCGGCGGCTGCGATGAGGCCTGTGACAGCGGGGCGCAGACCATAAAATATATGATCGATCTGTTTGTTGTTACTGAATTTTTCCAAGGATTTTGATACCAGGGTTACGATGATTATGGCAGGCAGTATCTCTCCAGAGTTTGCTATGCCTCCTGCAGGGTCCCGCTATATTATAACCGACATAAGTTGCCATATTAATTCCTATGGGTCCGGGGGTAGACTCAGATATGGCAATCATATCGGTTATTAATTGGGGCGGGAACCAGCCGGTACTGAGGCTGAGCTGCCGGAGAAACGGGATGGTAGCCATGCCGCCGCCGATGGCGAACAGGCCTATTTTAAAAAATTCAATAAATAACCGTAATAATATCATTTAGTCACCTCTTTTTTAGCAAGCAGCCAGTTTTTAAGTATAATTCCTGCCAGACCGGATGAAATGATAATAATAATTGGGGATAGTGGAGTGAACTCGGTCAGGAAAAAGACCAGCAGGCAGATGAAAACCCCCCAGATATCCCGGACTCCTTTCTTCCAAAGCCCCAGGACCGCATCAAGTATAAGAGCGACTACACATATGGATACGCCTGACATTGCATGCTTGATGATCAGATTATCCTGAAAATTGGAAAGAAAAGCGGCAATGATGCTGATTATGATAATACAGGGGGAGACGCAGCCGAGGGCAGCGGCAATACCGCCGGCAAATTTTCTGCGGCGGTACCCGATAAACACGGATACGTTGACCGCTATAATTCCCGGAAGTCCCTGGCTGACGGCATAATAATCCATAACCTGTTCTTCTGTAATCCATTTATTCTTCTCAACACATTCTTTTCTCAGTATAGGGAGCATGGCATAGCCGCCGCCAAAGGTAACGCTTCCCATTTTAAAAAAGGATATAAAGATAGAAATTAATTCTTTCATTTTTTATGCAGTTCCTGTCTTTTATTGTTACCAGGCGGCAACAGTTCCGTCCGCACGCGGTTCCGTTGCCCCTGTCAGAGTACCGTCCTTATCTCTCCATATAATCTGACCGCGGCCAAAGGTAAGGGATTCAGGAAGTACTTTAATATTGTGGCCTCTCCTTACCAGTTCTTCTGTAAGGGCATAAGGAAATCCCCGCTCAACCTCAATGTTCTTTCCGCCTGTCCACTGCCACCTCGGGGCGTCGAGAGTTTCCTGCGGGTTCATGTGGAAATCAAGCGTGTTCGTTATTACCTGAACATGGCCCTGGGGCTGCATGAAACCTCCCATAACGCCAAACGGGCCGACGGCTCCTCCGTCTTTTGTGAGGAAAGCGGGAATGATGGTGTGGAATGCTTTTTTACCGGGTTTGAGGCAGTTGGCGTCTTCTTGATTAAGGGAAAAACTATAGCCTCTGTTCTGCAGGCTGATTCCTGTTCCCGGAACCACAATACCGGAACCAAAGCCCCAGTAATTACTCTGTATATAAGAAACCATATTACCATCCCCGTCAGCCGTACACAGATATACGGTTCCTCCGCACCGCGGATCGCCGTGACTCGGATTATTGGCATTATGACCAATCAGAGTACGGCGTTTTGCAGCATATTTGTCGGATAGAAGTTCTTCAACTGTGACTTTCATGGAGACTTTGTCGGCCACATAGTGTGATCCGTCGCAAAATGCAAGTTTCATGGATTCAAGCTGCTTGTGGATAGTATCGGCGGTGTCCCTTTCGGTAAATTCAAATCCCTTTAATAGATTTAGGGCCATAAGGGCAATAATTCCGTTTCCATTGGGCGGCATTTCCCACACATCATAACCGCGGTAGCCGGTATGAATCGGTTCCACCCATTCACACCAGTAGTTTTCCAGATCTGTTTTCCGGATATAGCCTCCGGTTTTTCGGGAAAATGCATCAATAGCATCGGCAAGCTCACCCTGGTAGATTGACTTTGCACCGGAAGAAGCAATGGAGCGGAGTGTTATTGCCATATCCGGAGATTTCCATGGTTCTCCGGGGGCAGGGGCATGACCGTCCGGGGTGAATGTATCGAACCAGGGGTTATATTCTTCGGAGGAAAATTGTGTAAATTCGTGGTACGCATTGTTCCAAAGCCGGGAGATAATAGGGGAAACGGGATAACCTTCCTCTGCATAGGTAATTGCAGGCTTCAATAATTCATCAAAGGACAGCCTGCCGAACCTGCGGGATAATTCAGCCCATGCAGACGGAGCACCGGGGACCATGACCGGAATCCAGCCTCTTTTCGGGACTGTGCTGTGGCCTGCCTTTTTTACTGTTTCAATATCCAGGGCCATAGGCGCTTTACCGCTGGCATTGAGTCCATGAAGCCGGTTATTAATCCACACAAGGGCAAATGCATCACTTCCGATGCCGTTAGAGGTGGGGTCAAGAACGGTCATGCAGGCGGCCGTGGCAATGGCTGCGTCAACGGCATTACCACCTTTTTTAATCATATCGAGTCCGGCCTGGGCGGCAAGAGGCTGGGAAGTACACACCATGCCTTTTCTTCCATAGACAACACTTCTTCTGGAAGGGTAGCTGTTTTTTAATGCATCGTAATTCATAAAATTCTTTGTTAACCTCCTCAGTTAATTTTTATTGTATATAAAGCATGAATCGTGCCAAAAAAGGATATAGAGATGAAAAACAATGAATTTTTATATAGAGCGGCTGGCTGCCTTTTTATTTTGCTGATCAGCATCATAAAACTGCTATATTTTGTTTGCTTAAGTGTGAAAAACTGATTATAATAAATATAATTTATGATTATTATTGTTATAATTAGTTATATTAAACAGATTGAAAAAAGAAGGAGGGATTACAGATGAACGTTTACAATATGACACAGGAAAGTATTCCTGTAGTGGCCGAGCTCATGTGTACGATGAAGCCGGAATGGTGGGACTATGAGGGGGCCTTTAGTCAGTTAAGTGACATTAATGAGTCTATTAAAACAATCGGATGGTATCTGGGAGAAGATTCAGGTCATCCGGCCGGCTGGATTTTATGCAGGGAGCTGGTGGGACTAAGGGCAATTGAACTGGAATGCAGCGGTTTTAATGATAACGGGGTTTTTAAACTGGAACATAAATTGGGCAGACTGCTTGATACGGCAGCCGGATATGCGAGAGGAAAAGGATATCTGACATTCAGAAACGGGATCAGCTCGGCAGGCTTTAATATCCATGGAAAAAAGATAGAGAATATAGCAGATGCCATCAGGGATCTCGAGTGTGACAGGATTGACTACAAGTGGATGCTGGATTATGGGTTCAGAGTGATCGGATCCAGCCCAATGCATATGAGGAAGGATTTCATCTGATTATGATGGCTAAGGAGATTTAATAAATATGAAAAAGATGGTTTTGTTCACATACCGGCCGGAAATAGGGAAAATATATTATGACGACCTCAGTTTGCTTTTTGGGGGATATATGGAGATACGTACGTGTTTCCTGAATGAGGAGGAACCATCGGCTGAGTATTTGTCTCATGCAGATATTATTCTTGTAAGCAATTCGGAAATTATAAATAAAATCCATTATCTGATCGGGGAACAGGCCAAGATTGTGACAATTGACTTCAGCTATCCGGAGATGAATATTGAACAGATGAGAAAGTTTCCGGCCGGCACGTATGCTTTGATGTGTTTTGACCCGTTTATAAGCAGAAAAATGATCAGTCTGCTGTATGAACAGGGAATTAACAACTTTATCTGGCTTTATCCCCGGGAGGATGGAAAAGTGCCGGATACGGAGTATGATGTAGTTGTTGTCGATGATTATTCTCAGAATTTATTCGATAATTTAAAGCCGGTTATCAGTCTTGGAAACAGGAAAATCGCATTTTCAACGCTGTTAAAGATAGCCCAGGAAGCGGATATAATTAATAAAGAGCTTGAAAATATGTTTCTCAGATACTGCTGCAGTTATAAGGGGGCTTCGACTCTTGTAAATAATATATACAATGATATGTCAGCCTTTCACTCTCAAATACGTCTGATCCTGGATTATATTGACAGCGGGATCATCATTTTAAGCGACAGGATGGAGGTGGTTGAGTATAATTCAAGATTTATGGATCTGTTCCATGTTACAGGCGAGCTGTACGGAAAAAAGATTGAAGAGGTTCCGGGGACAGGGGAGCTGCTGACTTATATAGAAAAAAGAAAATCATACAGAAATAAACTGATTATGTATCCTGCCGGTAAAGCATCACTTGTTTTCAATATGGAATGTATTATAAGGGGAGATAACCGGGGATGCAATTATATGATAATCCTGCAGGAGGCCGAGGAAATTGAAAATAAGAGCCATTCTCTTAAAAGACAGTTGAGTACGAAAGGTTATACATCAAAGTACCGGTTTTCCGATATCAGGACAGAAAGTCCCGCCATGATTTCCTGTATAAAAAAAGCGGAGAGGATCGCAAGGATTGATAAAACGACTTTAATTATGGGGGAGAGCGGAACAGGAAAAGAATTGATGGCCAAGTCACTTCATTCAGCCTCCGGCAGGAGAAATTATACCTTTTGTCAGCATTAACTGTGCCGCCATTGCGCCGTCCCTTTTAGAGAGTGAATTATTCGGATATGCGGAAGGCGCGTTTACCGGTTCCAAAAAGGGAGGAAAAACAGGTCTGTTTGAAATGGCTGATTACGGTACTTTATTTCTCGATGAGATAGGAGAGGCATCCCCGGAGGTCCAGTCGAAGCTTCTGCGCGCAATTGAGACAAAGGAGATTATGCGCATTGGGGGAGACAGGATAACATCCGTGGATGTAAGGATCATTGCCGCTACAAACCGCAATCTGAAGGAAATGGTGGACCAGAAGGCGTTTCGTCTGGATTTATATTACCGGTTAAATTCCATTATCATAAAAATTCCGCCTCTGCGGGAGAGAAAGGAAGACATCCGATACCTGGCAGAGTATTTTATATACAACGAAATACACACGAAAAGACAGGTGGATGAACAGGTGTGGAACTTTATGGAGCATTATCCCTGGGAAGGCAATGTCAGGGAGCTTAAAAATGTGGTGGAATATATGGTTAACATTACGGACGGTGACCTGCATCTTTGTGATTTACCCGACTATATGACAGATGGGACCAGGACGGACTTTACTGCGGCTATTACGGACAGCGCCGTTTATGAGACTGACGAGCCGGACCGGTTAAGGCAAATTCTTTCAGAAACGTATTCACAAAAGGAAAACAGGATGATTCTTTTCATCCTTTCGTTAGTAGCAGACGGAGTTAAAAACAGGAGGGAAATAGGGAATAAACTGGCTGGAGCAGGAGAAGAATGTACCGGCTACAGACTGAAAAAATACTGGAAACCTGCGCACCTGGGTGTTATTTCATTCTCGAGGGGCCGGAGGGAATACATCTGGAAAAAAGTGTGCAAAATTTGATAAAAACTCATGAAATTTCTTGATTTTCTTATTGACGAAGTGGTTTTTCTTCTATATAATTGAGAGGATGTTTAATTTAGAATAGTCTAACTATGTTAAGATGATCTTTCTGAAGATATATTAGATTACGAGGAGGTGTTTGCGTTATGAAGATGACATTTCAGCCTAAAAAGAGACAGAGAGCGAAAGTTCACGGCTTCAGAGCTAGAATGAGCAGCTGCAGGTGGAAGAAAAGTTCTGGCTGCAAGAAGAGCAAAAGGAAGAGCAAGATTATCTGCTTAATGAACCAGGGCCGCAATTTTGATTGTGGCCTTTTGTTTATTAAATATGAAAAAATTTAATTCAATTAAAAAAAACAGTGATTTTCAGAAGGTTTACAGGACAGGAAGATCATTCGCTAACAAGCTTTTGGTAATGTATGTAATTAAGACGGAGAGGGAAGACACAAGGATAGGAATATCCGTAAGTAAAAAAGTCGGGAACAGCGTTGTACGTCATCACATTACCAGGCTGGTAAGGGAAAGTTACAGATTGAATAAAGATCGGGTAAAGACAGGATTAGACATCGTCGTTGTAGCGAGAGCTGCAGCAAAAGAATCAGATTTCAAAAAAATCGAAAGTGCATATCTGCACTTATGCGGGCTTCATAACATTTTAAAAGAATCGAAGTGAGAATATTGATTAAAAAAATCCTTATAAAGATGATACGGGGATATCAGAAATATATTTCCCCGCTTACAGGACCTCACTGCAAGTACACGCCTACCTGCTCTCAATACGCCATTGAGGCAGTACAAAAGTACGGCGCGTTTAAAGGTATGATTTTGGCCTGCAAAAGGATACTCAGATGCCATCCGTTTGCAGAAGGCGGTTATGATCCAGTTCCGTAGAGGATGAGGAGGTAATTCATTGGAATTTATAGTAGCAACTAAGGCCGGTTCAATTATGGGACCGATTATCAGCCTGTTTGGGTATATCATGGACTTTCTGTTTCGAATCACCAGTTCTTTTGGGATTCTCAATCTTGGTCTTTGTATTATCCTTTTTACAATTATTACGAAATTACTTTTGTTTCCGCTGACGATTAAGCAGCAGAAATCATCAAAGCTGATGTCCCTTATGAACCCGGAAATTCAGGCGGTTCAGAAAAAATACAAGGGTAAAAAAGATCAGACATCCATGACAAAGCAGCAGATGGAGATGCAGGCCATATATGAAAAATATGGTTCCAGTCCAACGGCAGGCTGTCTGCCGATGTTGATTCAGTTTCCGATCATCATAGCCCTGTACCGTGTTATCTATAACATACCGGCCTATGTTCCTTCGGTAAGAATCTTTTTTGATAATGTAGTGGAGCCGTTACAGAAACAGCCTGATTTTATCAATAAGATTGCTGACGTTGCCAGCAGCTATGGTCTGGCAATTGATAAAATAGACTATAATAATGCAGATAAAGTTGTAGATTTATTATACAAGTTTACGCCTTCCAACTGGCAGGCGCTTGCAGATACATTCCCGCAGATTTCAAATGTAATTGCAGAAAATGCTTCTAAAATCGAACAGATGAACTCGTTCCTTGGAATCAACCTTGCAACGGCGCCGTTCACCGGTTTTACCAACATTTCAATTGCATGGCTTATTCCGATCCTGGCCGGTCTGACACAGTGGTTCTCCACAAAGCTGATGAGCAATACACAGCAGATGGATCCGGATGCTCCCGGTGCGCAGACAATGAATACTATGATGATGACAATGCCGCTGGTATCCGTATTTTTCTGTTTTACGTTCCCGGCCGCTATCGGTATTTACTGGGTAGTTCAGGGTGCATTCCAGATTGTGCAGCAGCTTGCAGTTAATTCTTACATGAATAAAGTCGATATGGACGAGCTGATTCAGAAGAATGTCGATAAGATGAATAAGAAACGCGCCAAGAAGGGACTTCCTCCGGCAAAGGTAAACCAGAATGCCAGCGCTAACTTAAAGAATATACAGGCACAGACAGAGAAAGAAGAGCAGTTGAGAAATGAAAAGCTGTCAAAGATTGACAGACAGGTAAAAGAATCAACGGAGTTCTATAATTCAGATCCGAAGCCTGGAAGTCTTGCTTCCAAAGCAAAAATGGTGCAGAAGTATAATGAGAAGCACAACAAGTAGGAGGGGTGCCGTATGGATATGGTTACAGTTACCGCAAAAACAGTAGAAGAAGCAGTTACAAAAGCGCTGATAGAGCTTCAGACGACCAGCGATAAGCTGACATATGAAATAGTTGAAAAAGGCAGCGCCGGATTTCTTGGAATTGGTTCTAAACCGGCAATTATCCGGGCTAAGAGGAAAGAGACCCTCCAGGATAAAGCCATCGAATTTCTGGAGCAGGTATTTGATGCGATGAATATGGCAGTAGATATCAGCGTTGAGTATAATGAGACGGAAAAAGAGATGAATGTAAACCTGAAAGGTGATGATATGGGTATTCTGATCGGTAAGAGAGGACAGACCCTGGATTCCCTTCAGTACCTTGTGAGCCTTGTTGTGAATAAATCCAGCAGTGATTATATCAGAGTGAAGCTTGACACGGAAAATTACCGTGAGAGAAGAAAAGAGACGTTGGAAACACTTGCAAAGAATATTGCTTACAAGGTTAAAAGAACGAAACGTTCCGTATCTCTTGAGCCAATGAATCCTTACGAGAGACGTATTATCCATGCCGCTCTTCAGAACGACAAATATGTTGTGACAAGAAGTGATGGGGAAGAGCCGTTCAGACACGTTATTATTTCTTTAAAGAGAGAAAACAGAAGAGATAGAAATGACAGAAGCGACAGAAATGAAAAATAAGGTAACATTTCATGCTGTTTGAACTGTTATAAAATAAGTAATAACCGTGAATAAAAAATGTTCAAATAGTTGTCTTTTACTATAAAAGCCCTGTTTGAACATTTTTTTAAATCATGGTGTGCGGTAAATTATTTAGGTAAACCATGTTGGCAGACAGATAAAACCGAGGAATGAAAAATATGATGACTTCAGACACAATTGCCGCCATTGCGACGGCGCTTACCAATTCGGGAATAGGTATCATAAGGGTCAGCGGAAACGAAGCATTTGATATAGTCGATAGAATATTCCGCCCTAAGAATAAGAGAAAAAAATTAAAAGAGGAAAAAACATATACCGTCCACTATGGACATATCCAGGACGGTGATGAGATAATAGATGAGGTACTTGCCATTATAATGAGAGGGCCGCACAGCTATACAGCTGAGGATACGGTTGAGATAGACTGTCACGGCGGCGTTCTTGTGATGAAAAAAATACTGGAAACGGTTATTAAATACGGAGCGAGAATGGCGGAGCCCGGAGAATTTACAAAACGGGCTTTTCTGAATGGGAGAATTGATCTTTCACAGGCAGAGGCAGTAATTGATGTCATAAATTCAAAAAATAATTATGCTCTGAAAAGCTCGGTGAGCCAATTAAGCGGTTCCATGTCTAAAAAGGTGAAGGAGTTGCGTGAAAAACTGCTGTTCGAGATAGCATTTATCGAGTCGGCGCTGGATGATCCGGAGCATATTTCTTTAGACGGTTATCCGGAAAAGTTAAAAGTGACAGTGAACGATATGCAGGAAGAACTGAATCGGGCTATTTCCACATTTGACAGCGGACGGGTACTGTCTGAGGGAATCCGTACGGTTATTCTGGGAAAACCAAATGCCGGGAAGTCCTCCCTGATGAATGTACTGGTGGGGGAGGAGAGGGCAATTGTAACAGACATTGCAGGAACTACCAGAGATACGCTGGAGGAAAACATACGTCTTCACGGTATCAGCCTGAACATAGTGGACACGGCCGGTATTCGCGAAACGGAAGATGTGGTGGAAAAAATCGGCGTGGATAAGGCAAGGGCGAATGCAGATGATGCGGATCTGCTGATTTATGTGGTGGATGGTTCTTGTCCTTTGGATGAAAATGATTATCAGATTATGAATCTGATCGAAGGGAGAAAGTCGATTGTCCTCTTAAATAAAACGGATCTTGAGATGGTACTGACACCGGAAGAGATAAAGGAGAAGACAGGCAAAGAGGTAGTGGCTGTTTCTGCCAAAGAGCAAAGGGGAATAGACCTTTTGGAAGAGAAGATAAAAGAATTATTTTTAAGCGGTGAGATCGACTTTAATGATGAAGTCATGATCACGAATGTCAGACATAAGACAGCGATGAGCGAAGCGTTAAAGAGCCTCAGTCTGGTGAAACAGAGCATTGAAGACCAGATGCCGGAGGATTTTTATTCCATAGATCTGATGAACGCTTATGAGCAGTTGGGAACAATTATCGGCGAATCGCTGGAAGACGATCTTGTCAATGAGATTTTCAATAAATTCTGTATGGGAAAATAGTAGCAAAAGAACCCGATAACTGAGAAAATTTGCAGCAACAGATTATATTGTCTTATCTGTTATAATATGCAGTTATTTTGTGATTTTACAGCATGAAGGTTAAAGGAATGACAGAAAAGAGGAAGTTAAATGCCGTGTTTAACAGAAAATTATGATGTTGTTGTAGTTGGTGCAGGACATGCGGGATGTGAGGCGGCTCTCGCTGCAGCGAGACTGGGATTTGAGACAATTATATTTACTGTAAGTGTGGACAGTATAGCGCTCATGCCATGTAATCCGAATATTGGCGGGAGTTCCAAGGGACATCTTGTCCGGGAACTGGATGCCCTGGGCGGTGAGATGGGAAAAAATATTGATGAAACATTCATCCAGTCTAAGATGCTGAACCAGTCAAAAGGTCCTGCAGTGCATTCTCTCCGCGCTCAGGCTGATAAGCAGGCTTATACAAAGAGAATGAGACATACACTGGAAAATACTAAACATCTGACAATCCGGCAGGGAGAAGTTTGTGAAATCCTTGCAAAAGATGGAAAAATAGAAGGAATAAAGACATTTTCCGGTGCAGTTTACTATTGTAAGGCCGTAATTCTGGCCACAGGAACATATCTGCGCGCCAGATGTATCTATGGCGATGTGAGTAACCCGACTGGGCCTAATGGTCTCCAGGCGGCGAATCATCTAACCGAATCTTTGAAAAATCTGGGAATTGAGATGTACCGTTTCAAAACGGGAACGCCGGCCAGGGTTGATAAGAGAAGCATTGATTTTACAAAGATGGAGGAACAATTTGGAGATGAGCGGTCATTCCTTTCTCTTTTCAACGGATCCGGAGTCCGTACAGAAAGAACAGGTGTCTTGTTGGCTGACTTATACGAATGAAAAGACACATGAGATAATCAGGGAAAATCTTGATCGTTCTCCGCTTATTTTCCGGTGCAATCGAGGGTACTGGACCAAGGTATTGTCCGTCTATTGAGGACAAAGTGGTGAAATTCCCTGATAAGATCCGCCATCAGGTATTTGTAGAACCGGAGGGATTATATACAAATGAGATGTACCTGGCGGGGATGTCCAGCTCACTTCCGGAGGATGTTCAATTTGCAATGTACAGGACTCTGCCGGGATTGGAAAATGTAAAAATTGTAAGAAATGCGTATGCAATTGAGTATGACTGCATCAATTCCAGACAGCTGAAAGCATCACTGGAATTTAAGAACATAGAAGGTTTATTCAGCGGAGGGCAATTTAACGGAAGTTCGGGCTACGAGGAGGCCGCAGTACAGGGATTCATGGCCGGAGTAAATGCTGCCAGAAAAATTCAGGGGAAAGAACCGATTATCCTTGATCGGTCACAGGCGTATATCGGTGTTCTGATTGATGATCTGGTAACTAAGGAGAACCATGAACCCTACCGTATGATGACTTCCAGGGCGGAGTACCGTCTGTTGCTGAGACAGGATAATGCAGATCTCCGTTTAAGCGCCATCGGACATGAGATAGGCCTTGTCAGTGACGAACTTTATGAACGTATTCTTTGGAAAGAGAGTGCTATTGCACAGGAAGTGACCCGTCTGGAAAAAAAGACGATAGGAGCCACAAAGGAAGTACAGGAATTTCTGGTCTCCCATGACAGTACTCCTCTTAAAACAGGGACAACTCTTGCTGAATTGGTGCGCAGGCCCGAATTGGACTATTTTATGTTAACTGAAATTGACCCGGAAAGGCCCAGTCTGCCGGAAGACGTAGCAGAGCAGATTAATATAAATATTAAATATGAGGGATATATACGGCGTCAGATGCAGCAGGTGGCTCAGTTCAAGAAGATGGAAGGAAAGAAACTGGATGAAAACTTTGATTATTCTGAGGTAAAGAGCCTGAGAAAAGAAGCGGTCCAGAAACTGAATTTGTACAAGCCTGCCAATATAGGTCAGGCATCCAGAATTTCAGGTGTATCTCCAGCGGATATATCGGTATTGATGGTTCATCTGGAGCAGATGCGTTACCAGAAGCCGGCAGATAGTTCTGAGAAAGTCAGTATGAAAAATCCGTGAGAATAGGTGAGGAATAAAAAATATGGATGAAAAGTTTGTCTGTCAGTTGAAAGAAGAATTAAAGCAAATAGATGTTGAATTGACGGAACGCCAGATAGAGCAGTTCTATAATTATTATGAACTGTTAATTCATTGGAATTCAATGATCAATCTGACTGCTATTACACAGTTGGATGAGGTTGTCACGAAACATTTTGTAGATAGCCTATCTTTAAAAAAAATAATTGTGGATATCGGTCAAAAAAGCCAGAGTCTGATCGATGTAGGCACAGGGGCTGGATTTCCTGGAATTCCATTAAAAATAGCGTTTCCGGAATTGAAAATAACACTATTAGATTCTTTGAATAAGAGAGTGAAATTTCTTAACGAAGTCGTTGAAACGCTGCAACTGGACAATATTACCGCTGTTCATGGCAGAGCAGAAGATTATGGCAGGGATAATGTTTCACGTGAAACATTTGATATTTGTGTTTCACGAGCAGTAGCAAACTTATCTACGCTTGCAGAATATTGTATGCCGTTTGTAAAGGTTGGCGGTTGTTTTGTTCCTTACAAATCGGGTAAGCTGGAGGAAGAACTGGCAAATGGAAGAGGGGCTGTGAAAAAACTGAGTGGTGAGATCGAAGAAATTATAACGTTTACCTTGCCAAACGCCGATGAAAGAAGTCTGGTAAAAATAAGAAAAACAGCGCCTCTCAATAAAAAATATCCAAGAAAAGCAGGAATGCCCTCTAAAGAACCATTGCGATGAATATTTTTAGGGTTGGAGGACGCGTCCGGAACGGACCATGTCCGGTGTGGTCAGGTTTTGGCTGAGTCTTCCGTCCCCCGGTTGAAGGTTGGTCGTGAGGGGGAATCCGGCCGGAATGAATTGCTGCGGGGACCGTTTGCACTCTTTGGAGTGCGCATCGGTGCTAAGCTCGTGAGGAACCTCGCTAAGCACCGGCGGACTCCCATGTCCCCTCCGCAATTGATTCCGCCTACTTCCCCGGTTCAGGTTTTCGCCGGGGACGGAAGACTCAGGCGAATGTTTTTGCACACCGGACATGGTCCGTTCCGGACGCTGATTGTCTCCAACCTAAATGGGGCGGACCCTGTCGCGGCCACTACGTGTTTCCGGCAGGCCGATATCAAATCTAGCGCGATTCTTTAAAAGGCGTATTGAAGGCTTATCGTATTTCCCGTACATGGTAGCACTACGTGGCTGCGACAAGGTCCGCCCCCGTACTTAACGCGTGAGACTATCAGCGGCGGCAGGCCAGCGGAGGGGCGAAACCCTTGGCCTTGAGTCTTTCGTCCGGCGAAAACCTGGCCTTGTGCGCGCGAAGATACAGTCCGCGGAGCACACTCCCGCTCTGTGAAATGTATCGCGCTGCTAAGCTCGACAGGACCTCGCTAATCAGCGATGGATTTAGGCGGCATCCGCAGACTCTATCTTCCCCTCCGCCCCAAGGCCAGGTTTTCGCCGGGACGAAAGACTCATATACACACCTCATCACCCCGTTCGCTGGCTTGCGGCGGGTCCCAAGGTTAAAAAAAGATAAGGAGAGGAATGTTTCACGTGAAACATTCCTCTCCTTATCTTAGGCAAAAAACATGGATATAGCATCCAGCAGTTTAGCCGGATTTTCCAATTGCGGCAGATGCTTTGTCTTACTGATAATTGAGGATTCGATTGCTGAGTTATAGAGTTTATATTCTTCGATGTTATCTAAGATATATGGCTCTTCAGCTCCGCCACAATAAAGATGCTATTGTCAATTTTCTTCAATGCATTGATAATATTGCACTTCGTATATTTGCATTCCATACTTGAAAAGACGGCTTTCGGACATTCTCCTAAATGAGCCGATTCAAAATAATGATCAATATAGAATGGTTTAGCAGAATATGGATTATAAAAGTATTTTTCCTCAAATGCTTCTTCTATAATATTCCGGCTGCTGGCAATATGATATAGAAGAGTACCAACGATTGGCAAATCCAGTATCAATTTATAGAATTTAGCATTTTTTCCAGGTATCTGACTGCAGCTTGCCAAACTGTCCGGATTCACCAGCATTAATTGATCGAAAAGTTCAGGTGAATTATTGCATGCCATAATTGTCAGAGCAGCAGATTCTCCGGTAGCAATAATATTTGTTCTATGTCCGATCTCTGATTTAATAAAATCACAGAGAAGCTGGACGTAGAGATAATTGGTGTAAGTCAGGTTCGGCTTTTCTGAACGGCCGCAGCCAAGTAAATCAATGGTATAAACGGTATAGTTCTGTTTTAATTTATCAACCAGTAAAGTCCACTCGTAGCCGCTGGATGCAAAGTTTAAATCATGTACCAGGAGCAGAGGCCTGCCGTTACCAATCTTTGTATAATGAATGTTACCCAGACGCCATTTGTAACAGAGCGGATGCGGTTCACTCATAAGATTCTTAGAGACGGCAGTGATTTTTATATATTTATTAAAGAGGGCAGTAGCGGCAGCTCCGCCTGCTGACAATGCTAACAATGTCATGATTTTATTTTTTGTATTCATTGATACCTCCTGACAGATAAACTGTAAGCGAATCATAAAAAGCCTGGTGAATATTTATGGGGTCCGCAGGTTTTGTATAACACAAATTATACCACAGATCTTCCCGGATGTGCATTACAATATTCTTAAAGAAAAGACTGTTACATAATATTATACGCACCTTACAGCCTCTTATAGCATGATGGAGCAAATAGTGTAAATTATTTTATAGAGAAATATGGAAATATAAAATTGCATGAAAAGGCACCGGTTTAGTGTGCCAATTGAAAATATCAGCAGTTTTACCAAAAACTAAAATGTTTCACGTGAAACATTTTAGTAAAGAAAATAGACTTTTACAGCAAAAGTAGGAAATAGAAAGCAGATGTGCTATACTATAAAATGACGCGTGTAAGAGAAATACGTTTTAGAAAGGAAACATCATGGGACGTACAATAGCGATTGCAAACCAAAAAGGCGGGGTCGGAAAGACTACGACTGCGATTAATTTGTCCTCCTGTCTTGCTGAAGCAGGTCAGAGAGTTTTGACAATTGATTTTGATCCGCAGGGGAATGCTACCAGCGGTCTGGGACTGGAAAAAGGCCAGATTGAAGATACCGTATATGAAATGATGCTGGGGGATTGTTCTTTTGAAGATTGTCTGCAGCGTGAGGTCCAGGAAGATCTGGATGTACTTCCTTCAGATTCCAATCTTTCCGGTGCAGAGATTGAACTTCTGGATGTGGAAAATAAAGAGTTTGTTTTAAAAAGCCACCTGGATCAAGTGAAAAACGACTATGATTTTATTATAATTGACTGTCCGCCATCTCTGAGTCTTTTAACATTGAACGCATTAGTGGCTGCAGATACCGTATTGGTTCCAATACAGTGTGAATACTATGCCCTGGAAGGATTAAGCCAGGTTCTGCGCACAATTAATATTGTAAAAAGAAAGATGAATCCTTCTTTGGAGATGGAAGGAGTAGTATTTACAATGTATGATGCCAGAACAAATTTGTCTCTGGAAGTTGTTGAGAATGTTAAGAATAACCTGAATGAAAAAATATATAAAACAATTATACCACGAAACGTACGTTTGGCGGAGGCTCCAAGTCACGGAATGCCGATTAATATTTATGACAGTAAATCGACAGGGGCAGAAAGCTACAGGCTCCTAGCCGCTGAAGTAATCAGCAGAGGAGAGGAACTATAACAGATATAGCTGAGAATGTATAAAATTACATTTGTTACTTCTTCATAAAATAGAGCATATAGTAAATAAGAAATGAATGGATGAATAAACAACACAGCAAAAAGGGAGGAAACAATGTCGAAGAGGACAGGACTTGGAAAAGGATTAGGAGCTTTTTTCGGTGACGATTATGATATTTCCCAGACAAAACCAAGGGCTCCGGAAGCTGTTAATGAGGAGATAAGAACAGGAACCCCGGAAGAGCCGGCAGATCATGCAGATAAGAAAGCTAACCTGGAGGAAATGGATATGGTACTTCCTGTTGCCAAAAAACCTCAGAAAAACGGAACCGGCTGCAAAAAAGACAACAAAGCCGGTACAAAAAGTAAAAATCGTAGAAGTTGAAAGAAAAATTCCTGAACATCACGAAAATCGAACCAAACAGCAGCCAGCCCAGAAAGATGTTTGATGAAGAACAACTGAATGAACTGGCAAATTCCATAAAAGCATATGGTGTATTGCAGCCTCTTCTGGTCCAAAAACAGCCCATGGGGGATAATTATGAGATCATTGCAGGAGAACGCCGCTGGCGGGCTGCAAAGCTGGCCGGTCTGAAGGAAGTTCCTGTTATAATAAGAGAATATACAAGACAGCAGACAATGGAGATTGCACTGATCGAGAATGTCCAGCGTGAAGATTTGAATCCCATAGAGGAAGCTAAGGCATACCAGATGCTGATCCGGGAATTCGGTTTAAAACAGGAAGATGTAGCCGAGCGAGTTGCTAAGAACAGAGCGACAATAACAAACAGCATGCGTCTTTTAAAGCTGGATGAGAGAGTACAGGAACTGTTAATACAAAACAGGATTACAGGCGGCCATGCAAGAGCGCTTCTTGTCCTGGAAGATGGGGAACAGCAGTATCAAATTGCCAATAAGATTATTAATAATAAATTAAGTGTCCGAGAAGTGGAACGATTAGTTAAATTATTAACAAAACCTGCGAAGATTAAAGAAGTTAAACCGGAAGAAAAGGATTTCAATATCTTTTATCAGGATCTGGAAGACAAATTAAAAGCTGTGATGGGCACAAAAGTTATTATTAATAAGAAGGATAAAAATAAAGGGCGTATCGAAATTGAATATTATTCATCTGCGGAACTGGAAAGAATAGCAGAGCTTCTCCAGTCCATTAATGGTTAAATATTAATTTTTATGAATTTTATTGCACACTTTTCAATGTCATAGAAATTAAAGAACTGAAATGAGGACATAAGATGGAAAATAGTATATTGAATAACATAGGATTTGATCCTGGATTTTTGATTATCGGGTTAAGCGTACTAACTTTAATATCATTGATTGTCACCATTATCTGCCTTTCACAGTATAAGAAGCTGTACCGCAGATATGATATGTTTATGAGGGGAAAGGATGCGGAAACTCTGGAGGATACGATTTTGGATCTAATGGATGAAGCTGCGTTTCTCCGGTCTGAGGACAGAGCAAATAAAGATTTGATCGAGTCCATGGAGGAGCAGGTCAAAGCCGGATACCAGAAAACAGGAATTGTAAAGTATAATGCTTTTAAAGGAATGGGCGGAAACCTGAGTTTTGTAATCGCTCTTTTGGACGATAATAATACAGGATTTGTTTTGAACTCCGTACACAGCAGGGAAGGCTGTTACCTCTATATGAAAGATGTTGTGGAGGGGAAAACGGAAGTGCTTCTGGGAAGTGAGGAAAAGGAGGCCCTCGAACGGGCTCTGGGTTATCACTAAACCCATTGCAAGCCGCCGGTCTGTTGCAGTGAAAATAGCTGTTGCTGAGAAGAATCGGTCAAAAGTATTGCAAATTTCCGTGTTTTGTAGTAAAAGTAATAGATACAAAAAAGAGCAACAATAAATTTAAAAGGATAGAAGGTGAAAGAATGCATAAGTTTTTACGCGCTGCAGGATTCAGCATGTATCAGAAGAAGAACGACATAAGGGCGCTCCTTCGCTGCCTCTCTAAGGAAGCGGTGAGTTCCAAGTGTATACAAATAGACAGAGATATCAATTTGTGTGAGATGAAGACAGAAATTGCCCCGGGTCTGGGAATCGCCATGTACGGTGAATTGAATGAAAAAGATGAACTGGATGTGGAATACTATTTTCCCTATATTTCCAACGATACTGTCACATCGAAGGCGGAATGTTCCATACAGCGCCATGCAGAAAAAGAAACATATGCAGGTCTGCTGGATGAATATAAAGTGGGAATTTCATTAATATTTTACCTTCTTAACCCAATGGAATACAGGGAGAGGACCCAGAAGACCAATTCACCGGTCAAGGTGGAATCGGCCAGCCTGTCAGCGCTGTCGGTCCATGGAAAGATTCTTCTTCCAATTAAAAAAACAGCCATGCAGATAGAAAAAGCCAAGGTAGCTTCACGGAACAGGGACAGTCTATTGGAAGCGGCGAAGAATGGTGACGAGGACGCGATGGAATCATTAACAATAGAGGATATTGATCTTTATTCCCAGGCCTCAAGACGTGTGGTGAAAGAGGATATTTATTCGATTGTAGATACCTGTTTCATGCCAAGCGGTATTGAATGTGACCAGTATTCAGTGGTAGGCGAGATCCGCGATATCGATTTGAAGAAAAACAGGATAACCGGTGAAGAAATCTATGATATGAATCTGGAATGTAATGATTTATTCTTCCGGGTCGCCATCAATAAGATGGATTTGCTGGGTGAACCAAGTCCCGGCCGCAGGTTCAAAGGGCGGATCTGGATGCAGGGAACAGCAAATTTTAAAAACAACGGAATTTTGTGATAGAAACAGGCGTATTTTTTACAAAGGGACTTGACTTAATCAGGGAATATGAATTATAATTGACATTGTGCCTGTGATGAATAGGGCAGTAGACAGAAGAAATTCTGTATGAATTTATTCATCAATCCTAATATGTGTTTCTGTAGCTCAGCAGGATAGAGCGTCCGCCTCCTAAGCGGAAGGCCAGCGGTTCGAATCCGCTCAGGAACACTGAATACAATGCCGAAAACCTTGATGTGAGAGGTTTTCGGTTTTTTAATTTAACAGGAAAGTTCTCCTGTTAAATTAAAACCGCTCCTCGGAGGACCACAACTCTAAAGAGGGCTTGTTCACTAAGCTCGTTACACTTGCTAAGTGAGCTAATGCCTGCGGCGGTATGGAATAATGTCGCCACAGCGACCCGCCGCAGGCGGTGAAATATGTAATAGCTATCTGACTGATGAATAAGCAATCAATGGCTGTAAAGTAAAAAAGATTATTTACTATTTTATCAGGGTTCGTTCCTGAGCCGGAACGAGCCAATCAATTCCTTCAACAGCAGCGCCTGTGCGGACAGTTCTTCGCTGGCCGCCGCGCTCTCTTCGGCGGTAGCTGAGTTGAGCTGGACAACATCGGAAATCTGCGTGATACTCTGATGTACCTGTTCCACGGAGCGGGCCTGATCGTCGGAAGCTGAAGATATCTGCTCAATAATCATCTCCACCTCTTTAATACCGTCCAGGACATTCTTGAGAGAGACAGCCGTTTCACCAGAAATACGCGTTCCGTGTTCCACTGCTTTTAACGAAGCGGCGATGAGGGACGTCGTGTTATGGGACGCTTCGGCGCTCTTTGCGGCCAGATTCCTGATTTCTGCGGCAATGACGGCGAAACCTCTGCCGTTTTCACCGGCGCGGGCAGCCTCGACGGCTGCATTGAGGGACAATATATTTGTCTGGAAGGAAATATCTTCAATTGCGCTGATAATTTTACTTATCTCGTTGGAGCTCTGTCGGATGTCCTGCATAGCCGACAGCATCTCCTGCATGCGGCGGTTGCTTATCTCGGCTTCATTTACCACCGTAGTTACGCTCATATTGGCTTTTGAAGTGCTGCTGACATTGGATATAATCTGCTGGGAGATGTCCTCTATGACCGCCGCCAGTTCCTCTGCCGCCGCCGCCTGTTCCGTAGCGCCCTGAGCCATCGACTGCGCGCCGCAGGCCCCCTGTTCGGAGCCATAGGCTACCTGCTGGGCGGATGAGCTGATTTGGGAAAGCGTATAATTCAGGGATTTTATAATCTGCTCCAGGGCATCCCCTATAAAAGAAAAATCTCCTAAATAATTACCGTCTACGGACAGTTTCAGATTGCCCCGGGAAATTTCTTCCAGGACGCGTGTGACATTATGAATCATATCCTTGAGAGCGGCAACAGACGAACGGATGCTGCCGGCCATTCTGCCGATTTCATCATCTGTCCGGCCGAGAGGAATGTCGACGCCCAGATTACCCTGTGAGAAATCTTCCATGCTTCTGCTGATACCGGCAAGAGGTTTCATGGTACGGTGTACAATAAACACGATAACAGTTGTAAGTCCGGCCAGAATTATGAGGGACAGCACGCCCAGTATGGTGAGCAGCCGGTTGCGTGTCGCATTTACCTCAGAAATCGGGAGCGTGGCGACAGCCAGCCAGCCGGTGGTTGCGCTGTTTCTGAACATGGAGGTATACCGGATGCCGCTATAACTGAAGTTGAGAACGCCATTATAATTGCTTTGAACCTTATCTTTATACTCCTGGGGGATATCGAGTTCGGAAACATTCCTGCCCGATGCGCTCGGATCGTCGCTGTATATGTAATCCGAATTATTGGAGATAAGTTCAAGATAACCGTGTTCCCCGACTTTGATCGATGAGATTACCTGGCCCAGACTGCTTAAATAGACATCTAAACCGGTCAGACCGGCAATCTCGCTGCCTGATTCAGAAAAAACCGGGTTTACGATCGAGACAATGATCTCTCCGGTGGCGGGATCCAGAAAGGGATCGGAAATCACGATGTCCTTCGTGGTAAGCAGCCGGTGGTACCATTCATTACCGTCAAGATTTGCCGCAACGGTACTGCCGTCGGAAAGCAGATAGGTGTCAGTATCGGAATCAGCGGCCCAAACCTGCAGCACTTTCTCATTCTGCATAAGGCCTAACGCGTCGGACAATTCTTTTAACACGGCATCCATATTATCATAGGTGCGGATGTCCTGAGGGGAAGAGACGGCCTCAAAGTAGTTCTGCAGCGTGGAATTCTCTTCAAACGTTCCTGCCACGGCTATTTTCCCCCTGAAAAAATCATCGACGGAAGCCACGGCGTAATCGGTCTGGGCATCGAGCAGCCGGTTATTCAAATCGGATATGGTACCGGCAGTGGCAAAGCAGGCTATTAGTACCAGTATAATGAGTGAGGGCACCAGAACTGTCAGGATACTGAGATTGATTTTGAATGAGATGGTTTGGTTCCATTTAGTGGTCTTTTTCCGGCGGAAAGGTTCCTCTCCGGATGGTGTGGCGGTTTTTTCATACATAGTGTTTCCCCCGAAATTTGAATTGATGTACAGTACGATAAAAAGCATGAGCCATGAACGTATCACTGCCATCAATGAATAAGGCTATGGTAAAGTTGTTCAATCTACGAACAATTATACCATAGCCTTTTTAATATTAGCAATGTAAATCCGCCGGGGTAAGCTTGGCTATTGATTATGGGAGAGCTGTCTCTGTGTTAAAACAATGGTTCAGCATTTTCAGAAGCTCCTGAATCTGGATGGGTTTTGATAAATGCCCGTTCATACCGATTTGCAGTGACTTGCGGCTGTCCTCACTAAAGGCATTGGCCGTCATTGCAATAATCGGGATGGTGCGGGAATCGGCCCTGCCCATGGTGCGAAGTCTCTTTGTCGTCTCAATTCCATCCAGAACCGGCATATGGATATCCATTAAAATGGCATCATAGTAAAAAGGTTCTTTTTTACAGAACATCTGAAGGGCAATCTGCCCATTTCCTGCTGTCTCTACGAAAAAGTCATTCATTTCAAGAAGGGTCTGGGCTATTTCACGGTTAATTTCATTATCCTCCACAACTAAAAGCCGTTTGCCGTTAAAACTATAGGAGGGGGACTCATTTAATATTTCGTGCTGAGGTGCCGGAACCTCGCTGTATGGGAGAGAGACGGTAAAAAAGAATTCGGAGCCGCGGCCGGGTTCACTTTTTACATCCAGAACGCCTCCCATCATCTGTACCAGCCGGCTGGAGATGGCAAGCCCAAGGCCGGTACCGCCATATTGTGAAGAGATATTTTTTGCTCCCTGTTCAAACGCGTTAAAGATAGACGGCAGGACTTCCGGGGAAATGCCGATGCCAGTATCCGCCAGTGAAAAGCGCAGGGCCAGCCCGGTATCTTCTTCTTTAACAGGATGAATATGAAGAGTAATGGAACCTCCCACATCTGTAAATTTAATGGCATTTCCGATGAGATTCAGCAGAACCTGTTCAAGCCTTAGCTGATCGGCTGTTAAATGCCGTTCGGTACGGCAGTCATTTTGTATGGTAAAGGAAAGTCCCTTTGCTTCGGCCTGCATCCGCACCATCTCGTCTATGGAGGACAGAAAGGATGAAAGAAGCATCGGTGTTGGGTTCAGTTCCATTTTCCCGCTCTCAATCCGGGACATATCCAGGATATCATTGACAAGGTGAAGTAAGTACTTGCTGGAGTTATCAAGTTTTTCCAGACATTTCAATACCTGCTCCTTATTTCCGGCGGCAGAACGTGCGATAGCGGTCATACCGACGATTGCATTCATCGGGGTCCGTATTTCGTGGCTCATACGGGAAAGGAAATCTGTTTTGCCTGGCTGACGGCATCGGCACGGGCTTTCATTACAAAGGAGGGAACAATTTTACCAATCTCCGCCAGCACACGGCGCTGTTCTTTCGTCCAGATATAATTTTCCTGGCAGACTTCGAATCCGATGGCGCCGATATAGACGCCGTTATTCCATATTGCAAAATGGAGGCAGGAGGGAATGGGGAAATCTCTTTGTTCGGACAGACATCGCACAGCCCGTCGGATGCATACCGCATGGCGGCAGCCTCGTATTTTTCTCGGGTAATATAATAAGGCTTATTTATATGAATATAAGACATATCATTTGACCACTGGTATGTAAAACGGCAGGAGAGGAAAGAAGGATCAATTTCAAGCAGGGATACACGGTCCATATGATAAATCTTTCCAATTCTTGCGAACAACAGGGAGACGGCATCCTCCAGATTTTTCGATTTCCCCAGCAGATCCAGAGCGAAGGATATCAGATTTTCTCCGCGCTGCGCATCTTCCTGTTCAATAGTATTGACAATGTATTTTTCCGTATAGAGATTGGTCAGCATAACTCCAAGCTCATTGGAGGTGTCGAGATAGCAGGCGGCGTGTCCACGGCAGCGCTCTTTGACATAATTCAGCGTACTTTCTGCGCATCGGTAGAGGCCGCTGTAGTTATTGACGACTTCGGTGGAACACATACCGATACTGACGCTGATCCGGCTCTCTCTGCCCGGTAGAATCATGAGATTTTGAACCTGGTCGGCGATATGGGGGCCGAGCACGGTAGCCTGTTTTTTATCACAATTCCTGATAAACAGCATAAACTCATCGCCGCCCAGACGGATCTGGAGATCCTGTTCAGAGGTGGAGCCGCGCAATATATCGGCCACTTCCAGAAGGACGGCATTGGCAAAGGAGGTTCCCTCTTTCTCATTAAGCTGGCCGAAATTGTCCATATCCAGGAGCATCAGAACACAGTTTTCCCCTTCCGGTTTTTCCTGCATACATTTCTGGGCCAGCCTTGTGCCGGTCTCCTTATTCCATAAGCCGGTCAGGCTGTCACGGGATTTCGCGTTTTCCAGCGCGCTGGCCATTCCCTTCTGATTGGTAATGTCTTCAATGATACCCACAACAAAGTCGGGCCGCCCGTCTTCCGTCCAGGTAACGGTTGACATAAATTCCCGGCACCAGGAGCCGGAGAGTGTCTGGAACTCTGCATTGGCAGTTCCCAATCCGTTATGGATGGCCTCATACATTTCCCGGCAGGCGGCGTGGCAGGAGGGGACGACAAAGGAATCCAGGAAGCTGTCCGGCATCTGTTCATACCGTTCGCTGCAGTGATAGTATTCACAGGTACGGCGGGGAATGACACAGGTCCGGATTAACGGATAATAATAAAATTCACAGATTGATGTATGTTCTAAGGCAATATTCAAAATCTGGTTGCGGGCTTCCAGTTGTGCCGCCAGCCGGTGATTTTGCAGTATTGCCTGCTTATTCTGATCGATATTGAGAAAAACGCTGTGGTTCAGCAGATCTTCACCCGTGTCCTGACTGACGGAGCCGGAGACACCCTGTAAAACACTGGGGGCGGACATATGCACAGCGGCAATTTTCCAGCCGTCCGGAGTATGGATGCAGGCAGCGCTTATCCTGGCCTTTAAAGTGAAGAGCGGGCCGGAAGAGACGGGTCTCATTATTGTTAAATCAGCCATAAAAACAGCGTCATCCTGGGATACCGACGTCTCACAGGAGTTAGTTAATTCCGGCAGATAGGGCTCCGGATCCTGGGAGTATTCTTCTTTCAGGGCAGCCTCCACCTTCTGGATACCACACAGGCTGCCATCGGTTCCGATGCCGATCCATTGGATTTCATCTGTCAGAAGAGAGAGGACAGTATTTATGTCCCTTTTTTTCAAATAGGCGTCTAAAAAAGCTCTGACAGTCTTTTCAGCTGCGCCGTTCGTTATGCTCATATAAAGTTCCTCCAGAGCCAGAGCAGTTGCTGCCCGGCCATGTGATTTATTGGATTTGATACGCTGTATTTTATAATTTCTGCATGTGTTTTTATTGATTTAACAAGACGGGATTTTGCAATGGAGATTTAGTTGAGGTTGGGGGACCCGTGAGCCGTAACTATGCAACTCATGGTTGCATCATGGTAAAAATGCAATCTGCTATTTTTAGATAATTATATCTGCTAGAATAAAATCATTAGAAAATATTATGATTCCGGAATAGTATACGAAATTTAAAACGATTGAAATTCTGGTGTCTGATACGTGACATGGACGTATCCGGCTTCAGGTAAACAGGGAGAAAACAGGAGGACAGAAATGCCGCATATTTTATCAGAGGAAAACAGAGAGATTCAGGAAATGGCCAGAGAGTTTGCCGAGGCAAAGATAAGGCCGGTATCAAAGGAGTACGATTTGAAGGGGGAAACGCCGCTTTCGGTGTATAAAGAAGCAGCCGGGCTGGGATATACGTCCCTGTGTATTCCGGAAGAGTTTGGAGGAGCCGGACTTGGCACATTTGCTAATATTCTTGTAGCAGAGGAATTTGCCAGGGCAGACGCTGGATTCTCCGTTGCCGTACAGGCCAGCACTTTGGCGATGAAGCCGATTCTTCTTGCAGGGACGAAGGAGCAGAAACAGTATGCAGCTGACGCGCTGATCAACGGAGGCATGGGGTCCTTTTGCCTGACGGAGCCGGACGCAGGCTCTGACGCGGGAGCTATCAGGACAAAGGCGGTAAAGAAGGATGGGGAGTACATAATTACAGGCCGCAAATGTTTTATAACCAATGCACCCCATGCTGATTTCTACGTTGTCTTTGCCAAGACGGAGCCGGACGCGGGAACGAAAGGGATTTCAGCATTTCTTGTTGAACGCGGCAGAGAGGGGCTTTCGATTGGTAAACACGAGGACAAAATGGGAATCCGCCTTTCCACCACGGCTGATGTGATACTGGAGGAAGTACATGTACCGGAAGATCATCTTCTGGGGGCAGAGGGAAAAGGATTCAAGCTGGCAATGCAAACACTGGACAGAACCAGACTGGAATGCGCGGCCATGGCGGCGGGGCTGAGTCAGAGAGCTATTGACCTGAGTGTAGACTATGCAAAGACCAGGGTGACATTCGGAAAACCGATAGCGAAGCTGCAGGCAATCCAGTTTATGCTTGCAGATATGGAAATCAGGAACCAGGCGGCCAGGAGCCTTGTATATCAGTGCGCTGCGATGATTGACAGCGGGGCTGTGGACGGAAAGATGAACGCGGTTGCCAAGACATTCTCATCGGAAGCCGCCATGCAGAACACACTCGATGCGGTACAGATATTCTCCGGATATGGATATTCCAGAGAATATGAAGTGGAAAAACTGATGCGTGACGCCAAGATATTTATGATTTTTGAGGGTACAAACCAGATTCAGAGAACGGTGATTGCGGGACATTTAATAAAATAAAAACAGTATGAACAGAGAGGAGGACGACCCATGGCAGGCGTTTTAGAGGGGCTCCGTGTAATCGGCCTTATACCCGTTATATCGCAGGGCCATATTGCGGCGGCCCCCCCTCCCTGTCTTCCTATAGCGTCGTCGCTTTCGGCAGGCTGAAAATAAATTCCGTTCCAACGCCTTCCGTACTGACCACATCAATATTTTCACCGTGGGCCTGTATAATTTCTTTGACAATGGCCAGGCCGAGTCCGGTTCCTTTCTTGTCTTTTCCACGGGATACATCGCTCTTATAAAAACGCTCCCATATCTTTTTGATATTATTCTTTGGGATACCAACACCGGTATCCTTCACCGACACAAATACCTTCTCATAGCGTACCGAGGTCTGGATATAGATGACCGAATCCTCCCGGCTGAATTTGATGGCATTGTCAATCAGGTTGTAAAGCACCTGCTGGATCTTTCCCAGATCCGCGTAAACCATCTGGATGGAATCGGAGAAGGTGAGATCAAAGTGATTCTTTTTGCACTGCATGTACCTTCAAAGGTAGCCGCCGTATCCTTGACGGTCCTGTTGATATCGAAATTAGTCCGGCTCAGATAGCCTTTGCTGTCCAGTGAATTGAGAGTCAGCATGCCCTGGGTCAGCTTATTTAAGCGCTCGGTTTCGAGATGATGATTCCCAGGTATTTTTGGTACAGCTCCGGCGGGATTGTCCCGTCCAGGATTGCTTCCAGATACCCTTTAATAGAGGTCAGCGGAGAGCGGAAATCATGGGAGACATTGGCAATGAAATTTCGCTGGTATTCTTCCATATCATTCAGTTCGCTGGACATATAGTTCAGCGTGTTAGCCAGATAGCCGATCTCATCATGGCTCGTTATTTTTATGTTGTGTGACAGATTTCCCGCCGCGTACTCATTGGCTGCATAGGTTATTTTCTTGAGCGGGAAATAGACGATTTTCGTAAATATCAGCAAGATAATCAGGGACAGGGCAAAAATAATCCCCGATGTAATGTACACAATATTCAGGAATCCGTTCTGTTCCGCCTTAATAACACTGATAGGAAGGTGAATGGTAATATAACCGTAGGTATTCATGTTTCCCGTAATGGGGGAGGAGACAGACAGGACATCGCTGTCAAACATCCCGTAATACCGGCCGATGGTGTAAAGCCGGTTTCCCTGGGCAGTCGGATCAAAGCCTTCCACGGCAGTGCCGGCTGCTTTCCGGCTGCTGTCGGCGGTGATAATCCCGCTGTGGTCCATAATCCAGATCCTGGCCTTCATGTAGGTTGCGACCGCATCCAGTTGAGGATAAGCGGTTGCCAGGTCCAGATACTTCCCTCATATACCTTGCTGCAGTTATCGGCAATCATGGTTGCCTCGTCATACAGGGCTTCCGCCTTCTGCTCAATCAGATGTTCATAGGTCAGATTAGATGATACGGTTGCTATCGTAACAAAACCCAGGAAGCCGAACAGCAGATAGCCCAGGATAAATTTGTAATAAAGTGTATGTGTCATGACATTCCTCCGTCTCGTTAGTATAAGACGCTGTTCAGGGAATAGGTGAGGAAGTCCACCAGTTCTTTGATCAGTGTTGGTTTTGGATAATTATTTCTTACGGCCAGCATCATCGGATAGGGAAACGCATTGTCTTTAAATGGTATGGCCCGCAGTTCCGGATATTTGGGAACCAGATTCGACGTATTGGAGTCGATGCACAGGCCGCACAGGCCGTCTTCACTGCACAGCTTGTACATGTAAACCGTGTCGCTGGTACGGCGAACGTCGGGGGTGAATCCCTCCGCCTGGCAAAGCCGAAGGAATTTATTGTACGCAAAATCATTGATGCATAAAATAAATTTTTCATTTCTCAAATCTTTAATTTCCAGCTCCTCCTTCGATGCGAGAGGATTGCTTTTTTCCACAATCAAAAGACGTCTGGTGGAGGGCAGGCTGTAGGTGATGAAGCCGTCCGTATTCTCATAATCGGATATCACGACAGCATCCAGCGTCCCCGCTTTCAGACACTTTAGGCCCTCGATATAGCCGTGCTCATACGGTTCAATTTCCGTATGCGGGTGCAGCTCTTTAAAATATTCCCAGATCTTTTTTGAACCGAAGTAAATCAGTCCTCCCGACAGGCCAAGCCGTATTTTTCCCTTGTGGCGCGTGGCCGATTCTTCCAGCTTCAGATTTAGCTGGTCCCATTCCGCAAGAATCGGGCGGCTGTCCTCCAGAAGCTCCTGGCCGAACTGGGTCGGTATCATGCCCTTGGGGGTCCGGTAGAACAGGGCGGCGCCCAGTTCCTTCTCCAGTAACGACAGGGATTTGCTGAGAGCCTGGTGGGAGATAAAAAGCACTTCCGAGGCCTTTAAAAGACTGCCGCTCTCACATACCTGCATGAAATAACGTAACTGTCGTATTTCCAATAATCTCACCTTCCCGTATTGTACACACGTATCTATGGTATCTTCACCGTACTGCCTGTTTTGGCAGGATGAACTGTGACCTATATTATACATCACTTTATTTTTGGATGCAACTTTCAGTTGCATTCCTGTAAAAATTTAAACTGCTATTTTTAGAAAATTCGCTCTGATACAATAAATACATAGAAAATTAAAAGGACGGTGGAAGAAGAATATGAAGATTATTGTATGTGTAAAACAGGTTCCCGATACAACGGAAATTAAAATTGATCCTGTGACAAACACACTGATACGCGCCGGTGTCCCCAGCATCGTGAATCCATATGACGCATATGCCCTGGAAACGGCACTCCGTTTGAAGGAACGCTATGGGGCGGAGGTCCTTGTTATTTCCATGGGACCGGAGCAGGCCAAAGAAGCGTTAAAGGAATGTCTGGCGGTAGGAGCGGATCGGGCATGGCTCATCAGCGACAGGGCGTTCGGCGGTTCCGACACGCTGGCGACCAGCTTTGTACTGTCCCGGGCAGTTGCGTGCTGAGCAAAGAGCTGGGAGACGTCGGACTGATACTCTGCGGCAAACAGGCGATAGACGGAGATACGGCCCAGGTTGGACCGGAGATGGCGGAACATCTGGACCTCCCCCAGATTACCTACGCATCCGATGCAGAGCTGTCGGAGGACGGGGTTTTAGTGAAACGGGAGAATGACGACGGTTACGACATGATTAAAACAAAACTTCCGGCAGTGGTAACGGTAACGAAAATCTCCGGGGAGACAAGACTGCCGTCCATCAAAGGGAAAATGAGGGCGTCCAGAGCCGAAATCCCCGTGCTTACCGCCCAGACGCTTGAAATCGATGTGGAAAAATGCGGCCTGAAAGGATCACCGACGAAGGTTAAAAAGACATTTACGCCGGTCAGGACAAAGACGGGAATCAAGGTGGAAGGCAAGACGGCTGCGGAGGCGGCAGCAGGTATGGCCGGATTTTTAGATGAGAAAAAATTGGTGTGACGATTCGGGAGGGAAGTAACGTGGAACAAAAGCAGGAATATAAGAATATCTGGGTATTTATTGAGACAGAAGAGGGAAAAGCCAAACCGGTCGGATTCGAGCTTTTAACTCCCGGCCGGCTGCTGGCGGACAAAATAGGGGAAAAGCTGGTTGCGGTGATTCCCGGTTACGGCGTCAGGGAAGCGGCAAGACAGGCGGCGGCTTATGGAGCCGACGAAGTGCTTTTCATAGAGGGGGAGGAGTACCGAAAATACAGAACGGATGTGTATGCGGATTGCATGACGGAGCTGGTGGAGAGACACAGGCCCCTGGTAATCCTGATGGGAGCCACCAATAACGGAAGGGACCTGGGACCGCGTCTTGCATGCAGGTTAAAGACCGGGCTTACGGCCGACTGCACGGCGCTCGATATTGACAGCATGACAAAAAATGTGGAGTGGACAAGACCTGCATTTGGCGGAAACCTGATGGCGACAATCCTCTGCCCGGAACACCGTCCTCAGATGGGAACCGTGAGACCCGGGGTATTTAAAAAGCCCGTGCCGGACGAAGACGGCAGCGCGGCAGAACAGAAGCTGATAGGGGAAAGTGCCGGGATAAAGCCGGAACGTATCAGGACGGAGATCGTGGAACGAATCAAAGAAGTAGTCCAGTCGGTTAACCTGGAAGAAGCGGAAATCATTGTATCCGGCGGCCGCGGAATCGGAAAGGCTGAGAATTTCTCCTATATCCGTGAACTGGCGGATGTCCTGGGCGGGGCGGTCGGTTCTTCCAGGGCCTGTGTGGACGTGGATTGGATCCCCCGCGCGCATCAGGTTGGACAGACGGGCAAAACCGTGGCTCCAAAGCTCTACATAGCATGCGGGATTTCGGGAGCAATCCAGCACCTGGCAGGAATGTCGGGGGCAGAGACAATCGTGGCAATCAACAAGGACCCGGATGCCCCGATTTTCGGGGTGGCTGATTACGGTATCGTCGGCGATCTGCTGGAAGTGATTCCGGAATTAATCAGGGAGATTAAGAAGGTCAAAGAGATTTAGAGGTACACCGTATTGCAGGAGGGACTCGCTAACTGATAATAAGCCCCTGACCGCATCGGCTGAGACGAAAGGAAAGAAAGGATAAGAGATAATGAGTGAATTATTATATGAAAAGCAGGGAATGATTGCAAAAATCATCATCAACAGACCGGAAAAGAGAAATGCATTAAACAGCGCCGTAATCCACGGTATCGACGAGGCATTAAAGCAGGCGGCCGAGGATCCAAAAGTACGCGTCGTCATTCTGGGAGGAGCCGGTGAAAAAGCGTTTACGGCAGGCTTTGATTTGAAGGAGGCAATGGAACATAACATTACGGGCGTTGTGGAGCGCAGGAAAGACACCTCGGAGGAAATCAAATTCTTCATGCGGATGTGGAACTTCCCAAAACCAATTGTAGCGGCAATCCAGGGCTACTGTATCGGCGGAGGAATCACCCTCGCCATGCTCAGCGATATGGTCATCGCTTCGGAAGACGCCTCATTTGGAAATCCTGAAATTATTCTGGGATACGTGCCGGAATTTCCGATGGAAGTATGGAAAATGCCGTTTAACAAGGTAAGGGAGTTCTTCTACTTGAGCAAGTTCTTTACGGCAGCGGAGATGCGTGATATGAATGTGGTAAATCAGGTAGTTCCCTATGAGAAGCTGGAGGAGACGGCGATGGCCGTGGCAAACCGGATTGCCCAGATACGCCGGATTGCCCAGATAATCAAATATTCGCCAAATGGGCAGGAAATATCGATGTGTCCAAATGTTCAATGGCAATTCCATGAACAACCGGGTAGATGACATTGCAGAGGGCGGACTGACCACGGCTCTGAAAAAACAATACGGTAAATAATAACGGAGGCTAAACCATGGAACGATTATGGAAAGTACAATATGCTGACAGACTGATTACGGCGTCCCGGGCAGCTGCTATGATACAGAACGGGGACAGCTTCTGCTGCGGAGCCAGGGAGCCGGCTGGTATCCTTTCGGAGCTTGGAAAAAGGAAGGACCTGACGGATGCCGTCTACTATGCCCCGGAAGAAGATTTTCCGCAGCTTCTGCCCAACATGGGAAGGGGGCTGACAGTTTATACCAGCTTTATGGACGGAATTAACCGGGAATATATCAGGAACGGACGGATGCAGTTTATCCCCTGCGGCTTTTCCGGTTTTACCAAAGTGGCGCTTGAGAATTTTAAGTGCCGGGCCGCAATCACCTGCGTGTCGGCTCCCAACAAAGACGGTTTCGTCTCCTTCGGTAATTCTGCCGATATGATGGCAGATGTATGTAGGGCCGTCCCGCTTGCGATAGCGGAAATTAATGATAAGCTCCCCTTTGTACACGGTGATAATGTGATGCATGTTTCCGAATTTGATTACATTGTGGAGGGGGACGGGTATCCTCTGAATGTGGGCCGGATTGACGACTCCGACGAAAACAGGGAGATTTACAAGGCAATCGGCGGTTACCTGTCGGAACTGGTGGAGGATGAAGCCACGCTGGAGGTGGGAATCGGAAGACTGAATTCCTCTGCCATGATGTATCTGGAAAATGCGCATGATCTGGGAGTCCACACCGAAATATACGGTGATCTGCTGATGAACCTTACAAAAAAGGGACTGGTTACAAACAGGAAAAAATCATTGAATCCGGGAGTTTCCGTCTGCACCCAGGTGGTCGGTTCCCAGGAGCTGTTTGATTATGTGAAAGATAACCTGGAGATCCGCCTGGACTGCTGCAACCATGTCCTGACACCGGCAGTAATTGCACAAAATAATAAGATGACGGCCATCAATAACGCCGTACAGGTAGATCTTCTCGGGCAGGCCAATGCCGAATTCCTGAAAGGCAGCCAGCATTCCGGCATGGGCGGAATCGGAGATTTTGCAACAGGGGCCGTGAGCTGTCCGGACGGTAAATCGATCATCGTGATAGAGTCGGTGACAAAGAATGGAAAGTATTCGAAAATCGTTCCTTACTTTGAGCCGGGGACGCCGGTATCTCTGAGCCGCACGATGGTGGAATACGTGGTATCAGAATACGGAATCGCGGTTCTGGCAGGAAAATCCGTACAGGAGCGCGCCCGGGAGCTGGTAAATATTGCCCACCCGGCTTTCAGGGAGGAACTGGAATATCAGGCAAAGGAGATTGGAATTTTAAATTAGAGGGGAAGGGAGTTACAGATGAGCAGTTTGAGTGTAGTTTTAGTGATTCTGGGAATTTACATGGTGGTAATGGTTGGGATTGGCCTTGCGGGAAGAAAATACGGCGGGAGCATGAATGATTTCATGACGGCCGGAAAGCAGGGAACGCTTCTGCTGGTGACCGGTTCCTACATCGGTTCCCATATCGGAAACGGTATTGTGGTAGGAGGCGCCGAATATGGCGCTGTATATGGAATCGGGGGAATGTGGTTCGGAGTCGGCGCGGCTTTATCCTACCTATTATTTTCGGCAGTTATGTCGAGGCGGGTATACCGGGGAAATTGTGTTACGCTGTCTGATATGCTGGAACAGAGATACGGTGATAAGGTTACGACGATTCTGATGGCGGTCCTGAACGGAGCGGCCAATACGGCGGTAATGGCCGGACAAATCATGGCCGGAAAGCGGCTCTTTGAATATATCGGGGTAAACCCGGTGCTTGGAGCCATTATCACAACGCTAATTGTCATTATCTACTCGTCCATGTCCGGACTCTGGGGCGTAATGATGACCGATGTAATCCAGAGTACGGTTATATTTATCACAGTGATTGTCACGGTTATATTTATCGGAAGTCAGGGCGGCTTTCAGCTTATGGCTCAGAATCTGCCGGCAGAAAGCTTCCAGATGGTTCCCTTCAGCATGGAGACATTCATCATGATGCTGGGTCCGACGGCTCTCTATGGGCTGGTATCGTCAGCCGCGTTCCAGCGTACCGTCTCCTGTAAAGAGGAAAAGACGGCAGTGATGGCTCCGGTCATCGCGGCATGTATGATTAATCCGTTTGTAGTCCTGCCTGTACTGATTGGAATGTACGGAAAGGCATTGTGGCCGAATGCGGCAAACGGAACGATTATTTTCCAGGTACTGTTCGAGGCAATGCCTCCCGTCCTGGCCGGACTTTTAATCGCTTCCATCTGTGCTGCGGTTATGTCTACCTGTGACGGCGGTCTTGTAACCATCACAGCCAATATTGTCAGCGATATCTACTATAAACATATAAATCTTCAGGCAAGTGAGAAGACACTGGCAAAAATGACAACCTGGTCAACGGTGATTGTCGGTTTAATTGCCCTTATCCTGTCATTGCAGTTTTCCAGCATTATCTCCCTGCTGTCCATGGCCTATACTTTTATGACGGCTGGAGGATTGGTAATGATAGCGGGCGGAATCCTCTGGAAGAAAGGGACGACCCAGGGTGCCATTGCCAGCTTCCTGATTGGAATTGCCTGTGTTATTGTCAATAAAATGGGATTACAGATGCCGATGGCATCCATCTTCCCGATATTGCCGTCTCTGATTGCCTATGTGGCGGTCAGCCTGATGACACAGCCGAAAAAGGCTGAGCCATTTTGCCGGTGCGAAAGAAAACAGGGGAAGGATAAGACTCATCCAATCGCCCCACAACCCCGTCCGGCGACCGTCCCGGCAGCGTCCTCACCTGCTAAACGAAACCTGGACCAGGAAATTTCAACCACCTAATAATACTCGACTTATGTCTCATAATGTGGTAAAGTTATATAGTGTGACTTGATACCAAATGAATGATTGGAATGTATAGTTATAGGACAGTATATTGTATTAGACTTGGAATGGAATCAGAGTCCTCTTGGGAAAGACGGCTCCATGGATCGGCTGCCGTTTGAAATTATTGAAATCGGCGCGGTCAAGCTGAATGCTAGTTTACAAATCATATCGGAATTCCGCCGTCTGATCCGGCCCAGAGTATACCGGCAGATGCACTTTAAAATTTCTGAAGTAACCCACATGTCGATGGATGAACTGAATATGGAAGGCGAGGAGTTCGGCAAGGCCATGGAAGAGTTTCTGGCCTGGTGCGGGGACGACTATAAATTCTGTACCTGGGGTTCCATGGATTTGACGGAGCTTCAGAGGAATATGGTGTACCATGGCCTGGATATTCCTTTCCGAATGCCGCTGCTGTATTACGATCTTCAGAAAATTTACGGACTGATTCGGGGAGATAAGCAGAAGGATTCGCTGGATACGGTTGTGGAGGAGCTGGGGATTGCGGAAGACAGGCCGTTTCACCGGGCGCTCGATGATGCGTATTATACCGGGCGTATCATGGCCGAGATGGATTTTTACAGCATGGTGGAGTATGTCTCAGTGGATTATTACAGGCCGCCGGAGACAGAGGAAGATGAGATTTACCTGGAATTTCCGGGATATGCGAAGTTCGTATCCAGGATGTATGATACAAAAGAAAGAATACTTGAGGAGCGCAGAGTGACGGACATGGTCTGCTACAAATGCCGCCGTACACTAAGGAAAAAGATTAGATGGTTTTCCTCAAACCAGAAGTTCTATTTTTGCCTTGCTTATTGCCCGGAACACGGTTATATGAAGGGCAAAATCCGCATTAAAAAATCGGAGGACGGTTCCGTCTTTGCCGTTAAGACGACAAAGCTGATAGGAGAAGACGGTGCGGCTCTGATTACGAAAAAGAAGGAAGAAGCAAAAAAGAAGCGGGCAGATCGCAACAAAGCGAAGCGGGCATTCAGAAATAATTCGGATAAATCTGTATCAGAAGAATGCGGAACACTTTAAAAAGATAGTGGGAGAATATCGGAAACGGTATTCTCCCATTTGTATTGAAGGCGGTGACCTGCGCGGGGAGTATGCCGGTTATCGCTATAGATTTTCAGGCGCGCCCTGGCGCTGGCTGAAACTGCCGGCAATCCGTAAAAACTCGTCGGTCATGGCTTCGGGAGTTTCCCTCATGCCGCCCTCAAGCCAGCAGAGCAGCATATTATAAAACGCGCCGGCAAAATAATAAAGCTCATATTTTGCAATGGAATTGGCCGGCATATCGCCGTAGGCATCAATCTCACAGTCTGTGATAACATCCAGCAGAGTGGTGGAAATCTTTGCATGGTGAAACGCCAGCACGAGATCGGCATGTTCACGGTAGAACCGGAACTTATACAGTATCATCTCCCTGCTGTGCGGACTCTCAGTTAAGGCCGGCATTTTTTCATGATATTCAAGACTCAGTTTATGGATTCCATAGCCGATAATTTCTTCCACCGATTTAAAGTTCCGGTAGAAAGAAGCCCGGGCAACACAGGCGATAAGGCAGTATCGATTAACCGATATATGAAGAAGGGAGAAAAAGCGGTGTTCCGTTCGGAACGCCCGCTGGTATTTGTTGCTCCTGTATATTCCTGGCGTCTGCCAAGGGTGGTGGAGCAATGGATTATGGAGAATGATTTTGAAGGCAGCCGCGATGCTTATTTTATATTGACCTGCGGCGGCAGCGGCGGAAATGCCGCTGTTTATGCGGAAAAACTCTGCCGCCGAAAAGGGCTGCATTATCGCGGTCTGTGTTCGGTGCTTATGCCGGAAAATTATCTGGCTCTGTTTCCCACCCCAGGTGAATCCGAAAGCCGGGAAATTATTGAAAAAGCCGGTCCGGTCATAACCGATCTTGCAAGGCAGATTCAATCAGGAGAGACATTGACCGCGCAGCCGGTTTCCCTTGTCGGCAAGATTGAAAGCGGCCCCGTCAATCCGCTGTTTTACAGACTTTTTGTAAAAGATAAAGGTTTTACTGTTTCTGATAAATGTATCTCCTGCGGAAAATGCGCCCTGCGATGTCCGCTGAACAACATATCCATTGAAGGCGGAAAACCCGTATGGAAGGGCCGTTGCACCCACTGCATGGCCTGTATCGGGGGATGTCCCACGGAGGCAATCGAATACAAGGCTAAGTCCAGCGGGCAGCGCCGCCATTATATCATGGACGATTCTCTTTGCTGGAAGAATGAATGTCCAGAAACGCTGTAGTTCTCCATCCGGCCAGAAACCTAGTAACGCTATTTTCTTTTTCGTCCTTTACCGGCGGGAGCTTTCCGTTCCCGCTCAGGGGAGGAAATTCTCTTCTGCTGCATCATCAGGTCAAAATCAGCTTCCGAAATTCCCGTTTCCTTTAACCGCTCGGCTCTGCGCCGGCGCCGCTCCAGTAAAGCCGCCTCTTCCTGCGCCCTGCGCCGTTTGAAGACCAATACGGCAAATGTCCCGGAACCGCCAACAACAACGACGACGGCGAGAATCTTCCAGAACAGCGACGGTATTTTGAGGGAAATACTGAATTTATTGCCGTCCTGTTTTGACGGCTCCGATTCGGGCGGCTGTGCTGCTCCATCCGCGTTTCGCGCTGACGGTCCTGGGGCCGGTTCCTTGTCCTCCGGATGTGAAATATCCGGATTTTCAGCAGCGGGAGCCAACGCAGACGGCTGCACTTCAAGGAGCGCCTGGGGCAGAGCCAAACCGGCATCGGAGACAGCATCCTTTAATGTAAGGTAAGCGTGTCCAACTGTTCTTTCTCCCAGCAGGTAATTTACGCAGGCGATTGCCCCTGACGGAGCTCCGGCCGGCAGTGCGTAATCAAGAGATACGGTTGTTTCGGAAAAGTCCGCTGTAACCGGAAGAATAATTTTACTGTCCGGATCAATGGTCAGCACCTGCTTTTCAGAGGTGGGCAAGCCGGATATTTTCAAATCGTCGCCAATGGTAGAAAATGTTTTATCATAATCGGCTATTCTTACCGCTTTAAAATTATTAAATCCAAAGTTCAGCAATGCCTTTGTGTCGCTGTACTGGGTCCCGGAGCTGTGCAGGATGACGGTAACAAACTTCGTCTCTCCCTGCTGTGCGCCGATGACCAGCGTATTGAGAGCAATGGAGGTATAGCCGGTCTTGCCTCCGATTACATCGGGACGGTACTGATCCGGCCAGTTTTTCTTGATCATTTTGTTGCCGGGGGAAATTCCCTGGCCTTCCGGGTTCTTCTTATTGGGAGGCAGCTCATAGTATGTAGTTGCCACTATTTTTGAAAAATCCGCGTTTTCAAATGCCGCCTTTGTAATCAGCGCCATGTCGTAAGCGCTGACATAATGGTTTTCATCATTCAGTCCGCTCGGGTTTGAAAAATGGGAATCCTGACAGCCGAGCTCGGCCGCCTTTTCATTCATCAGCACGGCAAATTCTTCCGTTGTGCCGGAAATGTGTTCAGCCAGGGCATTAGCCGCTTCATTGGCAGACTTTAAAAGCAGGGCGTAAAGACAGTCTTTTACGCTGGCGGTATCTCCGGTATCATAACCGGCGCTGCTGCTGTTGGACTCCACATTGTACACCGCATTCTGGGAAAAGGTCACCGTCTCATCCATCGAACAGCGTTCCAGCACAATCAATGCGGTCAGGACCTTGGTGATACTGGCCGGGGCGTACGTGGCGTGGATATTCTTTCCATATATTACGGCGCCTGAGTTGGCATCCATAATAATACCTGCATCGGACTCAATGGACACGTTGTCCGGCCAGTCGGCTGAAGCCAGCACGGTGGACGGACAGAGCCAGGCCATCAAAAGCAGGGATAATAACATGCTTATAATTTTTCGTTTCATTCTATAATCAAATCCTGTTCTTGTTAATAATCAGCGGGTTTCGGTCACTGTATATATTAATATTTGTAATATAAACGTAATTACTATTTAACAGTATATAGGAATCCGAATTTCATGTAAAGAAAAATTGTCCACATGTGGAAAAGTCTGTAAATTCCATGTTATTGTTTACACCATGCATAAAGAGGCATGCTGTGATTGTCCTTACGGCTGTTTTTCCGGCGTCCGGCGGATAAAAAAAATACATATGGCGAACAACAGGATGGTTGCCGCTGCAAAAGTGACACCAATTCTGGCAGCGGTATCCACAAAAAATGGTTCCGGGACAATGTTTATCAACAAATCGGTTGATGGATCCAGAATCCACAGGTCATTGGTAAAGAATATTTTGTGGAAAAGTATAAAATATTTCGTGAAGTCTGTGGATATTATGGCTGCAAGGGCAGCAGTTAATGCAAAAAACAGCGCAGTACCGATACAGAGCATCCGAGGCAGCAGGCGTTTTATATCAGCTTTCGTCCGCCAAAGCAGTGCGATGCTGAGAAGGATAATCACTGCACAAATCCTGCGGATGGCGATCGCAGCTAAAAAGAGATGCTGCACATCGACCATATGGGCGATCTCCCGTTCATTGAAAAACTCCCGCTGAACGCCTCCCACAGTTGTGGGGACATGAAGATCCGCCCTCTTACCACGGAGAAAGGCCATCATCTCCTGCGTCACGTCCAGAAGATCCTCCATTTCCATATTTACATCCTCTGCAACACCATATTTTTCATACTCTTTTTCATAATAGCCCGGGGTCCAGTATGCGACAGCCTCTACCGATGTGATCAGAAAAATAATCATCAGGCAGAATGCGCACAGGATACCGAGAAAATGCTGGAAATATTTCATCACTTACCTGGCAGAAACACCGGCTTTTACGGAATATTTCTGCGGATCCTTTCTCAGATAAACAGCCGTCCGTTAATCAAGACGGCACAATCGCTTTGTTCCATAATGTAAAGTACCAATAGATTATAGCAGAAAGCCAATGCGGGGAAAAGGTCAGTCGGGCGGAAAAATTGTGAATTTTTTTACAGCCGTCCCCGGAAGACCTTGCAAAGAACCGCAATTCTCCTGTATACTAACAGCAAAAGGCAGAAATTCAGGAGGATTTATGATAAAAGCAGTTATATTTGATATGGACGGGGTTATTATAGACAGCGAGATGGAGTACTTAAAATATATCTATGAGTTCGCTAAGGAAAAGAATCCGGACATCCTGATCGAGGATCTGTACGGAACGGTTGGAACGACAAAACGGGACTGCTGGATTGTGGTGGAGAAGGCGGTGGATAACGGTGAATCCTGGGAGGAGTTAAGACAGCAGTACCGCAGCCGCTGGGACGAGGTGTTTGAGTTAGTGGATTATCAGGCCATTTTCAGCCCGGAGGTTCTTACGGTAATGGACTGGATACGGGAGAGAGGATTTAAACTGGCTGTTGCATCCTCCACCAACATCGAGCAGGTCACAAAGATCCTGACAATGAACCATGTGGCAGAGCGTCTGGAACTGATGGTAAGCGGAGGAATGTTCAAAAGGAGCAAACCGGATCCGGAAATCTATTTTTATACGGCAGAGAAACTGGGGGTAAAGCCGGAGGAATGCCTGGTGATCGAAGACTCCACCGTGGGGATTACCGCGGCCCACAGCGCCGGAATGCATGTGGCGGCTCTGATAGACCGCCGGTTTAACTTTGACAGGAGTCTTGCTGACTTTGAACTGGGAAGCCTGAATGACATACCTGGGCTGGTTGAAAAAATAAGCGGTAATGCAGTCCGGCGTGCCGTTTATCCAGATTGGCTGCAAAATATCTGATTGACAACGGCCACAGCCGGATTTTGTGCCTGAATGGACCGTCTTACATATCCGGGCACATGAGGAGGCAGGGCTGCCCGTTTTTCCGGAGCTGATTCGGGAAGTACCGGTAGCGGAAAGCAATATACCCGATATTCTGAAACAGATGAAACAGGAGGACGCGGGATTTACCGCAATCTTTGCATTCAGCGACAGCATGGCCTGACCGTATCAGCCGTTTTTTTCCGGTGCGAGGAGACTGACGGCCGCATATACCGCCGCGCTTATCAGAATGCTGGAAATACTGGCGTAAGGCAGGCGTATCAGTTCCAGCGAGGCGGCCAGCGAAACTGCCATGCCTGCAAAGGCGCTGTACAGCGCTCCGCGGCTGGTGCCTTTTTTCCAGATGACGCCGCCCAGGAAGGGAACGAGACAGCCGGAGGCCATCAGGCTGTATCCCATGGAGAGTACCCGGATAATGTCGTTCATTTTCAGCGCCAGAAGTATTCCGATGCAGCAGACTGCCATATCGGCCAGAAGCATCAGGCGCCGGCAGGTTCTGCTGTCTGCTCCGGGATTTACCATACCAAGGTAGATATCATGGACAAAGTTTGCGGCCACGGCAATGTAAGCGCTGTTGCAGGAGGAGACCACGGCGCAGATTACGGCCGCCAGGATCACGGCGGCCACGGCGGTGGAAGGCGCGTGAGCAGCAGAGAGGAAAATACATTTTCAGCGGGAATACCGGGAAACAAAGCGCGCCCGTACATGCCCAGCATTGGCGGAATGAATGCGACCGGGATCAATGTCAGTCCGGCCAGAAGGTAACCGCCTCTGGCCGATTTGAGGGATTTGGCAGAGGCGGCGCTCTGGAATGAGATCTGGTTCACTGAGCTTGCCAAAACGATGGGAGCAGTCATAGAGACTAAAAATTCGGCGCCAAAGGGCGCTAGATGAAAGCTGGAAGCAGGTAGAGCGGCTGCCAGTACCCCAGGACCGGGAGCGGACATCATCAGAAACAGGGCTGTGGACATTCCGATAAAGATAATGACGCTCTGGATGGAGGAGACTGCCATAGACCCCCATAAACCTGCGGCGTTTGAGTATACCAGCGCGATAACCGCAGTCAGGACGACACCCCACTGGGCCGGAAGGCCCAATGTCAGGAATATGGCCCTTCCGGCCAGAAGCTGCCCGGCCAGCAGAGAAACGCTGCAGGAGATACTTGCGGCAGTATAAATCATACGGGTCGCATGACCGCTGTAACGGCGGGCAAAATAATCGGCCGGGGAGACATAGTGATGGGTGCGGATGAAACGGCACAGGGCCGCAGTGATAAAGTAGGAAAGCCCGCAGCCGATACCATACCAGGCGCCCGCAATGCCGTAGCGGGCGCCGTATTCCGCACCGCCGATGACAAATCCGCTGCCGATTTGGCCGCCGATGGCGCTGCCTGCCAGCAAAAACAGGGAAGTTTGACCGGGGGCCGCGATAGTGTCCTGAAAGCTGCGTATCCGGCGGCTTGCTCGCCTGCTGATGAGCAGCATCGCAGTTCCATAGGACAGCAGGATTAAAATAACAATGGACGGGGTGGTCATAAGGTGCCTCACTTTCGGTTGAATAGGTGAATTTGGGTGGAGTAGAATGAGGGTGCTGCAAAATTAAAGCAGCACCCTCGGTATTAGTTCGTTCGCCCCGCAGGGGCGCCTGCAAAATTGCGTTTTCTATGCGGCCTGCGCCTCTGTATTCTTGTTGCAAAGACTTACGATAATGTAAGCGATGGCAGACGGAATGACAGGGAAGATTCCGGCCGGTATGATACTGCCAAACGGGAATACGACACCGGTCCAACTGATAAGTACGGTGGCAACGCCAACGATGGAAGCGGCAACGGCGCCGGCTGCAGTGCCTCTTTTCCAGGCCAAACCGCCGACAAACGGAACGAAACAAGCGGCAGCCAGGAAGGAGTATACGGAGTTCAGAAGCCCCAGGATGCTGCTGGCGGACAGAGCCAGAGCGGTTGAGGTAGCCATGAAACCGATATTGACTCCCAGCGTAATTTTCTTTAACTGGGCCTCTGTTGGGTTTTTCTTCAGCGTGCCCTGCCAGATATCGCGAGTCAATACAGTTGACATCGTGATCAGGCCACAGTCGATGGTGGACATGCAGGCGGCCAGAACAGCGGCGATAATCAGCGCGCAGACAATGGCGGGAAGTTCCATCAGGATGACATCGAAGAAAGCGCTGTTTCCGGTGGCGCCGTATTTAAAGGAACCGTAAGAGCCGATAAAGGCGGGCATCAGAGCCAGCGGAATCATAACAAGGCAGGAAAGATAGCAGGCAATACGGGAAATCTTCGCGCTCTTTGCGGAGTTAACACGCTGATAAGTCGGCTGGTCGGTTACGATACCTAACAGCAGAGGCAGCATCATGCCTGCAAAACCGGCTGCGGACAGACCGCTGAAATCCAGAGAGGAGCTTGCCAGGTTACCGGCCTGAATGGCTGCGCTCATCTCGCCTACAGCGCCCTTGCTGAACAGGACAATCGTGGTGGCAACGAGGCCGACCAGGATAACGCCTGTCTGGATAACGGAGGTGGCAAAAGCGCCCCACAGTCCGGAAAGCTGAGAATACAGCAGAACGACTACGGCAATAGAGATAGCGCCCACGTTGCCCGGCAGCCCAAGCGCTTCAAAAAGGGCCTTGCCTGCCATAATCTGTCCGGCAATTAAGCCGATGGAGGAAATAGCGGTACTCAAATCATAGATAGTGCCTGGAATTTCATTGTGATAACGTTTACGGGTATAGTCTGTCATAGACATATAGCCGTTGTTATAAATAAAGTTATTCAGAAAAAGAGCTACCACGACTGTGGACAGCGCACAGGCAATACCGTAGGCGGCGCCTGCAAGTCCGCTGACAGCGCCCTCTGCAGCGCCTCCGACCACGAAACCGTTGCCGATCTGGCCGCCGATTGCGCCTCCCATCAGAAGCAGCACTCCGGCGGAGCGGCCCATGCTTAAATATCCTTCAAAGTTGCTGGCCTTGCTGCGGCCCATCCATCCAATCACGACCATTGCTGCAAAATAAAGTATTAATACAATTACGATAGTTGGAATCATTGCGTTCATATATCATATTCCTTTCTGCCGTGTTACGGTGTGAACACGGTCTCCAGATTATTAGGGATATGTAACAGTTCATACAACATGAAATGTTACAGGATATATCTTATCTATTCAATATAAGAGCCTGCATCATAGCCCTCGTGAATCGCCAGACGGACATTCCGTGCCTGCCTGCAGTCGCCGATCTTCCAGAATTCCGGGGCACAGGAGCGGAAAGACTCCGCTTCATCCAGCTTCGGAGCCAGGCCAGCGGCAATTATGACCGTATCGGCCGGAAGCTTGATTTCTTTCCCGTCCTGCTCTGCCGTAACGCCATCCGGAAGAATGCCGGTACATCGCATGCCGGTGCGGGCCGTAATGCCAAGCCGTTCCATTTCCAGCAGAACTGCTTCGTGGTGAAGAAAAGGTGCATCACGGCACAGCTCAGGTTTCATCTCAAGGACGGTCACTTTCTTACCCAGTTCACCCAGAAGGATACTTTCCTCACATCCAACCAGGCCTCCGCCCAGAATGACTACATTCTGTCAATCTCTTCCATATGCTCATGCATCCCGACTGCGGAAACTGCGATTTCAAGGTCCACACCCGGCACAGGAGGCACGATGGGATCGGCGCCGATGGCACAGACGATGGCGTCGGGCCTCAGGCTCCTTGCCAGTTCCGGCGTCATACCGGTATTCAACATGACGGTTATCTTACGCCGTTCCACTCTCCGGATTAATACCTGCACAAGCTGATCCAGCTTTGATTTGAACGAAACGTGTCCGGCAAAACGGATAGCTCCTCCCAGCCGGCCGGATTTTTCCGCCAGGATAACCTGGTGTCCCCGGTCGGCCAGTGTGATGGCCGCCTCCATACCGGCAGGACCGCCACCGATGACAAGCACTTTTTTAGGAATGAGGGCAGGACAGACGTCCTTTTCGGTATATTCGCGCCCGGCTACCGGATTGACGGAGCATCGTGTCAGGCGGGAGGAATATTTGACATAGGGGACAAAGGACTCACTGATACAGTGGTTGCACCGTATGCAGGGAGTGACATCGTCGGCCCGGCCGCCGCGGAGCTTGCCGGGCATCTGGGCATCGGCAATAATGGAGCGGCCCACGGCGATGATATCGGCTTTGCCTTCGGCCAGCACCTGTTCCATCAGCTCCGGTTCATCCAGTCCGCCCACAACGGCCACCGGTGTTTTAACGGCCTTTTAATAGCGGCCGCAAATTCCACATTGACGCCAAATGGGTGGAACATGCTCGGAACCATATGCTGATTGGTTTCCGGGTAATGGAACGTACCGGCAGTCACATGAATCAGATCGACTTTTCCATCCAGTAACTTTGCAAATTCAACCTGATCATCAATGGTCAGCCCGCCTTCTACCAGTTCACTGCCGCTTAACCGGAACTCGATCAGGAGTTCGGGGCAGCGCCTGCGGATGGCATCCACCACCATGAGGGAGATTCGCGCCCGGTTTTCCAGAGAGCCGCCAAATTTGTCGGTCCGGTGATTGTTCAGCGGGGACAGGAATTCATGAAGCAGCCAGCCGTGGCCGCCATGGATCATAACCATCTCCACACCGCCCAGCCAGGCCATCTCCGCCGCATTGGCAAAACAATTCACTATGTAGTCTATCGTTTTTTCATCCAGCGCGGTGTAATCTTTTCCCAGGTGCCCGGGGGCGTCGCTGGGCGCCCAGATTGGTCCGTCGTAATATTCCGGATTCGCCCGGCCTCCGGGATGAAGAATCTCGATTGCGGGAATGGCATTGTGGCGCCTGATGGCGTCAGTTGCCAGAATCAGGGAAGGCATAACTTCCGGATCATCCAGAGCCAGGCACAGGAGATGGGATATTCCTGTTTTCAGGTCAATTCGGGCCTCTCCCATATTGACAATGGCGGCGCCTCCTTTGGCTTTTCGTTCAAATATGGCAATGTTATCCGGGGTAAAGTGAGCCTGGGGGGTCAGATTGGCCACCGACACAGGAGCCGCTTCAATCCTGTTTTTTAAGACGGTACGGCCCAGCCGGAGCGGCTGAAACAGATGTGCATACGGATGCATGGCAGTCCTCCTTCTCATGTCCCATTCTGGTTTGAGACATATTGAATAATTTGATTGCGGCACAGAAAATAGCTTGTTGATATTATAATTTGATGTTTTGAAAAAGTAATTAAATAATTCTGATTAGTAATTTAAAAATTCTGATATTATCTGCCGCTGATTACGGGGGTACTTTTCACACGGTAATGTCCCGTGCGGCAATTGGGCGCGTTACTGTTCACAAAATGGACGGCATTGCGGTCTTGTGTTTACCGCCTGTATTTGCTAAAATTTAAACAAAGAAGAGTTGGGTAGGGGACAAGAGGATGGATAAATCGAAAAAGATACCTGAATCACTGGACTATTGGAAAAAGTATATTACTCTGCATCACGTATTGGCCTGTGAACTGTCTTACAGCTTAATTTATAACAATATTCGCCCGGATAAGGTCGGAGATGCCCTGGCCACCGTAGGGCTTGACACACTTCCCAACCGGTTTTTGCTGCTTCAGGTGGACGATTATTACAATTACAGCAGCAAGATGATTATCACCCAGGAGTTTTTTCAGAAAACCATCCTGATTAACCTGATGCGGGAATGTATGGACAGCATGGGACTGAAGGGATTTATGGCCAATCTGGTGAGTCTGGACAAGATAATCTGCTTTTTGTGCTGTCCGGAATGGGAGGGGCCGGATATCAACAGACGACTGATGGAGGTTGCGGAGTGCTTTAAAAAATGTGTCCGGACAAAAAGCTCTTACACGATTTCCGTCTGTATCAGCCAGCAGTGCAGCAGGCTGGGGCAGTTTTCCCTGATGTATCCAAGAATGGATCTGGCGCTGAGCAAAAGCTACTTCTCGGGAAAGGAGTTCAATATCCTTTTGGAGGAGGTGGAGCCGGATGCGGAGGAGGTCCGGGAGGAGGCCGATATAAATAAATTTTATCCTGAGCTGCTGGCCGCTTTTGCCAGAGGCAACCGGGACCAGCTTGAGGAAGTGCTTCAGGGAATTGTACGGGCACTTCTGGAGGGACGGACGCGCCCGCAGAAGGCGAAGATGGAAATGATCCGGCTGCTTCAGCGGATTGAGGATTACTGTCGCTGCGGCGTGCCGGAGAGCTGGATTCAGCGGCGCAGCGACGCAGCCATGACCAGGATCCTGTCATGCGGCTTTGTGGGGGATACGCGGATCTGTTTTCTGGAGTTTTATGACGAGGTGACCCAGGCATTGGGAGAACACAGTGCAGACGAGGAGTATTCCTTTAAAATTCCTGTTACCGAGTATATTGATACCCACTATATGGAGAATATCAGGTTAGGCAGCCTGGCAGATATCATGGGATTCAGCGAGGGGCATTTCGCCCGCATATTCCGTAAGGAATTTGGCATGACTTTTGTCCAGTATCTCACGGAATGCCGGATCCAGCGCAGCAAGGAACTGCTGGCCGATACCTCGGTCCCGATTGAGCAGATCGCCTATAGAGTCGGGCTGAACAGCTACAGCTATTTCTGCACCTGTTTTAAGCGTACCTGCGGTATTTCCCCCGGGGCCTTCCGGGCCGGAGCCGTCCGGAGCGTGGAGGCGGATTCCTTAAATGTTCCGGAGAAGAAAAGTTGAAATTTTAAAATATAATGTTTAAATATTGAATAACATTTGGAACAGCAAACTGTTAGGATGTACATATTGGCACAGAAAAAAAAGCGTATTCTGGTAAAAATACACAAACTGTCCGGCGGCGCGGTGTTGTTCCGCCCCCCGGTTATCAGCAATCAGAATCTGGCTGAAAGCTGAAAACATTTTAGAGAATAGGAGGCCTATATGTCCCATTATCCACATTTGTTTGCGCCTATCCGTGTGCGCAACGTTTACATCAAGAACCGTATTGAGTCTGCACCCATGTCCGCCAGCGGCGACGTTCCATTCTATACCCGAGAGGCGTATGAAATGTATGATACCATTGCCAGGGGCGGCGCCGGTATTGTAACGCTGGGGGAGGCAGGCGTGCATAGCCTGACCGATCATGCCCATCCAACCATGCCGCATCTGGATGACGAAAATCTTCTTCCGACCCTGATTCAAACCGTTGACACCGTACATAAGTGGGGAGCGCTGGCTTCCATCGAACTGACCCACTCCGGCTGCCGCGCAAAAGGCGCTTTTCTGGCGGAGGGCGGTTATGTCATCGGACCCAGCCCAATGGAGGCGAATCTTTACGGAGACAAAGTCATCGAAATGGACGAGGACATGATGAACATGATAGCCGATGCCTATGCGCAGGCTGCCTACATGGCCGAATTTGCAGGCTGTGATATTGTAAACATCCATGGCGGCCATGGATGGCTGATCAGCCAGTTCCTTTCCGACCTGAATAACCACCGCACTGATAAGTACGGCGGCTGTATAGAAAATAAAGCGCGGTTCCCGCTTATGATTGTGGACCGCATCCGCCAAAGATGCCCGAATCTGATTATCGAGTTCCGTTTAAGCGGTGAGGAGGATACCGAGGGAGGCATCCCGATTGAAGAAACGGTGGAATTTGCCAAACTGCTGGATGGAAAGGTGGATATTATTCATGTTTCCGCGGCGACCTTCCATGATACGGGAACCGCATCCCGCATGTTCCCGTCCGTGTTCTACCCCAGGGGCTGCAATGTAGAAAACGCTGCGAAAATTAAGGCTGTCGTAAAGGAATCCCTGGTTTCCGTTGTCGGAGGCATCAATGATCCGGATTATATGGAGTCTGTGCTGGTGGATGGTAAAACCGACTTTGTCGTGGTCGGCCGGCAGTTTATAGCGGATCCCGACTGGCCAAAGAAGGCCCGTATGGGAAAAGCCGATGAAATCAGTAAATGCATACGCTGCGAGACATGTATCAGCGCCGGCTTTATTCCTCATGTTCCGTTTTCATCCGGTGTGCTCCGCTGTACCGTGAATCCGGCCTGGGGACGTGAATATGAGAATACCCGCAAAGAAGAGAAACCGGACCGTGTAAAGAAAGTACTGGTAGCAGGCGGAGGCCCGGGCGGCATGGAAGCGGCAATTACCGCTGCGCGCCGCGGACATAACGTGATTCTGTGTGAGAAGAGCGATCACCCATGCCAACCTGGACTACTCAAAACAGCTGTCCTTCAAAAGGATATTGTAGAGTTCCTCAAATCCATGATGCTCAGGGTACAGCGTACCCCAAATCTGGAACTTCGTCTGAATACGGAAGTTACCGAGGAGCTGATTCTGGCAGAGAAGCCGGATGTACTGATTGCCGCCTGCGGAGCTGAGCCGGTGAATCCGCCCATACCAGGGCTTGACCGGCCCATCGTACATCACATCACCGATCTGTATAAAAAACACATTTCCGTCGGTAAGAAGGTGGTAATTATCGGAGGCGGCCTCGCCGGAAGCGAGGAAGGCCTCGGCCTTGCCTGGGAAGGCCACGACGTAACCATCGTGGAGATGAGGGACGGGCTGGCAAAAGATGCGCCTTATATTCACTGGCGCCATCTGCTCACAAAGCTGAACGAGTCCGTTCATTCCTATTGCTCTGCTAAGGTATTGTCGGTGGAGGAGAATGGGGTAAAAATTGTGGATGCAGACGGTACGGAACTGCTTCTGGAAGCTGACACCGTTCTGGTGGCAGCAGGCATGCGCGGCATTTCTGCACAGCTGGATAGCTGGCATGAGCTGGCCGGGGAAGTTATATTTGTCGGTGACTGCCGTAAGGCGTCCAAGATTCAGGAGGCAATGCGCACAGGATATTGCGCCGGCCTGACGATATAATTATATAGTGGAAATGGGCAGGACTTTGACTCGATTCAAAGTTCTGCCTTTTTTATGTCTAAATACGGATCAAAGGAGCTTATTACGTTTTACAAAGTATTTACAATTTTTATATTGACAGTTGAGCATATGTTCAACTATAATATGTTTGACAGTTGAATGTGTACTCAACTGTATGAGAGATATTTTACGGATGATTTTGTGAGATATAACTCTTATCTATTGATACTTTATAATACGGGAAACCCATGATAAATTTAAGAAAGGTATAGGTAATCAAATGGAATCCAATAAAAAGCGTTTAATCCGTATTGCTCTGGGCGCAGTTCTTTTCACTGCCGCAGTCCTGGTGAATACAAATAGTTCCATAATCAAAGCGGTCCTTTTTCTGGCGCCTTTTATCATCATAGGCGGAGATGTCATTCTGAAAGCGTTTAAAAATATCGTCCGCGGCCGGATATTTGATGAAAATTTTTTGATGAGCATTGCAACCGTCGGCGCATTTTTAATCGGGGAATATCCGGAAGGCGTCGCTGTCATGCTGTTTTACCAGGTAGGGGAATTATTTCAAAGCTATGCTGTGGATAAGTCGCGTAAATCCATTGCCGGTCTCATGGATATCCGCCCCGACTATGCGAATATCCGAAAAAACGGACAGATTGAGACGGTTGCACCGGATAAGGTTGCTGTCGGCGACATAATCATCGTTCGGGCCGGGGAAAAGGTTCCTCTTGACGGGGTTATCCTGGAAGGGAACTCCCTGATGGATACCAAGGCTCTGACTGGAGAATCGGTTCCACGGGAAGCGGTCACGGGGGATACGATTTTGAGCGGTTTTATTAATATGAGCGGACTGCTGACTGTACGGGTGACGAAGGAATTCGGCGAATCCACCGTCAGCAGGATACTCGATTTAGTGGAAAATGCAAGCAGTAAGAAATCCAATTCTGAAAACTTCATAACCAAATTTGCCCGCTATTATACACCGGTTGTAGTCGTCGTTGCCATATTGATGGCGGTGATTCCTCCTCTCGTTATTCCGGGAACCTCTTTTTCTGTTTGGATATACCGCGCTCTGACCTTCCTGGTTATATCCTGTCCGTGTGCGCTTGTCATTTCAGTGCCTATGAGTTTTTTCGGCGGGATTGGAGCCGCTTCCCTGAGCGGCGTTCTGGTTAAGGGAGGCAATTATCTTGAAGCGCTGGCATAGACGGAAACCATAGTTTTTGACAAGACAGGAACCCTGACTAAAGGTATATTTAAGGTACAGTCCATTGAACCAAAAGGGATTTCCAAAGAAGAACTGCTGCGTTTGACAGCTTATGCGGAAAGCTATTCCAGCCACCCCATTTCTCTTTCTTTAAAAGCGGCTTATGGGAAAAAGATTGACAGCAGTCTTGTTACAGAGGTTGAAGAGATTGCCGGACACGGTGTCACGGCTGTTGTGGACAATCACAAAATCGCCGTCGGCGCAATAAAATGGTTCTCCGGTACGGTCTGCCCCCGGCAGACACCGGTGATGCGGCGGGCACCATTGTCCATGTGATAGTAGACGGAGAATACCGCGGCTTTATCGTTATCGCGGATGAAATCAAGGAGGACGCATTCAACGCTGTGGAGGCTCTCAGAAATTTACAGGTGAAGGAAACCGTAATGCTTACGGGGGACACCGATGCCATCGGCAGGTCGGTAGCAGCCCGGCTTAAACTTGACAAGGTTTACACGGAGCTTCTTCCCGGCGATAAAGTGGAGAAGGTAGAGGCAATGATGCAAAACAAATCAGCCAAAGGAAAGCTGGTTTTCGTAGGTGACGGGATTAATGATGCGCCTGTGCTGGCGCGCGCCGACCTTGGTATTGCCATGGGCGGCCTGGGGTCAGATGCCGCCATTGAAGCCGCGGATATTGTTATCATGACGGATGAACCATCCAAAATAGCTACAGCCATAAAAATATCAAAAAAAACGCTGACAGTTGTCCGCCAGAATATTATACTGTCTCTGGCAGTAAAATTTGGCGTCCTGATTTTAGGAGCCGCCGGATTAGCCACTATGTGGGCCGCAGTGTTTGCCGATGTAGGAGTGTCTGTAATTGCTGTTCTGAATGCTGCACGCATTCTCAGCAAGAAACAATATATGTGAGTAAATTGTAATAACAGGAGGAGGTTACCATGGAAATGAAAGACAGCGGCTGTCATATTGTGAATGAAAAATTGGTGGAGGAAGCTAAAGCAGGTATATCGAACAGGGCTGAATTAGATTACCTTTCAGAGCTTTTTAAACTATTAAGCGACCCTACCCGTATGAAACTGGTTTTGGCCTTATCCTGCGGGGAGATGTGTGTCTGCGATTTGGGCGCAGCTCTTGGCATGACAAAGTCTGCAATTTCACATCAGTTGAAAACCATGAAGCAGTGCAGTGTGGTTAAGTCACGCAGGGAAGGGAAAAATGTTTTTTACAGTCTTCACGACCAGCATATGACAGATATTATAGCCCTTGCGGCATGCCATGCCGGCCATGTCCGACCGGTTTCAGAGGAAGGCTGATGTGATTCATATTCCCGGAAAAGAAAACCCGGCTAAGGGGCATATGCTTATAAGCAGATGCTTCTTAGCCGGATTTTCAATATCGGGCGGCGTCTCCGGTTTTATTCCTTATACGGCGTAATATCATGGCAGGAGAGCAGACAGGCGTCCTGCGACTCCCAGCGGATATAGGAGGCATCTGCCATGGACCAGACCTTGAGGACAGGATTGTAAACTTCCATTGTCTGGTTAATGTTAATCCGGATATCGCGCACAGGGCAGATTCTGCAGGGAGTATTCCTGTCAAAGAAAGCTTTATAACACGGCATTCCCAGACGGGCCGACGGAGCAATGGCGTAGGTCTTGGCATTGATATATTTCAGCGCATAGGTGTCGGGATCGATTACATAAATCCAGGAATTCTGGTTGTCCAGCACCATTTGGAGATTTTCGGCCATGGCCACCGCGCGGTTCTGTGCCCGCATTTTCAGCAGGAAGGTGGATAATAGCTCTGAAATAAAAATCAGCGCATCAATCTGAGCCTGTGTCCAGATTCGTTTATCTTTACAGTCGTCAAACCCCACATAACCGGTAAATCTGCCGTCATTGCGTATCGCACACTGCAGCAGGGAATGGATTCCCTGTTTATGAAACATATTGTACAGTTTGGGCGGAAGCGTGGCGACATCAGGGCAGAAAAATACGCCGTTCTCGTTAAAGAGATCGCAGTAACGGCAGTTTCCGTCCATGAATTTACTGTAGTCTACATTCTGTAAATTAGCAATTTCAGATTTAATTCCCTTATTACACCATTCAAAGGTATTATTGCAGAAGGTGCCGTCATTCGTGTCCTCGATAATATAGACACGGCTGACATTACATTTTTGCCCTACCATCTCCAGGATGGAATTGATGGCCGCCTCCTGATTTCTGGCCTCATAAAGCACTTGAAATGCCTGTTGGATGATGCTGTATGTTACCAGGTTCAGTGAGTCATCAGACTCAATTCGGGTGCCGGCCGCCGGAAGCTGATCTGAATTCCGGATAAATCCGCCGGACATAACGGTCCTGTCATACAGTGCGTATTGATCCTTGCCCTGCTGTTTGGCATGGTAGAGCGCCTGATCGCATGCCTGGAAAAGTGTCTGGTAATCGGAGCCGTCGTCAGGGCAGCAGGAGATACCGATGCTGCATGACAAATGGTAATCCTGCAATTCATCCTTCAGTACATTGTGGAACGCGTCAACGACTCTCTGGGCGCGTGCGTGCAAAACCTGGTCATCGGCAAAGCTGCACATATATACCAGGAATTCATCACCGCCGATCCTGACTATGACGTCCCCGGTACGGAACAAACGCTGGAGCTGTGTGGAAATTTCAGTCAGCACGGCATCACCGAACATGTGACCGTAGGAATCATTAATCTGTTTGAAATTATCGAGATCAATAATCATCATTGACGCCTGCTCCGAGCCTCCCCGTTCCTCCAGAAGCTTCTGGATTTTATGGCGTCCCGTACTTTTATTATACAGCCAGGTGAGGGCATCGCGTTCCGCTTTTGCGGTCAGTTCCTGGGTTTTCCGCTTCTCGGCGTCAATATCAAGTATAACCCGACAGCTTTGATTGGATTTCTGTTCCGGTCAAACTGCGTGGTGGCACGTACCCGGCACCAGACATAATGACCGGCTGAATTTGCTATCCTGATTTCAAGCTCACGGTACGGAACCCCATTTCGTATACTCTCCATCAGGGCTAAGAAGGATGGTACATCTTCTGGAAAAAGATGGGAGGCATTCGGAATCCGGCTAACTGGCTTCGAATCCGGCTTATCCCCAAACTTCTTCTCCCAGTTGGAGGAATATGAAATCATATCGCTTCCGATATCCCATTCAAAAATAATATCATTTGTCTGATCCAGAATGATCTGGTGGCGTTCCATTGTCAGCCTCAAATCCTCCTGGGCCTGCTTTACCTGGGTCATATCTGTGAGAACGCAATTGATGTACTCCTTGCCGTCCCCGGAAACGGACAACTGGCATTTATCGAGAATCCAGATTATGCGTCCGTCCCTGGCAAGTATCCTGTATTCCAGTTCAATGGGGATTCCAAGCAGAAGTTTCTCGTGGAACCGGGCAATTACCTCGGCCCTGTCGTCCGGGTGTATTATATTGAGGTAATGACCCTGCAGCTCATCATTTAAATCGGTACGGCTGTAACCTGAAAGGTTGAAAAACCCCTGATTGGCATCAATAATAGTAAACCAGCGGTCATTTACACATTGCAGGATGCCCACCATCAGGTTCTGTATTTCCGTTATTCCCGAGGAACGTTCGGACTGTGTGGCCTGAATTGGCGGACTTTCGAGCCTTTTCCATACGATGAGAATACGGTGGGAATGCGGTGCCTGAATATTGATACGCAGAGTCACAGCTTCATACCAGAGATAATCACCGGTGGCCCTGTGGAGAACACGGTATTTGAGCGTGTGCTTCAGAAGGCCGTTTTCAACGAAATCATGGATATAATTATCACTGGAACCGGCCACGATGCCCTGGTCCCCGGTATGTACCGATTTTTCGGTGAAATTTTTAAGGGCTTCTTTATAATTGCCGCCAGAGCGCAGCGGTTCAAAATCTTCGCTGGCTATATAAACAAGATGGTAGATACCTGTGCTTAAATCCACTTCCATTACGGTGGAATCAGCGCAGCGCAGCATAGCCGCATATTTCATCTGGCCATATTGCTGTGTATCCTGTTCTTCCGTCTGTCTGAATTGTGGCAGCGCAGGCGCTTTTCTTAAGTCGGCTTTTGGGGAATGTCCGTCGGCATAGCTGTGGGTCAGACGGACAAATTCTTCGCGGGAGCTTTTAAAGCATTCCAGCAGTTTGGGCGAAAACACACCGCATTCTCCGTTCAGAATCATCGTGTACGCCTTAGCCGGTGAAAAAGCCTTTTTGTATACGCGGTCGGTGGTAAGTTCATCATATGCGTCGGCGATTCCCACTGCCTGCGCACAGATGGGGATACTGTCTCCCTTCAGCCCGTCCGGATACCCCTTACCGTCCCAGCGTTCGTGGTGATACCGGCAAATCCGGTAGGCATAGCGCAGATACTCTTTATCATCCATCCGATCAAGGCCCGAAAGAATTTCACAGCCCTTTTCCGAATGGGTTTTCATAATTGAAAATTCTTCGGCGGTGAGCGGCCCCGGTTTATTTAAAATAGCATCGGGAATCGATATTTTACCAATGTCATGCAGGGCGGATGCGCTTGCAATAATATTAATGGTGCGTTCGCTTAAATCATATTCCGGATAACTGTGCATGATATTTTCAAGCAATATCTTTGTGAACATACGGATTCTCAGGATATGCTGGCCGGATTCCACGCTCCTGTGTTCAACGACGGAGGAGAGGGCGTCCATCAGTACATCCGGGACTCGCGCAGCTTAACGGACTGGAGCTCCACCAGCTCCTCCAAATGCTCTCTGTGCAGATTCAGTTCAATGGCATTCTGCACTCTTCTTTTAACCACATGCGGTTCGAAGGGCTTCATAACAATATCGGAAGCGCCGAGATCAAAAGCCCGGACCTCACTCTCGATGGTATCTTCTGAGGTGATGATAATAACCGGGATGTTTTTAAGCAGCCTGGTCCGGTTCATATCCGACATAACTTCATAACCGTTTTTCACCGGCATGATAATATCCAGCAGCAGGGCGGCGATGGAGTCTTTATACTGATTGAGCAGAAGCAGGGCCTGTTCGCCGTTTTCCGCCTCAAGAATATTATAATTATTTTCAAATAAGGCACGAAGAATAGCGCGGTTTACTTCTACATCGTCCACTACTAACAGGGTATTACGGTTCATATGAAGTCACTCCTCTTTAGTTTCGCCGCCGTTTAATTACCTTCAGACGGGTAAATTCTTCACGGTCTTTTTCTTCCAGGGAATTTGTGATATCCCGGACCAGGCCGCTGTAGGATGGAATTGTAATGTTTTTCAGTGCATTGGCCCGTTTCTGGGTCTTTTTGATACTGGAAGCAAGGCGGTACGCGGAATTCTCCACCATAGACAGGCGGATGGTCAGCTCTTTAACCCGGTCGAACGCGGCCCGGGCCTGATCCAGAGATTCTTTTGTGCTGTAAAAAGCGTAAGTGGGAACCTCCTCCTGCTTTTTATGGAAGCGCACCAGAGGTATCTCCGTTCCCATAATGCTCCGGGCTTTGATTTCAATCGAATCCTCCACCGGGATCGATTCACCGGCCTCCTGGACATAGCTGATGCCCAGCTCGATATTTGCCTTCTGGAGCGCCCGATAGGCGGTCTGGAAGGTGACATCTATTTCCGACTGGATGTCTTTGGCCTGATCGATAAGAGCCATCAGTTCACGGATCAGGATATTTCGTTTTTTATCCATCAGCTCGTAACCCTGGCTGGCCAGGGCCAGGGAGTTTTTCGCCAGTATCAGATTCCCTTTTGTAGGAAAAGTATTTGGATTCATTTAGATTCATCCCCTCCTCCGGGCGGTCGTTCTTCTGTTTTAATCGGCGGCCGGTTTATAATACTGATCCAGCACCTTTGTGTCTATACGATCCAGCTCTGTCCTGGGCAGCATGCCGAGAAGCTCCCAGCCGATATCTAAGGTCTTAAGGATACTGCGGTTCTCGTGGGGATCCTGGCCGATGAAAAGTGTCTCAAATTCTTTTCCGAATTTCAGGTATAATTTATCTATCGGTGACAATTCATCCTCGCCGATTACCGACGCCAGCGCTCTGGCATCGCCGACTTTGGCGTAGCAGGAAAAAACAGCTGGTTTGCCACATCCTGATGGTCGGCTCTGGTAAAACCGTCGCCAATGCCGTCCTTCATCAGTCTAGAAAGCGATGGAAGGACACTTACCGGGGGATAAATGGACTGGCCCTGCAGGCCCCGGTCTAATACGATCTGGCCCTCGGTGATATATCCGGTCAGATCGGGAATCGGATGCGTGATATCGTCGTTCGGCATCGTCAGAATCGGAATCTGGGTCACGGACCCGTTTATGCCGGCTACGATTCCGGCGCGTTCATAGATGGCGGCCAATTCACTGTACAGGTATCCCGGGTATCCTTTTCTGGAAGGAATCTCTCCCTTTGGAGGAGGATACCTCACGCATGGCCTCCGCAAAGGAGGTCATATCCGTTAAGATAACCAGGATGTGCATATTCTTTTCAAAGGCCAGATACTCTGCAGTTGTCAGTGCAATCTTCGGAGTAATGAGACGCTCCATAACAGGATCATTTGCCAGGTTGATGAAGGTGACAACGTGATCGGAAACACCGCTCTCCTCGAATGTCCGGCGGAAATAATCCCCGACCTCGTATTTTACACCCATTGCCGCAAATACAATGGCAAACTTTTCGGAAGAATCATCCCCCAGGGATGCCTGCTGCACGATCTGTGCGGCAGCAAGCTGATCGTGGGGAAGTCCGTTGCCGGAGAAGATCGGCAGCTTCTGTCCGCGGATCAGAGTAGTCAGTCCGTCGATAGCCGAGATACCGGTCCGTATATAGTTTCTGGGATATTCCCGTGAAACTGGATTCAACGGTTTTCCGTTCACGTCCAGCCGGACGTTTCCGGGTACCGGACCCAGACCGTCGATAGGCTGGCCGATACCGTTGAAGGTCCGCCCGAGCATCTCCTCGGAGACAACGATCTCCATCGGATGTCCGGTCAGCCTGGTGTGGGTATTGCGAAGCGCCATATTCTCGGTCCCCTCAAAGACCTGGATAATGGCCTTTTCACCGTAAAGTTCGATTATCTTTCCCAGCTTGCGTTCCTGGCCGCCGACGTTCATTTCCACGATCTCATCGTAGGCGGCATTCTCGACGCCGTCCAGTACCACCAGAGGGCCGTTAATGGAACTGAGTCCCAAATATTCAATTGCCATGATATAAGTCCCTCCTTAAGCGTTCCGTTCCACGACACCGTCATAGAACCGGTCAACAGCATCCCGGTATTCATCGAAGAGCTCGGGGCGGTTATTGGGAACGTCGTATTTGATAGATATAATTTTCTCAAAAATATCGTCCTGTTTTAAAACGGACATCGGCATGCCCATCCCAATCAGTGCGCGGCAGCGTTTATAGAGATAAAGGATGATCTCCATCATCTTGAACTGCTTTTTCATCGGAACACAGGTGTCCTCGGTATGAAAGGCATTCTGCTGTAGGAAGCCCAGGCGGATTACCTTGGCGATTTCCAGGACCAGCTTCTGATCGTCGGGCAGAACGTCGCTGCCTATCAGCTTGACAATCTCCATCAGTCCATTTTCCTGTGTCAGTATATAGACAAGCTGGTTCCGGTAGTCGATGAAGCGCTTATCCACATTTTCCGTATACCAGGGCGCCAAATCGGTCAGATATTCAGAATAGCTGGTCAGCCACTGGATTGCCGGGAAGTGTCTCGCGTAGGCGAGATTCTTATCAAGCCCCCAGAAGCAGCGGACAAAACGCTTCGTATTCTGGGTCACCGGCTCTGAGAAATCACCGCCCTGAGGGGATACCGCTCCGATGATGGATACGGAACCTTCCGTTCCGTTTAAGTTCTGGACCATTCCGGCACGCTCATAGAACTGGGACAGCCGGGATGCCAGATAAGCCGGGAAACCTTCCTCCGCCGGCATCTCCTCCAGACGTCCGGACAGCTCCCGCAGCGCCTCTGCCCATCGGGACGTGGAATCCGCCATGATAGCGACGTGATAACCCATATCACGGTAGTATTCCGCCAGGGTAAGACCGGAATAGAGACTGGCCTCACGGGCTGCAACCGGCATGTTGGAGGTATTGGCGATCAACGTAGTGCGGTCCATTAAGGGATTGCCGGAACGCGGATCGGTCAGCTCCTGGAACTCCTCCAGAACCTGGGTCATCTCATTTCCGCGCTCACCGCAGCCGATATAAATGATAATGTTCGCGTCCGACCACTTGGCGATCTGATGCTGGGTCATGGTTTTACCTGTGCCGAAGCCGCCGGGGATACAGGCGGTGCCGCCTTTTGCCAGGGGAAACAGGGTATCCAGGATACGCTGTCCTGTAATGAGCGGCCGGGATGCCGGATAGCGTTTGCTGACGGGGCGCGGGATGCGGATAGGCCATTTCTGTGCCATCGTAAGCTTGATTTCCGAGCCGTCCGGCTGTAATAGTGTGATGAGCGGATCGTGGATCGTATATTTTCCGTCTGCCGCGGCATCGAGAACGGTTCCCTCAATTCCGGGGGGAACCATGGGCTTGTGGACGATGGCTCTTGTCTCGGGCACTTCGGCAAAGATAGAACCCTGATACAGCACATCTCCTTTTTTAACGGTAATATGAGTGTCCCACAATTTACTGCCGTCCAGTGACTCGACACTTACGCCGCGGTCAATATAGGCGCCGCCCGTTTTTTTGATTTCAGACAGGGGCCTTTCAATTCCGTCAAATATATTGGTAAGAATGCCGGGGGCCAGTATGACCGATACGGGCGAGCCGCTTCCCGTGACGGATTCCCCGGGCTTTAAGCCGGAAGTCTCCTCATAAACCTCAATCGTTGTCCGCTCGCTTGTAAGGCCGATTACTTCCCCCACCAGGTTCTCCGTGCCGACATAGACGAGTTCATTCATCTTAAAGCCCGGATCGCCCTTCAGGTAGACAATGGGACCGTTGATACCATAAATAATGCCTGTTCGCTCCATCTTATCTGCCTCCTATCCGGAACTGGAATTTATCAGAGATTTCCGCCAGTTTTGTTTTAAATGAATTATCAATCAGAATATTTTTCGACGGAATGACGGCCTGTATACCGCCCAGAAACGTAGTGTCGCTGAGCTTTATCTCTGCGCCCGTATGCAATGCGATACGGTTTAACTTATCCTCGTCGGATGGATCCAGATAAACGGTCATTGGAGCGTCCTGGGCAAATTCCAGCGCTTTTTTAACCTCCGATTCCAGAAACCGCTGATAGTCGGCTGAATCCATGAAAAGGGCAAGCCGGTTCCTCAGCTCGCTGATCAGCATGGTTTTCAGCTCCTCCTGCTTCTGGCTGTATTCCCGCTTGATATTGATCTGTTCTATCGATAACTGCTTGTTGATTTCGTGTTCAATTTTTTCCACCTCTGCGTCCACCTGCATGTCGGATTGACGCCTGGCATCCCTTTTATGCTCTTCCAGGATAGAACGCAGGGAGGCCGTATAGTCGGCCAGCATTTTATTGCTGCGCTCGGTAGCATCCCCATAGCAGAGGGATTCGAAATGTTCCAGTTTTTCTTCAATGGTCAAGTTATGTTCACCTGCTTTCCAGTACTGCTTTTCAGCTTTTACAGTGGAATTTCTGTTATAGCTTGAGGCCGATTGCCTCGTTCACATAGGCGGTGATAAAGTCCGGCTTGCGGCCGGTTCCATGACGGTCCGGAATCTCCACAAAAAGTGGAAAATTGTGTTCCAGTCTGACACGGTTGATGAGATCCGGAAAGTCGCGCCCGAATTTTTCGGTCAGCAGAACAATACCTATCTCTTTATCGGCGAGGACTTTATCGAGAGCCTCTTTTACTTCCTGCCTTTCATGGACAACAACGCCCTCGACGCCTGCCAGGCGCATTCCGGTGAGCGTGTCAATGTTGTCGCTTATCAGGTACATCTTCATTATAACTTACCAAGGATCATGAAGGAAATGATCAGTCCATACAGGCAGACACCTTCGGCAAGTCCGGCGAAGATGAGCGATTTTCCGAAAATAGTGGAGTCCTCGCTGATGGCTCCCAAAGCTGCCGAAGCAGCGGCGGAAACAGCGATACCTCCTCCGATGCCGGAAAGTCCGGTTGAGAGGGCGGCAGCAATGTATCCCATACCGGCTGCCGAGTTTACTGCAGATTCCGCAGCCTCACCTGCGGCATAGGCCTGGCCTGAGAACATGAGGACGGATGCGGTTATCAGCGTGCCGAAAAAGAGCAGTGCGTTGACGCCCAGGGCAGTTTTATATCTGCCCCTGGTCTTTTCGCCGGCGGCGAAAGCGCCGAAGGGAACGGCGATACTCAAAATAAGTGCTGCAGCTAATACGATTTTAACGGTTAATGACATAATAGTAATCCTCCATATCTTTATTCACGTATTTTATATAAAGTTGTGTCATGCCTTTCCATAGGGCTTGAACTCGCGTCCGCTGCCTTTATAGAAACGGCTGAATATTTCATAATATTCCAGTCTCAGAACCTGGATCCCGACAATCAGTCCCTCCATTGCACAGACAAACAGGTTGCCGATGATGACAACAGCCCAGTTGAGGGAACCTGATTCTGCGCCTGCCAGCATCATTACGACTTCCATCATGGCTGCATGGCTGACGGCGAAAGCTCCCACACGGACAAAGGACAGGGTGTTGGAGAAATAGCTGAGCAGCATCTCAAACATCTCGAAAAAGCCCTGTACAAAGAACATGACCCGGGAATCGGAATGCTTTCCGGCCTGTTTCTTGACCAGTGAAGCAAGCGGTTCCTTCAGAAAGATAATGACAAGCGGTATGCCGAACATCACGGCAAGCACCCAGGCTGCAGGGAGCGTTTTCCCCATCATGAAGAGAACGACAACAGCCAGTACGCTTCCGTAAAGACGAGGCCGGCCAGTCCATTGGCATCAAACCAGGATTTCTCAGGGTCATGGAAACGGACGGAATTGACGATGTTTAAAATCATTGTCAGAACGATAATTCCCATTCCCAGCGCAACTGCCACAATAAATACGGTGTTCAGCTTCCCGATAAACGGCAGATTCATCATCTGGGCCGCAGGCCGCAGCCATAGGGGATGGATTACATCTTCAAAGCCGAAGACACTGCCGAACAGGAAACCGAATACGGCGGAGAAAAATCCGCAGCAGGAGATAACCGCAGCCAGATCCATCTTTTTAACCCGGTAAAGAAGGTAGCCTCCTAATAAGAGCAGGCCCCTGGCCCACATCTCCAAACATGAAGCCGAAAAGGAAGGAGTAGGTAATGCCAATCAGGATGGTCGGATCAAACTCTCCATAGGCGGGCAGGCCGTACATTTTAATGAACATCTCAAATGGCCGGAACAGCTTTGGATTTCTCAGCTTTGTCGGAGGCGGTGTCAGCAGGTTATTATGATCATCTTCCACAATACAGAACGTCTTGTCGTCCGTCTCAAGCTCTTTCTTAAAGTTTGCGGCATCTGTCTCCGTCATCCACCCGCAGAGAATGTAAAAGGTGTTGACATCATGGTTTGTGCAGGCGGCCAGCTTCCTCACATTAAAATTGGTGTTATAGGAATTCAGCTTTTCGTAGGCGCCAGGATGTCCCGGCGGTTTTCTTCCAGAATACGGCTGATTTCCGAATTCGTTGACTCCAGTGCAGCCTCGGCTTTCTTAATCTGCTGTTCCAGTGCATCGATCGCCTCCCCGGGAGTGCCGTTATACTCATCCGGCACAATGAAACGTTCAAAATGGAGGGAGGTATAGATTGCATCAATTCGTTTTGATATCACGGCCGGCACAAAGTAAACGATGGAAACGTAATGCTCATCCTCATGACATTTGTAGAGGATTGTATCTAATGATTCGTAGACCACTTTTTCAAATTTGGCGTAATACTCCCGCGGGATCCGGCCGAAGCGGAACCGGATATGCTGGAAATGCAGGATTGACCGGATGTCATAATCCAGCTCCCTGAATGGGACAATCTTGTTGTAGGAAGTCCTGAGGGTATCCAGTTCCTCTTCCAGTTTTCCCTTGCTGTCACGGTAATCTGCCAGTTCCTTGTCTACACGCTGTACGGTTTCAGAGGCCTCTTCGATTGAAATATCCCCGCCGGCCAAAATCCGTATGGACTTATTCCTTCCGGCGGATGTATCTTTGTCCCGGGATGTCTCACTGGCATTGAAAGAATTGGCCAGGCGGGCAGCCCGGGTAAATAATTCTTTATAGGGATTAATCTCAATGTAAGGGCGAAGATCTTTGACAGTTTTTAATTCTGATAAAGCATTTTCAATCTGAATTTCGTATTTGCTGAGATACAGATTGACAACCCGGTCTATATCCTCTTTGGGACCGGTTATGCTTAGAAATTTCATTTTCTCTATCACGGCGTGTTCCCCCCTGACTCTTCTTTTTCTATAATATCCAGTATTTCACCGGCGCCCAGATGATAACGAATCCCCTCGATTACAGTAATAATCTTTCTCAACTCCTCTTCTTTAAAATACAGATACGAGTAGAGAGTGGCTATCGAATATGGATTTCTTCTGGCAGCGGTGCGGTGAATGTGCGCCAGTATCACGCCATACAGAATTTCCAGGTCAGGCTTCTCTTCAAGAGACGCCGCCTTTGTCTGTGCGCCATACCAGGTATCTGAGAGAACGGAAAAAAACTCATCCATGCTTTCCGCGGCAATCAGATGCTCCAGCTGGCTGCTTCGCAGCCGGTAACGGATTGGTATCAGAAGCTTTTTAACTGCTTCTCCGGAAACGGTGTAGTACCGTTTGGTTCTGTAAATCCACTGCAGGTTGAGCAGATCCAGCTTTGTACCAAAGCCCTGCAGGATTGCGTCCTGTTCCCGTCTGGGTATTTTTTTCTTTATTGCTCTCCATGTTACATTGAAATAGTATAAATCAAGCGCCATCTCATAGTCGAAATGGCCTCCGTCGCCGGAATCGCGGATACCTGCGAGCAGCGGGTAATAAATAGTGCCCTCCAGGCTTTCTATGAATTCATCCGTCGTTGCCGCGGTGCCGATGGCAGCAAGGTTGAGCTTCGAATGAGAGCGGAAAAAATCTTCGTATCTGGACAGCCCCACGGGAACCGGCTGATGGGCCGCCGCATTCCTAAGGCAGCTTTTTAATATATCGATCTCAAAGTGCATAAAATACAGTTTGAAAAACTGACGCTGTTTTATCCCGGCAAAACGGTACAGTCTGGCATAATCCCTGTACAGGGCGCCGGCCAGCAGACGTTCGATTGTACCACGGTGAAGATCTTCGCTGTCCATATCCGGGAATATATCGGAGTAGGTGGGAATGGAGCGCAAAAAATCCACAGCTTCAGGTACACTTTCCAGCGCAGCCATAGCGCGGTACTGTTCTTTGGTAAGAAGCTGCCCCTTCATTGCGCGGACCTTTGCCGTAAGTCCGCTGTAGGCCAGAAGTCCTCTCATAAGAATCACGCTCCTGTCATTTCTTTAAACAGCTGTTCCACATAATTTTTGCTCTGACACTTATAATGGTTTTCAAGCTTTTCCAGCATATGATCGGCGCGGCTTTGCTGACAGGCCAGCTTTTTCTTCATCTCAGCCTCCATTGAGGTCCGCACCTCGTCAATGCGTGCGGAAGTTTCCGCCTCAAGTTCCCGGTCAAAGCTTTCTGTTTCCCGGCGGATCTGCTCTGCGATATCCTTTTTCCGGGCTGCCGCGTCATCCATTATTTTAACAGCTTTATTTTCAATTAGTGATATTTTTCCAATAATCCGATCCATGTAGGTTACCTCCTGCGGTGATTGATGAAGTTCATGCCAGAGCGTGTCAGAAAATCTATTCCCGCTGTCTGAACCGATCTTTACAATAGTATACGCATAACGGTGAAAAGTACACTTTCAGAAACAGTACAGAAAGCATGAACTGTTTCCATTTAACGATAGCCTGCACGCTCCGCGCACAGATCACCGCCTTCAATTAAAAGAAACCATAGCAGAATTGGGATATTCCGCTATGGTTTTTGGGCAGTTATAAATAAAGCGATTTCAGCCAATGGAATCCGAACTTCTGTCATTCAATTATTCGGTGACAGGTGTGAGGTATTCCTTTGCAACGTAGGCATCCTGGCCGTTGTATCTGATAATACACCATCTGTCATCATGATCACGCACATATTCAACTTCTGCACCCCGGGGCAGCTGTACGACAATGCGTCCGTCTGTTGCAGGGGTTGCCCGTACGTTCAGTGTATCCGCATTAACTTTGTATTTAACAGTTGCAGCTTCTGTAGTCGGCTCCTCTGCCGGACTTTCACTTTCTGTCGGAACCGGTTCAGTCATTTCTGTTGAGACGGCCGGTGCAGTAGTTTCCGGGACTTTCTCTTTTCCCGGGTGAATCATCTTGATGATAAAGATTAATACTACAATAATTGCGATTAATAGTAAAGGTTTTATAATACTTCCCGCGTCGAAGGAAGGACCGGAAGACTGTACTCTGCGCCTTCTGCTGGAACTTCCCCCTGAGGAGGAGCGCCGGCCCGGTGATTCATCCGTCCTGCGCCGCGCTGATGCAGCCGGTGCAGGTTTACGCCGCCGTTCGTTGTAGTCGTTGGCAAATGTGTAAACCTCCTGTGAGAGAAGATGATGGGCCTGATTGGCATTGTAGGCGCTGTTGTCTTCTTCATGAATAGCCTTATTGCCTATGGTCCTGATCTTGTGATAATGTTCGCAGGTGGTCTTGCTAATGATTCCATCATCATATAGCCCGTCAATCATATCAATCAGGTTGCCTTCCATAACGCCTGATTTCTCACAAAGGCACTTCACCATAAATTCTAGGGTCTGGCGTGCCTTAATCATAGCCATGTTGTACTTTTTCTGTCCGATTAGACGTTCTGTATCTCTAACTCCGCTTTGAATTTTCTCCCAGCTGTTTGTGCCCGGATTGTCTGTATTGTTCATAGGCTGTCTCCTTTGTATCAGTGTTACTCAAACCTTAATTATCCCTATTATAATATATAGGAAAATTTTATGCACCTATATTTTAAAATAAATTTATAAAATTAGGAAAAATGTAATATATATCTTAGAATTGCCGCAGCTATTTGAGAATTTACAGATTAACTTGCATAAAAATCGTTGAAATGGTAAGATAGAAAGATAAAATAAATGGAAAAACTATGAAAAATAAAGGTAAATGTAAAACCAGGAGGACGCGGTATGAGACTACGCCATATACCGGGCGCAGAGCAGATGATAGAGGACAGCCCCTACGTAATTCAGAATCCCGAAGAGCGGAAGGGAAAGTGGCATGAGGTTTTCGGAAATCACAATCCGATACGCATAGAAGTAGGTATGGGGAAGGGCAGGTTTATCATGGAACTGGCCAAAGCCAACCCTGAAATAAATTATATCGGCATAGAGCGGTATTCGACCGTACTGCTGAAGGCGATACAGAAGAGAGAACAGCTTGCAATTACGAATATCTGCTTTATGTGTATAGATGCAAAGAATATGGCCGATATTTTTGATATGGGGGAGGTTGACAGAATTTATCTGAATTTCTCCGATCCATGGCCAAAGGACAGGCATGCCAAGAGAAGGCTGACATCACCTCAGTTTATGGAGGTATATGATAAAATCCTGAAGAAAGACGGCACCGTGGAATTTAAGACAGACAACAGGGGACTTTTTGATTATTCCCTGGAATCGGTACCGGAGGCAGGATGGAATATTTTAGAATATACATTTGACCTTCATCACAGTGAAATGGCGGAGGGGAATGTAATGACGGAGTATGAGACAAAGTTTGCGGCAGAGGGAAAGCCGATCTGCAAACTTGTGGCCGCCAGAGAGATTGCGGCAGACGGAAAATAAAAAGCCGCATGGCCCGTCGGGTATCTGTACATGTGCGATAAGCATATAATGTGGAAAACAGCAGACAGCAGGTGTGCAGATATGAGCATGAAAGCCAGAATTACCCGTGAATTGTCGAAAGCGACAAGTGATAAGGCGGAACTAAACAAAACCGTTCTGAAATGGAAAAAGCATTTTGACGAAGCGGGAAAGGTGATCGGTGCTGACAGAAAAAAGAAGAAGTAGGAGGAGTTGCGAATGGAGAAGAGATTTACGAGCGAGAATTTTGAAACGGAAGTTTTGAAATCAGATGTACCGGTACTGGTAGATTTTTATGCCGACTGGTGCGGTCCGTGCAAACGAATGGCACCCATCGTAGAACAGCTGGCTTCCGAGTATGAAGGTAAGATTACGGTCGGAAAGGTAAATATAGACGACAGTACGGATCTTGCCATTAAATACGGCGTTATGTCAATACCGACTCTGATCGTATTCCGAAGAGGAGAAGTGTTCAGAAAAGAAGTGGGAGTACAGACGAAGGCGACGGTGGCGAAGGCGATCAACCAGGCCATTTAATAATTAATTAACTTGAAGCGTGAATGCAGGGGGGATCCGGCTTTTGCCGGAGCCCTCTTTTACGAATAAAACCGGGATAGTTTTAATAAAATATATACTTTGGATATATTTTTTACAAAACTTTAAAAAAAAGGTTGACAATTGGAGATGATTGAGATAAAATAATCCATGCGTCACGAAAAATGACGAAAGAAAATATTCTCAGCGCCTTTAGCTCAGTTGGTAGAGCAGTAGACTCTTAATCTATTTGTCCAGGGTTCGAGTCCCTGAAGGCGCACTATAAAGGTACTGATTTTGCAGACTGAGAGCTGTGGGGTCGGTGCTTTTTTTTAGGCTCTTTGTCAATAGTTGGGGTGGGATTTGTTAAAATCCCGCCCCAATTCTATTGACAAAGGGCCCTTTTTATGTTTAGTTCCATGTTTTACTGATTTTGGGCATGCCAAATAAGCCTCCGCATTACCGACCTTTTTATCCTATGATGTACAGTGAAGTATCCGGGTTCGGAACCGTTTGAAATTCCGGATTCCGTAGCGCTCCGTTTTAATACCTTTATCTTGTTGTTAAATCCTTCTGTGGGACCATTTGTCAACCCGTATTTAAAGGCATTCAGAATTTCTTTTCGCCAGGCCCTGTAGGTCTTAGCACAGGCCTCAAATTCCTTGATCCCACAGCTCTGCGCATTCGCAATCCAGTCATCAAATTCCCTCTGCTGCTGACGATACGCTTCCATCTGGCAGATATCATAGAACCACTCTTTCATGCGGTGTGCCAGACGAAGCTCCTCGCTATAGTGAAGCATTAAATCCACAGGCCTGTTTGTTCTCATCCTTCAGCTTTTGTAGCGGGTCAGAATGAGTTTCCGGCGCGTTTATAATACTTACGCAGAGAAACCGGCATGGAGCGCTGCAGCCGTTTGCGTACATTTTCAATCGCCCATGTCACCTGCCGGATGAAATGATATTTATCCACGATGATTGTAGCGTTTGGAAAGAAGGTTTGTGCAAGTTCGGTGTAGGGGCGCCACATATCGCAGACGAAGAACTTTACCTTCAGGCGTTCTTTCCTGGGAATGTTCCGCCAATAATCAGCCAGATGGCTTTGGGTCCGATCCGGGAGAATGTCGAGGATCCGGCGCTTTTTCGGATCAACCAGAATGCACTGATATTTACTGGTAGAAGCATTGCCTTTGAATTCGTCAATGGAAAGCGCTTGTGGAAGCTGGTCAGGCGGAGGATAGCAAATCGTGTCCAGAAGGCGGCAGACCGTCTGGACGGAAACACCGGTAAGCTTTGCGATCTGTTTTAAGGAAAAGGTCTGCCGGAGCAGGCGAGACAATGTAAAATGCCAGCCTGCGGGTCCTGCGGTGGTAGCTGGGGAGGAACGAATAGGGTTCCGTGAACCGTTTGCGGCAGTATGGGCAGAGGTAACGGCGTTTGCGAAGGAGCAGGATTACTTGTTTTCCCAGTAAGGGAATGTCCTGGACTTCTTGTAAACGGTAATCATGAATCCGTTTTGTTTTAGCCCCACAGCAGGGACAAGTCTGTTCTACCGGTTGGGACTGGATGAAAATTTTAATGAAAGAGTCTGCCTGAACCACTTTTTTAATAAAAACACCTTCCAAGTTAAGGAAAGCCTTGGTATAATTAGGGTACATCTATAAGGGGTCACCTCCGTAACATTAAACTTTGGTCAGGATAATGCGTTTAGGAGGCTTCTTATAGATGTATTTTATTACAACGAAAAGAATGTTGGAAGTGTGCTTTTCAGCACACCCCAACATTCAGTATAGAACCTTTTTTTACATTAAGATTGGACCTGGCAGAATTGGCAGCTACAAAAGGAGATGTGGTATGAAAATTGGGGAGTTGGCGAAGCTTACGGGAGTGTCAAAAGACAGTATCCGCTTTTATGTGGAAAATGGCCTTTTATTTCCTGACCGGCAGGGACCTCAGATGGATTTTTCAGACAGAGAGCAGGAGGATCTTTTTTATATCAAACGGTTAAGGAAGGCAAGGTTTAATAATAAAAACTCTGATTATTTCAAAAAAGCCCGGAAATACGGGCAAATCACGGGATAAGGACACCGAATTTACTACCCATTTACTACATTCGGAGGGAGCCTTGACACGCTGTCCTTTCCCATGAAGCCCACTATCCCAAACAGCGCACATCGAAAAATCGAGATACGACACCGCAGACGGCGGCGTTCTCTTTTCCCTTTGGGGAGATCAGGACGCCGCTTTTTTGCGCCCAAATAGAGGAAGGAGCGACCGCCTATGTACTTTACGTCCGGCAGCGACCGGGCCTTTGAACAGCTCATGCAGACAAGGCCAGGCGCAGATCATTTTGACAGCGGCGAGGCCGGAGCGCCGGAGGACTGCGGCACTTGCCGATTTTACCGCCCACACTGGAAGTATCAGTTTTGCATCTACGCAGAATGTCCTTACCAGCCGGGCAAGCTCACCGTCTTTGACACGGTGAAATTTCAAGTGAAAGGAGTGTGCGACAAGATGGCAGTTTTTCGAGTGGAGAAAAACCGAGGATACACGGTGATGTCCAACCACCACCTGCGGAATAAGGACTTGTCCCTGAAAGCCAAGGGCCTGTTATCGCAAATGCTCTCTCTGCCGGAGGGCTGGGACTACACGCTAAAGGGCCTGTCTTTGATAAATCGGGAAAGCATCGACGCCATACGGACGGCGGTGTGGGAGCTGGAACGGGCCGGATATATCACCCGACAGCAGAACCGGGACGGCAAGGGAAAGATGGCAGATATGCTCTATACCATCTACGAGCCGCAGACCGAAGCATCGGTGTTGGAACAGCCGATATTGGAAAACCCGGTGTTGGAAAATCCAACATCGGATAACCCGACACCGGAAAATCCAACGCAAATAAATAAAGATAGATCAAGTAAAGAGAAATCAAATACAGATGGACGAATTACCGATTCCATTCCTATCCTTTCCCCTCCCTCTCCTTTGGAGAAAGCAGCGGCTGCGCCGCCGGAACGGAAAGGAACGGGAGCGAAGTCACAGAGCGCCGTAGCGGTTTATCGGGAAATCATCAAGGATAACATCGAGTATGAACACCTTTGCCAGCACACCAAGGGGATTGACCGGGAACTGCTGGACGAGATCGTGGACTTGCTGGTGGAAACCGTATGCAGCGCCCGAACGACCATCCGCATTGCCGGGGACGATTACCCCGCTGAGCTGGTGAAATCCAAGTTGATGAAGCTGAACAGCTCCCACATGGAGTTTGTCTTTGACTGTATCAGCAAAAACACCACGGAAATCCGAAATATCAAGAAATACCTGCTGGCGGTTCTGTTCAACGCCCCAAGCACCATCAACGGCTATTACACGGCACTGGTGGCCCACGATATGAACACCGGCAAAATCTGAAAAAGGAGGACAGCCCTATGAAACAGGGAACTTTGATTTTTGACGAGCAGGCAGACCGCTATGACATCCGTTTTGACCTAGCGGACTACTACGGCGGCCTGCACTGCGGAGAAACCTTCGATGTACTGGTAGGCGGCAGATGGAGGCCCACCCGCATAGAAATGGCTGAAAACTGGTATCTGGTGGGTATCCGCACCGACGACCTCTCCGGCCTGCGGGTGCGGATCTAAGCCGTGCCGCCTGCCTGCTTTGACTTCCAAGGAGGGATAGCAGTTGCAGGAAGAAATCGAACAGAAAACCATCGCGTTAGCGGTTAAGACGGGCAAGCTCACCGGCCAGGTATTGCAGGCGGCCATGAAGAAATTTCTGGCCGCCCGGCAGAAAGGGACAGGAAAGGCACATCACGGAAAACAGAGCTTGCGGCAGCTCAAAAAGGACGGTTCCGCCCTGTCCAACATTGAAATCACCGATGCCAACATCGGCCTGTTTCGGCCCTGCGCCAAGAAATACGGAATTGATTTCACCCTGCGGAAAGACCGCACCACCCATCCGCCCCGGTATATCGTGATTTTCAAATCCAAGCAGGCGGACAATCTGGAACAGGCGTTTAAGGAGTTTACGGCCAAGAAGCTCAAACAGCAGGAACGCCCCTCCATCCGAAAGGCCCTGTCGGCTATGAAGCAAAAGACGGCGGCCAGAAACCGCCAGCAGGCCAAGGAGAAAATCAAGGAAAGGGGGCTGTCTCTATGAGGCCGGAAGTGAAAAAGCTGATAATCGCAAACCTGCCCTATCTGCTGTTCGTTTACCTGTTTGGCAAGCTGGGACAGACCTACCGGCTGGCGGCTGGGGCGGATGTCTCAGAAAAGCTGCTGCACCTTGCGGACGGCTTTTCCCTTGCCTTTGAAAACGCCGCCCCCAGCTTCCACCTGTTCGATCTGGCGGTGGGTGTGGCCGGTGCGGTGGCATTGCGTCTGATGGTGTACTGCAAGAGCAAGAACGCCAAGAAATACCGCCGAGGCGTAGAATACGGCAGTGCCCGGTGGGGCGGCCCCAAAGATATAGCCCCGTACATCGACCCGGTGTTTGATAACAACATTCTCCTGACCCAGACGGAACGCCTCACCATGAACAACCGCCCCAAAGACCCCAAGACCGCCCGGAACAAAAACGTGCTGGTCATCGGCGGTTCCGGCAGCGGCAAGACGCGATTTTTTGTGAAGCCGAACCTGATGCAGTGCGTGTCCAAGGACTATCCGGCCTCTTTCATTATCACCGATCCCAAAGGGGGCCTGATCGGGGAGGTGGGCCAGCTCCTTGTGCGAAGCGGCTACCGGGTCAAAGTGCTGAATACCATCAACTTTTCCAAGAGCATGCGGTACAACCCATTCCGCTACATTCATTCGGAAAAAGACATCTTAAAGCTGGTCAACACCCTGATCTGCAACACCAAGGGGGAGGGCGAAAAAAGCGCTGAGGATTTTTGGATCAAGTCGGAACGTCTGTTGTATTCGGCTCTCATTGGCTACATCTGGTACGAAGCGCCGGACGATGAAATGAATTTCACGACGCTGCTTGAAATGATCAATGCGTCGGAGGCCCGCGAGGACGACCCGGAATTTCAATCCCCGGTGGATGCCATGTTTGAACGGCTGGAAGAAAAAGACCCGGAACACTTTGCGGTGCGCCAGTACAAAAAATTCCTTCTGTCGGCAGGCAAAACCCGCAGTTCCATTTTGATTAGCTGCGGAGCCAGATTAGCGCCATTTGACATCCGGGAAGTGCGGGAGCTGATGGAGGACGACGAGCTGGAGCTTGACACCATCGGGGATGAAAAAACGGCCCTGTTCCTCATTATGAGCGACACGGACACGACGTTTAACTTCATTCTTACCATGGTGCAGAGCCAGCTTATCAACCTTTTGTGCGACCGGGCCGATGACAAATACGGCGGGCGGCTGCCCGTCCATGTGCGGATGATTCTGGACGAGTTTGCCAACATCGGTCAAATCCCGAACTTTGATAAGCTCATCGCAACCATCCGAAGCCGGGAAATCTCGGCGTCAATCATCTTGCAGTCCCAGTCTCAGCTCAAGACCATCTACAAGGATGCAGCGGAAATCATTTCCGACAACTGCGACTGTACGCTTTTCCTGAGTGGAAGAGGTAAAAACGCCAAGGAAATCGCTGACGTGCTGGGCAAGGAAACTATTGACAGCTACAACCAAAGCGAAAACCGGGGCGCGCAGACCTCCCACGGACTGAACTACCAAAAACTCGGAAAGGAGCTGATGAGCCAGGACGAAATTGCAACCATGGACGGAGCCAAGTGTATTTTGCAGGTGCGCGGGGTGAGGCCGTTTTTCAGTGAGAAATACGACATTACCCGCCACCCCCGCTATCAATACCTCTCGGATGCCGACAAACAGAACACCTTTGATGTGGACAGGTACTTGTCGTCCCTGCGCCGGAAAAAACGGCGCGTGGTATCGGAGGATGAAACCTTTGACCTTTACGACATTGACCTGTCGGACGAAGATTTAGCCGCCCAGTGAAGCGGCTTTTTTCCTGTAATCAATCAAATTTGGTCGCCGGAAACCGGCAGAAAGTGAGGCATATATGGAATTTTTCAATAGTGCAGTGGATACGTTACAGACCATCGTTGTGGGCCTGGGCGGGGCGCTCTGTGTATGGGGCGGCGTCAATCTGTTGGAGGGATACGGGGCCGACAACCCCGCCAGCAATGCTCATGTACGGTAAGGAAGCAAGCAACCGAAAACAAGAGATAGACCGCACTAGCATTCCTAACCAAAGACCAAAGATAAGCATTGTGGGAAAATCTAAACTTTTGGATTTTCCTACAATGCCAACTAGCGGAATCCCTCCCACTCCTTATATCTTTCTGTATACATTGAATTTGTATTTAGTAAAATGCAGACAACACCACGGATCGGCTTTTGGTTGGACAATTCCAACCAAACACCACAGCAGACAGCAGAAAACATTCTGAACGCTAGGAAGCCGGTATGATTGTTACATATAAGGGGAAGAAAAATTTCTTTTAGGTACTTGCTTTCCTAAAACTGATGTGATACAATGATTTAAACCAGAAAAGGAGTAAAAAATATGCGGCAAGGTATTCTTAAATAAAACTATAATCAAATAGTGGGAACAAAGGATTATGATAGCTCCTTTTGTAGGGGCTTAGTTTTTTGTACCCAATTTAAGAATACTTTTGCCTTATCAATTTTGACATATCCCCAAAAACAGCAATCACAAACAGGTGTATGCTGTATATGTGTATGTCCGCAACTTATAATCCCCAGTGGTAAAAGTATTTTACTGCTGGGGATTTTTATGCCCTTTGGGGCTGTAAAGGGAGGACAATCACATGAAAATAATCAATATTGGAATTCTTGCCCATGTAGACGCTGGAAAGACGACCTTGACGGAGAGCCTGCTATATGCCAGCGGAGCCATTTCAGAACCGGGGAGCGTCGAAAAAGGGACAACGAGGACGGACACCATGTTTTTGGAGCGGCAGCGTGGGATTACCATTCAAGCGGCAGTCACTTCCTTCCAGTGGCACAGATGTAAAGTTAACATTGTGGATACGCCCGGCCACATGGATTTTTTGGCGGAGGTGTACCGCTCTTTGGCTGTTTTAGATGGGGCCATCTTGGTGATCTCCGCTAAAGATGGCGTGCAGGCCCAGACCCGTATTCTGTTCCATGCCCTGCGGAAATGAACATTCCCACCGTTATCTTTATCAACAAGATCGACCAGGCTGGCGTTGATTTGCAGAGCGTGGTTCAGTCTGTTCGGGATAAGCTCTCCGCCGATATTATCATCAAGCAGACGGTGTCGCTGTCCCCGGAAATAGTCCTGGAGGAAAATACCGACATAGAAGCATGGGATGCGGTCATCGAAAATAACGATGAATTATTGGAAAAGTATATCGCAGGAGAACCAATCAGCCGGGAAAAACTTGCGCGGGAGGAACAGCAGCGGGTTCAAGACGCCTCCCTGTTCCCAGTCTATCATGGCAGCGCCAAAAATGGCCTTGGCATTCAACCGTTGATGGATGCGGTGACAGGGCTGTTCCAACCGATTGGGGAACAGGGGGGCGCCGCCCTATGCGGCAGCGTTTTCAAGGTTGAGTACACCGATTGCGGCCAGCGGCGTGTCTATCTACGGTTATACAGCGGAACGCTGCGCCTGCGGGATACGGTGGCCCTGGCCGGAGAAAAGCTGAAAATCACAGAGATGCGTATTCCATCCAAAGGGGAAATTGTTCGGACAGACACCGCTTATCAGGGTGAAATTGTTATCCTTCCCAGCGACAGCGTGAGGTTAAACGATGTATTAGGGGACCAAACCCGGCTCCCTCGTAAAAGGTGGCGCGAGGACCCCCTCCCCATGCTGCGGACGACGATTGCGCCGAAAACGGCAGCGCAAAGAACGGCTGCTGGACGCTCTTACGCAACTTGCGGATACTGACCCGCTTTGCGTTGCGAAGTGGATTCCATCACCCATGAGATCATTCTTTCTTTTGGGCCGGGTGCAGTTGGAGGTTGTTTCCGCTTTGCTGTCGGAAAATACAAGCTTGAAACAGTGGTAAAGGAACCCTCCGTCATTTATATGGAGCGGCCGCTCAAAGCAGCCAGCCACACCATCCATATCGAGGTGCCGCCCAACCCGTTTTGGGCATCCATAGGACTGTCTGTTACACCACTCTCGCTTGGCTCCGGTGTACAATACGAGAGCCGGGTTTCGCTGGGATACTTGAACCAGAGTTTTCAAAACGCTGTCAGGGATGGTATCCGTTACGGGCTGGAGCAGGGCTTGTTCGGCTGGAACGTAACGGACTGTAAGATTTGCTTTGAATACGGGCTTTATTACCGTCCGGTCAGCACGCCGGCGGACTTCCGCTCATTGGCCCCGATTGTATTGGAACAGGCATTGAAGGAATCGGGGACGCAGCTGCTGGAACCTTATCTCTCCTTCATCCTCTATGCGCCCCAGGAATACCTTTCCAGGGCTTATCATGATGCACCGAAATACTGTGCCACCATCGAAACGGCCCAGGTAAAAAAGGATGAAGTTGTCTTTACTGGCGAGATTCCCGCCCGCTGTATACAGGCATACCGTACTGATCTGGCCTTTTACACCAACGGGCGGAGCGTATGCCTTACAGAGCTGAAAGGATATCAGGCCGCTGTCGGTCAGCCGGTCATCCAGCCCCGCCGTCCAAACAGCCGCCTGGACAAGGTGCGCCATATGTTTCAGAAGGTAATGTAAAGATACATAATCGTCAAGACGGCAACAATCAGAAGTTATGGAGGGTAACAATGGAATATAGTAAGGAAGATTTAATGGAAGCAAAAAAGCAAATTTGGGAGTGGAGAGAACATGGGAACAGAGGAAAGTAAAAAAATCTGGGAGGAGAACGCACAATTTTGGGATAATGCAATGGGTGACGAATCTAATGAATTTCACAGAGAGGTAGTGCGTCCCAAAGTAACGGAACTTCTATCTCCTAATCCTGCGGATTACATTTTGGATATTGCGTGTGGCAATGGAAATTATTCTTCGTATCTTGCACAAAGAGGCGCTTCGGTTGTCGCTTTGATTACAGCAAAAAATGATAGAATTGGCTAAAGACGGCAATCACAATATGCAAAACAAATTGAATTTTGTGTGGCGGATGCGACCGATAGAAAAAGTATATTAGAATTAAAAAGAAATCGAGCCTTTACGAAAGCAGTTTCTAATATGGCAATTATGGATATTACGGATATTGAACCACTTCTTATGGCTGTTTATGAACTGTTGCAGGAAAGCGGAATTTTTGTCTTTGCAACGCAACACCCTTGTTTTGTCACGTTGACTGAAAATATATGACACCGCACAGTTACTATGATATAGCGATTGAAGGGCAAACGAAAGAGCAGATTTATTATCATCGTTCCATACAAGATATTTTTAACCTTTGTTTTAGAGCTGGATTTGTCATTGATGGATTTTATGAAGAATGTTTTAAAACCAACAAAGAAATTCCTATGGTAATGATAGTAAGGCTTAAGAAGGTAAAACGTGATAGCTTAAAATAAATTCAAGTTTGTCGGGTAAATAGCAAACCCAGCCGAGCCAGTCAACGGTCAAGATGAACGGCGCATATGCGCAGCCGTTGACAGCCCGCCCGCCTTGCTGGTAGGCAATCAAGGGCGACAGCAAGAAGTGCCACCGCCCCGCACTATTATTCAGAAAGGGAATTTCCATGACCGACCAGATAGCCTATCAAGAATATATCCAGCGCAGGTACAACGCCTTTGCAAGACTGTTATCCGCCTGCCGCCTTGGACAAGATTTGAAGCTTAAACGGCAATGGGAACGGCAAGTTTCCTTGACTATCTGATGAACGAGAAGTTTGTCCAGTTTGCCGCGTCGGAGCCGGACGAGGAATACCCATTTACCGTCGATGCGGTCAGACCGTCCTGTTCTGCAACGCCGCCCTTGCCGACGCGATCTCTGTTTTGCCGGAGCAGACGCGGGAAGAAATCTCTGCGCCATACTTTCTGCGCCAGGCGCAGCGTGATCGGCGCGTGTAATGGCTGGTCACGC